>Ga0156172_1008_pt2 | contig 10132 bp, 9 predicted proteins | sample RifCSPlowO2_12_FD_107825 | JGI IMG/M metagenome (GOLD analysis project Ga0156172, IMG submission 107825) | Acidobacteria bacterium RIFCSPLOWO2_12_FULL_67_14 | reverse complement strand
GGTGGGTCCCGAACACGCCGATTTCGACCAGAGGGCCGCGCATCTCCTGGAAACCGTCAAACTGATGTCGGAAGTCAAGGTCGTGCGGCGCTGGACGCGGGCTCGACTCGCGTCCGCTCCGGCGCCGGCAGCGCGTCCCGTGGAATTGAAGCCCGCGCTGGCGGTGGTCAGACTCATCGGCATTGGCGCGTCCACCGGCGGCCCGCAAGTGCTGCAAGAGATTCTGGCGAGCCTGCCGAAGGCGTTCCCCGTGCCTATTCTTGTCGTGCAGCACATCGCACAGGGCTTTCTGCCCGGCCTGGCCGAGTGGCTGAGCCAGACGACCGGCTTTCAGATTCAGATTGGCGCCTACGGAGTTGGTCCCCTGCCGGGGCACGTCTATCTGGCGCCAGACGATTTCCACATGGGCGTCAGCCTCAGTGGCCGCATTCTTCTGACCAAGGAAGAACCGGAGAACGGACTGCGGCCGGCGGTCTCGTTTCTGTTTCGCTCGCTGGCCGAGGCGTGCGGGCCGGCGGCGGTAGGCGTGCTCCTCACCGGTATGGGCAAGGACGGGGCAGCGGAACTGCAACTGATGAGGGGCAAAGGGGCTGTCACGATTGCCCAGGACCGCGACAGCTCCGTCGTGCACGGCATGCCGGGCGAAGCGATCAGGCTGGGCGCCGCCACGCATGTGTTGCCGGCCGACAAGATTGCCGCCGGGCTTGTCGCAGTGGTCGCACGGAGAAACGGCGCGGGCGATCGCATCGCAGGCTGAGGAGACACGTATGGCCACCTCGACACACGTTGCAGGCGCCGGTGAACGGATCTTGATCGTCGAGGACAGTCCAACCCAGGCCGCGCAGCTCAGGCGCCTGCTCGAGGAGCACGGGTATCAGGTCACGGCTGCCGCAACGGGTGCGCAGGCGCTCGTGGCCGCGCGCCGGGAGAAGCCGGCGCTGATTCTGAGTGATGTCGTCATGCCGGAAATGGATGGTTATGCCTTTTGCAAGGCTATCAAGGCCGACCACCAGCTCAAGGACATCCCCGTCCTTCTCGTGACGTCGCTTGCGCGCGCGGAAGATGTCATTAAGGGTTTGCAGTGCGGAGCGGATAACTTCATCCGAAAACCGTACGAGGAAAAGTACCTGCTGGCGCGCATCAACTACGCGCTCACGAATCTGGCGCTGCGCGAGACAGAGAAGGTGCAGATCGGCATGCACATCCTGCTCTCAGGTGAACGCCATTTCATCACCGCCGATCGTCAACAGATTCTGGATCTGCTGATTTCAACCTACGAGGACGCCGTTCATCTGAACGAAGATCTCAAGGCGAGAGGGGAGCAGCTCGAGCGCGCGAACCACACGATCGCCGGGCTGTATCGCATCGCAAAAAGCCTCAATGCGGCCACCAGCGAGCGAGAGGCGATCGAACAGGTGCTGGAGCGCGCGCTGGAGCTGCCCGGCGTGCAGGCTGGGTGGATCGTGCTTCGGGAAGGTAACGCGTTCCGGCTCGCCTGCGCGCGGGGCCTCCCACCCGCGCTGCTGGCTCCTGACGCGATGGAAGGCGACTGCCTGTGCCGCCGCCGGCTGCTTTCGGGTGAGCTTTCTCACGTGACGAACGTCCTCGAGTGTGAGAGGTTGCAGAAGGCTCAGGGCGACACGCGGGGGATGCGCTGCCATGCGAGCGTTCCGTTGTGGGCTGGCGATCGGACGATTGGTCTGATGAACCTGGTCGGGTCGCAAGAGGGGCTATTCCGCGACGAGGAATTGCAGATCCTCAACGGGGTAGGGAACCAGATCGCGCTGGCGCTGGAACGCGCACGACTGCACACGGAACTCGAGCGAAAAGTTGAAGAACGGACCACGGCGCTCCGACACAGCGAGGAACGCTATCGGACGCTGGCCGAATCCGCTGAGGACGTGATCTTTGTCATGGATCGCGAGGCCTGCGTCGAATACATCAACGCCGCTGGAGCCATGTACTTCGGTGTATCCGCCGATCGGATCACGGGAAGCCGGCTGGGTAACCTCTTTCCGGCCGACATCATGGAACCACTCCGAGCGAACATTGAGCGTGTCTACACCACAGCCAAGTCGGTGCGCACAGAAGATCGCGTTCTCCTCCAGGGTCGCGAACAGTGGTTTGACATGCGCCTGGTGCCGATCAGGGAGCAGCACGACACGTTTCGGACGATTGTCGGCATTGGCCGCAACATCACCGAACAGAAGAAGCTCGCACAGCAATTTCAGCAGGCGCAGAAGATGGAGGCCGTCGGCCAACTCGCGGGCGGCATCGCCCACGATTTCAACAACCTGCTGACGGCTATCCTCGGGTACAGCGACCTGTTGCTGGAGGCGCTTCCAGAAGACGACCTGCGCCGGCAGGATGTGGACGAAATTCGGAGAGCGGGCCGGAGCGCGGAGTCCCTCACGCGGCAGCTTCTCGCTTTCAGTCGCAAACAGATCCTGGAGCCCGTGGTGCTGGACCTGAATGCCCTCGTCGGCCACCTGGACCAGATGGTGCGTCGTCTGATTGGAGAGGACATTCAAGTCGTCACACGCCTCGATCGTGAGTTGGGCCAGGTCAGGGCCGACCCTGGGCAGATCGAGCAGATCATCGTGAACCTTGCGGTGAACGCTCGAGACGCCATGCCCGAGGGCGGCATACTCACGATCGAGACTGCCAACGCGGAACTGGACGAGCACTATGCCCAGGTTCATCCGGGCGCGACCCCCGGTCAGTACGTCATGTTTGCAGTGAGCGACACCGGGCACGGAATGAGCGAGCAGACCCAGGCGCATCTCTTCGAACCGTTCTTCACGACCAAGGAGGCAGGCAAGGGTACGGGGTTGGGACTCGCGACCGTCTACGGCATTGTCAAGCAAAGCAGCGGCACTATCTGGGTCTACAGCGAGCCCGGGCACGGTACGACCTTTAAGATCTATCTCCCACGCGTCGAAGGCGTCGCCGAACCTCTGGTGACCGCGAGGTCGTCCGTTCAGCCACCCACCGGCACGGAAACGGTGCTGCTTGTCGAGGATCACGACGGGCTGCGCGCACTGGCTCGGAAGGTCCTGGGACGATACGGGTACACCGTCCTCGAGGCGGCGAACGGCGACGAGGCGCTCCAGATCTGCGAGCGACATCAAGGCGCGATCCATCTCCTGTTGACCGATGTGGTGATGCCGGGCATGAGCGGCCCCGGGCTGGCCGATCGCCTGGCGCCGCTACACCCAGCGATGAAGGCGCTCTACACATCCGGCTACACCGACGATGCCATCGTCCGCCACGGCGTGCTGGCTGCCGGTACCGCCTTTCTGCAGAAGCCGTACACGATCGAGGCGCTGGCCCGCAAGGTGCGCGATGTGCTCGACGCCCGGAAATGAGGATGCATGGTGGGCAGCGCCAGCCGACAGACCAACGATCGCGTCGACATTCTGATCGTGGAAGACAGTCCCACGCAGGCGCAGCAGCTCCAGTACATCCTCGAGCAGCAGGGCTACCAGGTCACGCACGCCGCCAACGGGCATCTGGCGCTCGACGCCGCACAGCGGCACAAGCCGGACCTGGTGATCAGCGACGTGGTCATGCCAGAGATGGACGGGTACGAGCTGTGCCGTCGCCTCAAGGCCGACATCAGCCTCAACGACGTGCCGGTCATCCTCGTCACCACCCTCTCCGATCCGGGCGATGTGATTAGGGGACTGGAGTGTGGCGCGGACAACTTCATCCTCAAGCCGTATGACGAGCATCACCTGGTGAACCGCGTGCAGTTCGTGCTCCTCAATCGCGAGGTGCGCCACGCGGAGCCGGGCGGACCCGCGGTGGACATTGTCTTCAACGGACGAACACATCTCATCACCGCGAACCGGTCGCAGATTCTGAACCTACTGCTGTCGACCTACGACGCCGCCATTCAACGCAACAAGGAATTCGGCCGCGCTAAGGAGGAACTGGAGCAGCGCTCCGTCGAGCTCGCGGTCGCCAAGCTCGAGGCCGAGCGCGCGAATCGCGCAAAAAGTGAGTTCCTGTCGCGGATGAGCCACGATCTCCGGACGCCGCTGAACGCGATCCTGGGATTTGCGCAACTGCTCGAGCTGGACACGCTCAATCCCGAGCATCTCGAAGGCATCCACCAGATTCGGCGAGGCGGTGCACACCTGCTCGGGTTGATCAACGAGGTCCTCGATATCGCCCGCATCGAGTTGGGCCACCTGTCGCTGTCACCCGAACCGGTCTCGATAGGGGAGATCGTGCAGAACGTCGTCGAGCTCACTCGCCCGCTGGCGGCTCAGCGAAGCATTGTCATCGAAGACGACGCGGCGAGGGTATGCGGTAGTCGGCATCTCCTGGCCGATCGCCAGCGTCTCACCCAGATCTTGTTGAACCTGCTGTCCAACGCGGTCAAGTACAACCGCGATGGAGGCCGCGTGCGCCTGACCTGCGAAGACGCGCCCGATGACCGTCTACGCATCAAGGTCAGTGATACGGGCGCGGGGATCCGTCCCGAGAAATTGCGGCTGCTGTTCCAACCCTTCGAGCGCCTGGGCGCCGAGCAGACCGGCATCGAAGGCACCGGTCTCGGACTGGTGCTGTCGAAGGGCCTGGCCGAAGCCATGGGCGGAACGCTCGGCGTGGAGAGCGAGGTGGACCGCGGCAGTACATTCTGGGTGGAGCTCGCACTCGCGGATGCCGTCGCTGAGCCTGCCGCGTCTTCAACCCGCGCGCGTCCCAATGAATCGGGCCCGGACTCTGGAGTTACGGGCACGGTCCTGTATATCGAAGACAACTCCTCGAACCGGCAGTTGATGGAACGGCTCCTCGCCCGACGGCCTGGCGTCCATCTACGGGGTGCTGGCCAGGGCCAAGCCGGCCTTGACCTGGCCCGTATCGATCGGCCCGACCTGATTCTGCTGGACCTGCACCTCCCGGACATGGGCGGCGAGGAAGTACTGCGGCGGCTGTGGGAGGATCCCGAGACGCGAGCGATTCCTGTGGCCGTCCTGAGTGCAGACGCGACGCCGGCGCAGGCAAGGCGCTTGCGGGCGGGCGGTGCGATGGCCTATTTGACCAAGCCGCTTGATATCAACGAAGTGTTGCAACTGTTGGACGACACGCTCGCGAAGGGGTCGCGACTCCGATGACTGCCACCGGCGAAGACGATACGCCCTTGATCCATGAATTCAAGAATCATCTGTCGGTCATCATCGGCTTCTGTGACCTCCTGCTGCGCGACTTGCCGGAGGGCGATCCGAAACGCGCGGACATTCTGGAAATGAGAAGAGCGGGACAAGCCGCGATCGCCCTGCTTCCGAAACTATCGGAGCGGCCACGTTGAACTTGCATGGCTGATAGTGCCCCGCGCCTTCTCGTCGTCGATGACGACCCCGGCATGCTCGCCCTCGTCAGCCGCTTTGCGGAAGGTGAGGGATTCGAGGTGATCAGCCGTCCGGGCGGCCAATCACTCCTGACCGAGCTGCCCGTGCTCAGGCCTGAGGTGGTGCTCCTCGACCGGAACATGCCCGAGTTGGGAGGACTCGATATCCTGCGTGTGATCCGCGACGCCGATCCGGAGTGTCAGGTGATTCTCATGACCGCCGACGCCACCGTGGAATCTGCGATTGAAGCGGTGAAGCTGGGCGCGCTCGACTACCTGACCAAGCCGCTGGATTTCGTTCGCCTCGGTGAGCTGTTCAGCACAGTTCGATTCGGCATCGCCCGCCGCCAGCGTCTTCTCGCGGCGGACACCGAGCTGGCCGGCCGCTTTGAGTTCTGCGGCATGGTCGGCCGGAGTCCCGTGATGCAGGAACTGTTCGACTTCATCCGGCGCCTGGCTCCTCACGCGCGCACCGCTCTGGTGTCGGGCGAAACGGGAACGGGCAAAGAACTGGTTGCTCGCGCGCTGCACAAGCTCGGGCCGCGGCGCGACCGACGATTCGTCGCGTTCAACTGTTCCGCGGTGGTAGAGACGCTCTTTGAGAGCGAGTTGTTTGGTCACACGAGGGGGGCGTTCACCGGGGCCGTCGAGGCCAAAGCCGGACTGTTCGAGACGGCAGACGGAGGCACGCTCTTTCTCGATGAGATCGGCGAGCTGCCGTTGCAGGTCCAGGCGAAGCTGCTCCGGGTTATTGAATACGGCGAGGTTCAGCGTGTGGGCGCGAACGAAGGGAAACGCGTCGATGTCCGAGCCATCGCGGCCACGAATCGCCGCCTTGCCGAGGAAGTGGCGGCCGGGCAGTTCCGTCAGGATCTGTATTACCGCCTGAATGTCGTCGAGATCGCGCTCGCGCCGCTGCGCGAACGCCGAGACGACATTCCCTATCTCACCGCAGCGTTCATCAAGGAATTCGCCAAGCGCTTTGAGAAGCCGCTCGCGGGGCTGAGCCCGGGAGCAGAGCGGTTGCTTCACGACGCCCCATGGCCGGGGAACATCCGCGAGCTCCGAAATGTCCTCGAGCGCGCCTGCATGTTGAGCGAGGGCCGTATCCTCAGTGAGCGCGAGGTGCTCGCCGCGCTTGGAGGCGGCCAGCGTCCCGCGCCGTCTGTGGTAAAGCCTGCCGCGGCGGATGTGACAGCGACGGAGGAGCCGGAGCTTGACCGCAGGCAGATCGAACAGGCCCTGCAGAAGGTGGGCGGCAATCGATCGGCAGCCGCAAAATTGCTTGGCGTCAGCCGACGTGCGCTCTATCGGCGGCTCGACACGTTCGGCCTCCGCTGACCCATCAGCGAGGGCGGCTGTGATCGCTGAGCAAGGAGGACCATGACAGAGAGCAAGAAAGTGCTGATTGTCGACGATGAGCCGCCGATTCGCGCGATCCTGACGCGCTGGCTCAAGGGATGGGGGTATGGCGTCAGAGACGTGGGAAGCGCCTCTGAGGCCCTGGACATAATGGCGACCGAGCCGGCTGACATCGTGTTGTGCGATGTCGCCATGCCGGAACATGACGGCTTATGGCTGGCCGAGCAGGTGCATGCACAGTGGCCCCGAACCGCGATCATCATGGCCACCGGCCGCGATGATCCCCGCACGGTGCGGACCAGCCGCACGCTGGGAGCCATTGCGTATGTCATTAAGCCCTTCGACCCGGTCATGTTGCGCGAGGCCCTCGACGTTGCGTCCGGTTTGGCGCCCTTCCGTCCACCCGCCGAGCCGCGTTGACGTCGGGTTCGAGTTTTATCCGGTTCGCGCGGGGCGTAGCCCGCGAGCGTGTGGTGTGGGAACTAGCGGAGCTGCCGCAGCGTGCGGGCGTTGCGCGCGGCAACAATCGCGGCGACGCCGTTGGAGGCAACCATGATCCCAATGGCGGCAACCTTGTTGGTCTTCCAGAGGCGCTCGGCGGCGGCGATGGTGGCGACGGCGACGGTGGCCTTCACGGCGACGAAGGCCCCGGTGTTGCCGACGACGCCCTGCATCAAGGGACTGGCTTCCTGGGCGCCGCGGGCCAGCGCCTGCTTTGTCGAATAGATATCAAACGCTTGGAGCGCGGCGTAGCTGACGTACAGTGCCGGCAGCGCCTTCGGTCGCGCGAGCGCCTTGCCAAACCGCATCTGCGCTGCTGTCTGTGCCGTGGCCGCCGAGGCGGCGGCAGGCGTAACTGTGTCGTCGCCGGCGAACGCGGGCAGTGCGGACATCGTCAGGCTCAGGAGGGTGGCGGCGGCGACGGTGGCAACAGCGCGGTTCATGGTGGCGGCCTCTCTTGGAATGTGCCCTGCGCGTTTTGCGCAGATGCCTCCTTAAGAGCGAACTCGATGCCGTGATAGACGATCTCGTTAACCCATTTGATATCAATGCCTTAGATGATTGAGCTGTGCACCTAAACGGGTGTGCGGTGGGCGCTTGCACAGTGCCCGAGAGGGGCGCCGCACAGGTCATCAGGGCGTGCGCCAGACGATCAGCCGAGGGCCGGTCCGAATCGCAGAGTGGCTACGGTCTAGTAGGTCTATGGCTGATTCATTAAAGCCGGGCACTACGTCGGTCATGAAAACCGGTTCTAGGTTCGTTCCGCTTCGATGCGTCGCTCGATGCGCCGGTCGGGCACGAGCCACATGAACGCGACGGTCACGTACAGCGCGTCCGAGATCCACTGGTTCACGAACGCCAGCACAACCGCCACGGCATACAACGCGATCGACAGCTTGCCTTTGATGTCTCGGCCGACAGCTTTCTGCAGCTTCGACGCCGGTCCTTCGTGCCGAAGGATCGCGTGCACCAGGACCCAGTAGGCGACCGCCGCCATCAGCAGGAGCACGCCGTACACCGCGGCCGGCAGCGCGGCGGAATGATTCCCGCCGAGCCAGGCGGTGCCAAAGGGCACGAGCGACAGCCAGAAGAGCAGGTGCATGTTGGCCCAGAGCACGCCGCCGCCGACGCTCCGCGTGACATGCATGAGATGGTGATGGTTGTTCCAGTAGATCGCCAGCATCATGAAGCTCAGCACGTAGGTGAGGAACACGGGCGTGAGCGCCTGCAGCGAATGCCAGTCCGCGCCCTCCGGCATCTCGAACTCGAGCACCATGATCGTGATGATGATGGCGATGACGCCATCACTGAACGCTTCGAGCCGGGAGGTCGGCACGCCCGCTTCGCTAGAGAGTGCGGGCCTGCGGGAGCCGGGCGGGCGGGATGCCCAGCGCCAGCGCAATCTGGTGCAGCGTGCCCTGAATCAGACGCATGTTGCGCGGCCCCATGCGGATCAGCTGCTTCTGCGCCGGCGTCAGCCGCTCGATCGCCGCGCTCTCGTAGCCAAAGACGATCCCGGTCGGCGCAAGCCGCACGTCCCCACTGAGCGTCGGCGCCTGCAGAAGCGACACGATGGCGCGCTCGAGCGCCACGTCGAACGACTCGTTGCGGCCGAGCTCCCTGTACGCCTCCTCGATGCGTGGCTTGAGCGTGGAGTACAGACGCGCGGCGGCGTCCGGGTCGATGGAGTCCGCGGCGGCCGCGGTGGGCGCGTACCGCTCGTACGATCGGGGGTCCAGCAGGAACTCCCCGTCGCGCTCAATCACCCGGAAGCGCGCGGCCGGCCGGATGACGCCCAGGTGCACGGCGGGGCGTCCGCCGTATGCGATGTTTTCGACAACGACGACGAAATTGCGGATGAGGCCGTCGGTCGTCAGCCAGGCCATGACGGTCGGGTGCGACGACAGCGCGTGTACGAGCTTGGCGACGATCGCGTCGGTCTCGTCGAGCGGCGGAAGGTCGATCCTGTCGCCGGCGCCGCCGAGCGGGCTCGTGGCGGCAGCCGCCGGCGTCTGGTCGGCCTCCGCAGGCGTTCGGGCGGGGCCGCGGGTCAGATAGAGGAACAGGAACCATCCAGCGAAGGCCGCGACGACCACCGCCCCCCCGCCGATCCACAAGCGGCGGGACGATGCCCGCGTCTGCGCCCGCGGCGTGGCGTCCGCCTGGTCAAGCTCGACGTCGGATGGATCGAACATGGCGCCCTCGGGGGAGAGGCCCGATTGTATCCCTTCGTGTGTCCCGTGGCGTGAGGCTTCGGGCCGGGGCAGAATAGGCCCTATGTTCGTGGGACATCTGGCGGTTGCGCTGGCTGCCAAGCGGGCGGCGCCGCGTGGATCGACGCCACGCGCGTGACAGCTCCGCACACCTGAGCTCCGGCACGGTGTTCGCCCATCGATCCCCTCGTGGAGGAAGGATCGATGAATCTGCGACCGTTCCGAGCCGGGCTTGTCATTGCGATCACAATCCTGTTTGCGGCCAGTGCACGGGCCGCACAGTGGCGCGTACCGCGCGATTTCCCCACGATACAGGCGGCGATCGACAGCCCCGTTGTCGGCGATGGCGACACGATCCTGGTCGGCCCGGGCAACTTCGCCGGTGCGCTGATCACCAAATCGGTTCACATCGAGGGCGTCGGACGGGCCGTGAGCAGGTTGCGGCTCCGTTCCGCGGTCAGCAGCAGGAACAGCGATTCGGGCGTCGTGACGAGGATGTGCGGCGGACGCCGGATCATCGCGGCCCGCTCGGAGGCGGTCGTATCTCCCGTGCGCACCGCCGCCGTGAGTCGCGGTGCCTCGATCCCGGACGCCTCTGCCAGCTGGCGGATGCCGCGTCGAGGCTCGGCGAGGTTCTTGTGAATGTCGGCGCTGAGCGCCTTCAACGGCGAGACGTAGACGACCCGCACCTCATCCG
>Ga0156172_1099_pt1 | contig 10620 bp, 8 predicted proteins | sample RifCSPlowO2_12_FD_107825 | JGI IMG/M metagenome (GOLD analysis project Ga0156172, IMG submission 107825) | Acidobacteria bacterium RIFCSPLOWO2_12_FULL_67_14 | reverse complement strand
TCCAGTCGCGCGTGAAGAAGCAGATGGAGAAGGCGCAGAAGGAGTACTACCTCAACGAGAAGATGAAGGCGATCCAGAAGGAACTGGGGCGCAAGGACGACAAGGGCAACGAGGTGGAGGATCTCCAGAAGAAGATCAAGGACGCGCGGATGCCCAAGGAGGTGGAGGAAAAGGCCACCCAGGAGCTCAAGCGCCTCGAGGCGATGCCGCCGATGTCGGCCGAGGCGACGGTCTCGCGCAACTACCTCGACTGGCTGATTGCCGTCCCCTGGCACAAGAAGACGCGGGAGAACCGCGATCTCAAGCACGCCGAGGCGGTGCTCCACGAGGACCACTACGGGCTCGAGAAGATCAAGGACCGCATCCTCGAGTTCCTGGCCGTCCGCTCGCTCGTCAAGAAGCCCAAGGCGACGATCCTCACCTTCTCGGGGCCGCCCGGCGTCGGCAAGACGTCGCTCGCCAAGTCGATCGCGCGCGCGATGAACCGCAAGTTCGTGCGCCTGTCGCTCGGCGGCGTCCGCGACGAGGCCGAGATCCGCGGCCACCGGCGCACCTACATCGGCGCGTTCCCGGGCCAGATCATCCAGATGATGAAGAAGGCGGGGTCGCAGAACCCGGTGTTCCTGCTCGACGAGGTCGACAAGATGTCGATGGACTTCCGCGGCGACCCGTCGGCGGCGCTGCTCGAAGTGCTCGACCCCGAGCAGAACAACTCGTTCCTCGACCACTACCTCGACGTGGAGTACGACCTCTCGCACGTCATGTTCATCTGCACGGCCAACGTGCTGCACACCGTCCCGCAGGCGCTGCGCGACCGGATGGAAGTGCTGCAGCTGGCCGGCTACACGGAGTCGGAGAAGATCGAGATCGCCAAGCGGTTCCTGGCGCCGAAGGCGGTCGAGGGCACGGGCCTCACGGCCAGCAACATCGTCATTCACGACGAGGCGATCCAGACGCTCATCCAGCGGTACACCCGCGAGGCCGGCGTCCGCAACCTCGAGCGCGAGATCTCGTCGATCTGCCGCAAGATCGCGCGCAAGGTGGTCGCCGAGGGCAAGTCGTTCAAGGAAGAGATCACCGCGGAGAAGGTGGCCGAGTACCTCGGCGTGCCCCGCTTCCGGCCCAGCATGGCCGAGGAGCAGAACGAGATCGGGATTGCCACCGGCCTGGCTTGGACCGAGGTCGGCGGCGAGCTGCTCGTGAGCGAGGCGACGCTGATGCCCGGCAAGGGCAAGCTCACGCTCACCGGCAAGCTGGGCGACGTGATGCAGGAGTCGGCGCAGGCGGCGCTCAGCTACGTGCGCTCGAAGGCGTCGGAGCTCGGCCTCGCGGAAGACTTCCACTCGAAGATCGACATTCACGTGCACGTGCCCGAAGGGGCGATTCCCAAGGACGGGCCGTCGGCCGGCATCACCATGGCGACGGCGCTGGCGTCGGCGCTGACCAGGATCCCGACGCGCCGCGACGTGGCGATGACCGGCGAGATCACGCTCCGCGGCAAGGTCCTGCCGATCGGCGGGGTCAAGGAGAAGGTGCTCGCGGCGCACCGCGCCGGGGTCACCACTATCGTGCTGCCGCGCGACAACGAGAAGGACCTGGCCGAGATCCCGAAGGTCGTGCTCGATGCCCTGGACCTGCACCTGGTGTCGACCATGGACGAGGTGCTGAAGATTGCGCTGGTCGATCCGATCCCCGCGCGCATGCCCGTGGCCCCAGTGGTCGCCGAGGTGACCGACGCGGGAGAGACGCCGACCACCCATTGATAACTTGCGAATCTACGAATTTACGGATTGCAATTCGTAAATTCGTAGATCCGTAAATCCGTAAATGACTGTGGTCGCCGAGTTCGTCACGAGCGCCGCGGGCGCTGGTGACTTTCCGCGCGACCGGCTGCGGGAAGTGGCGCTCGTCGGCCGGTCCAATGTGGGCAAGTCGAGCCTGATCAACAGCCTGGTTCGGCGCACGATCGCCCGCACCAGCGCGGCGCCCGGCAAGACGCGGCTGGCGAACGTCTATCGCGTGCGGCGCGCGGCGGCGCCGGCGTTCTACCTGGTGGATCTGCCCGGCTACGGCTACGCGCGCGGCGGCGACGAGTCGGCGCGGGAATTCAACAGGCTGACCGAGGCGTACTTTGCGAGGGCGGCGGCGATCACCGTGCTGCTGCTCGTGGATGCCAGGCACCCGGGCCTGGAGTCGGACCTGGACGCATGGCGCTGGCTGCAGGCCCGGCCGTGCGATCGGGCGGTCGTGGGCACCAAAGCTGACAAGCTGACGCGCGCCGAGCGGGCGCGCCACAGCCGGGAACTCGAATCGTTGTTTGACGTCCCCGTTCCGCTGGTCTCAGCGCAGACGGGGGAAGGACTGGACGAACTGTGGAAGCTGATCGCGAAAACACCAAGTCGAAGAACGGCGCCGTAGGCGCCGCCACCGCCGCGCCCGCGGCCCCCGCAGCGGAGGCGCCCGCCGCCCCGAAGGCCCAGGCCGAGTCGGCCAAGCCGGCCCCCGCCTCCGCCGAGGCTTCGGCGAGGCAGGCCCCCGCCCAGGCCGCGCCCGCGCAGTCGATCTCCCTGTCGGCGATGAAGGAGATGAGCATCTCCGCGTTGACCAAGATTGCCAAGGAGCTCGACATCGCCGGCGCCACGGGCATGCGCAAGCAGGAGCTGATCTTCGAGATCCTGCGCGTGCGCGCGGAGAAGAGCGGCAACATCTTCTCCGAAGGGGTGCTCGAGACGCTGCCCGACGGCTTCGGCTTCCTCCGCGCGCCCGACTACAACTACCTGCCGGGCCCCGATGACATCTACGTCTCGCCGTCGCAGATCCGGAAGTTCGACCTGCACACCGGCGACACCGTCTCGGGCGTCATCCGGCCGCCCAAGGACGGCGAGCGCTACTTCGCGCTGATCAAGGTCGAGGCGATCAACTTCGAGCCGCCGGAGAAGACGAAGGAGAAGATCTTCTTCGAGAACCTGACGCCGCTCTACCCGCAGCAGAAGTTCCAGCTCGAGACGCAGCCCGAGAACCTCTCGGGGCGCGTCATGGACCTGCTGACGCCGATCGGCAAGGGCCAGCGCGGCCTCATCGTCGCGCCCCCGCGCACCGGCAAGACGATGCTCCTGCAGAGCATCGCGAACAGCATCACGGCGAACCACCCGGAGGTGTACCTGATCGTGCTGCTCATCGACGAGCGGCCCGAAGAGGTCACCGACATGCAGCGGTCGGTCCACGGCGAGGTCATTTCGTCGACCTTCGACGAGCCGGCCCAGCGCCACGTGCAGGTCGCCGAGATGGTGATCGAAAAGGCCAAGCGGCTGGTCGAGCACAAGAAGGACGTGGTGATCCTGCTCGACTCAGTCACGCGCCTGGCGCGCGCCTACAACACCATCGTCCCGGCGTCGGGCAAGGTGCTCTCGGGCGGCGTCGACAGCAACGCGCTCCAGCGGCCGAAGCGGTTCTTCGGCGCCGCGCGCTGCATCGAGGAGGGGGGATCGCTCACGATCGTCGCGACGGCGCTCGTCGATACCGGCTCGCGCATGGACGAGGTCATCTTCGAGGAGTTCAAGGGGACCGGCAACATGGAGATCCATCTCGATCGGAAGCTGACCGACCGCCGGGTCTTCCCCTCGATCGACATCACCAAGAGCGGCACGCGGAAAGAGGAGCTGCTGCTGCCGAAGGAAGAGCTGAACAGGGTGTGGGTGCTGCGGAAGGTCCTGACCCCGCTCTCCCCCACCGAGGCCATGGAGCTGCTCCTCTCCAAGATGAGCAAGACGAAGACGAACGCCGAGTTCCTGGCCGCCATGGCGGCCGGCAAGTCGTAGCGGTTATAATCAGGGTTTGTCGGGCGCCCCAAGGAGCACGCTGTGAAGGAAGCAATCCATCCCAAGTATCAGGACGTCGAGGCGCGCTGCGCCTGCGGCAATACGTTCAAGACCCGCTCGACCAAGCCCGAGCTGCACCTCGAGATCTGCTCTGCGTGCCACCCGTTCTTCACCGGCCGTCAGAAGCTGATCGACACCGAAGGGCGCGTGGAGCGGTTCAACAAGAAGTTCGGCGTCCAGACATCCGAGCAGCGCAAGACGGCGGCGAAGGCGGCCAAAGCCAAGACCGCCAAGACGGCCGGCGCCACGAAGCGGACGCGGAAGACGGCTGCCTCCGCGTAGATCCCAAGACCCAAATCGCAAATCCCAAAGTTCACCTTGGGGTTTGGTCATTGGGAGTTGGGATTTGATCTGTACGGCTACCGCGCCGGCTTGGGATTTGGGTTTTGGGATTTGGGATTTGTCCCGCTCGTTCCGATCACGCGGTTGTCCCCCGCCGCCTTCCGGACGACCCCCGAATCGACCGTTTCCCCGCGCGAGTTGATCGTCTGGAAGTGCATCTCATCGCCGGCCACCTCGATCAGCATGAACGTGTAGCCGCGGTCGTATCCAAGGGCCGTCAGCCCGGTGTTCGCGTTGATGTCGTTCTTGCGCAGCTTCGCGGAGCTGCCCGACACGAAGTACTGGACGCCCTTCTGAGGCTTGATGCGCTCGTAGAAGTGCTCGTGGCCCGCGAACACCACGTTCACGCCGTGCTTCACGAACAGCGGCTCGAGCTGGCCTTTGAGGATCTCGTCCGAGCCGTGCATGCCCGACGCGTACGGCGGATGATGGAAGAACGCGATCTTCCAGTCCGAGCCGCTCCCGGCGAGCTCCTGTTCCAGCCATTCGAGCTGCTGCGGGTCCATGTAGTTGCTGTCGAGCGCGAAGAACCGGACGCCCGCGGTCAGCGACGGCTTGAACGTGTAGTACCGCTCCCCGTTCATGTTGAACAGCTTGTAACTGCGCTGGTTCGGGTCGTCGTGATTGCCGAGCGACGCATAGAACTTGACGCCGCCGTCGAGCAGCGCCTTGTACGGCACCTCGAACTTCCTCGCGTAGTCGCGCGGGCTTTCGCTGCCGTACAGGTTGTCGCCCAGCAGGAGGACGAAGTCGAACGGGAAGCGGGCGCGAGACGCGGTGACCATCTTCGCGACCGCCATCTGACCGCTGCCGCCCGTGCCCGTATCGCCCAGGACGGCAAACTTGATGGACCCGTCCTTCATCGGAAGCTTGACATCCTGAGCCGCGAGCGGCCCGGTCAGCGCGAGAAGGAGTACGGAAAGCAGGACCCGACGCATGGTCATCCCCCTGTCAGCGAATCGCGTTATAGATGAAGTCGACGATGATGTTGGCGTCGACGTCGCGAAGCACGAGATGGCGCTTGTTGGAGAACCGGTACTCGACATCCTTCGGAAGCTGCGGAAGGTTCGCCAGGAGGTTGGCCGGTGCCGTCGTCAACGGCTCGCTGTCGGGCCAGCGCGCGTTGACCTTCAGGTGCACCTGGGCGACCTCTCCGTCCTCTTCCGCCAGCGCCTGTCTCGTCTCCTGCCGATCGGGCCCGTTCACTTCGGGGTACACCAGCCGCTTGAAGAGCGCCGCCACCTGCGGCGTGAAGATATCGCCCTGTTTGGCGTTCTTGCGGATGGCGCGCAGCTGAGCGGCCAGCGTGTCCTGACGGGCCTTGATCCCGGCCGGTGTGGCGCTTTCCGCGACCGGATCACCCTTCAGGAGGGCACGCTGCTTCTTGACGTAGGTGTCGAGGCGCGCGTTGAAATCCGCCAGAATCGCTGAGTCCGGATTGTCCGGCGAGGCAGTGGCCTTCTGTACGGGAGTGATGGGCTCCGGAACCGTGGGGCCCCGCGTATCTCGGGTCAGCAGTCCGCACCCGCTCAGTCCGGCACAGAGCGCCAACGCCAGGACGATCCGAGTCAGTTCAGCCATACGTGTCTCCATTCCTGGATGCACGTCCACGATCCGTGCCCGCCGCGCACGGGATACCGCCCCGCTGTACGTAGTGCCGGGCTTCCGCCTTCGCATAAAGCTTCGGCGGACCACCGTAGCCTTGGCGAAGGTGGTCAGCCCGGCCCAGGCAGCGGCCCGGCTCTAAAGCCGGGCACTACTCATCCGTGACTCAGAACAACGCTTCCAGATCGGAGGAGAGCGAACCGATCGGCGACGACCGGCTGCGGCCGAGTTTGCGGTCGAGGCGGGCAAGGCGATGCTGGAGCGCTGCCGCACGCTGGCCGCTGGTCCAGTCGAGCGCAGCGGTCGCGAAATGGCGCGCCGCGGGGAGATCGCGGGCGCGATGTTCGTGATGGACGGCCAGCGCTTCGCCTGCCTGCTGTTTCAATCCCGGCGGGCACGCGCGCAGATCCAGAATCTGCCGCCACGCCCGCGCGGCAGCGTCATGGCAGCCCGCGCGGCGTGAGAGCACCGCATAGCCCCGCAGCGCGTCGGCGGCGGCCGCCGGATCCGTGGCGATGCCGGCCGCACGCGCGTAGCAGCGGCGCGCCTCCGGCACCTGACCGGCGCGCTCGTACAGCCGTCCCAGGCCGAGCGCTTCGCGCGCCGTGCGGGCAGCCGCCGCGCCGTGCTCCAGCAGGCCGGCCGCATGCGCGGTCAGCATCGCGAGCGAGAGGAGGTCGAGGCGGTTGTGCTCGAGCACTCCCTGAAGCGGTCGCGCATCGCCGGTGCGGACGTAGTGAAAATAGCGCGACGGAATCTCGGAGCCCGGCACGTCGCCGCGGCGACGATGCCCGAGCACCGTCTGCTCCAGCATCGACAGCCGGCAGGAGCTCGTCGCCGGGTCCGCGGACCCGGCGTCCGTCCTTGGCGGCGAATGGTGCGACGCGGGTGGCCATCCCTACCTCGTCATCGATCGTACGTATCCGCCCGATCACCGCCACGGACTCCGGCGTGTGTCGGACGGCGCCCCGGCCGGCGATGTGTGCTGGCCGGCGCTTGCCGTGCTGGAGCCCGCGGCCGCGACGCGCCGCCTCATGTTCGTGGACCTGGAGACCACGGGTCTGGCCGGCGGCGCCGGGACCTACGCGTTTCTCGTCGGGTGCGGATGGTTCGACCGGGGCGCCTTCCGGGTGCGTCAGTTGCTCCTGGCGGGATATGCCGCGGAGCGGGCGCTGCTCGGCGAGGTGGCGCGGATTGCCGGCGACTCCGCCCTGGGGACCTACAACGGCAAGACGTTCGACCTGCCGCTCATCGAGTCGCGATTTCTCCTGCACCGGATGACGCCACCGTTCGAGAATCTGCCGCACATCGACATGCTGTACCCGGCGCGGCGGCTGTGGGGGGGTAGCGGCGGATCCGCGGGGCGATGGGCTGAGTCTTCCGCGGAATCCGCCCCACATGCCCGCTCGCCGGACCCGCCCCACGTACGTGGGGCGGGTGCCGCGGAAGACTCAGCCCATCGCCCGGTATGTGGGGCGGATTCCGCGGAAGACTCAGCCCATCGCCCCGCGGATCCGCCGCTACCCCCCCACAGCCGCCGCGCCGGGTACAGCATGTCGATGTGCGGCAGATTCTCGAACGGTGGCGTCATCCGGTGCAGGAGAAATCGCGACTCGATGAGCGGCAGGTCGAACGTCTTGCCGTTGTAGGTCCCCAGGGCGGAGTCGCCGGCAATCCGCGCCACCTCGCCGAGCAGCGCCCGCTCCGCGGCATATCCCGCCAGGAGCAACTGACGCACCCGGAAGGCGCCCCGGTCGAACCATCCGCACCCGACGAGAAACGCGTAGGTCCCGGCGCCGCCGGCCAGACCCGTGGTCTCCAGGTCCACGAACATGAGGCGGCGCGTCGCGGCCGCGGGCTCCAGCACGGCAAGCGCCGGCCAGCACACATCGCCGGCCGGGGCGCCGTCCGACACACGCCGGAGTCCGTGGCGGTGATCGGGCGGATACGTACGATCGATGACGAGGTAGGGATGGCCACCCGCGTCGCACCATTCGCCGCCAAGGACGGACGCCGGGTCCGCGGACCCGGGCCCGTGTACGTGGGGCGGGTCCGGCGAGCAGGGGCGGTCCTGCGCAGCCGACCCGCCAGGACGAACGATGCCGCGGAGGCGGTCCGCCAGTCGAAGGGTCATGCCACGTCTGCGGCGGGCAGGGCCGCCAGCAGGTCCAGGATCCGAAGCGCCACCACCTTGGCGAGCGGGCCGGTGCGGCCGAGCTGGCCGACGCACGTGGGGCAGCCGTGCTCGCAGCCGCACGCGGCAATCAGCTCGCGCGTCCGGGCGAGCAGATCGTCGCCCATCCCGAACAGCGGCTCGCTGAACCCGATCCCGCCCGGATAGTTGTCGTAGATGAAAATATGGGGTTGGACCTCCGACCCCATTTCCAGCGAGATCCCGATGTCGTGCCGATCGCACATCAGGAAGAGCTGTGCGACCTGCCGCATCGCAAACGCCAGGCCCACGACGCCGTCGCGCCGATCGTCGGAGGCGTACGGCAGCGCGGCCATGACCGCCCGCGGCAGCGCCAGCCAGTACGCCGTCGTGTGCATCTGCTGCTCGGGCAGATCGAGCTCGCCGGAGCCGACGTTCTCGTTGGTGTAGAACTTGATCTTCTTGAACCCGACCACGCGCGAGGACACGTGCACCTCGCCGTGCGCGTGGGTGTCCGCCGGGTCCGCGGTGCGATGGATCAAGTCTTCCGCGGCACCCGGCCCACGTACGGCCTGCGTCTCCAGTACCGTCACCTTCGTGTACGTGATCGCATCGGTGTAGTAGTCGCAATCGATCGCCTTCACGTACGCCTTGCGGCCTTCGAAGTCGAGCCGCTCGACCTGGTACAGCGCGCCCTCCAGCAGGTAGATCGCCTTCTCGTGCAGCGTCGCCGGCCCGCTCGTGAAGCTCGTCTCGCCGATCACGTCGGCGCCGCGCGTTGTGTCGATGACGACGAAGTTGTCGGATGAAATCGATCGCAGGCTCACGGCGTCGGCCGGATACGACTCGCTCGTCCACTGCCACACGCCTGCCCCCTCCGCCTCGCCCCCGCCACCGCCCTCGCCCTCGCCCTCGCCCACCCGGTGCACGAGCCCGGCTTCCGACAGCACGCCGAGCACCTCCTGGACGTCGATCGCGGCTCCCGCCTCGTCCGACCTGCTCCCAAACGGCTCCGCCGTGGTGAAGGGAAGCTCGAATGCCGCGCACTTCACGTGCTCGACCAGGATGTGCAGGTTGTCGGGATTGATCAGCGCGTGCTCGGGCGACGCGTCGAAGAAATAGGACGGGTGGCGAACGACAAACTGGTCGATCGGTGCGCTGCTCGCCACGAGCACCGCGGCCGACCGGCCGCTGCGCCGGCCGGCGCGCCCCGCGCGCTGCCACGTGGCCGCAATGGTCCCAGGGTATCCCGCCATCACGCAGGCATCGAGCGCCCCGATATCGATGCCCAGCTCGAGCGCGCTGGTGGACACGACCGCGCGCACGCTCCCCTCACGCAGCCCTCGCTCGATCTCGCGCCTGCGCTGCGGCAGGTATCCCCCCCGATACCCGCGTACCCGATCGCGTGTGCCCGGAGGCCCATCAAAATCCTCTTTCAGGTAGGTCGTCAGGATTTCGGTGGCCAGCCGGCTCTGCGCGAACACAATCACCTGCAGCCCGCGCTTGAGAAAATCGCCGGCAATCCGCCGCGTCTCGCTCAGGTACGACCGGCGGATGCCGAGCTGCCGGTTGACCACCGGCGGGTTCACGAAGACGAACACCTTTTCGCCGCGTGGAGCGCCGTTGCCCGACACCAGCTCGAACGGCCGCTCGACCAGCCGCTCCGCCAGCTCGCGCGGGTTGGCGATGGTGGCCGACGAACAGATGAATGTCGGGTCCGAGCCGTAATGGGCGCAGACCCGGCGCAGCCGCCGGAGCACGTTGGTCAGGTGGCTGCCGAACACGCCGCGATACGCGTGGAGCTCGTCGATGACGACGTACCGGAGGTTCTCGAAGAGCTTCGCCCAGCGGGGATGGTGTGGCAGCACGCCGGAATGCAGCATGTCGGGATTGCTGAGCACCACATGGGCGCGGCCGCGGATGGCCTTGCGGGCGTCCTGCGGCGTGTCGCCGTCGTAGGTGAAGACGCCGATTGGCGTCTCCGCCTGCGGCATGAGCCGCTCGACCAGGTCGTGCAGCTCCGCCAGCTGATCCTGCGCGAGCGCCTTCGTGGGAAACAGGTAGAGCGCGCGCGCCGATGGGTCCCGCAGCACCGTGCTCAGCACCGGCGCGTTGTAGCAGAGCGTCTTGCCGGACGCGGTCGGGGTGGTGATGACGACGTTGCGGCCGGCGAGCGCGTGCTCGATGGCCGACGCCTGGTGCGAATAGAGCTGGTCGATGCCGCGCGCCCGCAGCACGTCGATGAGCTGCTCGTGCACGCCGGCGGGATACGGCGCGTGCTGAGCGGCGCGGGGCGCCAGGACCCGGACGGCGGTGACCCAGCCGTCCGGCGCGTCGGCGCCGGCGGGCGTTCCCCTCGTCAGCCCATCCAGGACGCCCTGCAGGGCCAGATCGTGCGCCGAACCTGTCCGTCTGGCGGGCAACATTGGGACGGAATGGTAAGCGTAAGAAAAGCAAAGGTCCAGTCAAAAAATCTGCCTACTGCCTACTCCCTTCGGATCTCGCCGGTCTCGATCAGCTCCTTGAAGCGGCACAGGTCTTCACGGATCTGAAGGCGCGGCTCCTCACCCATCAGCCAGGCCACTGCCGCGCCGAGCTTCCCGGCCGGCGGACTGTAGTATGCGTATGCTGCCGCGGCGCCCG
>Ga0156172_1034_pt1 | contig 10989 bp, 9 predicted proteins | sample RifCSPlowO2_12_FD_107825 | JGI IMG/M metagenome (GOLD analysis project Ga0156172, IMG submission 107825) | Acidobacteria bacterium RIFCSPLOWO2_12_FULL_67_14 | reverse complement strand
CTGCGCCGGCGGCTGCCTGCGCCTTGTCGGCGGCGCCCTGCGCCGTCGTCGCGGCGGCGCGCGCGTCAGAAGCCGCCTTGCCGGCGGCTTCGGCCTTCTGATCCACGCTGCCGATGCGGCCTTCCGCCGTACCGAGCCGCTGCTGAGTCTGCTCGACGGTGCCGCCGAGCGTGTCCACCTTCGTGTTGACCCCGCCGACTTCCTCACGGACGAAGCCTTTGGTGGCGCAGGCGGGGACGACCGCCACGGCGAGCGCGATGATTACTGCTGGCAACCAACTGTTCCGCATGATCTTCTCTCCTTCAGTGTGGCGTGCTTACGTGCTAGTGGTGTTCCGACTGCGCCGGGCCAGATATGTATCCGCCACGTGCATGGACGGTCAGGCTCTTGTTTCGTGTGCGTACTTCGAGCGGGTGCCAACCCGGCCGCGGATCCGGGTCGAACGTGATCAGGTACTGATACCGAAGCTCTTCGAACAGATCCCGCGTGGCGGCCACCGCGTGTGCGGGCTGGCTGGCGACGCGCATGTCGCCGCCGGTCCACCGCGCCAGATCCGCCAGCGTCGCCGTGCTCGTCGCCACGTCGTCAGCGGCCAGCACCGACAGCTCGCCGCCCGGATGATCGAGCGGCGAGACCACCGCCAGCAGATAGACCGGCACATCGATCGAGCTGGCGATCCCCGACACCTCGGGCGCCGTGAGCCGGCTGCCGGTATCCACGCCGTCGGTGATCACGAGCAGCGCGCGATGCCGGTTCGACCGGCTGGCGACCGCCCTTGCCGCTGCAGCCACCGCGTCGTAAAGGGAGGTCATGCCCCAGGGCTTCCCTTCCAGGCTCACGCGGCGAACCCGATCGAGATCGCGCGTGAACCCGACCACTTCCTGCAGCGACGCATCAAATGTGAAGAGCGCCGCCTCGTCCTCGTTCCTGAGCATGCCGGTGGCCACCGCAATGGCATGCCGGGCCCGCTCGATATTGCCGCCGACCGCCATGCTGCCGCTGATGTCGAGCAGAAAGGCGACGCTCACCGGCGCTTCGCCCGCGTAGAAGTCACGGATGTCGCGGCGAATGCCGCTGTCGACGACCTCGAAATCCGCCCGCTGCAGATCGCGGACGACGCGCCCTTTCCGGTCGCGAACCCCGGCGGTCACGGTGACGACCTCGACGCCGGCCTTGAATGTCGTGGCCGGACCCTGAGCCGACACCGCCGAGGTCTGAAGGGCGTCGAGCGCCCCGGGAGGCGCCGGCAGCATCGCGGCCGTCAGAATGGGAACCGCCAGAAACCGGTGCGTCACGGCGCTCCAACAGTTCAATCGTCTTGCCACTCTGATTAGCGACCTGTTTTCAACAACTTGGGAGAACCCGTCCGTCGTGGGCGGCAGCCCCCATATGTAATTGTTACACGCATTTTGCCTGAGGTGTGTATCAGGGCAGGCCGTTCAGAGGTCTCGCGGGCACGCGTGTAAGATGGACGCTGGATGCCGACACACTCCAGGATCGAGCGGCCGATTGCGGTGGCCGCGCGCGTTGGTCGGTTCTCGTACGCGATCCGGAACATCGTGACCGAGGCGCGCGCCGTCGAGGCGCAGGGCCGGCGGGTCCGTTATCTCAATATCGGCGACCCGGTGGCGTTCGGCTTCCGGACACCGCCGCACCTCATCGAGGCGGTGTACCGGGCGATGCAGGACGGCCACAACGGTTACCTCCCGTCCGACGGCATCCCCGCTGCGCGTGAGGCGGTCGCGGCCGACTATGCCGCACGCGGCGTGGCCGTCTCGCCCGATCGCGTGCTCATCACGACCGGCACGTCCGAAGGCATCGACCTCGTGCTCAACGCGCTTGTGGACGAGGGCGACGAGGTGCTGGTGCCTTCGCCGACGTACCCGCTGTATACGGCAGTGCTGGCCACCATCAACGCCCGCCCGCGGTTCTACCGCACGGATCCCGATCGAGGCTGGCTGCCGGATCTCGATCATCTCCGCAGCCTGGTCACGTCCAGGACGCGCGTGCTCGTCGTCATCGATCCGAACAATCCGACCGGGGCCGTGTACCCGACGCCGGTTCGACGCGCGTTGATTGATTTTGCCGAGGAGCACGGGCTCACGATTCTGGCCGATGAGGTGTATGCGGAGACCGGCTTCGACGGTCCGGTGCCGCTGCTGGCCACGCTCGAGCCCGACGCGCCGATCATCTCGCTGTCGAGCCTCTCGAAGGCATACCTGGCGCCGGGGTGGAGAACGGGCTGGATGGTGGCCGGGCCGACCCCGAGGCTCGACAACGCGGTCGCGGCCATGCGCAAGCTCGCCGACGGCCGCCTGTGCAGTCCGGCCCCGATGCAGTACGCCGTCATTGCCGCGCTCACCGGCGACCGGTCGCATCAGACGGCGTTCCGCCGCGCGCTGGCCGAACGGGCGCGCATAACCACGGAACGCCTGAACGCGATTCCAGGCATGCGATGCGTCGCGCCGCGCGCCGCGTTTTACGCGATGCCGGCCCTCTCGCTCCCGCCGGGGCGTACCGACGAGGACTTCGTGCTCTCGCTGCTTCGCGCCACCGGCATTCTCTGCGTCTATGGATCGGGCTTCGGCATGCGTCCCGAGCAGGGAACCTTCCGGATCGTGTTTCTCGCCGATCCGGGCGAGCTCGAGTCGATCTATCGCGACCTCGCCGCGTTCACGCTGGACTACCTCAGGCGATGACAACTTCCAACGCCCAACTTCACAACTCCCAATTTGGGAGTTGGCGTCTTGGGGGTTGGAAGTTGTATTTGTGACCACGCAGGATCCGCGCGCGCTCATCCGGTACGCCCTTGCCGGCCTGCTCGTGACGACGGCGCTCGGCTGGGCCCTGTTCCTCGTCCGCAGCGCGCTGCTGCTCGTCTACATCAGCGCGCTCTTCGCGATCGGCGTCGCCCCGCTCGTGGCCCTCATCGAGCGGCAGCCCCTGATCCGCGGCGGGCGCGTCCCTCGCTGGGCCGCCATTCTGACCATCTACATCCTGTTTCTCAGCGTGCTGGTCGGCGTCGGGCTGCTCGTCGTCCCGCCTCTGATCAGTCAGGCTCGCGACCTCTGGGCCGCGCTGCCGGACATGTTCCATCGCGCGCAGCTGTGGCTGATCGAGCGCGGGCTGCTCTCGCGCGAGCGGTCGCTGCGCGATGCGGTCGAGCAGGCGCCCGTCGGCTCGTCTGACGCGGTCGGGACGCTCGTCGCCGCCGTCTGGGGAATCGTCGGGGGGCTGTTCGGCCTCCTCACGATCCTGATCCTCACGTTCTACCTGCTGGTCGACGCCGACCATCTCGTGCGGACGTTCGTCCGTCTGTTTCCACGGGCCGAACGGCCTCGCGTGGAAGATGCCTGCCGCCGCGTCTCCGGGAAAGTAAGCGCCTGGCTGGGGGGGCAGTTCCTCCTCGGCGCGATCATCGGCACGACCGCGGGAGTCGGCCTCTTCTTCATGGGCGTGCCGTACTTCTACGTGCTGGCGCTGATTGCCGGGATCGGCGAGATGATCCCGGTCATCGGTCCGGTGCTGGCCGCGGTGCCGGCGGTCGCCGTCGCGTTCACGGTCTCGCCCGGGCTGGCGGCGGGCGTCGCCCTCTTCTTCCTCCTCCAGCAGCAGCTGGAAAATCACGTCCTGGTCCCGAAAGTGATGGAGCGGCAGGTCGGCATCAGCGCCGCCGGCGTCATCGTGGCGCTCCTCATCGGGGGCACGCTGCTCGGCGTGGTCGGGGCGATCCTCGCGGTGCCGACGATGGCGATCGTGCAGGTCGGCTTCGAGGAGCTGCTGACCGACCCGTCCGACCAGCGGAGCGCCTGAGCGATGGCGCGCGCGTGGTACGCGGCCTCGGCGTACCTGCTTGCCACCCTCGTCGCCACGTGGCCGCTGGCGGCCGGTCTCGGCCGCGACGTGGCCTGGGACCTCGGCGACTCGGTGCTCAATATGTGGATCCTGTCGTGGGTGTGCGAGCAGTTCCGCCACATCCTGACCGGAGACGTCTCGCGGATCGCGACGTTCTTCGACGCCAACGCGTTCTATCCCGCGCCGCTCGCGCTCGCCTATTCCGAACATCTCGTGGCCCAGGCCGTTCAGGTGTTCCCGATCTATGTGGCGACCGCGAACCCGATCCTCTGCTACAACCTCCTCTTCCTCTCGACGTACGTCCTGGCCGGGCTCGGGATGTACCTGCTTGTCCGGGAGCTCACCGGCCACGCGTGGGGAGCGTTCGTCGCCGGACTGCTCTTCGCATTCGCGCCGTATCGGCTGGCGCAGTCGTCGCATCTGCAGGTGCTGTCGGCGCAGTGGATGCCGTTCGTGTTCTACGGGTTGGTGCGGTTCTTCCGCTCGGCGGCCGCAGTGGGCCCGGTGGCAAAGGCGGGGGCACAGGGACCCGCCCTGCGGATGAAGCCGCTCGTGGGCGCGTCAGCGGCGCTGGTTGCGCAAGGGCTCTCGTGTGGGTACTACCTGCTCTTCTTCACGCCCGTTGCCGCGGCCTTCGCGCTGTCGGAAATTGCCCGCGGCCGCCTGTGGCGCTCGGCGCGGGCCTGGATCGCCCTTGGCGGGGCAGCGCTGCTGGCAGCCGCGCTGCTGACGCCGTTTCTGCTGCCGTATGCGGCGCTGCGGACGCAGGGATTCGGAGTGCGTTCGCTTGCGGAGGTCACCCGATTCTCGGCCGACGTCTACTCGTACGCGACGGCCTTTGAGGAGCAGCGCCTCTGGGGCCGCGTGCTTCGAGCCTTCCCGAAGCCCGAAGGCGAGCTCTTTTCAGGCGCCGTTCCGCTGCTGCTGGCGCTGATCGGGATCTTCGGCGGAGCCGCTTACGCGGACTCCGCCCTGCGTACACCCAGCGTACGTAGGCCGGGTCCCGCGGAGCGGACCCGGCGCCTTGGCCCGCGCTGGCTGACCTGGCTTCTATCGGCCGCCGCCACGGGCCATGCCGCAGCGGCGGCGCTCGTGCTTCTCTACCGCCGAATCAGTATCGACCTCGGGCCGTTGACGCTCCGGATGAGCAACATCAACCAGTTGCTGCTTCGCGCCGCGATCGCGCTGGCGCTGCTGTTCCTGGTGTCACCGGCCGCGCGGGCGCGGGCGGCGCGCTTCGCGCGCGACCGCGGATTCTTCGTCGTCATGCTCGCGGGGGCGGTCTGGCTGTCGCTCGGGCCCGCCCCGCAGTCGCTCGGGCGGCCGGTCGAGATCGCTGCGCCGTACCGGCTGCTCTTCGAGGCAGTCCCGGGCTTCGACGGGCTGCGCGTGCCGGCGCGGTTGGCCATGGTGGCGGCCTTTGCGCTGGCGGTGCTCGGGGGATACGGTGCAGCCGCCCTGAGCCGCACGCGCGCCGGCCGCATGGTTGTCGCTGCGCTCGCCGGCGTCTTCCTGCTCGAGGCGACGCACGTGCCGTTCCTCGTCAACGGCGTCACGCCGCTGCGCTCCTTCAACACGCCGGAGGCGCGTCTCTACCGCCCGGCGAGGGCGCCGGCCGTCTATGCCCGGGTGCGCGACGAGCCGGCCGACAGCGTGCTCGTGGAGCTCCCGCTCGGTCCGCCCGATTTCGATCTTCGTGCGATGTACTACTCGACCGTCCACTGGCGCCCGGTCGTGAACGGGTACAGCGGATTCACCCCGCCGCACTATCCGCGGCTCGTCACGGCGCTGTCCGAGATCCCGCGCCATCCCGAGGTTGCGCTCGCGGCGCTCCGCGCCAGCGGCGCGACGTACGCGATCGTGCACGAGGCCGCGTATCTCGGCGACGAGGGGCCCGCGGTCTCGATGGTGCTCCGCAGCGCGGGCGCCGTCGCGCTGTTCCGCGACAGCGGGGATGTGCTCTTCCACCTGCCTCGTTAGCGTCGCACTGCACGCACCAACTTGTACGTAGTGCCGGGCTTCAGCCCGGCTCAAGCCGGGCACTACGTCATGAAACCCGCGCTGCGGTACGCCGGTTGCCGCGTAATCCGCCGGGGCCTATGGAGGCGGACTTCCAGGCGGCTTCGGCGGCAGAGTGGGGCATCGCGGTTCCGAAAGTTGGGAACGCGGCGGCATCCCGCTTCGGCATCGTCGCGCTCGCGGCCTTCCTCGTGGCGCAGTGTCTCGACGGGATCTGCACGTACCTGGGCGTGGTGGCGTTCGGCATCGACATCGAGGCCAACCCGCTGATCGCAGGGCTCATGAGCCACCTCGGCCATGCGCCGGGGCTTCTCAGCGCCAAGGTCGCCGCCGCCGGTCTCGGCGTCTGCCTGTACCTCAGCGAGGTGCACGGCGTCGTCGCCCTGCTGGCCGGGCTGTACTTCACGGCGGCCGTCGCGCCGTGGACGATGCTCCTCTTCTTCTGACCGGCGTGCGGCGGCGGCCTATACTGGCCGGATGCGCGACGATCCGCTCCACTATCTTCAGCGCGAGCTGCAGGCGCTGCGCGATCAGGGTCTCTACCGATCGCTGCGGGTCCTGAACGGCGAGCAGCGCGCCCGGACCTCGATCGACAGCCGCCTGGTGGTCAATCTCTCATCGAACAACTACCTCGGCCTCACCACCCATCCGACGCTGCGGGAGCGGGCGCTCGAGGCGACGCGGCAGCTCGGCGTCGGATCCGGCTCGGTGCGCACGATCGCGGGCACGTTCGAAATCCACATGGAGCTCGAACGCAGGCTCGCGGCCTTCAAGCAGACCGAGGCCGCGGTCGTGTTCCAGAGCGGCTTTGCCGCCAATGCCGGAACGGTCGCGGCCGTCCTCGGACGCGATGACGTCATCGTGTCGGACGAGCTCAATCACGCGAGCATCATCGACGGCGCGCGCCTCAGCCGCGCCCAGATCAAGGTCTTCGCGCATCGCGACGCCGCGGCGGCGCGGCGTATTCTCGAGGAGCTGCCCCGCGGGCAGCGGACCCTCCTCATCACCGACGGCGTGTTCAGCATGGATGGCGACGTCGGCGCGCTGCCGGCGCTCTGCGATCTCGCCGACGAGTTCGCGTGCATCATGATGGTCGACGATGCGCACGCGAGCGGGGTGTTCGGGCGAGCGGGCCGCGGCACCGTCGATCACTTCGGCCTCCACGGACGCGTGGATATTCAGGTCGGCACCCTGTCGAAGGCGATCGGGGTGCTTGGCGGGTATGTTGCCGGCTCGCGCGCGCTGATCGACGTCCTCCGCCATCGCGCGCGGCCGTTCCTGTTCTCCACGTCCCATCCGCCAGCCGTGGCCGCGGCCTGCCTGGCAGCGCTCGACGTCCTCGAGTCCGAACCTGAGCTGATCGACCGGCTCTGGGACAACACGCGCTTCTTCAAGGCCGGGCTCGCCGGGCTCGGATTCGACACCGGGGCGAGCGAGAGCCCGATTACCCCGGTCATCGTCGGCGACGCGGCGCTCGCGATGACCCTGTCGGACCGCCTGTTCGATCGTGGCGTGTTTGCGCAGGGGATCGGCTTTCCGACCGTTCCGAAGGACAAGGCACGGGTCCGCACCATCGTGACCGCGACGCACTCGCGCGACGACCTGCAGTTTGCGCTCGACGCGTTCAAGGCGGTCGGCGCGGAACTGGGGATCTTGCGATAGCATCTAGCCAGGGGAGCGTCATGGCCCGGCTCGCTGCCGTCCTTGCGTTTGTATTGGCGGGCCCGGGCCTGGCGCCGGCGCAGACCGATCCGCAGGACGGCGTCACCCTTCTGCTCTCCCAGTTCGACGCGCTGGTCGAAACGGGCAATCAGGCCGGCCTGCCGGCGCTGCTGTCCGCCGATTTCCCCTCCGCCGACGTCGAGGCGCTTGCGGCGGACCTCTTCGCTCCTGACACGCGCCGCGCCGTCGTCACAGAGCGCGATCGCGCGCCGCTCAACGGCGCGCTGCCAGGCGATGGCTACCGGGTCATCGCCGAGCTTTTCACCGAAGCGACGCAGCGTGCGCGCATCGTCACCCTCGCGCTGGACGTGCGCCGGCCCAACGGCGGGGCGCCGGACTCGTGGCGCATCATCGCCGCGGTGGTGACCGGGTCGATCGAAGGACTGTACCGGCTCCGGCTCAATGCGTCGACACAGTCAACGGTCCGCAACCTGACGATCTCGGCGGAAGACCTGTCGATCACCCTGGTTGAAGGCTCCGTGTTTCAGATTGAAAGCGATGCCGGGATCACCGGTCTCATTCTGTTCGGGCGGGGCCTGATGCGCTTTTCGCCGGGGCCGGACACCGAGCGCGGCCAGCTCCGGATCTTTTCCGGCGCCGAGACGCTGGACGCGCCGTTCACGTCGGCGTTCGTCCGGCTGAATCCGCTCGAGTACGAGGAGCGGGTGTCCACCGCGAGCCTGACGCCGGCGCCGGTGACCCCCCGTGAGCTCCGCCGCGCCCACGAGCTCCTCGCGCGATCGGGGCCTCAGTTCTACAGCCTCGATCTGCGCGAGCTGAGCAGCGAGATCTGGTACTTCCTCCCCCCGTCGGGCGACTTCGTCGCCGAGGTGCAGACGCGCCGGCACGGCGTGCTGACGTACTCCCGGTCGGGAAGGCTGACGGAGGACATCACGTTTTACGACAGCAACCGGTCCCGCACCATCACCGCGTATCCGTCGGCCGCCCGCCGCGGCCCCCACGATCTCTTCGTCGGTGACGACGACATCCGCGACTACGACGTGATCGACTACGACATCGAGGCGAGCATCGCGCCGGAGCGCGGGTTCCTCGAAGGACAGGTCCGCATGCGCCTTCGCGTGCGCGGGGAGGGCGTATCCGCCATCACGCTGCGGCTGGCTGACGACCTGGCCGTGAGGAGCGTCGCGAGTCCGGAGTACGGACGGCTCCTGCACGTGCGCATCCACGAGCAGAACAACATCGTCGTCAACTTCCCGCTGATGCTGCCGGGCGACACCGAGGTCAACCTGGTGGTGGCCTACGCGGGGAGCGTGTCGGGGCAGGACATCGAGGACGAAGGGCTGCAGGTCGACGACCCGGCACGCGAGGACCCGTTTGCGATTCCACTCGAACCCAACCTGCTGCTGAGCAGCCGGTCGTTCTGGTATCCGCAGAATCCCTTCCCTGACTACGCCACCGGAACGCTGCGCATCGTCGTGCCCGAAGGCTACGGCTGCGTCGCGAGCGGCCAGCCGCGATCCGGCGACGAGGTGTCAATCCGGGATCTCCTCCGTCTGGCCGACGGCCGGTCGTTCGTGTTCACGGCCGGCGATCCGCTCCGGTATTTTGCCGTCGTCGTGAGCCGGTTCGTGCGTGTTGCCGAGACGACCGTGGCGGTCGGCGGGGCGGAGGGCGACCGCGCTGCGGCCGGGGTTCGAGTGGCCATTGACACGAATCCTCGCCAGCAGAGCCGCGGGCGCAACATGCTTCCCGACGTGAAGTCGATCCTGCGGTTCTACGGCGGCATCATGGGCGACGCGCCGTACGAATCCATGACCGTGGCGCTCGTGGAGCACGAGCTGCCGGGCGGCCACAGCCCGGGGTATCTCGCGGTGCTGAATAATCCCGTGTCGGCTCCGCGGCTGAGCTGGCGTAACGATCCGGCCGCGTTCAGCGCGTTTCCCGAGTTCTTCATCGCTCACGAGCTGGCGCACCAGTGGTGGGGACACGCCGTCGGCTGGCGCACGTACCACGATCAGTGGCTGAGCGAGGGGTTCGCGCAGTATTTCGCCGCGCTCTACGCGCAGAACACGCGCGGGGAGCGGACGTTCGTCAACATGCTGCGCCAGTTCAGGCGGTGGGCGATTGCCGAATCGCCGCAGGGCCCGGTGGCGCTCGGCTCGCGCCTCGGCCACATCCGGGGCGAGCCGCGTGTCTTCCGCGCGCTCGTCTACAACAAAGGGGCGGCCGTGCTGCACATGCTGCGGCGTCTCATCGGCGAGGAGGCGTTCTTCGGCGGCCTGCGCCGCTTCTACACCGAGCAGAAATACCGGAGCGCCTCGACCGAGGACCTCCGCGCGGTGTTCGAGCAGGAGTCGGGCCGCCCGCTCGACCGGTTCTTCGAGCGTTGGATCTACAGCACCGGCGTGCCGCGGCTGCGCTACTCGAGCGCGGTGACGCCCGATGCGGTCACGATCCGCTTCGAGCAGATGGGCGAACCGTTCGACGTGCCGGTCACCGTCAGCGTGGTCTATAGCGACGGGCGGGTGCAGGACACCGTCGTCGCCGTCACCGATCCGCGGGTTGAATGGAAGATGCGGCCGGTGGGCACGGTCAAGCAGGTGCAGATCAATCGCGACTATGCGGCTGTGGCGATCTTTGAGCGATTCTGAACAACTCCCAAGGCCCAACTCCCAAGGCCCAAATCCCAAAGAGCTGCCGTTTTGTTGGGAGTTGGGGAGTTGGAAGTTGGGAGTTCCCTTATCGCAGGTAGATAGCCGCCACCCGCGCCTCGGCCCCGGCCGCGAACGGCTCGAACACGAGCACGAATTGCGTGCCCGCGTACCGGTAGAAGCGGGTCATGCGGTCCCCGTGCACAGAACGATCTACCGTCTCAGGCCCGGCCTCCACCTCGCGGCCCAGATGAGTGACGACGGCGGACAGGCTGTCGCCGACCCGAATTTCCTTCCCATCGGCCAGCAGGAGCATCGGGACTGAAACCGCCCGCGACGGCACGGCGGCGGGCACGGAGATGGCCGGAAGCGCTTCGCGAGCAGCAAGCGGCGTCGCCGCGCTCAGCGTCCGGAACTCGCGGACGACGAGCGAGCCGACGGCAAGAAGCGCCATGACACAGGCGGCAGCGGCGGCCCATTCGGCCACCGGCTGGAACCGGACGCGGGTGACTTCCATATCGCACCTCCGCGCAGGCGTGAAACTGCCCTGCACTCTAGGGCGTGCGGCGGTGCGAGTCAAGCTGAGCCAGCCTGGCTGGTAGGTGGTAGCCAGTAGCCCAACGAAAGCACGGACCGCAGGCTACCGGCTACCAGCTACCGGCTGATAAGATCGCGCAGATATGGAAACGGTGACGCTGACCATCGATGGGCGTCCGGTGACGGTCGCGAAAGGCAAGACGGTTCTGCAAGCGGCGATCGAGGCCGGCATCTCCGTCCCGTA
>Ga0156172_1139_pt1 | contig 11296 bp, 13 predicted proteins | sample RifCSPlowO2_12_FD_107825 | JGI IMG/M metagenome (GOLD analysis project Ga0156172, IMG submission 107825) | Acidobacteria bacterium RIFCSPLOWO2_12_FULL_67_14 | reverse complement strand
TAGATCGCTTGTCCGCTTCGCGTACTGGATGATGCCAGAGCGCGACGTTTTCGAGTGCCGCGTGCGCATTGGCGCGAAGCCGCCGCGCCAGCCCGACGATGTGCACCTACTCATACGCCTGCTCGCGCGAGACGCCTTCCTTCAGCGAACTTGAGTGCGGCCAGCGGCTCGGCGTGCATGCCGTGCGTGCGGCCGATCATCGGCGTGCAGCGATGCTCCCCGGCGCGGAGCTTCAGGCGCGCGAGATCTGCTCAGGATGGAGCACTCGCGACTTGTGTTCTCCGAGAGTCGTCGACCGCACGGATTCATTGCCGTTGGTCGGCTGAACTTAGCCGTATGATGCGTATCTAGCTGGATGTGAGGGCGCTCACGAGAATCGACTCGGTGTTCACTGCAAGGCGGACTTCCAGGCGCGGCGTTTTCCGACAAGAAGACTTGGGAGGTCGTTCGCGGCGAGTGTCATTTCGAGTGTCATTGCACTGGCAAAACCCGCAAACGGACGCGAACGGACGAAAGCGGACGACAGAATTCGCAAACGCTAAATCATTGGCGTCGTGCGAGTTCCGCCGAAAAAGGCCATGTCTATTGGGGTTTCGTGAGACTGGCCGAAAGACTCCCACTCTCTCCGCCAACTTTCGATTTACGCGCAAATCTTTAGCATTTCTGCGGTTTTTGGCGCCAAAATGGCGCAAGTGACATTTTCGAGTGTCATTTGGATTCTCTGAGGTGATTTCCCTCCGAGGTTTTTCTGGTTGATCCGTCCCGTCGTCATCGCGGGAGGGGCTGTGGGGCGCCTGCGGTCTGAACCGACCCGCCCGCTTGCCAGGAATAGACGAGAGCACTCAAGTCTTCGTGAACAGTGACTTGAGACATGAGGCGCGAACCCCTGACTGCGCACAACCCTGGCAATGAACGGAACCGGGGATGTCCCGATAGCTGTTGAAAAGTGAAAGCGGCGGCTCCTTGCTGCTCGTAATAGACAAGTGGTGACCAAAGCTCAGACGGGCCATCCTCAGCGTATTCGAGGAGCTCGCCTCGGTGGAAGTACGGCGCTACGGCCGCTCACGGATGTCGCGCGCGGCCTGGCACTGATCTATCCAGATGTCCGAGAATTCATCCATCCCCAAGATCCCCGCAAAATTACGGGACGCTGCCGACATCCTGTGAGCCCTGACGCTACTCCAGGTCCGGCAACTGCGCTCGCGTGCGCGAAGCGTGATCGAGCGCGCTTTCCCAGGTTCCCGGTCAATGAATCCGTGCGCCTGCAGCGTCTTGATCATCTGATGTACGATGGATGGCGTCACTCGAAAAAACCGTCGAAGGTCTGATTCAGCCGGCGGTCAACTGCGAAAGTCAGGTTAGAGTAGTAGTAGATGAACGCGAGATACTGCCCCTGCTTGACTGTGAACGGCGGGATCTGCTGCGGCGGCGTTGCGGGGGACGGTCTCGTCGGCGCCGGCTATTCGTCGTCTCGCGAACGAGGACGACGAACGGAAAGCGTCCAGTTCTCGAGCGTCAGCCCTTTCACGCGGACGAACTCGGCAGTGTTGTTGGTGACGAGCCTGAGCCCGAGACTGCGCGCGTGAGCGGCAATGAAGAGATCGTGCGCTCCAATCATCTGGCCCCGCTTCTTCAGGTCAGCACGTATCTGCGCATAGTGGGTAGCGGCGTCTTCGGGAAACTCGAGAACCTCGACGTGCGGAAGGAACGCCTGCAGCGCCGTGCCATCCTGCTCGCGGCGCGGCGACACTTCGACACCGTAGAGGAGCTCTGATTTGGTGATGACTGATATGCAGACGTCCGCGACAGGGACCGTCCGTAGTCGCTTCATGACGGTCTGGTTCGAACGCTTCATGATGTAGGAGCACGTGTCCGTGTCCAACATGTAGCGGCCCATTCAGGGCTCGCGCTCCTGCACGGGCAGGTCCTCGACATTCTCCATGAATGCGTCTGACGCTATTGGACCGCTATCGAGATAGGGCCCCCAATCCGTGGGGCGGGGCGACAGAATCACGTCCTCCCCCTCTTTTCGAATGAATACTTCATCGGTGCTGAACTGGAACTCCTTCGGCAACCGCACAGCTTGGCTGCGATTGTTCATGAACACTTTGGCTCGTCGCTGCATGGATTCCCTCCCTGATGCCTGCCGTATACATTAGTATATGCCACGGTGGGATGTTCGGGAAGTGGACGGAGGCCAAGGTTACAGTGGGCAACGCGCGAAACATTTGAACCCACGGTAGGAGAGTAACATGAGCCAACCATGGCCCGTTGGCTGCGCTTGTGGATTCGTACGCGTCGGCAGAAGAACGTTCGTCGCCTGCGAGGAAACGTGGCGAGGGATGGCGATATCCACGTGTCCCGCGCCGGTCGGGTGAGCGGCGACACACCTCGTCGGTCACCTGAAGGAATCGACGGTTGGGACATTCGGCGCACTTGATGCGCGGCTTCTCGCAGATGCCACGCACCCACTCGTTGGCGCAGGCGGGCGCATAACCCGATTTGCCTGTTTTCCGGCTCTCGAACCGACGCGGATAGATGTCGTCACGGCCGCGGAAGAGCGAGCGGAACAGGGCGATCTTGGCTTGGGACGGTGACGTCCGATCAAGAGGGCCAGATGTCGCGTTCATCGGCGGGGATTGGCGTGTTCAGCGGCGAGTGACCGCCCAGTCTTCCCATTTCAGTCCGGGCACGCGCGCGAACTCCTTGGCATTGGAGGTCACAAGTGTCGCGCCACGCCGTCGCGCCTGGCCGGCGAGAAGCAGATCATAGGCCCCGATCGGTTTGCCCACGGCCTCGAGCTCGGCGCGGACCGTTCCAGCCGTGCGCGCGTCGTCCTCGTCAAACAGCGTCCACTCCAGCGGGCCGGCAAAGAACGCCTCGAGCCGCTGCGTGTTGCTGTCTTTGCGCTGGCTCTTCGCGACGCCGTACCACAGCTCGAATGCGACGATCGACGACAGCAGGATGACGCTCCTACGAGCCACCGCTCGCTGGAATCGCCGGCGCACGTGGACCTCGGAGCCGTTGATCAACGCGATGCACGCGTTCGTGTCGATCAAGTATTTGGTCATTCGAATACGTCTCGCTCGGGCGTTGGTGGCTGCTGTCGCCCTTCCGGCATGAAGGCTTCACCGGACAGTCGATCGAGTTCGGCGAACCATGCCGAGACGTCCGTGAACACCGGTTCCACGAGCAGACCTCGCCCGGCGCGACGCACCCTGACGCGGTCTCCCTCGAACCTGAACTCGCGCGGCAACCGCACGGCCTGACTGCGTCCGTTCTTGAATAGCTTGGCGGTGGCGGTCACAGGCCCCTCCTTGATATATACCGTTAGTATAGACCAGGCTAAGGGCTCCGCGCGACGGTACCCGGCGAGATATACCGCCGTGGCGTTGTTGTGGAACGGCGGTCCCACGCTCGACTGGCGGGCAACGGCGGGCAATGCGCCACGGTATCGCTGGCATCTGTGGCAGCCGTGGCATTGTGGAATCGTAACTTCCAGATTCTAATTTTCATTTGCTCCGGGTGATTTTCTGAGGTGATCCCCTCCGACGTCTTCCCCGTTGGTCGTGCCGTCGACGCCTTCTCTGAGCACACCCTCTCATCACCCGCGCATGCGATTGCACACCACGTGTCTCGAGCGCTATAGTCTCCGCGTGCGGTTCGAGAAGATCTGGGTGGAGCAGTGCCGAGCGACAAAGAGGATCAAGCGAAGGCAGCTTCGGCGCGAAGAGTGCTCTCGACTACTTGATCGGCGAAAAGCTCATCACGTTTGCTGAAGCGGCTGAGGACAAGCCCGAGTTCGCCAAGGAGCTCCCGAAATTCCTGGCGGCCGTCTGGCGCGTGTTCAACGAGTACGAAATCGCCGGCTATGTCGCCACCCGAAGACCCTCGGCGAAAAGGAGTCTCCGAAGGCTCCTCTACATGCATTGACATCGTTCTGCTGCCCCGCACCTGGTGCGCAGCGAGCCTTCATCGACCCCACCAGAGGTCCAAGACCGGCTGATGGCCCCACTGCAGGACGTGAGCGAACTACTGGCGAGCATCAAGACACCGGGCACGTTCGCCACGCGTCGGACCAGTGTGGCCGACGACCTGCGCCTCGAGGTGAAGGGGGTTGGCCGCATCATTTGGCCGGTTGCGAGCACCGTGGCGAGGCGGCTGTGCGCCATTGCGCGGCCGGCTCGCTACGGCCTGAAGACTGAGACACGATTCGATCCGCGGGTACGAGATACCTGGGAGATCCCGAAGAGCCGCATCAGGATCGACGAACCTCGCTGGGGGAAAACGTTCCGACCGCTCCTCGATCGCATGCGGCGCGACCTCGGACTCACTGACGGCTCCCGCCTCAGAGCCGCGCTGCACAACATGCTCGTGTATGGGCCGGGCCAGTTCTTCGCCGCCCACCGCGATTCCGAGAAAACCGATGACATGATCGGCACGCTGGTCGTGATCCTGCCCTCGGACTTTACGGGTGGCGCCATCGAGGTCGAGCATGACGGCGAGCGGGTCACCTTCCGTGGGCACGGCCGCAAGGTCACGTTCATCGCTTTCTACGCCGATTGCCACCATCAGGTTCGCCCGGTCAAAACAGGGCATCGCATCGTGCTGACCTACAACCTCAGGATCGAGGGCGATGCGCCAACCGCGGCGTTGCCTGTTCCGGCGGCACAGGTAGATGCGCTGGCCGGCAGCATCACACGCTATTTCGAGACGTTGCACCCTCCACGTTGGAGCCATGACGCACGGCGGGAGCCTCCAGATCGTCTGGCCTATCTTCTGGATCATCAGTACACGCGGCGAGGTCTCGCTTGGAATCGCCTGAAGAACGCCGATGCCGCGCGTGTGGCGGCGCTCCGGGAGGTTGCGCAGCGTCTGGACTGCGAGATCTTCCTCGCGCTTGCCGATGTGCACGAGAGCTGGTCGTGCGAGGACGAAGACGGCACGTACGGCTACCAGCGAGAATGGGGGCGGGGGTACGACGAAGAAGCGGAAGACGACGAGGCGGAAGACGATAACGGCACGGAGGCACCGGCCCTCGTCGATCTCCTCGACACCGACATCGAGCTCCGCCACTGGGTCGCTCCAGACGGTCGGATTGACGCCGTGTCGGGGACGGTGGATCTCGACGAAGTATGTTGCACAACAGCCTCGAACGACTTTCAACCTTTCGCGTCGGAGCACGAAGGGTACATGGGCAACTGGGGGAACACCGTCGACCGGTGGTACCACCGAGCTGCCGTCGTGCTCTGGCCGCGCGAGCGCAACTTTGTCATCCGCGCGAAGGCCTCTCCGCGTTGGGCGATCGACGAGGTGACGAAAACGCTTCGGCATGGGGACGTCGAAAGCGCCAGAGGAATGACGCAGCGTCTCGCGCCCTTCTGGACGCAGGTGGCGAACCGCGAGGAGAGCCGCAGCTTCCTCGAACGGACGCTGGGGGTGGCTGGACAACTCGACAGTCCGGGACTGGCAGCCGCCCTTCTCCGGCCGTTCACCCTCGAGCGCTTGACGCCGAAGGCCGCGCCGAAGCTGGTCGCGCTCAGTCAGCGGTACGGCATCGAATGGTGCCGGGCACTCCTGGTAACGTGGGCATCCGAGGGACGTCGCGACCACTCGTCAGGGAAGCATCGAGAGGCGTGGATGGCGTCGCTCCCTACGCTGTGCCAGCACCTGTGTGCCGGTGGATCGGGGCCGGGATTCGAGCTGGCCCGCTGGTTTATCACGGAGGAGTGGACCCGGATCGTTCAGCAGTGGGAGCAGCTTCGCAAGCACCCGCATCAGACGGTCACACTCGATGCCGTCTGTGGCATGAGCAATCCGATTCTGGCGCTGTTGGAAGGCAGCCGGATCGCGAACCGTCCCGATCTGCACGGCGAGATGCTTGGCGTTTTGACGTCGCCGGACACCGAGTATCCGATTCGCGGTCTGACTCACCTGCTGCGAACGGCTCACGAGGCCAGGACAGGCGAAGGGTTGCGCGACCTGGGTCTGGCGGCGCTGCGCGAGCACTGCATACCGGCGCTCACGGCCCTCCTACGCATGCCGGTCCGTGAGAAGGGTAACTGGTCAATCCCCGCGCAACGCCGGTGTGCCTGCAGGCTCTGTGGGACGCTGACTCGTTTTCTCGTGGCTCCGGATCAGACGCGGCTCGAATGGCCGCTCGCCAAGGACCCGCGGGCGCACATCCATCAGGTACTGGACGCCCATGACCTGCCCGTGAGCCACACGACCAGGCGCGTCGGTCGTCCCTTCACGCTCGTCCTGATGAAGACGGCCGCGTTGTTCGAGCGCGAAGTGCGAGAGCGCGGGCTGTGGGAACGCGATCTGCGGTGGCTCACCAAGACGGCCCCCGCGTTCTGAGCCCACGCGAGCACGACGTCAGAACGGAGCAGTTGTGGAGTGAAGGCCGGCGAATCGCGAGGATCGTGGCGTCTGACAGCGGACCAGTGCGATAATTCTGGTGCTGAGGGTGCCCATGTCTACGACAGTCAAAGGCGTGTATCGTAACGGCCGCATTGTGTTACTGGAGACTCCCAAGGGAGTCGAAGAGGCGGAGGTAGTCGTCACTTTTCAGGACACGGCCATTTCGGCTGGAGACTCGACGGACCGAGCGGCGCGCCGCCAGCTCGCCCTGAAATGGCTTCGTGAAGGCGGCTGGAATCTCGGCGGCGCTCCGTACCCTAGTCGTGACGAGCTTCATGATCGGACGCGCTAATCCTGACCATGGCGCGTTCGCTGGTTGACACCAACATCCTCGTCTATTCGCGCGATCTGAACGAACCGGTCAAGCGCGCTCAGGCCATTGAAGTGATTGACCAACTTCGTGCGAGCGGGGAACTCGTGCTGAGCGCGCAATGCCTCAACGAGTTCAGTTCGACGTCTTTGCGCCGTGGAACGCCTATCTCAGAAGTGCGGATCGCTGTTTCCCGGTGGCACGATCTGGGCGATGTGCTGCCGTTGACCGGAGCTGCGACAGCGGCGGCTCTGACAGCGGTCGAGCAGTACCGCTTGTCGTTCTGGGACGCTCTTCTCTGGGCCACCGCGTGAGACGCTGACGCCCCCGTCGTCCTTTCTGAAGATTTCCAAGACGGACGAGAGATCGAGGGCGTGCGCTTCGTCAATCCTTTCAAGCAGGCCTGACGTCCGGCGGTTTCTCGGCGACCTTCCCCGCGTCCCCCGCCGACGTCCGCTCGATTGGCGCCGTCCTGCAGCGCAGCCACCCACGAGGTCAAGACATGAACACGCGCCTGAACATCACGCTTCCTGAACAGACCGTCCGGCTGATGGACCGTGTCGCCGGCAAAGGACAGCGCAGCAGCCTCATCGACCGAGCGGTCCGGCGCTACGTGAAGGAAGAGACCAGAGCCAACCTCAGGAAACAACTCACGGAGAGCTACCACGCACATGCTGCGATCGATTTGCAGCTGGCCGAAGAGTGGTGCCCGCTGGAAGAAGAGGCATGCAGCACAGATCCTCGACGACGCTGGCGAACCGTGGCTTGAAGGCCTACATGCCCGATTACAACGATCTGCCGTCGTCTCGTCGCACCACGAACTTCAACAGACCCCGTCGATTAAGCCCGGGGCCGCTCGAGTGCGGCGCGATCCCATCCGGCGAGCGTGGCGCCGGCCGCGTAGGTGCTCTTCACGAACGAGAGGATCGCGCGTTCTGGAGACGGCGCCCGGCGCACGGCCTCGTAGGGAAGGAGGAACTCGCCGAGCTCTGCGTGGTAAAAGGCCGCGTCCGGCTGCACGCGCGTCTCTTTGAAGCCGGAAGGCTCGGGGATCGTGTACGCGTAGAACACCGGCTCCAGCACGGTCGCGCCGCCCGGCCAGAACCCATGGCTGATCACCTCGTGCGAATACGCCTCGCGCATGAATGCCGGTCCGTCGCGCGGGGGCGCGGGCCGTCCGGAGAACCGTGTCAGGGCGAGATCGAAACTGCCCCAGAAGAAGTTCAGCGGACTCGCTTTCCCGATGAATCCGGCGCGCGATGACGTGAGCACGCGACCCACCCGCAGGAGGATCTGCCACACGCGGTTGGCATACACCGGATCGTAGGCGTGATGCGTCGTGTCCTCTTCGAAGCGAATTGGAGACGGAATCTCGACCGGCATGGACCAGATGTGCACCGGCAGCTTCAATCCGCCCAGGGTGCTCATCACGTCGCCATAGAAGTCGGCCACCGAGCGCGGTGCCAGCGGAATCGTCCGCACGGCCCCGTCGGCGGTCGAGATGACCAGCCGGTGGTCGATGAGGTCGAACTCGATTGTGAAGCTGCGGGCGGCATGGGGAAGAACGCCGGTCGTGACCCCGCGGCTCGTCAGGTGCAGCGCAGCGCCCCAGCTGTGATTGATCGCGGGAGCCTGCGCCAGCGCGACTGTCCCCACGACCTGCGTCCACATGTGCAGCGTGGCGTAGGTGTCCCTCCAGGCCTCGTACGGGAGCGCCGGCCAGTCATCGTTCATGGCGAGATGGCAATCTTACCCCTCGAGAAACTCGCGCACGACGTCGCGCACGTCGCGGCGGTCGATGTCGACCGCGGCGTTGAGGCTCCTGATGTCGGCCTCCGACACGCGGTTCGCCAGCGCCGCCAGCGCGCGGCCGATCGCCGGCTGCCGCAGCACCGACGCCGTCCGGACGACCGGCACGGCGTCGTACGGCGGAAAGTACTGGCGGGTGTCGGCGAGCGGCGCAAGGTCGAGCGCGGGGATGAGCGCGCTGGTGGCATCGCCCGCGATGACGTCGACCTGTCCGTCGGCGAGCGCGCGGTAGATCAGCGACAGATCCATGGCCCGCGGCGGCGCCGCAAACTGCAGCCCGTAGGCCTTCGCCAGCCCCGGATAGCCGTCCTGACGCTGCAGGAACTCATAGCCGAACCCCGGCGTCCACAGCCCCGCGACTGCGCGCAGGTCGTCGATGGTCTGAAGGCCCAGGCGCCGGGCGTCGTCGCCGCGCACCAGGATCGCGAACGTGTTGTTGAACCCCAGCGGGCCGGCCACCGTGACGCCATGCCGTGCATACAGCTCGCGCGTCCGGTCGAGCGCCGTGCGCGGGTCGTGCGACACGTCCTGATTGAAGATGGCCGTGAGGGCGGTGCCCGTGTACTCGACGTAGACGTCGAGCTCGCCGCCCCGCAGCGCGCGGTCGCAGATGAAGGTGCCGCCCAGGTTCAGCCGGCGATCGACACGAAGGCCCTGCGCCTCGAGGCTCTGCGCGACGAGCTCGCCCAGGATCACCTGCTCGGTGAAGTTCTTCGAGCCGACGACCACTGCGTCGCTGCCGGCGCGCACGTACGCCGTCCCGGCAGCGACCGCCAGCACGAAGACGGCAACGCCGGCGCTCTTGATCGCCGTTGCGGATGTCACGCCGGCGCCCGACAGGCGTCGCCCGGCCCACCCCAGGAGCGCGTCCGCTACGAGCGCCAGCGCCGCGGCCGGGATGGCGCCCGCAAGAATGGTCGTGCTGTCGGCCATCGACAGCCCGCGAAAGATGTACTCGCCGAGGCCGCCCGCGCCGATCGCCGCCGCGATGGTCGCCGTCGCCACGCCGACGACCGTCGCCACGCGGATGCCGCCGATGATCGACGGCAGCGCCAGCGGCAGCTCGACGAGCCAGAGCAGCTGCCGGCCGGTCATGCCCATGGCCACGCCGGCTTCGATGATCGACCGGTCGATCTGCTGCAGGCCCGTCATCGTCGTCCGCAGGATCGGGAGCAGCGCGTAGATCGACAGCGTGATCAGGGCCGTCCGCGAGCAGAGGCCGCCGATGAACGGCAGCGGCAGGAGAAAGCCGAGGAGCGCAAGGCTCGGGATCGTCTGTGCGACGTTGACGACGGCCAGCATCCAGCGGCCCGGCCGCAGGCGCCTGGCCGCAAGCACCCCCGCGGGAACGCCGACGAGAATGGCCGCGCTCGTGGAGATCAGCACGAGCGCCGCATGCTGGAGGAGCAGTGCCGCCACTTCGCTCCGGTGCGAGATCCAGAATTCCAGGAGCCGCATCACACCGCACCCCGCGGAGCGGGCGGCGGCGCAATCGTCTCGACGAGCGCACGCACCCGCGCGTCGGCGGACGCCGCGACCGCCGCCGGTGCATCGCACGCCACCAGCTCACCACCGTCGATCACGCCGACGCGGCTGCCGAGCGCCAGCGCTTCCGCCATGTCGTGCGTCACCAGGATCACCGTCGTGCGGAGCTGGGCGCGGATGCGCGCGAACTCCCGCCGCACCTCGAGCCGCGTCACCGGATCGAGCGCGCCGAACGGTTCGTCCATCAGCAGCACGGGTGGGTCGGCGGCCAGCGCGCGGGCCAGGCCGACGCGCTGCCGCTGCCCGCCGGAGAGCTCGTGGGGCCGACGCCGGGCGAACGTGCCGGGTTGCAGGCCGACCAGCTCGAGCAGCTCGAGGGCGCGCGCCCGCGCGCGCGCCGGCGTCCAGTGCTCGAGCCGCGGCACGATGGAGACGTTGTCTTCCACGCTCATGTGCGGGAAGAGGCCGACGTCCTGAAACACGTAGCCGATGCGGCGGCGGAGTCCGATGCCGTCCCAGTCACGCGTGTCGCGGCCATCGACGAGCACGCGTCCGGAGGCGGGGAGGAGCAGCCGGTTGACCAGCTTGAGCAGCGTGGTCTTTCCCACACCGCTTCTGCCCACGATCGCCACGGTCTCGCCGGAGTCGACCGTCAGAGTGAGGTGCGACAGGACAGGAGGGGTCTCGCCGCGGCGAAATTCGACGTCCTCGAAGCGGACGACCATCGGAACTGAACCGTCAATAGTCCGCGAAGCCGTCGTCCGGGTAGCAGTAGAGCCACCGCTCGCCCGGCTCGGCCGACGCGATCACCGGATGAGTGGTCGATCTCGAGTGCTTGGTCGCATGGCGATTCGGCGAGTTGTCGCAGCAGAGGGTGACTCCGCACGTCCGGCACGTCCGCAGATGGACCCACTGTGCGCCGATCCGCATGCATTCCTCGCAGACGTGCTGGCTCGGCTGTCTCACGCTCGTGACGGCACGAATGTGGGCGCAGGTTTCGTCAGCGGTGCTCATGATCGTCGGGCCTCAGAAAGACCGAATGGTGTGTCAGTCCGGATGGTACCATCCAGGCCCCCCGCTGACGAGGAAGCGATGACAGCTGGTCCGTCCGATGACGCCAAGCTCGACGAAGCGCTCGAGGAGACGTTTCCGGCAAGTGATGCGCCGGCCAATACCGTTGAGAGTGCGCCGTGAAAGGTGAATCAACGCAGCCGGTGCAAGTCCGGTCCGAGGAGGTGTCGGTACAAGGTGTGGCGTGAAGACATCCTC
>Ga0156172_1128_pt2 | contig 11646 bp, 19 predicted proteins | sample RifCSPlowO2_12_FD_107825 | JGI IMG/M metagenome (GOLD analysis project Ga0156172, IMG submission 107825) | Acidobacteria bacterium RIFCSPLOWO2_12_FULL_67_14 | reverse complement strand
CGCGCGGGCGTCGATCGAGTGCATGTCGATGCAGTACGCGCAGCCGTTGATCTGCGACGCGCGTAGCTTCAGTACGTGGACAAACTTGTGTTCCAGGCCGCACGCGGCGATGTATTTCTCCATCGCCAAGAGCGCTTGCAGGGGTTCCGGGTTGGATTTTCGATAGTCGATGCGGGATTCCATCTTGTTGTCTCCTCTACTGTCGTTCCACGGACGAACACGGACGCAGGTGCCTGAAGCCGTTCAGAGGGTGTGCCCGGCACATGAGAGCGCAATGCTGAGATCGCGAACGCACGGCCGAGGTCGAGCATGTAAGGAGGTGGGGACCCCAACGTCGGCGCGCCAACGTATCGCACATCCTCTCGTCGATCATGCGCTCGCAGATGATTCCGTCTCTCTTGCGCCAGGATACGTGACGTGGAGGACGTAGGCGTCGCCTTCGATGGTGAAATAAAAACGCCAGGACCGATTGACCCTGGCTTGCCACAAGCCCGTGGACTCGTCGTATTTCTTGGCGTGCAGCGACGGATGCTGAAGGTTGGCCGCGAGGAACCGCTCTTGTTTGTCGAACGCGTGCTGCACGTCCCTCGGGGCCGCTGAGTAATCCTTCTCAAACTTGGCGGTGTGAATGAGCCGCATCTACTTGCGGCTCGCCTTCCTCGCTCGACGCGCGCCCGCAGCCTTATGAAGCGACGCCGTCGCTTCGTCCACGGTGTCGAATGGCCCGGAGTAGCGGCCGCGCTTGAAATCCTCCATGCTTTCTTCAAACGCCGCGTGCACCCGTCTGTCGACGAGCGTCATCGGGGTCATCACAACCTTGCCCTGCTGTTCCTCGACCTCGAGGTAGTCGCCCGGCTTGAGACCGAGACGGTCATGCAACTGTTTCGGGATGACGACTTGGCGGCTCACGCCCAATTTGACGGTGGTCGGTGCTTTGTCGGCTTGTGCTTTCATATATTTGTATTTTACAACTGCGGCGGGCATCGGTCAATTGGATGCTCAATCGCCGCGTGCGCACCTCCGCCACAGATCGAGCAACCCGGATTCGGCCGCATCATCCGTGCTGAATCCCAGGCACCATCCGTCAGATTGATCGTCCGATACGTCCATTCCCTCGACCGTCCCATCAGGCAGGTGTCGACGCCATACACCGCCAGGCTTCCGACGACCTGGAGGATGTCGGCCATAGCCGGCGTTCCAGGGCATGGATACCGTTCATCGTCGACGGCGTCCGGGAAGAGGCATCCCAAGCAGGGTCCGTCCGCGCCTTGCACGAACACGTAGCCGTGGTCGGCCTGGGCGCTGACGGCCATGAACACGACCGGAATGCCGTGTTCCCGAAAGTACCGGCTGGCGAGCATCCGGGTCGGATTGTTGTCCACGCCGCAGACGGCCACGTCGCCGCGGAGGTCGACCCCGCGGCCGATCGCCTCCTGCAGCCGCATCGCGTGGCCAGTCAGGCGCGTGGCATGGATGCATTCTCGCCGCAGATGGCGCACCATCTGGATCGCTTTGAGCTTGCCGATGTCGCTGGCGTAGAAGCGCTGGCGGTTCAGGTTGCTGGCTTCCACCTCGTCATCGTCCAAGATGGTCAGCGCCCCGATGCCCTTGCGGCAGAGCGTCGGCGCCACGTGGCTGATCAGCCCGCCGGCGCCGATGCAGACCACGTGGCGATCTGAGAACACCTCCTGGTCGAAGCCGGCTATCCGCTGGTGACGATCACTTGCTCCCGGAATCGTTCGGCCTGTCAAGCGAACCGAGTGCCGTGAGCCGGTACATGTGTTGGCCAAGATCTTCGACTCCTGCGCCGTGGACGTGCAGCTCACACTCGCCCTCGAGGCGGAAGAACCGCACGAACCCGTCGCGACTGAAAATGGCAGCGACCGTGGGATAGCCGGCTTGTTCAAGCCGGCGCTGAAACTGTTCGTCGGTGCCGGACGGCCCGGTGGAGGCCACGCCTCGCCCCGGATGGCTGTGAAAATGCGCCAGCAGCCGGTGGCCAAACTGCTCCAGCTTGATGAGCAGCCTGTGCGTGGAGCCGACCTGGCCTTCCACGCCCATCATGGTGCGGCGTTGATGCGCGAACTCGAGCTTCTGATCGAGCACCATGACGCCGTCGACCTCAGCCCCGGTGACAAAGAAGAACTGTTCGTGATGGTCAGCCGTCAGCTGCTGGAAACATTCGTGCAGAAACAGGCTGCTGACCGCGAAGCACGCCTTCTCCCTCGAGCCCATGCTGCCGATCGTGGCCTGGACTTGGTCCAAGGTAACCCCTTGTCCCCGCGCGGCTGAAAACACGTCCAATGCGACGATTGCCGCAGCGAGGGGGGCGGATCACTCAGGTAGAACCGGAGGTCGTTCCACCCCCGGTCGTCGACAATGCCGACGAGCACGTGCTGAAAGTCTTCCCGCGGCCACAATGCGCCCAATACCTTGTGTGGTCGAAATGTGATCACCGGCGACGCCGACGAGCACGAGGAGATCCGCATTGACATCGAAACCCGGCCGCTGCCACTCTTCCCAGGCGTCTTGAACGAACTCGTCGCTGAAGCCGGCCGCCGTGAGCTCACGGCCGCTCTTGATCGAGATGGCACCACGCGTCGCAGTGTCGCCGCCGCCGAGAAGCACCAGCAGGTTGTCGAGGATGTACCGTAGAACGTGTGCCTGCAAGCTGAGGACACTACGTTTCGGCACATCGACCGGCTCGTGAAGTCCAGCGCGCTTCGTCTGTCGATGCGCGTCTCAAGCAAAGAATCCAGGCGTTGAAGATGTCGGTCCGAGCCTACCGTCGACCTTTCGTTCAGGAGTTCCGCCGAGATCTCCGCCTGGGATGTTGCGGGGATTCTTCGATCGAGCTCCAATCCGAACATCACCGAACGGACCACATCTACAAAATCATCTACAGTCACTCTGCGTGGCTATCTTCGAACGCCCGCACACTATTGAAAACGTTGGCGCACCCGGAAGGATTCGAACCTTCGACCCCCGGCTTAGAAGACAGGTCCAGCGGGCTGTTGAAAGGTGTGGATCTCGACGGAGCCGTGAAGCTTCTTGTTGCAGCGTTTGCAGCTGCGTCGTTGAAGCCTGTGGAATCGCGTGGATGCGGGGTGCAACCACCAGCGACAGTCTTGCTACAGTCGCGTTCCAATCGCGAAGGAACTCCAGGCATCATCACCGCCGCCGATTGGGCCACGTTGGTTCCCGATCACTGGCGATTATCACGTGGCGCGCGACTTCCGAACGCGCGCAGAATGACCGGCCAGATGGTTCGAGGAATCGTCCGAGCGGCTTTGCTGTTGATGTCGTTCCAGATGTCCCTGGCCGCTCACGCATTGGTCACGACGATCGCAGATCGTTCGGGCCGGATGGTTGGCGCCGCGGCGATCTGTTCAGCAGGCGCCAGTAGACCGCCGCATTCACGATCAGCGCGAGGCTTCCTAGCAGCATCTGCGAGCTCCGCGTGAGGCTAACGGGGTAGAGCAACGGCAGCACGTAGTGCTCGATGAAGTCTCCCTCGTAGCCAGCCGATCCACCGCGCTGCCGCAGGTGGTTCTCGATGGGGGTCAACGGGCAGACCCAACCGCCGAACTCGATCGTGATGCCCCAGATAACCGCGGGCACGTGCGCCCACGCCGTCCGTGGCCAGCGGAGCACGAGCAGGCCTCCCAGCGTCACGTAGACGACAAACGCCGCATGCACGGCGACGAGGACGTCGGCTGCCAGGCGGAGCACGCTAGGAGACACCGAGTCGTGCTTCCAGTGTCGTGCTCTCCACGAGCCGTGTCAGACGTTGCCAGTGGGAGCCGGCCCAGTAGATGCGATGGCATCGTGGGCACTCGTGAAAGCGCTGGTAGTACTCGCGCGTTCGCGGCTCGAGTCGTGACTCGACCGACGCCTTGGGCACTTCGCGGAGCTCGGCATTGCAGCGGAGACACCGGCTGAAGGGTGCCCGCATTGGGCCAAAGCGGTGCAGAACCTCGACGAGTTGCTGGCGCGGCATCGTTGCCCGTATCCAGTACCCGCGCGATACGCCCCGTAGCTTCAGCAGACCGCGATCGCGTGTCAACACGATGCGCCCCTCGCGCGCGGCCAGCGCGGCGATGTCGTCGTCGCTCGCATCCGCCAGGTACGTCGCATCCAGACCGACCAGGCGCATGTACCTGGCCAGTCTGCCCAGATGGCCGTCGAGCACGAAGTGGAGCGCTCCGAGCGGCGGCCGAACGAGCGTCACGCCGGCAATGTCGACGGACTCGAAGCGCGGAAACACGGCGATGCGATTCCCGTCCTGGACGGCATAGTCGAAAGCGACCGGCTCTCCGTTGACGAGGATCAGATCTATCTCCGGATGTGGGATGCCGAGCCCCTCGACGAGATCCTTCACCGATTCGCGGCCTTCGAAGGCATGCGCGAAGGCGGCCTGCCGGCGGGCTGGCGGCAGGAAGTCGTTGAGCGGGCCGTACACCCTGACGGTGACCTGCTTCATGGAATGGCGGGATCGATAAGCCATCTTCGTACGGGGCCCCGATCGTCCCCGCCTCGGTGCCCGTGGACCGGAGCGGAGCGAGCGTCCCGCCAGCCATCACGTGAGCGGCTGAAGAAGACGCACAATCGCCCCGATCATCTCGTCTCCGGCGAGCAGCTCCTGGTCGTTGTGATCAGCGCCGGGAAGCACGAGGAGCGTCTTGGGAGCCACCGCGGCATCGTAGAGGCGGCGGCTATCGTCGAACGGCACGATTCGATCGTGCCCGCCGGCGATGACGAGCAGCGGCGCCCGGACTTGCTGAATCCGATCGATCGCGGCGAACCGATCCCGGAGCAGAAGCCCCACCGGCAGAAAGGGATAGTGATGCCGCCCCAGGTCGGCCATGGACGTGAACGGTGACCGGAGGACAAGCGCGGCTGGCGGATGCTCGACGGCCAGAGCGACCGCGACAGCCGTTCCGAGCGACTCACCGAAGTACACGAGGCGCGAGCGATCGACGTCGGGGCGGCTGGCCAGATACGCGCAGGCAGCGCGGGCGTCCGCGGCGAGCCCGCTCTCCGACGGAGCCCCGGGATTCCCACCATAGCCCCGGTAATCGACGAGCAGCACCTGGAATCCGTGTCGACGGAGTGCCGCCGCCAGAGGACCCCGGTGCGCCCGATTGCCGGCGTTTCCGTTGAAGACCAGAACGGTGACGCGCGGCGGTGGCCCGGACGCCCCGAAGAACCAGCCGCTCAGCCTGAGCCCGTCGCTCGTCTCGAAGGTCACCGGTTCGACTCCGGCCAGACCGATGTCGCCGGGCGCCGGCACCCCACTCGCGGGGAAGTAGATGAACCGGCGCTGCATGGTCCAGATGAGTGCCAGCACGGCGGCAGCGGTGACGACACCATACAGGGCCGCGATGATCAGCGGGCGGTTCATCTCAATGGCCCCGCGCGTCGGCTGTTCCGGGCTCCTGCGTCAACCGGCGGGCTTGCCCGTCATCGGGACAAACCGCACGGGAAGAGTGCCGAGTACCTGCACGCCGGTGGTGGTGCGGCGCAAGGCGCGCAGTTCCTGGCTCAGCGTACCGACCGGAATCACCATCACGCCGCCGATCTTCAGCTGTTCCACCAACGCGGTCGGGACCTCGTCAGGCGCCGCCGTCACCATGATGCGGTCGTACGGCGCATGCTCCGCCCAGCCGAGATACCCGTTGCCGGTACGCACGTCGATGTTCCGATAGCCGAGCCCCGACAGTGTCTGGCGTGCCCGTTCTGCCAGAGGCGGAACGATCTCGATCGTGTACACCTCCTTCGAGAGCGTGCCGAGCACCGCCGCCTGATAGCCGGATCCGGTGCCAATCTCGAGCACGCGATGGTCGGGGTGCACGTCCAGCGCCTGTGTCATGAACGCGACAATGTAGGGTTGAGAGATGGTTTGCTCGTAGCCGATTGGCAGGGGAGAGTCGCGGTACGCCTCGGCCCGCTGGCCTTCAGGAACGAACAGGTGGCGCGGCACGGTGAGCATCGCGCCGAGCACGCGCTCGCTGCGGATATCGCGCGCTTTCAGTTGCGTCTCGACCATGCGCCGGCGCTCGGCCTGCCAGTCGTGCGAGTCGCGCTGAGCCAAGGCTCCACGGCCCGCCCCGGCCAGAGCGGCGACGACGAGTAGCGCGCAGAGTGAACGGGCCACTGCCACCCTCATGACATTATGACGCTCAGTCCAGGAGCGTCGGTACTGCGGAATTGTAGCCAACTCGCCACGCGAGTTGGCGCGCCCGGAAGGACTCGTCCACGTTCCCGGCGAGCGTGAGCGAGCCGGGACGTGGCTGAAGACTTCGAACCTTTCCTTCGACTCGCTCCGCTCGCTCAGGGCAGGCGACCCCCGGCTTAGAAGATGGACGAAAGGAGACAACCGGGGGCAGCGTGAAGCCGCTGCCCTGATTTTTATTGACGTTCTGTCAAACCCCCGACCACCCGAGACCACCCCGAGCCGCTACCGTATGTCAGTCATTCGTCAGTCGTCCAGCATTACACGATCTCAACGAGCGTTTCACCTCGTGCGAGCGCCGCGACGACCGCGGAAAAGTCGACTTCGATGCGGCGCAGCAATTCCACCCGCCGCGTGTTACCGATTCGAATCCAGACGACGGCAGGCCCTTCCTGCAGAAGTCGGTGAATCGCGAAGTCCTCATCCTTGGTGACGATCACCGCTCCGATCTTCGCTGCGTGGGCGCGAATCGCGTTGTCGGGCGCTGTCGTAAGCCCGGAATCGAAGACGTGGTCGGCCGAGTGGCCGAGCGCTTCAATCCGCCGCGCAAGCGCAGGCGGGAGCTGAGCGTCGACCAGGAAGCGCAATCATGCGCTCCGCAGGACGGTGTGATCGTTCTGGCGGGCGGCGAATTCGAGTGCTGCCGTGATGTCTTCGGCTTCGAGATAGGGGTAGTCGGCCAGAATCTCTTCCCGCGTCGCGCCGGCGGCCAGGAGATCGAGCACGTCTTTTACGCGAATGCGAAGGCCACGAATGCACGGACGGCCGCCGCAGACGTCCGGAGTCATCGTGATTCGGTCTATAGCGCTCATAGCATCTCCCCGTGCCGAGTGGCCTCGGATAGGGCCATTGTAGCCCTTCCAGTCCGCCGGCTACTCGCCTCCTGCAGAACGCATGACCGCGTGGATGTCCTCACGCGTGGGACCCGGATAGGCGTCGAGGAGTTCCGTTCTCGGAGGCACTCTATGCCTCGTAAACCCTACTAAATCGCCGGAGGGCAGCAATATGGATTTCGACCCTCGCGACTATGACTCCCGCGACGAGGCGCGCTTGCCAGATCGCGATCCTGAATCGCGCGATCGTGAATTCGATCCGCGCGACGCGTTCACGCGCGACCTCAGTCTGCCGCGCAGCCACGAACGACACCTCGTGCACTATCGCGAGCACGGGTACTCCTTGCGCGGCTCAGAGTCGCGCACACTCGCGGCCCTCGGTGCCTTTTGAGTGGTCTCCAGTCGTGACCGGCGCGATCACGACGGCCTGAACATCACGGATGAAGAGCTCCGTCGCTCGATGACGGGACTCTGGGAGCGCCGCCGTCAGCTGCAGGCGGTCGTTGGCCAGTCCTCCTAGGTCCGGCTGAAGCCGGACACTACGAGGGCGAAATGCACGAGGGAAGGGCGCGAAAAATGACCTCGAGACCGTACCGATTGTCAGTCGTTTGTCAGTCGCGAGGCGAAAGTGTGGCGCACCCGGAAGGATTCGAACCTTCGACCCCCGGCTTAGAAGGCCGAGGTCACGGCGCGGACGCGGCTTTCTTCTCAGTAGTTTGCGGCGTTGCCCACGCGTCCTGCCCACGCGGTTGTCGAACCTCACCCACCCATGGGTCGCGAAACTCTCGCTCGGCCAGGCTCGATCACGACGAATGCGCCAGATAACCGGTCGCCCAGCTCGGCAGATCGTAACGACCGCGTCGCCAAGCGACGCTCGAGATGCGGAAGGGTAGCGAATGAGCAGAACTCCCGCGGTCTCGCGGCCGTACGCGAGGAGGCCGAAGTCCTTGTCCTCAGTGAGAAGCAGCCTGGAATCGGACTGGGCCAGCGCAAGCACGGCGTCGTCCTCGGCGCCTGGACTGACCTCCACGACCGCGGCGACGTCGTGGTGTGCTGCGCGTAGCGCCCTGACCACCGCGAAGTCACAGCTCTCATCCGCGAGAAACCGCACCGACTAGCCCCGAACGTCAGGGGTCCCGCCGATGAATACGACCTCTTCGTGCGCCAGCGTGTCGGCGGCATAGCGCATGGCCGCTTGGATGTCCTCGCGCTTCAAGGACGGATAGCCATCGAGGAGGTCCGCTTCGGAGGCACCTTCGCTCAGTTTGCGAAGGATCAACTCAACCGGGATCCGCGTTCCGCGAACCACGGCCTTACCCATCATCACGCGCGGGTTGATCTCGATGCGATCGGTCAGGGTCATGCCAAGCCTCGTCGTTCCACGTTAGGGTCTAGGGCTGCGCCTGTCAAGAATATTGGCAGTAGCGCTCCTACCGTCCAGCGGGCTTCCGTTTGCTCGCAACTTGAGACGTCGATCGCTCACCCTGCCCACGCGAGTGCGCCCAGACCTTCTCGACACGCAGCGTCGCCGCGACAAGCTTCTCGGGCACAACCATCGCGTACCGCTGCGTCGTCTTCGGCGACTTGTGGCCGAGCAGCTCTTGTATGTCGGCGATGTCGGCTCCGGCGCGGCGGAGAGGGCAGCGTGGCGTAGGAGTGGCGCAGCTTGTACGGGTTGAAAGGTGCGACCTCACGCCCTTGACGGGGTTGTAGGCGTCCTCGCCATCGACCTCGGCGTAAAGGGTGGAGAGCGCCGTCATCCGATGGCGGATGGTGCTTGCGGCGGCGCCTGCATCTTCCCAATCCTTGATCTGCCGGCGAACCTCATCCCGGGTGATGGTGTGCCGCCGGCGGCTCCCGAAGCGGCCGGGCCATGCGTTGATCTCGTCTTCCCGGCTGTCAACGTGGGCGAGCTTCCGCTTCATCTTGGCGAGGTAGGTCGGGAGGTCCGCTTCGAGCGTCCCTCGTGCAGGCACGATGCCCTGGCGCAGCAGCCTGGCGCGCTCGTGCGTCTGCCACGCCTTCATCTCCCGAAGGCCCGTGTTCGGAGGGAAGGTCGTTTCCCGCTGGTGTCCTCCGCGCTTCCGGTCGCCGACAGCAACTTTCACCCGGAAGCCACCGCTCCCCAGGCGATAGATGCCAGGCGCAACCGTCTGCTGAATTCGGGAGGCCATCGCCGGGATTCTACCTCCGTGGCCTGGCGAACGCTCGGCGTCGGGGCACTCCGCCGGATGAGGCCAGGAATCTTTCGAGTGCGTTTGCTCACCTTGCTGGTGGCATTCAATGAATGGTCGCTCTAGGGGCATCACGCCGAGGTGGACCTTCCCGCTGTCAGCCTGATTTGCCAACGTTAACTTTCCACACGCAGCACTGCCTCGCGGGGGCACTGAAGATAGGGACGCAATCTGGGCGGCATTCTCTCCCCAGAGGACAACCTGATCCGTGCTCATGGCGCTTCTCTTGTTTCCATGCGTGTCGCAGAACACCATCATTGGCCGCTGTGGTCGGTGTTGCCGGTAGAATTGGCCTATCTCCTGCGGCGGCATCGTCTTCAGTTGCTCTCGGCTCAGTTCGATCTCTTCGGGCACCTCGACGATCTCTAGGCTGAAGCGAGCTGTCTCCCTGTCGTCAAAAAGGGTAATCCCGGGTTGACCCGCCTTGTTCACGAACATCCCCACCTGCGTGCGACCGGCACCGTCGCCAAGAGCCAGGCCGACTTGGCCGTCCACGGTCGATAACCGACCTCGCACACGCCCCTCAGAGTCCACGATGTCAAGTTGCTGAACTTGCAGTGTCCGCCGTCTGGAGGTCAACCAGAACGTCATGGCGGTAGCGACCAACGCTGAGCAAGCGGCCGAAACGACAATGAGGGACAGCATGGCTCGGGTTTCCCATGGTGAATGATTGGTCCATGCGGGAGCATCTCTAAAGGACAACACCCGGGAATGGCCTATCGGCGCCGTGTCGTGAGGCCAAGGTAGAGGCTGTGCCTGGGGCTGTCAAGGAATCTGTCAGCGCGCACGTAGAAATGCGTAAATCTGGACGACCGTCGACTTGACCGCCACGCGTCGCGGGTTCTGGATCGATGGGTGTCGATCGTCGAAGAGCCCTGCAGGCGCTCGGCGGCGGTGGCGATCACCCCGGCGCCTGGAGAGCAGAGGCCGCCGGGCGCCCCCCCGACACCATGGATGGCTGCTGCTACGCTGTCGAGCAGCGACGACTCGAGGTGAGGGCCTGGAGCTGATCCCTCCAGGCCCTCGATGACCGCCTCGATGCTCCGACGGACCGAGCCGGTCGGCTCTTCTTGTGCCACGGTTTTCGAGTGATGTCCAGTCAGACCACGCCGTCGCTCCGACGACGTGGACGCTCCGCTGCGGCAGAAATCCTGTCGGCGTTGTAGCCGGCCCTTCGCGAAGGGTTCGTCGCCGTGCCGCGTACCGGGCATGTTGGTCGCCCGTCCGGTCGTGGGCCATGTTGTGCGCCACGACCCACTTGTTGCTATAAACCTATCGGTAGGTTATTATTCTCTCTCGTGACGTGGGGTGAAGTGATCCGGAAGCTCCAGGCTGCGGGCTATGTGGAGGTGCGGACCGGGAAGGGCAGTCACCGGCTGTTGAAGCACGGCGCGACTGGCAAGGAGATCTGGATCGCGGTCCACACGAGGAAGGATGCCGGCCAGTTGGGCAACCGGATCCTCCGAGAGGCGGGGATTCAATGATGACCTACTATCCAATTGTGATTGAAACCGAAACGAGTGGCGCGGTGAGCGCCTATGTTCCTGGGTTGCCGGTGTTTGCGGCGGCAGACACCCGCACGAAGGCTGAACAGGCGATTCGTAAGACCTTGGCCTCCTATCTTGAGGCTCATCCGGACAGCGTGCCGACGAGCGACGTGCGGGTCGCCCGCGTCTCCGACGGTCAACGGTCGAAGGTGCATATCGTTGGCGTGGGTGCCCTGCTCGGCACTGGCCGGAGTCGGCGCAAGGCGCACGCTTCTCAAATGAATGGTCGGCTGGGAGGCCGGCCGCGGAAGACCGCGTGATACCGACCGGGTCATGTCACCCAAGAAGGACTACCTCGTGGGGAGCGGCAACGTCTTTGCCGATTTGTCGGCGGGTCGCTGATTCAGACTAGAGGGTGATCACCGATTGCCCCACCGACCCACAAAACCCGACCGATTTCGGCCGCCTTCCGCACGCCGCCCCTGGGCGTCCCCGCGATCTCGATCCCATTCACTACGATTGCCGATCACTGATTAGCATGGATCGACTCAGGACCTCGCTGAGTCGCAGCGCGTTTCCTCCGCCGCCACCGCATTTTGCACGGGGCGCCGCAGAACGCTCGAGCGCGGTTCACCCACCGCCCGTCGATCCGACATCCCGCCAGAATGGGCGTGTGGCAGTCGTGACAGAGGCGGCAGCCGTGTCCCAGCGCGCGGTAGATATCGGCGACCGTGACAAGTGGCCGGGTCGTGCGGGATCGCGCTCGCCGGAGCTTCCGTTCGGCCCACCGACGGTTATGCCGCCCATCGGGCGACTCGAGCATGGCACCACCCTGATCGTCCTGGGCAGGAGACACA
>Ga0156172_1145_pt2 | contig 11768 bp, 8 predicted proteins | sample RifCSPlowO2_12_FD_107825 | JGI IMG/M metagenome (GOLD analysis project Ga0156172, IMG submission 107825) | Acidobacteria bacterium RIFCSPLOWO2_12_FULL_67_14 | reverse complement strand
CAGCGCGCAGAAGCGCGGGCGGGCGGCGGCGAAGCGAACCGACTCGACCGACACCGGCTCGAGCCGAGGCGCCACGCCAAGCAGACGCGCGGCCTCGCTGGCCAGTTCGTACCACGTCGCGTAGCCCGTATTCACGGCGTGATACAACCCCGGTGCCGCGCCCGACTCGAGCAGGTGCTTCGTCGCGCGCGCCACGTCCTCCGCGTAACTCGGCGAGACCACGCGATCGCTGAACACGCGGGCCGGCCGGCCCTGTTCGAGCGCGTCAAGCACACTGTCCACCGAGCCGGCGCGGCCCGACCACGTCCGCGTCGCGCCAAACAGGCTCTCCACGCGCAGCACGAGCGCGCGCGGCGCGTCCAGGGCAAACCATTCGCCAAGCAGCTTGCTCAGCGCGTACGCACTGCGCGGCGACGGCTGCGCCGTTTCCGGATACGGCTCGCTGGCGGACCCGTCGAACACGAAGTCGGAGCCATAATGGACGAGCGTCGCGCCGACAGATTCGGCCGCGCGCGCCAGGCTGCGAACCGCGAAGGCGTTGACGGCAAAGGCGTCGGCCGGCCTGGTTTCCGCGTCGTCCACATGGTTGAACGCAGCGCAGTTGATGATCGCGGACGGCCTGGCCTGCTCGACGGCCTGCCGCACGGCGGCCGGATCCGTGATATCGAGCGACGCGTGGGTATGCGCGACGACGTCGCAGCCGGCGAACGTCTCGGCCATGCAGGCGCCGAGGCGGCCGGCTCCCCCAGTAATGAGGACGCGCCTGCTCGAGAGCTGTGACAACGACCTACCCCAGATACCCGGACACGAACTTCACATCATAATGGCCAATCCAGACCTTTTCCAGCACACGGATGGACGCGTCCACGATTGACGTCGCCGTCGTCGGTGGCGGGGTGGTCGGGCTTTCGGCCGCTCTGGCGATTGCGCGAAGGGGCCACAGCGTCTGCATCCTCGAGCGGGAGCCGCGTGCGGGCACGGCGACGAGCACCCACAACAGCCAGGTCATTCATGCCGGAATCTACTATCCGCCCGGAACGCTGAAGGCGAGATACTGCGTCGACGGTGCGCGGCGGCTCTACGAGTTCTGCACGGCGCACGGTGTTCCCCACAGCCGCTGCGGCAAGCTCATCGTCGCGCAGCACCAGGACGACATCGCCACCCTCGAGTCGCTGCTGGCGCGCGGCAACGCCAACGGCGTCAGCGGACTGCGCCTCGTCGACCGCCCGTTTATTCGAGCGCGCGAGCCGCACATCAGCGGCGACGCCGCCCTGTACTCGCCCGAGACGGGGATCGTCGAAGCCGAGGCGCTGGTCGGCGCGCTCGCGAGACTCTGCCGCCAGCATGACGTCGCGATCCTGCCGGCGTCACCGCTCGTCGGCGCCGACGATCGCGGCACCGGCATCGAGGTGCGGACTCCGGCCGAGACAATTCTCGCGCGCGCCGTCGTCAATGCGGCCGGGCTGTACGCCGACGACGTGTCGGCCACGATCGGCGGCACGTCCTTTCGGATCCATCCGTGCCGCGGTGAATACGCCGAACTCGTGCCGTCCAGACGGTCGCTGGTCAACGCGCTGGTGTACCCGGTCCCGGACGCGTCGGGGCATTCGCTGGGGGTCCATCTCACGAAGACGATGCACGGAAACGTGACGCTCGGGCCGACCGCGCGATTTCAGGAGCGCAAGGACGACTACGAGACCGATCGCCTGCCGCTGGGCGCGTTTCTGGCGCCCGCGCGCGTGCTGCTGCCCATGCTGCAGATGGAGGACCTGCGCCTGGGCGGAAGCGGCATACGCCCGAAGCTCCACCCTCCAGGCGACGCGTTCGCGGATTTTCTGGTCGCGCGGGATCCCGAGTGCCCGCGGCTCGTTCAGGCGGCGGGCATCGAATCGCCCGGACTTACGGCCTGCCTGGCGATCGGCGAGGAGGTGTCGAGGCTGGCGGGTGAGATTCTGGACTGAAGGAAAGGCGAACGGCGCGGCCGCCGACGGGCACAGCCGCTCGTTGGGCTGCTTGCCGCTGTGCCCATACCGTGGTAATACTAGGGTATGAAAATTGCGTTGTCCATTCCAGACGAACTGTTCGACTCCGCCGAAACTATCGGGAAGCGCCTGGGCGTTTCTCGCAGTCGACTGTACGCCACCGCGTTGGCCGACTACGTCGCTAAACATCAGAGCCGCAAAGTCACCGCCCGCCTCGATGCGGTCTACGCCACAGCAGAGAGCCGCCCGGATCGGCCGCTTCGGCGCGCACAGGCGCGGTCACTGCCCCGCGACTCGTGGTAATCGAGCGCGGCGAGGTGTGGTGGGCCGACCTCGGGGAACCCGACGGCTCCGAGCCCGGCTACCGGCGGCCTGTCGTCATCGTGCAAAGCGACGCGTTCAATCGCAGCCGCCTCCGCACCGTCATCGTCGTCGTTCTTATGACGAATCTGCGCCTGCTGGACGCCCCCGGGAATGTCCTCATTTCCGCAAAAGCCTCGGGGCTTTCGAGGGATTCGGTCGCGAACGTATCCCAGCTCGTGACCCTCGACCGCGACTTCCTGATCGAACGGGCCGGCCGGCTCCGAGGTCAGCCATTGAAAGACCTGGAAAACGGCCTGCGTCTGGTACTTGACCTGTAGGGATTCAAGCTGCCCAACAAGTAGTAGGCAGAACTACGTAATCCAGCGATCCAGCGGCCGTCGCAGTGTAGCGCCGTCCCCCAACGGCCCGCAATTCGCCGCAGGTCCTTCACCCATCGCCACTTAATGACCGGGTGTGAATCCGTACAGCCAAGAGGATATACAGCCCTGTATAACGCTCCACGCGGCTTCGACCGGTGCCGCGTAACAACTCGCGTCTCGCTCGACTCCCATACGGGCCCTCGATCGGCTGCAGCTTCGGCATTCCCGAAAGGCATTAGGACCAAGATGCGCGCTCGGCTCTGAACAGGCGGAGCCGGCAGCGCGCGGCAAGAAGCGCGCGCGCGAGCGCCCGCTTCGGCCACGAGCGCGGCGCTACGTGCGTCGCATAGTACAGATACGCGCTGTCGTGGAACGCGCGGATTGAGGCCGCTTTCGCGGTGCGGCTCGAGCGGCCGACACCGTGGATCGCGGACGCCGCCGGCACGTATCGGATGAGATATCCGCGCGCGCGAAGACGCCGGCACAGGTCGGCATCCTCCCAGTACAAGAAGTACCGTTCGTCCAGACCGGCGACGGACTCCACGGCATCCCGGCGCACCAGCATGCAGGCCCCCGAGACCCAGTCCACCGTCAGGCTCGCGCCCTCTCCCGCGTCCGCATCGCCGATGACGTTCCGACGCGACACGGCCAGGCGCGGCAGCAGGCGGCGCAGCAGCGTCGTTCGTCCGAAAACGCCCGTGAGCATGTCCGGATCACCCCTGGCGCTCCCCTGCACGGCTCCGTCCGGATCGAGAATGCGAGGCCCGGCGACCGCGCATCGATCCGTCCCCTCGAGGGCACGCCTGAGAGCGGCGAAGGCACCCGGCCGCAGCCGGCAGTCGGGATTCATGATCAGGACGAGCGGCGCGGCGGTGTGGGCCAGGCCCTGATTCACGCCCCGCGCAAACCCGAGGTTGGCGCTGTTGCGAACGAGCCGCGCCCGCGGCTCGAACTCCGTTACGATCGCCGGGCTGTCGTCCGTGGAGGCGTTGTCGATCACCACCGCTTCCCAGTCGAGACCCGCGAACTCGTCCGCAATCGATTGCAGCGCATCGCGTAGATCGGTCCCCGCATTGAAGTTGACGATCACCGCCGCCGCGTCCGGGATGGTCACCGGGTTCTCCGCACCAGCCTGACGTCGAACCGCTTTTCGCGCTGCTTGATGCCCAGCCAGCGCCGTTCGAGCTGCGCCTCAATCGCGCGCACGCCCACGGTCCGGGTTCGCTGAATGTCCGACCGCTTCTGCAGCACCCGGGGCAGGTCGGCGAAGGCGGCAGCCTTGGCCCTGAGGAAGGTGCCGAGCAGCCCAAGCCTGGCAAAGTGCACGGCACCGGCCGCGTTGTACAGCACGTGCCCGGGCAGCGTCCGCGCCAGCAGCCATCCAGGGGTGTTCTTCAGGTACATCCATTCCACGTTGCGCTGCCCGTGAAACACACTCTGCACGCTCGATCGGCCAAGCGTCGCGCTCCCATGATGCCGCACACGGGCCTCGGCTACGTACCGGCACCGGTACCCGCGGAGCCGGGCCCGGTACGACAGGTCCGCATCCTCGTGCGAGGCAAAGAAATCTTCGTCGAACCCGCCAAGCTCCTGGAAGACCGAACGGGCGATCAGGCACGCCGCACCGCATGCGCTGAAGACTTCGCGTGAACCCCCGGCTGCCGACGCCGGCGCGCCGTGATGCCGCTTGAACGCGCCGCCCCAGCGGAACACACCGTCGCCCGCGCTGTCGATGACCGCGGGATCGTGCATGTACACGATTTGCGACGTCGCGAGCAGAAAGCGGCTCCCGACGTCGATGCCGCTGCGGAGCGCGCGCAGCCAGTCGGGGTCCGGCACGGCGTCGTTGTTGAGAAAGGCGACGAACTCGCCGGCCGCCGCCCGCACGCCCGCGTTGTTACCGCCGGCAAAGCCGAGATTCTCGGGCAGGACGATCAGCCGGACGTCCGGGAACTTCTGCCGAACCAGCTCCGCGGTGCCGTCGCTCGACGCGTTGTCGACCAGAATGGTTTCGAACGCCACGCCACGCTGGGACGCGAGCGCCTCCAGGCACGGCTCGACGAACGACCGCCCATTCCACGTCACCACGACCACCGAGATGTCAGGCGGCACGCCGGTACACCTCCAGGGTGAGCCATGCGGTCCGCGCCCAGGTGAACTGCGACACCCGCTGCAGGCCCGAGGCCCGCAGGCGCCGGCTCCACGCCGGGTCGCCCACGACCCGCACAATCGCGTCGGTCCAGCCGGCCCGGTCGCGGGGATCGACCAGCAGCCCGGCGTCGCCGACCACTTCGGGTATCGACGCAGCCGTGGATCCGATCACAGGCGTACCGCTTGCCATGGCCTCGAGGAGCGGCAGGCCAAAGCCTTCGTACAAGGATGGATACACGAACGCCGCGGCGCCGCGAAAGAGCGCGCGTAACTCCGTGTCATTCAGCTTGCTCAGGTGCACGACGACGCCGCCTGCGCCGGCCTCCGACGCCCGGGCGAGGAGCGTGGCGCGAACACCGCGGTCCACGCCCACGAGGACCAGCGCGAGGGCCGGGGATCCGCCGAGGCGGCGCCCGGCCTCAAGCACCGCGTCGACCAGCAGGGGCAGATTCCGGCGGGCGTGCAGGTCGCCCACGTGCAGCACGTACGGCATCCGCACGCCGGCCGGAAGCGCCGCGTGGTCGCCACCAGGTGCCGTAAACACGTCGTCCACGCCGAGCGGGGTCACGGTGATGCGGTCCGGCCGAATGCCATAGGCGACCGCAATTTCCGATGCCGAGAACGCGGAGACCGTCAGGATGTGCGCGGCCGCACGCGCACTCAACCGGTAGAACGCGCGCCGCATCCAGTCGCTGCGGTAGGGATACCACTCGGGATGCAGCTCGTAGCTGACGTCGTGGATGGTGAGAACGGCCGGCACATGGGACCAGAAGGGCGCCGTATAGGCAGGCGCATGGATCAGATCGACGCGCGCGGCACGTGCGGCGCGCGGCAGCCCGACCAGCGTCCATCCAAGGTTGGTGGGGGGATGCGACGGCTCTCCGACGTGCCCGATCCCGGCCGGCAGATGCGCCCCGACAGGACCGCCCAGGGCGACGACCTCGAGCGGCTCCCCGAGCGCCAGGAGCGCGCGGACGAGCCCGGCCACGTATCGCCGGATGCCTGCGGCCGGAGAAACGAACGCGCGGCCGTCGATGCCAACGCGAAGCAAGGGAGACTTAGGAAATCTGCATGTGGAGACGCCGGACGGGACGCTCCAGGCCGGCGCAGATCTCTCGGATGCGATGCTCCACGCTGCCGTTGATCGACGGGCTGCTCAGAACCACCTCGTCGATACTGTACCGCCGCATCGTCGCTTCGAGATCCTCGATCGTGCCGCGCACCGGGACGCCCATGATCCATCGCCGCGCCTTCATCGGATCGTCATCGATGAAGGCGACCGGATTCATGTTCCACAGGGCATTGGCGCGCATCTCCCGGACCAGCGTCTGGCCGAACGCGCCGGCGCCGTAGACGAGGACACGCCGGCTGCGCTTGTTGCGGGTGGCGGCCACCAGGTTCATCACACGGAACGACGCCCGGGTCGCGACGATCGCCACGCCCAGCAGCAAGGCGTCGAGCACGAACACCGCCCGGGAAAACCCCACCAGTCGATACAGGTACGCCGCCGTCAGCACCGACAGCAGCGATCCCAGCAGCACGCCGCGGACGGCGGTGGCCACGTCGCGAAGGCCGAACGTCACCCAGGACCGCTGATACAGCCCCGACCCGTAGAGCGCCCCGAGCTTGCATCCGAGCACGACCGGAAGGGACGCGGTGAAATACGGGAGGAAATTGTCGAGGTCCTCGCCTTCGAAGCGAAGCCGAAACGCCAGATAGTACGAGACGGTGATGAGGATCAGATCCAGCAGCACTTCAGCGGCGTGCCAGCGAAACGCGAGGTCCTTGAGGAACGGCGCAAACGACGACTTCTGAAGGGCGACAAAGTCCTCCGCGTTGTAGGCAGGCACCCGGGCAAGGTAGATCCCGATGAGCGTCAGCAGCACGCCGAAAATAGCCACGAGCGGAAGCATCGGTTCCACGCCCCGGCTCTCGATCAACACCCACGCTGTCGCGCCGCCCGCGATTCCGAGCAGGTAGAGAATGCGCACCGCACTACGTTCCGAAAAGCCGAGCGACACGAGCCGGTGCGACACGTGGTCGATCCCGCCGCGTGTGGCGTGCCGCCCCGCGAGCCGTCGCAGCACGAGTACGAAACCGGTGTCGAAGAGCGGCACGATGAGTACCAGCACGACGATGACGGCGGGACTGATGAACGCGAGTGGCGCGTTGTAGACGGGAACGAGCGACGCCGCGCCAAGCACCGAGCCGATGAACAGGCTGCCGCTGTCGCCCATGAAGAGACGCGCCCGGCTGCGGTTCCAGTACAGGAACCCGAGGAGCGCGCCCGCCAGCGCAATCAGCAGCACGACGAGCGCCGGACCCAGGTGGTCGCCGAGCAGCACCGCCAGGAAGACGGCCGCGATCAGGCCGATGCCGGCCGCGAGGCCGTCCATGTTGTCGAGCAGATTGACGGCGTGGCAGATGCCGGCGAACCAGACGATCGCCACCAGCGTATAGATCGACGGCAGGCCGCCTTCGGGGCCGGCAAGCGCAAACACGAGGAACGCGCCCGTGGCCAGCGACGCCACGAGCTTGGCCACCGGCGAGAGCTGCAGCTGGTCGTCGAAAATGCCGACCCCGAACATCACCAGCGCCGCCAGCGGCACCGGCAGCCACTCAATCGGAGCAGCAAGGACGTCAGGACGGAATACCACCGCGGCCAGGCCGGCAAGCGTTCCGGCGACGATGGCTATGCCACCCATCGTCGGCGTCGGTGCGGTGTGCCAGCGGTCGGGCCTTGGCGGCACGACGGCGCCGCTCTGCCGCGCGAGCCGGCGCACGACGGCGCCGGCCGCCAGGCTGCACAGCGTGGCGACGCCGAACACGGCGGCCAGAATCAGCAGCACGGTCTCTCAGGCACCTGCCGCGGGCGCCAGCTCAGCGGCCTGGGCATCGGCCGCGTGCATGACAAACGGTCGCCTCCTGAGAATGCCGTCGCAGATGGTATCGAGTCCGGGCGACGCGCCGGGCAGCAACTGCTGGATCCGGTCCAGCTTGAGCCGGTAAATCGGATAGCCGGCCCTCGGCTCGATGAACGGCAGCGGAATCATGCGGTTGAAGAAGAAATGGTAGGCGTATTGGCGCGCGCGAGCGAGCTGATTCGACCCGAGGCGCTCCGGGCACGGCAGCTCGGCCAGAATCCGGAAATACTCGGCGGCAGTGCTCGCATCGCGGGTCAGCCCCTTGTTCCGGATCCATGCCTCGCCGGCGACGATGACGGGGAGCCCCACGCTCGTGAGCTCGACGCCCATCTTCGTGCCGTAGATGATGGCCGCGTTGCACAGCGACATCAGCGCGTACGTGCTGATGTCGCTTTCCGGCGGCACGACGAGAATGTTCGGCGCCAGCCGCGGGAGGCGCTTCTGCAGCTCGCGGAGTACCGGCTGGCGCGACGGCGGAAAGCCGCTGATTTCGGCCGGATGCACGCGAATGACCAGCTGCAGGTCCGGACGCGTGGCGAAGTACTCGCAGGTCTGCACGAGCCATTCGACCATGCTGGGAAAGGCGTTCGCCGGGTAGTGCAGCTGCGCATCCCAGGTCACGTTGGTGAGGAGGCCGACGGCCGGCCTGGACCGGTCGAGGCCGATCCGGCGGCCGATCTCCTCCGGGTCCTGCCGCCGCGCCCGGTGGAAGACGATCCAGTCGAACAGCCCCTCGCGGCGGCTCGACAGGTACTTCGTCAGCTCGCGGTCCTGTGTGGCCGACAGCGCGGTGTTCTCCCAGTGCTCGCGCGACTCGGTCATCAAGGTGTGGTGGTACGTATCGTCGTGGCTGAAGATGAATCGCCGCTTGCGGTACGCGACGTTCCAGGTCACCACGTGCACGCCCTCACGCCGTGCGACCTCGCCCGTGATCCCCCAGGGCACGTAGATGCCGTGCGTGAACACCGCGGAGGAAAACCCGATCGTCCGCAGAAGCCGGCGTGAGGCAAACGTGGTGAGGAGCGCGGCCTCCAGGTAGCGGCGCAGCACGGGCTCGGCCGCCGCCTCCGACTCGAGCGACCCGGTCGCAAAAAATCGCAGCGCGCCGGCGTGCGCCTGTTCGCCAATCGCGAGGCCGTCCAGCACGAACGTCCCGATCTCTCCGACCGGCACGGTACGCGCAATGCGCCGGGCCTCGATGCGCTCGTCGGCGGTCAGCCAGTCGCTGTAGCGGTGAACCTTCAGCCCCAGCTGCGCGTAGACGCGCTCGGCCGGCCACATGCAGTCGCGGCACAGGTCGCGGCTCGGGCCGTGGGCCACGAACTTCGACACGTTCGGGTACAGCGAGGCCTCGCACTCGGCGCACGCCGGCAGGGCGCCGTCGCACACGAGGGCGTGCACCTCGGCGCCTCTGAAGGTCAGCGCGGCGGCCACCACGCTCTCGAGCGTGATGGCATGCGCATACGCGCCGATGGCGGTGGCCATCAGGACCCGCGGCCCCCCCTGGGCCGTGTCCTTCGCCGACTGCCATGACGCCGGATCGCTCGCGAGCGCCGCCGGCCAGTCCGGGTACGCGTCGAAACGGGCGTGGTACCACCGCCGCAGCAGGCGTGTGACACGCCACAGGCGGGGGGATCGGCGGATGGCGTGCCTCATGCCGACACCGATCCCCGTGCCGCGGGCCGGCCTTCGTTCGAGCGCCGGACGCCGAGCAGCGAGACGAACTGATCGACCTGCGGCAGCTCGGGAAAGGCGCGCCACGGATCGTGCGCCTGCAGCTCCTCGAGCGTGTAGCCGCCCGTCGCCACTGCAATCGTGCGCGCACCGATCGCGCGCGCGCACTCGATATCGTGAGGCGTATCACCGATCACGAAGATCGCATCATCCGCGACGGAGCCGCCCCGGCGGGCCAGATCCAGCGCGCGCGTCGCAATCGTCGAACGCGGCCCGGCGTCCTCGGCAAACGCCCCCTCGTCAAAGAAGTCCACGAGCCCGAAGTGCGTGAGCTTCGCACGCGCCCCGCCACGGGTGTTCCCCGTCAGGAGATACGAGCGGACGTCGGCCCGGTCGCGCAGATGCTCGAGGATCTCGCGGACGTTCGGGAGGACGTATCCGTTCTTGAGCGGAAGGCTCGCGGGAAGCAGCTCCTCGTACCGCCGGACCAGGCGATCGAGCGTCTCCGTATCAGGTGTGAGGTCCAGCGTCTCGAATGTCTTGAGCGCGATCTGGTAGTCGGTCAGACCAGCCGAACGCAGCTCCGTCTTCAGGTCGAAGTCCCGGCCGGTCAGCTCCCGGACTGAAGCGTTCCACGCCACCATGCCGGCGCGCAGCGTGGTGAGGAGCGTGCCGTCGATGTCCCAGAAGAGAACGGTCATGCCAGCTGTGACGCGGCGGGCCGCCCGCGTCTCTCGGCGGCCAGGCGGAACACCCTGGCGAGCGAGGGCACGTCAAGACCGTGATAGGCGAGGACCTCATCGTTGGTCCCGCACTCCGGCAGCTCGGTCACGCCGATCCGCGTGACGGCCACCGCAGGCTCCAGCCCGAGCTCGGCCACGGCGCCGGCAATCATGTCGCCCTGGCCGCCATGCACGTAATGATTGTCGAGCGTCACGACCGCGCGGGATCGTCCGATCACCTGCCGGAGCCAGTCCCGATCGATCCGGTTCAGCCAGGGCAGATTGACCACCCGGACGGTGACCCCCGCGGTCCCTTCGATCTCCTCCGCCGCCTGCCACGCGTTCGACAGCAGCCACGGCCCATAGCCGAACACGACGAGGTCGCCACCCTCGCGCACGGCCCAGCCTCGCCCCGGATGGATCGCGAGATCCTTGGGGTACTGGAACGGCACCGGCCATTTCACCGAGACCAGGCGGAGGTAGGCGCTCTCCTCGGCCACGTTCACCAGATAGTCAAAGAGCGCGTGCACTTCCGCTTCGAGCGCCGGCTCGGCGATCAGGAGATACGGCACCGACGCGAGGGCGGCAATGTCACGCACCGACTGGTGCGAATGCCCCGGGCCGCCCGGCAGCAGGCCGGCGAGCGAACCGACGTACAGCACTTTCGACCCCTCGCTGCACTGGTTGTAGATCTGTTCGTTCGGCCGGGCCGCCAGAAAGCAGGCGAACGAGTGCGCCACCGGCAGCACGCCGCGCCGGGCCATGCCGCACGCCATGGAGACCATGTCCTGCTCGGCGATGCCGCATTCGACGAACCGCTCCGGGTATTTCTCCGCGAACGGCACGAGCCCGCAGTCCTTCACCAGGTCGGCATCGAGCACGACAAGGCCGGGATGGCGATCCGCCTGCCTGACGAGCGCATCCCGGTAGGCCGCCAGCAGGTTCTCGGTCGCGCGCGGCTCACGGCGTTCCGGCCGGCGCGCGGTCTTCGTGATCAGGGTGCCGAGCCCGAGCGCCGCGAACTCCTCTGACGCCCGCTCCAGAACTTCCCGGGCGGCCCGCGCATACTCGTCCTCGGTCGGCGCTCCCGAGTGGTACGCGTAGAGCTCGCCCGGCTTCATCGCCGGGCCTTCCATGAAGGACACGCCCCGCCCCTTGACCGTATCGGCAATGACGACCTTGGGGCGGTCGTTCACCCGATCGAGGGCGCGCAGCGTCGTCTCAATCGACTCGAAATCGTGCCCGTTGCACCTCGCCGTGTGCCATCCGAACGCGCGCAGTTTCGCCTCGAGATCGCCGAGGTCGTTGACCTGCGCCACCCAGGTGTCCGACTGAATCCTGTTGTGATCGACGATCACCGTGATTTCGCTCAGATGACGATGCGCCGCCGAGGGGAGCGATTCCCAGAACTGCCCCTCCTGCAGCTCGCCGTCGCCGGCGAGCACGAAGATACGCCGCTCGGTGCCGGTCAGCCGGTTCGCCAGCGCCATGCCCTTGGCCTTGGAGATCCCCATGCCGAGCGAGCCGGTATTCGCCTGGACGTACGGCGTCTCCACATGCGGATGTCCCGGCAGGCCGTGCAGGCGGCGCAGGTGGTCGAGCTTGTCCTCCGGGAGCAGTCCGAGCCCGATC
>Ga0156172_1087_pt1 | contig 11908 bp, 14 predicted proteins | sample RifCSPlowO2_12_FD_107825 | JGI IMG/M metagenome (GOLD analysis project Ga0156172, IMG submission 107825) | Acidobacteria bacterium RIFCSPLOWO2_12_FULL_67_14 | reverse complement strand
CGGCGGGCCTGAAGGCCCGCCGCTACGACTCTACACGGAATTCCCGTGACCCGGCCGGCTGGCCGTTGATGCGGACGTCCACGCGGTAGGTTCCGGCCGGAAAGCCTCCCGAATTCTGCAGGTGGAACTCGGTGGCGGCGTCGCGCGTGTACGAGACGTCGCGGGTGGCCTCGCTGACGACCTGTCCGTTGAGGCGCCACTGCACGGCGATCGTGCCGTAGCCCGGCTCGTCGGACAGGATCGAGAGATAGACGGTGTCGTCGGGCTTGAAGCGGGTCGTGTGCGTGCCGACGCTGTTGTCGGGATTGAGCGACCGGCCGAGCTGGAGGGTGCTGACCCGCAGCACCTCGCTCGGGCCGCAGCCGCAGGTCACGAGGGCCGCCAGGAGGCACGCGGCTCCCGCACGCCCGACGCCCCCGCGGGCAATCCTGCTCATCCCTCGATCGATTGTGCGCGCTTCCTCGCGAGATACGCAAGCGTCGCTGCGGCCAGCACGGCTCCGGTGAGCGCGAATTCCCGCAGCGTCGCGCTTGACAGGATCCACAGCACGAGCCCACCTCCGAGCACCGGTCCGAGCCTGGCGCCCGGTATCGTGAACGGCGGCTCGTCCCCGACCACTCCGGCGCGCGCGAGCTGAAGCGCCGAGGCGCAGCACATCAGGTACAGGATCAGCAGCGCGACGTTTGCGATGATCGCGAGCCCCTCGAAGCGATTGGTGCTGGCCAGCAGCATCACCACGCCGGCATGGGCCCAGATCGCCCGCAGCGGGGTGCGCCTGACGGGGTCGATACGCGTGAAGAACGACGGCAGGAAACCGTCCCGCGCGAGCGCATACCAGCTGCGCGGGGTGCTGAGCATGTCGCCGCACAGATAGCCGAACATCGAGCAGACCGCGCCGAGGAGCAGCAGCGTGACCCCGGACGTTCCAAGAAAGCGGCCGGCGGCAACGGCCAGAGGCGCCCCGGTCGCGCCGGCCAGCCCGGCTCCGAGCGTCCCCTGCGCGACCACCTGGATGGCGATGTAGAGCAGCGTGATCGCCGCGAGCGCCAGGAAGACCGCGCGCGGCACCGTGCGCGCCGGCCGCAGCACCTCGCCGCTCGGCGCCAGGGCCACCTCGACGCCTGAATACGCGAAGATCAGCAGCAGGACGGCACGCCCGACAGCGTCCCCCGGCGGCAGGCCGGGCCAGGCCAGCGCTCCCGGCTCCACGAAGAATGCGCCGGCGACGACGAAGATCAGGAGCGGCGCCAGCTTGGCCACCGTCACGACTTCGATCAGGCGGGTGCCCGCGCGCACGCCCCTCGCATTCAGATAGGCGAGCATCGTCAGGATGGCAGCCAGCGTGACCGCACGTGAGACGGGCGCGCCGAACACCGGCGCCACCGTGCCGAGCTGATCCAGGAGGGCTGCCGACACGCCCGAGACCGCCAGGATCCCCGAGAGCCACTGCAGCACGCCCGCCAGCAGCGCGACGTACGGCCCGAACGCGGCGTGCACGTACGCGTAGATGCCTCCGGTGAGGCTCACGCGGCTGCCGGCGATGGCGAGCGTCAGCGCGATGAGCGCCATGATGGCGCCGCAGACCAGGAAGGCCAGGGGCGCCGCCGCGCCGAGGTCGCGGGCGACGAGCGCCGGCAGCACGAAGATGCCGGCGCCGACCGTCGTGTTGATGATGGCCGCCGTGAGCTGGCGGACGCCGAGCGCCCTGACAAGTGCTGCTTCAGGCGCAGCGATCGGAGCGGCTTTCACGCGTGTGAGTGCGTCAGGTTGTGATCAAGTGCTTTTTGAAGTGGTCGATCGTGCGCTGCCATGCCAGCGTCGCCGCGTCCCTGCTGTAGCGGGGCGTGGTGTCGTTGTGGAAGCCGTGCTGCGTGCCCGGGTACTGGAACATCTGGTCGGCGCCATCGAGGAACCCGCGCCGATCGATCAGCCCGTGGACGTACCGATCGAACAGCTTCCAGACTTCAGGGTGAAGGTCTTTGGTATCGACGTGGCTCATGATGGCCTCCTGCTCCCCTTGAGGCGAAGCGCCCGGGAGCATACCACGGCACAAACGCGTGTCGTTCGTGCTTTTCGTGGTTCAGGGATCATCACATAGGATGTAGGCGTGTCAGCCGGACCCGAGCCGCAGATCGAGGTCTCGCGGTATGTTGAGTTCACGCGCGCGCACTGGGCCCGCCTGCGTGCCGCCACGCCGCTTCCACTCTCCGAGGCACAGCTGCGCGGCCTCGTCGGCCTCAACGAGCGCATGTCGCTCGACGAGGTCGAGGCCATCTACCTGCCGCTGTCGCGCCTGCTGAACCTCTACGTCGGCGCCACCGAGACGCTGCACGGGACCATTGCGACGTTCCTGGGGTCGACGGCGCCGCGCGTGCCGTTCGTGATCGGGCTGGCGGGCAGTGTGGCGGTGGGGAAGAGCACCACGTCGCGGATCCTGCAGGCGCTGCTCGCGCGGTGGCCGGGGCATCCCCACGTCGATCTGATCACGACCGACGGCTTTCTCTGGCCGCGGCGCGTGCTGGAAGCGCGTGGCCTACTGGATCGCAAGGGCTTTCCCGAGAGCTACGACGTGCGCCGGCTGCTGCGGTTCCTGAGCGACCTCAAGGCCGGCGCGCCGGAGGTCCATGCGCCCGTCTACTCTCACCTCACGTACGACATTGTCGAGGGCGAAGTCCACGCGGTGCGCCAGCCGGACATCGTGATCGTCGAAGGCCTGAACGTGCTGCAGACCGGCACGGGGCCGACGTTCGTGTCCGACTTCTTCGATTTCTCAATCTACGTGGACGCCGGCGAGGCCGACATCGAGCAGTGGTACGTGGAGCGGTTCATGGCGCTGCGCGAGACCGTCTTCCGCAACCCGTCGTCCTACTTCCACCGCTACGCGGACCTCACGCCGGACGAGGCGGCGGAGACCGCCCGGAGAATCTGGCGGACGATCAATCTGGTGAATCTACGGGAGAACGTCGGGCCGACGCGCGACCGCGCCCATCTCGTGCTCGAGAAGGGGCGCGATCACGCGGTCAGGCGGGTGCGGCTGCGGAAGCTGTAGGGTCTACTGCGTGGCGGCGGCGCTGCTGCCGAGGACCTTCGTGTAGTCGGCGGGCATGGCGACGCGGTTGCCGTGTCCGCCGGCAAACTTCTCCGGCTGGATGTTCAGCTTCTTCAGCGCCTCAGCAAAGTTCAGCAGCGCCGGCGACGCCGGAGGCACCTGCTGGTTCGGCGCCGGCGGGTTGAACATGTCGGACTGGAACAGCACCTTCTCGTTCGGCAGCCAGACGACGAGCATCGCGGCGTTGTGGGGGTTGCCCTGCAGCTCGTGCAGCTCGATGGTGCGGTTGGCGCCTTTGAGCGTGTACCGGCCGGTCACCGGCTGGAAGCTCGCCCGCTTGCGCGACTTCGCCAGCCGATCCGGGCCGAGCGTCCGCGGCGCGGTCCAGGCCTTCTCGTAGAACGCCACGTTGGACTGCTGCGTCACCACCGTCGCGCCCTCGTCCACGAACGTGCGCAGGCCGCCGGAATGATCGAAGTGGACGTGGGTGTTCACGACGAACCGGATCGGCTTGCCGGGAATGAGCTTCTTGGTCTCGGCGATGACCGCCTCCGAGCGCGCCTCGTTGAGCGGCCCCTCCACCACGACAATGTGATCGCCCATGTCGACCGCCAGGCTGTTGTGGCTGCCGCCGCGCACGTGGAATACGCCCTCTGCCAGCTTCTCAGACTCGGCGGTGACCGGTGGCATCTTGGCGGTCCGGACGTTCTCGGGCACCGTGATCACCAGCGGCGTGTTGGCCTGCACCGCGAAGATCGTCAGATCGAGCGACGGATGGCCGCCCTGCGTCTGCTTCATGGACGAAGGGAACGGAATGCCGCCGAAGTCCCGGTAGCCGGACCAGGTCGTCTCCACCAGCATGTCGCCAAGGACCGGGTTGTCGACCCACGTCTGCACGCGCTCGACCTGCCCCTGCGCGTTGATCAGGCCGCTCATCTTGTAGCGGCCGCCGATCGTGAAGGAGACGTCAGTCCCGCCGCTGACGTTCCGCATCGTGGCCTTGTTGGCAAGCGCGGCCTTGACGAAGCCCTGGGGCGTCGACCAGATGTAGAGCATCCGCTCGACCGCCGCCGCCGGCGCCGGCTGGGCGGGCGCTTCGAGGAGCGGCTGGTTCCAGGCGTACTCGCCCATGACGTGCTGTACCTGACGCTGCAGGCCGGTAAACGGGGCGCCGCCGCCGCGCGGCATGACCGGCCCCATGAACCGCTGCATGTCGAGGCGCGCAGCGCTCAACTCGAAGTTCATCGCCATCAGGTAGCCCTTCAGCTCCACGGGAGGCCAAGCCTCGGCGGCCGTTGGCGGCTGGCCCACCGAGTACTGTGTGCCCGAAGCCTGAATGAGCAGGGTCTGTGTCCCCTCGACCTTGAGGGCGGCGGCCGCACGTTGCAGCGCGTTGGTCTGCTGGGCCGACAAGCCGGCGCCCGCCAGAAGCACGGCAGCCAGCACAAGAGCAGTCAATCTCGGCATACATATCTCCCTGGTGAGAAAAAATCGCCGCCCAACTATATACCAGGAAAGGGGATGCGAGTGTAACCGCCGGGGTTGTTCAGGCCGACGGCCCGGCCGGGCCCTTCGGGCGGAGGTGCGCGGTGCTCGGCGTCCACGCGGGCGCGTCGCTGGCCGGGAATGATTCCTCCGACGATTCCGCAATCACGTCCGACCGGCGGCTGAACCGCAGCACCTCGCTCACACGCGCGCGGCGCGCGCGCCGCGCCTCGCCGGGTGAGGTGGCCCACCAGGCCAGCGCGCCGGCCGCGACGGCCATGGCATACCCGGCCGGCGACCGCCGGCGGAGCCCGGCCATGAGGAGCGCGCCTGCGACAGTGGCGGCAATCCAACGTTCGGGGTCCCACCCGAAACTTCCCTGGCCCCAGACGTCGGCGTTGCCACGATGCTGAACGAGGTTCATCGGCATAGGGTTTCCCAGCCGGAAATGCAATCGTCATGCCCCATCCGGCCGAGGTGAACTGTTTCCGTACATCGACCGGAAAGCCCCGCTACAGTTTTCAACTCTTCGGCAGAATAAATGACGGAACGATTGAAGATGGGATCGAACTGAAGGCGCGGCGTGCCTTGCAGTTCGGACGGGTCCCCGGCGAGGCGGCCGCCCTGGGCGCGCGTGGCACGCGCGTTGCTCCCCGGGGCACTACAACCCCGTTCCAGGAACAAGGAGCGCCCACGATGTCAGCACAGCAGACGCTTGATGACGTACTCCGGCGCGTGCAGGGAGAGTTCAATGAAATGCCCGGGTTACGCCTGACATTGCCGCAGGCGCAGCGGCTCTGGGGCCTGGATCGGGCGGCGTGCGACTCGCTGCTCGGTGCGCTCGTCGATGCCAAGTTCCTGTGGCGCACTCGGGATGGCGCGTTCGTGCGATCCGATCAGGTCCGCGCCTCGAGGATGTGAAACATCGCCCACCAGGCCTGTTGGTGAAAGTCCTTCCTCACGAGCCGTAAGACCAACGGGCCCAAACGCCCCGCCTCCCGCACCCGGGCGGAAGTCATTGCCGATTCCGCCCGCGGCCAGACACCGGGTGATGGAACGGAGAACAGGCACTTTGTTCTCCGTTCTACATTCTCCCTTTCTAGGTTCGATGCTCGGTTCTGAGCTCTGAGTTCGTGGCGCTGCCCTCGAGCTGCCGGGCGAGCTGCCGGAAGGCGTGCCCCCGGTGGGCGACGCGCATCTTGTCGACTTCGGGGACCTCGGCCAGCGTCCTGCCGTACGGCGGGTAATAGAAGATCGGGTCGTAGCCAAAGCCGCGGCTGCCGCGCGGCTCGGGCGCGATTTCGCCTTCGATGGTGCCGATCGTCTCGTCGAGCACCCGGCCGGCATGCACGAGGGCCACCGCGCAGACGAAGCGGGCGCTCCACGGACGCGGCGCCGAGGAGAGCCTGCGGTGAAGCTCGGCAAACCGTTCCGGGTACGTCGCGTCCGGCCGGAGAAACCGCGCCGAGTGAATGCCCGGATCGCCCCCGAGCGCGTCGACGGCCAGGCCGGAGTCTTCCGCAACCGTGTATACGACCGGCCCGCACTGGACCGCCGCGGCCGGCTGCGCGACCGCGCCATCGTAGTACAGGGCCTTGAGACGTGCGTTGTCCTGAAACGTGGCGCCGGTCTCCTCCGGCTCGGGGACGGGCTGAAAGTCGCGAAGCGTGAGGAGCTCGACGGCAAGATGGCCGAGCAGGCTCCGGATCTCTCGCAGCTTGTCGGGATTGCCGGTCGCAACCAGTAGGCGCACGCGCGGTCCCTTGCCCCCTCGCCCCCTTGGCCCCTACTTCTTGTCCAGATACTTCCCGACGAAGCCGCGCTGCAGCGCCACCAGCTGGCGGATACCGGTGTCGCCGAGATCGAGCAGCCGGTTGAGCGCCTCGCGCCCGAACGGCAGCGCTTCGGCCGTCCCCTGGAGCTCGATGTACATGCCGCTGCCCGTCTTGATGATGTTCATGTCGACCTCGGCCCGGGAGTCCTCCGAGTAGGCGAGGTCGAGCATCGGCTCTCCGTCCACGATGCCCACGCTGGTCGCGGCGACGTAATCCTGCACCGGCATCGTCCGGATCTGGTCCTGTTCGCGCATCCGGTTGAGCGCCAGGACGAGCGCGACGAAGGCGCCCGTGATCGACGCGGTGCGGGTGCCGCCGTCGGCCTGGATGACGTCGCAGTCCAGCGTGATCGTCCGCTCGCCGAGCTCCTCGAGGCGCGTGACGGCGCGCAGCGAGCGGCCGATCAGCCGCTGAATCTCCTGCGTCCGGCCGCCCACGCGTCCGGCGGTCGACTCGCGCTGCGAACGCGTGGTCGTCGCGCGCGGCAGCATGCCGTACTCGGCGGTGACCCAGCCCTTGCCCGTGTTCCGGCGGAAGGGCGGCACGCGATCCTCGACACTGGCGGCGCAGATCACCTTGGTCATGCCGGCCTCGACCAGGACCGAGCCTTCAGCGTGGACCAGATAGTTCGCGGTAATGCGGGTGGGACGGAGTTGCTCGGCCAGACGGCCGTCGGCGCGCATTCACTCACTCTAATGCAAAATGCCCAATGCCGAATGCTCAATGCTTAAAGCGAACGTGAGTTCACGTTGGACATTGGGCATTGGGCATTGGGCATTGGCATTTCAAGGTGACTCCCGCACCAGGGACATGTCGCGCTCGAGCGGGCGCCGGATGTCGACGTGGCCGGCGAGCGTGTCGGCTTCGCGCCCCTCGACCAGGATCTGGACGCGGCGGACGGTCGGCAGGTTGGCGAGCACGGCGTTCACCACGGCGTACACCGTCAGCAGCTCGGTGGAAGAGCCCCCCGGATGCTGCGCGCTGATCTCGGAGCTCAGATCCACGAACGCGTCGCCGCGGTCAGTCACGTAGAAGGCGCGCAGCGACGTCCCTGGCGGGATCACCGGGACGTGCGGCTCGGGCGCGCCCTGCAGCTGGACCGCGAGGATCTCGCGCCCCTGCGGCACGACGCCTTCGGCCAGAGCCACTTCCCGGCGGACGGGCACGAGCGCCTGACCGTCGGCCGACCCGTAGAACAGCGTGGCGGTGATTCGCGGCACCCCGGGCGGGGGCGCCGCAGGCTCGGCGGCGCGGGGCGCGGCCGCCGGCTCGACGCCGGCCAGCCGCTCGAGACCCGCATTGACCGCCCAGGCAAGGAGCGCGAGAAGGACGACCCCGCCAGCGATCGCAAGCGCGCGGCGGGCGATCATGAGACGCGATGCTCCTCGAGATAGAGGCGGAACCGCAGCACGGCGTTGTAGATCCCCTGCGCGAGCGACGACTGGAAGGCTTCGGATCCAAGCTGCCGTTCCTGGTCCTCGTTGGTGAGATAACCCATTTCAACCAGAGCGGCTGGCATGTTGACGCTCGTCAGGACCCGGAGCGGCGCCTGCCGGAGCGCCTGGGACCCCATCGGCACCTGCGCGCGCAGCTGCTCGTCGAGCACGGCCGCCAGCGCGGCAGAGGCGTCGACGTGCCGCACCTGCGCCAGATCCCAGCGCATGACATCGATGGTACGGGTGGCGCCGCCGAGCACCGGCAGCGCCACCGCTTCGGACTCCGCGGCGCGGCGCGCGTCCTCGCCTTCGCGGTCGAGCCGAAGGTGAAAGACCTCGGCGCCCGCCAGGTCGGCCGAAGGCGCGGCATTGGCGTGGAGGCTGAGAAACAGATCGGCCTTGCTGTTGTTGGCGATGGCGGCGCGCTCGTCCAGGCCCACCGCGCGATCGTCGCCGCGCGTGAGGATGACGCGAACCCCGAGCCGCGTCTCGATCAGCGTTCGCACGCGACGCGCGACCGCCAGCGTGACGTCCTTCTCGGCTGTCCCGCGCGCGCCGCGGACACCGGCGTCGTCGCCTCCGTGCCCGGGATCGAGCACGATGGTCTGGAGGGGTGGCCGTGTGGCCGGAGCCGGGGGCGGTGGCGCGGGCTCGCGCGGCGGCGCAGGCGCGGCGGCATCCGCCGCCGGCGCCGTGACCTCGACCGTGATGCGTGTCACGCCGCCCGTCTCTCCGGCGACGGCCATGGCCGCTCCCGCGCGGGCTGTCAGGAGCACGGCGACCGTGCGGGGCTGCTCGCCGGCGCGGATCCCCTCAATGAGCCCTGCGCCTTCGATGGGACCGGAGAGATCGAGGCCGTCTGCGTCGATCCGCGCGATCAGACGGCCGGCCTCGGTTGTAATCGTGACCGGCGCGGCGGGAGCGACCTCGATGGTGGCCCTCGTCGGAGGCCCGGGCGCGTCGATCCGGGCCGTGACACGCGGCACCCGGATGTCGCCGACCAGCAGCAGCCGGGACTCGCGCCGAAGCTCGATCCGCGTGTCGTGGATCGGCGCCAGCGCCCGCGAGATGAAATCGAGCGGCACGAGCCATCGGGCGCCGGAGCGCACGGGCGCGGCCGGCAGCGGCACGACCCGTCCGCGGACGAGCGCCATCGGCTGGCCGGGCGACATCACAATCGACTGGCCGCGGTAGACGACCGTCAACCCTCCGGCCAGCGTGTCTTCGCGCACGTCGAACAGAAACAGCGCCGCCAGGTCCTCCAGCGCGACCAGTTCCTGCCCGTTGACGATTGTCGTGGCCAACGGGCGGCGGCCGTCGCGGGAGACGAGTGTCAGCGGGGCGGCGGGGGCAGTTCCCTGCGCATGGAGGAGCGCCATAAGCAGGAGCACGAGGCTGATGGATGCGAAGGAGGCCGTGCCTCGCACGGCCCCCATCATCGCACGCCCGCGATATGATTCGGCTCCGGATGAGCCGGAAACGCCCACGACATCCGCTGGAAGCGGCGCCGGCGCCTCACGCGCCCTCCCGGCACGTGCCTCGTGCGCCGAAGGAGCGCCCGGCCGCCGCGCCGCCCAACCCAAGACGACCCAAGCTCGTGTCGAGCCGTCGCGCCGTGTTGAACGATCTGTTTGCCCTGTTTCCGGATCTCCCGTCGCCACCACGCCGCCCGGCGAGCGGCGTCGCGAAGCTGCGGCGGCAGGCGATCCGCCGGCGGCCTTAAAGATCAGCCGCGCCAGCGTCGTAAACGGAATGAAAGGAACGGGCATGCTGATACGCACGCTGGCCGCCGCGGCCCTCGGCATCGTCTCTGTCGTGCCGATCGCTGCGCATCATTCGTTTTCCGCTCACTACCTCGAGGACCAGTCGGTCTCCCTCGAGGGGACGGTCAAGGAGTTCCAGTACCGCAGCCCTCACGCCATGCTGGTCTTCACGGCGCCCGCCCCGGCAGGGCGTACGCAGACGTACGCCGCCGAGTGGGCGAACCCCAACCGGCTCAACCGCCAGGGCATCACCCAGGACACCCTCAAGCCGGGCGATGTGGTCGTGGTGACCGGGAGCCCGGGACGGGTCGCCGCCGACCACAAGGTGCATCTCAAGGGCATCCGGCGGCCGGCGGACGGCTGGGAGTGGGGACGAGGCAGCCGCCGCTAAACGGCGGCCGCCTCCGCTGTCGTGGGATCGATGATCCGGCGGACGGTGTTGACGGCGTTGGCGGGGAAGCCGCCGCGCCGCGCGTGCTCGCGCACCGACTCGGCGTCGGGCGCGATGTAGACGCAGTAGATCTTGTCGTCGGTCACGTAGCTGTGCTGCCACTGCACCCGCGGCAGATCCCGCAGGACGGCGCACGACTTCTGGGAGATGGCGAGCACCTCGGCGTCGCTGAGGCGCCCGGCCCCGGGGATCTCACGTTCGATGACGAATCTCGGCATACCGGCCCTCCAGTAAGCGGCGCATCGTAGCACGATCCCCCGCCGTGACATGGTGCCGATCGCCGCGGCGCTGCAGAGCTGGGCCGCTTCGGCCGAAACGCCTGTACCGGCTTCTCTCCCCATGACACGCCTGATCGTCTTCGGTGCCTGGCTCCTGGCGTCGGCCGCGCTTCCTGCATCGGCGCAGGTCATGGACTGCGACCCCCACTCCTATCCCCAACGGACCGATCAGTCGCTGGCCGTCGACCCGTTCGACGATCGCATCGTCTATGTGGGCGTCGAGGGCGAAGGCTATTTCAAGACCATTGACGATGGGGCGACGTGGAGGCGGATCGTCGACGGCATCCGGGCGTTTCCGAAGCGCGGCGGCGGCCTGTGCTACTCGGAGTTCTTCGACACGGCGATCGATCCCAGAAACCCGGAGCACGTGTGTATCGCCATGGCGGGCAGCCCGGGCACGCTCGACGTGATGCAGGCGGCGAACCAGGGCGTGTACTGCTCGGACGATGGCGGGACGACGTGGGAGCAGCGGGTCGGCGAGGGGATGAACGCGGCCATCTACGCGCTGGCGATGGATCCCACCGATTCGCAGGTGCTCTACGCGGGCAGCAACGCGAACCCGGCGAGCTATATCGGGGCCGATCCGGATCGCCTGTTCAACACCGTGGGGGTTGTGCGCAAGTCGACCGACGCCGGCGCGACCTGGACGTCGATGAAGAACGGCCTGGGGAGCGAGCTGCGCCACCAGGCGATCTTCCGCATGGACCTCTCCCCGCACAATCCGGCGCGGCTCATCGTCAGCGTGGCCGACACGAGCTATTACGTGTCGGAGGATGGCGCCGCCAGCTTCGCCAGGCCGTCCGCGCCCACGTCCCAGGCCGGCATCATGCAGTTCGACCCGACCGATCCGGCCGGCTTGCGGGTGGTGGGGCTGTCGCAGTCGGGCACGCAGGTGGTGGAGAGCCGGGACGGAGGCAGCAACTGGCGCGCGATCGGCGCGCTGCCGGCCGACACGCTCAACAACGGGGATCCGTCGCGGGCGACCGGCGTGCGCCCCAGCGATATTGCCGTCAGCCATCAGGATCCCAGGGTAATGTACCTCTCGGGATCGCACGCCTCGGTCTACCGGACCGCCGACGGGGGGGGCGACCTGGCGAAAGGTGCTGTCGGCAGCCACCCTTCCGCAGTAGAATTCGGCATCCCAAGGAGGCAGCGCATGCGGCGAGGACTCGTGCTCGGAACGCTGGTGGCGGCGGGAGCGCTGACGATTGGAGCTGCGGCCTACGTGCAGGCAGCGGCGCAGCAGCCGGCGCCGATGGTCGTCGAGGTCCAGAAGCTCAAGGACAACCTGTTCGTGCTGACGGGCGGCGGCGGCAACACGACTGTCTTCGTGCAGGCGAACGGCGTTACGGTGGTCGACACGAAGAACCCCGGGTGGGGGCAGCCGATCATTGCCAGGATCAAGGAGCTCACTGGAAAGCCGATCACGACGATCGTCAACACCCATACGCACGGCGACCATGTCAGCGGCAACGTCGCCTTTGCCGAGAACGTCGACATCGTCACCCACGTGAACACGGCGGAGAACATGAAGAAGATGGCGCCGGTGACGAGCATTCCGACCCCGCCGGTCAACGTCTTCGCCGAGAGCAAGGGCCGCGGGCTGCCGAA
>Ga0156172_1148_pt2 | contig 12847 bp, 7 predicted proteins | sample RifCSPlowO2_12_FD_107825 | JGI IMG/M metagenome (GOLD analysis project Ga0156172, IMG submission 107825) | Acidobacteria bacterium RIFCSPLOWO2_12_FULL_67_14 | reverse complement strand
GCCCCCGCCCTCGAACGCAAACGTCGTCGTCACCACGTTGTCCAGCAGCGCGCGGTCGTGGCTGACGAGGACGAGCGTCCCCGGCCACTCGGCGAGCTGCTCCTCGAGGAGCTCGAGCGTCTCGATGTCCAGGTCGTTGGTCGGCTCGTCCAGGATGAGCACGTTGGCGGGCCGCGTGAACAGGCGTGCGAGCATCAGCCGGTTGCGCTCCCCGCCCGAGAGCGCCTTGACCGGCGCGCTGGCGCGCTCCGGCGGGAACAGGAAGTCGGCCAGATACGCGTTGACGTGGCGCGTGCGGCCGTTCACGGTCACGGTATCGTTGCCGTCGCCGATCGTGGCAAGGACCGTTCGCTCGGGATCGAGCTGCTCGCGCTGCTGATCGTAGTAGGCGATCTCGACGTTCGCGCCGCGCCGCACCTCGCCCGAATCCGGCTGCAGCTCGCCGAGCAGCAGCTTCAGCAGCGTCGTCTTGCCGGCGCCGTTCGGCCCGAGCAGCCCGATCCGATCGCCGCGGATGATGCGTGCGGAGAAATCGCGGATAACCGGCGTTCCCTCGTACGACTTGCTGACGTGGTCGAGCTCGAACACCATCTTTCCGGACTGCTGCGCCCGTGCGCCGGCGATTGCCGTGTCGAGGCGCACCTGTCCGATCTCTTCGCGCCGCGCGAGCCGTTCGGCACGCATTGCCTCGAGCGCGCGGACGCGTCCCTCGTTTCGCGTGCGCCGCGCCTTGATCCCCTGGCGGATCCACGCTTCTTCCTCCGCCAGCTTGTCGTCGAATCGTGCCTGCTCGGCGGCCTCGGCCGACATCGCCTCCTCTTTCCGGCGCAGGTACGTCGCGTAGTCGCCCGGCCACGACGTGAGCCGCCCGCGGTCGAGCTCGACGATGCGTGTGGAGACGCGCTGGAGGAAGGCGCGGTCGTGCGTGACGAAGGCGACGGCGCCGCGGTAGCCGGCGAGGAACTCTTCGAGCCAGGCGATCGCCTCGATGTCGAGGTGGTTGGTCGGCTCGTCGAGGAGCAGGAGGCCGGGCTGACCGACGAGCGCGCGGGCCAGCAGCACCCTGCGGCGCCAGCCGCCGGAGAGCGTGTCCACGATCGCGTCGGCGTCCAGGTTCAGCCGCGACAGCACCACGTCCACGTCGTGCTGGCGGCGCCACTCCTCATCGGCCGCCGTGTGGTGCGTGTGGCCTTCGGCCACGACGTCGGCCACGGATCGGGCGGTGGAAAGCGGCAGGTCCTGCTCCAGGCGGGCGGGCAGGAGGCCGGGCTGACCGACGAGCGCGCGGGCCAGCAGCACCCTGCGGCGCCAGCCGCCGGAGAGCGTGTCCACGATCGCGTCGGCGTCCAGGTTCAGCCGCGACAGCACCACGTCCACGTCGTGCTGGCGGCGCCACTCCTCATCGGCCGCCGTGTGGTGCGTGTGGCCTTCGGCCACGACGTCGGCCACGGATCGGGCGGTGGAAAGCGGCAGGTCCTGCTCCAGGCGGGCGGTGCGCAGGCCGGGCTCGCGCCAGACGGTGCCCGAGTCGGGCAGCACAGCTCCGCTGAGAATCTTCAGGAGCGTTGACTTGCCGGTGCCGTTCCGGCCGATGACGGCGATGCGCTCGCGCGGCTCCACGCGGAGCGCGACCTCGTCCAGGAGCGGCAGATGGCCGAACGCGATTGATACTGCGTCCAGCGTGACCAGGGGCATCTCTTCACCCTACTACGGCTTCCGGGCGCTTTGCGCGCTGCATCTTCTGGCGTAACGTGGAAGCCTATGGCGGAAATGAAGCAGATCGTGGAGCTGCTCCAGCAGCAGCGGCGTGCGCTGATGGACCAGCTCGCCGCCGTGGATCGGGCGCTGAGCGCGCTCGGCGGCAAGGGCGCGCCGGTGGCCGCGGCGGAGTCAATCGATGATCCGGGAGCCGAGTCCGTGTCGGACGACCTGCGGCCGACGCACGTCAAGGCAAGGCGGACGCAGACCGATGCGCACAAGCATGCGATTTCGGCGGGCAAGCGCCGCGCCCGCCACGCGCGCGACGCCGCCAAAGGCCTCGTCCGCGAAGTGCATGACGATGACTTCATGCCGGCGGTCGGCCGGCGTGGCGACGACAGCGCCCCCAGACTCGTCAAGCGCCAGGAAAAGAAGTAGGCAGGAGGCGGTAGGCAGGAGGCGGTAGGCAGGAGGCGGTAGGCAGGAGGCGGTAGGCAGTCGCCGGTACGTAGTGCCGGGCTTTAGCCCGGCCGCGTCCAGCTAATCGTCTCCGCCCCGCGCGCGTCCCCGCAGCGCCTTGACCTTCGCCCGCTTCTTCTTTCCCGTCAGCCGCTTCTCCCGCGCCGCCGCCTTCGGCTTCGTCGCCCGCCGCACGCGCGGCCTGACGAGCGCCTGCCGTATCAGCGCGACCAGCCGCTCGCGCGCGGCCAGGCGATTCTGCGCCTGCGTCCGATGCTCGCGGCTGTCGATGAGCAGCACCGCGTCCTGCGTGATCCGGCTCCCCGCCAGCGCGATCAGCCGCTGCTTGACGTCGTGCGCCAGCGGCGACGCGGCGACGTCGAAGCGGAGCTCAACGGCGGTGGCCACCTTGTTGACGTTCTGCCCGCCCGGCCCGGACGCGCGCACGAACCGCTCCTCGACGAGATCGTCATCGAGCGCGATGGCATCAGCGATCTGAATCATCCGGTAAATGTCGTACGCGCCGTACGTAGTGCTCGGCTTCAGCCGCGCCGTACGTAGTGCTCGGCTTCAGCCGAGCCGTACGCAGTGTCCGGCTTCAGCCGGACCTGACGGACTCAATTCTAGGTTCTGGAGGCGGGCTGATGTCTACGACGATCGAATCCAGCTTGCGGCGGGTGCGGCCCTCATCAATGATTTGGACGTGCACGCCCGGGACAACTCCAGGACCGTCTATTCCACGGCGGCGGGCCGCACCTGTCCCAGGTGCGGGTGGCCTGCACGCGACTGCAAGTGCAGCAGCCCGGCGGAGGATGCCGTTCCGGCTCGCCCGGTAGCGAAGCTGCGGATCGAGAAGAAGGCGCGCGGGGGCAAGGCGGTCACGGTGGTTGACGGATTGCCCCGGAACAGCGCCTTTCTGAGGGAGCTCAGCCAGGAGCTCAAACGCGCGTGTGGCACCGGCGGGTCCGTATTCGAAACGGGCGTCGAAGTGCAGGGCGACATGCGTGAACGCGTGCGCGCCATCCTGCTCGAGAAAGGATTCATCGTAAAAGGTGGTTGAGAGTCCGGCCATCTGGCGAAACCTCCGCGAATGACCTCGGTTGTCACGGCCGCTCGGTATCGTGGCCCTTTCGAGGAGGCCACATGTCGACCGCCGAACGCCGCCGCGCCCGCGGACCGAAGCACCTGTGCCAGCGCTGCCGCGACCGCAAGGCCCGGTTCAAGTATCACGGCGTGGTCCGCGCGGACAGCGACCATACGCTCTGCTTCGAATGCTATCGGCGCGAGGTGAACCAGGCTCGGGCCCGCCGCCTCGCGGAGCGCGCGCGGGTGCCGTCGCCGTTCTCGGCGTATGACCGAAGTCCCGCACGGGTGATGGACACGCGCCAGATCGCCCACCGCCGGCGGATGCTCGAGCACCTGGCGCGCCAGGCTTCTGCGGCGTCCTGAGGGCCGGCCGATGCGGTAGACTCCCGGCCATCCCGTCTCAACTCGCCCGGAGGGATGTCGATGTCCGATGACAGCGTGAGCACTACGATTCTGCTCAAGGCCGTACAGTTCGCGGCTGCCAAGCATTCGACGCAGCGCCGCAAGGACGTCGACGCGTCGCCTTACATCAACCATCCGATCGAGGTGGCGCACCTACTGGCGGAGGTGGGCGGCATCACTGACCTCGCCACGCTCGTGGCGGCCATCCTGCACGACACGATCGAGGATACGGAGACGACGCCGGAGGAGCTCGGCGAGCACTTCGGGCCGAACGTGCGGAAATTCGTCATGGAGGTCACTGACGACAAGTCGCGCAAGAAGGCGGACCGCAAGCAACTGCAGATCGACCACGCGCCCACGCTTTCGGGCGCAGCGAAGGCCATCAAACTCGCCGACAAGATTGCCAATGTGGGCGATGTCACAAGAAATCCTCCGCCCGATTGGCCCCTTGCCAGGCGGATCGATTATCTCGACTGGACCGAGAAAGTCGTGGCGGGATGCCGCGGCACGAACGCGGCTCTGGAAAGGCATTATGACGAGGTGCTGAAGCAGGGGAGAGCTGCACTTGCGGCACAAGATCAACAGCGATGAAGCGAAATGAGCACGGTCCTCGAGTCTGAGGTTCTGGCGTGGCCCGTCCTGCCAGGGTTGGTCGCCAGAGTCGAGGCGGCCGTCCGCACGTTCCGGGCGGCGAACCCTTTTCTGCCGGTGCACCTTCTGGTGCCGAATCATGTGCTGGGCACCCTGCTCGCGCGTTCCATCTTCGCTGGCACCGGGTATCTGGCTATTCACGTAGAGCTGCCGCATGAGTTCGCGTGGAGCATCGCGGCACGCGAGAGTCTCGCTGTGGGGTTGTTGCCGGTGCCCGAAGAAGTGGATCTCGCGATTGTGCTGAGCGCGGCGACCGGAGCCGTGTCCGATCCGTCAACCCGTGACTACTTGAAGCGCGCCGTGCAGATGCCAGGCTTCGCGCCAGCGGCGCTGCGAACTCTCCGTGATATCGCATCGGCAGAAATCAACCCGGCTGCGCTCGCGGCGCACGCAGCCAGCGCTCCGGATGGCGACAAAGTACGCGTGCTGGCGCGCATCTCGGATGCCCACCAGCGAACGCTCGATTCGGCGCAGCTCATCGATCGGGAAACTCTCTACCGGCGCGCGGCCGCTTCGCTGCCGGCGAAAGACGGCGCCGGTGTCGTCCTCATTGGAGACGCGCCACCGTCGCGCGCATTCGAGCTGCTCGTGGGGCGTCTCGCCCAGACACATCCGTTCACCTGGCTGGCCTGGAGCGAGCGAGCGGACGTGGCGCCGCGGCGCGACGCGGCACGGAAGGCCTTCGCTGCTCGTGCGGGCGTTCCGTTCGAACCTGTCACGGGTGAATGGCCGCCCGGGACGTCTCTGTCCCGCGTGCAGAGCGGGCTGTTCGCCGAGGGTGCGCAGGACAGGCCGGCGCCGCTCGACAGCTCTGTCCGGTTTCTTTCGGCTCCAGGCGAGTCGCTCGAAGCTGTGGAGATCGCGCGCCTTGTGCTCGAGGAGGCCGCGCGTGGCATGCGGTTCCAGGAGATGGCGATCCTGATGCGCGAGCCCGGCGCCTATACGACTCACCTGGCATCCGCTTTTGACCGGGCAGGTATCCCGGCGTTCTTTCTCGATGGTGTACCCAGGATCGATCCTGCCGCGCGCGCCCTGGGACTGCTGCTCGGCCTGCTCGATGCCGACCTCGATCGCGCGCAGGTGGCCGAATTCCTGACCACGGCTCGAGTGCCCTATCGGACTCTGCTTGGCACCGATGCACGTATAAGCCCGGCCCGATGGGATCGCATCTCGGCGAGAGCCGGCATTGTCGGCGGCCTCGATGCCTGGCGCGCCGGGCTGGACAAGGCTCGCAGTACTGCCGAAGAGCGCGAGTTCGAGGACGAAACCGCCCTTATCGACTCCCTGCGAGAGGTGATCGAGCAGCTCGCCGCAGACCTCGCGGCGTTTCCGCGCGAGGGTTCCTGGCGTGACTTTCTGTCTGCCACGCTGGCCCTGCTTGGCCGATGGATCGAGCGGGGAGATCTCACTGGCGAGCGCCTCGAGCGGGTCATTGGTCCCATGGACCGGTTTGCTCCTGTCCCGACACGCCAGCAGTTCCTGGCACGCGTCCGCGACCTGATTGCCACGCAGGTCTATCGCGAAGGGTCGCTTGCCGAGGGCCGTGTCTTCGTGGGGCCGACCAGCGTTGCCGCCGGACTCCACTTCCGCATCGTCTTCGTGCCCGGCATGGTCGAGCGCCGCTTTCCATCGATCGCGCGGCCCGATCCGCTGCTGCTGGACGAGGAGCGGGAATCGCTGTCCCCGATTCTCCTGACTACCATCGACGAACAGGAGCAGGAACGAATCGAGTTCGTCAACGCATGTGCGGCGGCGCGGGAACGGCTGGTGCTGTCGTATCCCCGCGTTGACGGCCAGTCGGGCCGGGAGCGCGTTCCCTCATCGTTTCTCCTTCGCGCAGCGAGAGCGGCTCTCGGCACACGCGTGTCGGCGGAGGACCTCGCACGTCTGGCATCGGCCGGTGAGACCTCGTTGGGCCGGCCGTTTCCGAAGACCGCTGCGACTGCCGTCGATCTTCTGGAGCGGGATCTGGCCCTTGTGGCATCGGGTCAGAAAGGCGCAGCGAGGCACCTTGTGGATGAGGCGCCCAACGTTGCCCGTGCGCTCGACGCGGAGCGTGCGTCGTGGTCGCCAGAGCTCACCATCTGGGATGGCCTTGTGGACGCGACAGGCTGCAAGGACGCCCTCGACGCTCTCCGGCTTCAGGGCCGCGAAGTCTCGGCCACGCAGGTGGAAGCGCTGGGAACGTGCCCGTATCGCCACTTCCTGGGCGTTGGCCTCAAGCTCAGGCCATGGGAGGAGCCGGAACGCACGTACGTGCTCGACCGACGCACTGGCGGCATCATCATGCACGCGGTCCTGGAACAACTCTTCTCCGAGCTCAAGGCCAAGGGTCGGCTTCCGCTGAAGGCCGAGGAACTCGACAACGTAAAGCGCCGCGCCGCGAAGCTGCTGGATAGTGAGTTTGCGTTGCTCACGGAAGCTGGCGGTGTCGTGCATCCGGCACTTGTCAACGCCGTACGAGATCAGATGCGCGCGGATCTCGACGAGCTGCTCGAACGCGAAGCGGCGGGCGCAGACGGATTCGTGCCGGACCAATTCGAGCCGGAGTTCAAGAACCTGTCGTTCGAGTTCGCTCCCGGACGGTCGCTGACGTTCAGGGGATATATGGACCGCCTCGATGTGGCCACGCAGCCGAAAAGGGTGCGCGTGATCGACTACAAGGGTGGCAAGTACGTCTGGGAAGATGAGGACGAGTTCCGGGGCGGGCGAAGCGTGCAGCTCGCCATCTACGTGCTCGCGGCCGCAGCCGCCTACCCGAAGCACGAGGTGACGGAGTCTCGCTATTACTACAGCACCGCGTACGGGCGGTTCAGGGTCAAGCGTGTCGAAGGCACCGACGCTGCGCGCAACACGCTGAGGCAGGTGCTGACCGCTCTGGACGATACGGTAGCGGCCGGCACCTTTGCGCCGGTCGCAGACGATTGCGGCTTCTGTGACTACCAGGCCATCTGCGGCCCGCACCGGGAGCATCGCGCGGCCAGGAAGAAGGGCGACCCGCGGTTGGCAGCGTTCTATCGCATGCGGGAGATCAAGTGAAGCCGCCGCCCGACGAAGCCGTCCGCACGCGGGTCCGCACGGACTTCGCCACCAATCTGGTGCTCGAAGCGGGCGCCGGCACCGGCAAGACGACGGTGCTTGTCGATCGGCTGGTGAACCTGGTGATCACGGGGACGGCAACGCTCGATCGCGTCGTGGCCATCACCTTTACCGAGGCCGCGGCCGGCGAGCTGAAGATGCGGCTCCGCGATGCCCTGGAAGGGCGGCTCGCCACCGCCTCCTCCGACGAAGCAGCACGGCTCTCCAAAGCGATTATCGATCTGGAGCGTGCGAACGTCTCTACCATCCACGCCTTTGCGTCGGCGCTGCTCCGCGAGCGTCCCTTCGAGGCCGGCATCGATCCGTCATTCAGCGTTGTCGCGGACGTCGCGGGGGAGCGGACGTTTGACGATGCCTGGAACGCGTGGCTCGATGAGAGGCTGACGGCTGGTGACGAGGTGCTGATGCGGGCGGTGCGCCTGGGGCTGCCGATTGGCGACTTCCAGAACGCTGCGCGCCATGTCGTGGCGGAGCGCGATGTGCTCGGCCTGCCTGTCACGCCCCTTGAGTTCAAGCCAACCGCACTTCTCACTGAGCTCGAGGCGGCTATCGGATCTCTGAAGAAGCAGAAACGCTCCTGCCTGGACGAATCGGACGGGGCGTACCAGATGATCGAGGAAATCGAGGAGCGGATCCGCGAGGCGAAGCGGCTTGCCGGCGATGCGCTCGAGGTCTTTCTTCGTCGGCTGAAGATCGTCGCGCACAAGGGCAGCCAGTCCAACTGGCAGCCGAAGACCGTGTGCGCCGAGGTCAAAGCGGAGCTCAAGCGCCTCAGGGAGGCCGCTGAAGCCTGGGTGGAGCAGTCCGACGCCGACGTGAACCAGGCGTTGCGCGAGCGGCTGCTCGATTGTCTGCAGCGCTACGAGGCGCAGAAGACCGAAGGCGCCCTGGCCGATTTTCAGGATCTGCTGCTGCGCGTCCGGGACGTCCTGGCCGCATCCGTCCCCGTTCGCCGGTATTTCCAGGCGAAGTTCGATCGCATCCTGGTGGACGAGTTCCAGGACACCGATCCGCTCCAGGCGGAGCTCGTCGCGTTTCTCGCCGAGGATCCGTCCGCTCCGCCGGCGACAGGCTGGCGGCAGGTCCAACTCCTCCCTGGCAAGCTCTTCATCGTCGGCGACCCGAAGCAATCCATCTATCGCTTCCGTCGCGCGGATCTTCAGGTGTACGAGGACGTCAAGGCGCTGGTCTTGCGGTGTGGTGGGGCGGTGTTGCCGCTGACGGCAAACTTCCGCACCGTGCCGTCCGTGATTGACTTCGTGAACGCCCGATTCAACGAGATCTTTGTGGAGCCGGGCGATCCAGCTCCTATTGCTCTGGCGCCGTATCGGGATGAAGTCGATCCCAAAGGGGCGCGGACGGTCGCGCTCACCGTGCCGCCAGAGCAGATGCCGGACGACACCCGACTCGATGCCCGCCTGGCCGTCGTCGCCGAGACGATTGCCGCGTTTATCGACGACATCACGCGCGTGAAGCCCTGGCTCGTGTACGACCATGGCCTCGAGAGCCCGAGACCCGCGCGGCCGGGAGACGTTGCGATTCTTGTCCGGAAGATGACCCCTGAGTTCATCGCGCCGTTCGAAGACAGGCTGCGGGCCAGGCAGGTGAATTACCGGCTGGTTGGCGGCAAGGAATACTTCGTGCGCGACGAGGTGCGGGCGCTTGCCGCGGTCCTCCGGTCAATCGACAATCCCGCGGACCGGCTGTCGCTCGTGCAGGCGCTGCGGTCGCCTTTCTTCGGCGTCAGCGACGCGGATCTGTTCCACTTCGTCTCCACGAAGGGGGTGCTCAACATCAACGCCCCGCAGTCAGACAGTGTGGCCAGGCGCGACGTTTTCGATCCGATTTTCCTGCTGCTGGCCCGACTGCACCGGCTGCGGCGCATCGAGCCGCCCTCAGTCATCGTCGAGGAACTGTTCGGCCGCACGCGGGCGCTGGCGGCGTTCCTGATGATGCCGTCTGGCGCGCAGATGGTGGCGAACCTCTGGAAGGTGCTGGAGACCGCGCGCGCCTATGAGGCGGCCGCGCCGGCGACGCTTCGTGCGTTCGTGCGCTTTCTCCAGGACGAGGAAGCCAGCAGCCGCACTGAAGGGGACTCGCCCGTCTGCGAAGCGATCGGCGCCAGCGTCGAGATCGTCACCGTCCACAAAGCCAAGGGCCTCGAGTACCCCATCGTCATCGTTGCGGATCTCTTCACCGACAGGCTTCCGGCGGGCGACTGCATCATCGACCACGCGGCCAAGCAAGGCTGGCTCAAAATCGGGCCGTTCCGGCCTGACGGCTGGAAGGACCGTGTGGACGCGGAGGACGTGCAGCAGCGCGCCGAGGGGCGCCGGCTGCTGTACGTCGCGATGACGCGCGCGAGGGACCATCTCGTTATTCCCTGCCTCCCGGGTGTCAGCGTGGACAGCTGGCTCGGCCCGATTGCGAACACGCTCGTTCGTCCCGCAGACGACATCCCATTCGGCAAGCGCGAGGCGAACCTGACCTGGTTCGATTCCCGTCGCCTGGCGTTTGGCGTCCAGGGGCCGACGCGCCCGAGTGTCTCCGTGGCGGCGGAGGGCTCGCCGTCCGACGCCCAGCAGGCCCTTGCAGCGGAGCAGGCCTGGGTGTCGGCGCGGCGGGCGGTGCGTAAACAGGCAAGCGCGACCGCCGAGCCGATTGTGACTCCGTCCCATCCCGTTCCGCTCGCAGACGCGATCGATGGAGCCTCTACCGGCGCGCAAAGGCTGTTCGGGGTAGAGGCCGAAGGCCAGCTTGCGGAGATTTCACAGCCTGCAGCAGGGAGTGGCGCCGCCGACGACGAGCCGGCAGTCTTCGGGCGCTACGTGCACGAGATCCTGGCGACCGTAGATCTGTCCGGCGCTGACGTCGAGCCTGTGGCCCGTACGCTGGCACGGCGGTACGGGTTGACGGATGCGAACGCGGCGCGAGCGATCGAGATGGTTGAAAGGGTCCTGCGCCTGCCGTTGATGGACGACGCTCGGGCTGCGACGAAGATTTTTCGTGAGGTTCCGTTGGCCGGCAACGCGGCTGCTGGCCGGGCGCAGGGGAAAGCAGACCTGCTATTCGAGCGTGCAGGGGAGTGGCGGATAGTAGACTTCAAGACCGATCGGCTCGACGCACCAGACGCCCTGGGAGAGCACGCGCGGCAGCTCGCCGAGTACTCCGCCAGCCTGGCTCATGTCGTAGGGGCGCGGGTTAGATCTGCGCTTTGTCTGGTTCGTCGCGGCGAGGTCGTCGAAACCCGGTGAAGCTGAGTTTGCGTTTATTGTGCGCGGTCCAGGCTCATTGAGCGCAAGGAATTGGAAACGATCAGTCGTGAGAGGTTGCTTCTGACGCACGGTTCGGCAGTATGAGTCGCCAGGCTCAAATCAGTCCGGGACAGATCCTCACAGGCTCGCTCTTCAACGAGCCGATGAGGGTTGAGACCGTGCAGGCCAACGGGCTCGCGAGCTTCGTGGTCGGTCTCGTTGGCACGCAGTCCGAGCGGTTCCGCAAGGTCACGCTGACAGCGGACGATCTCGAGCGCCTGACGGTCCTCGACTCGGAGCAGTCCTTCCGCGGCGATGGGCGCCTGTTGCGCCTCGGCCTCCAGGCCTACGCGCTCGGCATTGCCTACGAGTTCGACCCCTATTTCGGCCTGTCGATCTCGCGCGTGGACCCCCTGCCGCACCAGCTCGAGGCGGTTTATGACTATCTCTTGAAGTTGGCCCGCGTTCGATTTCTCCTGGCTGATGACGCTGGTGCCGGCAAGACCATCATGGCGGGGCTCCTGATCCGCGAGCTCGAGCTGCGCGGCCTTGCCGAACGGATCCTGATCGTCTGCCCCGCCAACCTCGCCTTCCAGTGGCAACGCGAGTTGAAGGAGAAGTTCGACACGAAGTTCCTGGTAATGAAGGGCCAGGACCTCCGCGAGCAGTTCGGCGTGAACCAGTGGATGGACCGCACCCGGGTGATCACGTCGCTCGACCTCGCGAAGCGAGAAGACATCCTGCCTGGGCTACGCCAGGTTCACTGGGATCTCGTGATCGTGGACGAGGCGCACCGCATGTCGGCCGCCGACGAATCGCACAAGAGCCTGCGCTACAAGCTGGGGGAACTCCTGCGCGATACGTCGGATCACATGCTCCTCCTCACGGCGACTCCACACCGGGGCGATCCGAAGAACTTCAGCCTGTTCCTGCAGCTCCTCGACGCCGACTGCTACGCCGACGTCAAATCGATCCGCGAAGCAATGAATCGTAAGCGGGCGCCGTTCTACCTGCGTCGTACGAAGGAAGCCATGGTGTATTTCCCGCAGCGGCGTGAAGACGGCACCTGGGCCGCAGAGAAGATCTTCACGAAGCGCATTCCCCATACCGTAGACTTCCACATCGACGGCGCCGAGTTCGATCTCTACCGCGACGTGACGCGCTTCGTAAAACGCGAGAGCGCCCGCGCCGCTGCGGAGGGCGAGGACCCGCGGGCGCGCGCCATCGGCTTCCTGATGTCTCTCTACCAGCGGCGGCTGGCGTCGAGCACGTATGCGATGCGACGCTCCCTCGAGAAGCGCGCCCGCCGGCTTGGCGAGGCACTCACGCGGGCCGCAGACCTGGCGAAGTTCGCGCCGCCTGAGCTTCCAGATCCTGAAGAACTGGAAGAGATGGAAGACACCGAGCGGGAAAGACTCGAGGCCCTGATAGAGGCTGTGTCCCTCACCGGAAGTGCCGAGGACGTGCGCGAAGAGATCTCGGAACTGAAGAAGCTCGCGCTCCAGGCGCAGGCCGTCGAGGACGCAGGTTCTGAGGCGAAGCTCACGAACTTCAAGGCGCTGCTGCAGAAAGAAGGCTTCTTCGACCACGCGGACCAGCGCTTGCTCCTCTTCACAGAATTCAAGGACACGCTGGACTACCTCATGGGTCGCCTCAAGTCCTGGGGGTTCCGTGTGGGATGCATCCACGGCGGCATGAAGGCGGGCTCGCGTGACGAACAGGGCACCCGCCTCCACGCCGAGCAGCAGTTCCGCGAGGGCGAGATCCAGGTTCTGGTTGCCACCGAGGCTGCGGGCGAGGGGATCAACCTTCAAGTCTGCAACGTTCTCTTCAACTACGACATTCCCTGGAACCCGAACCGCCTCGAGCAGCGGATGGGCCGCATCCACCGCTACGGGCAGCGGAAGGACTGCCTGATCTTCAACTTCGTGGCCACCAACACGATCGAGGGCCGCGTCCTGCAGCGGTTGCACGAAAAGCTGCAGGAGATTCGTGACGCGCTGGACGACGACGCCGTATTCAACGTCGTCGGCGAGGTCCTGCCTGCGGCCCACGTCGAACGCGTGTTGCGCGACTACTATGCCGGAAAGCTCGGTGACGCCGACCTCGAAGAGCGCCTGCTTCGTGATGTTGACGAGAGACAATTCCGCGCCATCTGCCAGAACGCCCTCGAGGGGCTCGCGAGCAAGAAGCTCAAC
>Ga0156172_1134_pt1 | contig 13363 bp, 13 predicted proteins | sample RifCSPlowO2_12_FD_107825 | JGI IMG/M metagenome (GOLD analysis project Ga0156172, IMG submission 107825) | Acidobacteria bacterium RIFCSPLOWO2_12_FULL_67_14 | reverse complement strand
CGCAAGTCACACGGCTGTAAACCGCCTCGCAGCGACGGCGTATTAGCGTGCATATGAGGCGCGGGCCGATCGGCGCCGGGGTCGCCCCGCCGGCGATTCCCGCGACGCCGGCGGCGCCCGCCGACAACCCGATCACGCCGGCGAAGGTGGCGCTCGGACGGCTGCTCTTCTGGGACCCGATCCTCTCGGGGCCGCGGGACGTGGCGTGCGCCACCTGCCACCACCCCGAGTTCGGCTACGCGGACGCGCGCGACCTCTCGATCGGCGTCAACGGGCGCGGGCTGGCACTGCGCCGCCGCTTCGCCGAGCCGAACGCGATCCCGTTCGTCAAGCGCAACAGCCAGACGATCCTGAACACCGCGTTCATCGGGCTCACGGATCAGGAGCCGCACGGGCCGTCCCGACGCGCCGATGTTCTGGGACGCGCGGCGGCGCAGCCTCGAGGCGCAGGCGATCGAGCCGATCAAGGCGCTCGAAGAGATGCGCGGCAACACGTATTCCGAAGATCGGGCCGTCCCGACGGTGGTGGCGCGGCTGAACGAGCACGCCGAGTACCGCCGGCTCTTCGAGCAGGCGTTCGGCAGCGGCACGGCGACCCCCGACGCGCTGGCGATGGCGCTCGCCGCCTTCGAGCGATCGCTCACGGCCAGCCACGCGCCGTTCGACCGCTACATGCGCGGCGACGAGCGCGCGATGACCGCCTCGCAGCTGCGGGGCCTGCGCCGCTTCGAGCGGATCGGCTGCATCAACTGCCACCGCGGGCCGATGTTCTCGGACTTCAAGGTGCACGTGCTCGGCGTGCCCGACAGTCCGCGGCTGACCGCCACCGATGCCGGCACCGGCACGTACGCGTTCCGCACCGCGCCGCTCCGCAACCTCCGCTTCACCGCGCCGTACATGCACACCGGCATCTTCGCGTCGCTCGAAGAGGTGCTCGGCTTCTATGACGATGTGACGGACCGGGACGGCGAGGACCGCAACCTCAACGTCAGCCGCGAGCAGCTCGACCCGCTGCTCAGGCGGCTGCGCGGCGTGGATGACGATGATGAAGATCTGCTGGCGTTCCTCGACGCGCTGAGCGACGACACATTCGACCGGACGATCCCGGCGCGCGTCCCCAGCGGGCTGGCGGTCGGGGGAAGCATTCGATAAAGGTCGTAATCGCCCCTATACTCGCACTACCTCAGCGAGTCGCCGTCTCAAATCCCGCGGGGCGGCTCGAGTGCCACCGCCAGGCGTCGCCGACAATCGTGTCGAGCGCGGCGCGCTGCGGGCGCCAGCCGAGCTCTTCCCGGATGCGTGCGGCCGAGGCGTAGAGCACCGAGGGATCCCCCGGGCGCCGGAGGACGGCATGCCGCGGCACCGGGCGGCCGGTCGCGCGCTCCACGGCCGCCAGGACGTCCTTGACCGACGAAGGCTGCTCGGTTCCAACGTTGTAGGCCGCCGACGGCCCTCCACCCTCGAGATGGTGCAACGCCCGCAGGTGGGCGTCTGCGAGATCAGCGACGTGCACGTAGTCGCGCAGGCACGTGCCGTCGGGCGTGGGATAGTCCTCTCCGAAGATCTCGAACACCGGTCCACCGGACGCCGCGGCGATGGCGCGCGGAATCGCGTGAATCTCGGGGTCGTGATCTTCGCCGAGCTCGCCCTCGGGATCGGCGCCGGCGGCGTTGAAATACCGCAGCGAGACGGCCCGGATCCCGTAGGCCCTTTCGAAATGCGGCAAGGCCTGCTCGACGGCCAGCTTGGTCTGTCCGTAGGCGTTGACCGGAGCCGTCGGATGGGTCTCGCGCAACGGCAGCTCCCTCGGCTCGCCGTACACCGCGCACGTCGATGAGAACACGAAGCGGCGGCAGCCCGCCTCGACCATCGCCTGGAGCGTGGCCAGCGCACCGAGGACGTTATTGCGGTAGTAGCCCACGGGATCGCGCACCGACTCGGAGACGAGCAGCCAGCCGGCGAAATGCATGACGCCCGACGCGGCGCTCTCCCGAAGGGCGCGGCGCACGGCGTCCACATCGCGAACGTCCCCTTCGATGAGCGGCGCGCCAAGGGCCGCCTCGCGGTGGCCCGCCGAGAGGTCGTCGAAGATGACGACGCGATGACCGGCGCGCCGGAGCGCTTTGACCGTATGGCTGCCGATATAACCGGCACCGCCGGTGACGAGAATCGTGCTGGCGCCCGGTCGATCCGGCGTCCCGGACACGCCGACGTGTGGTGTCATGCCTGGATTGATCAGCCGGGGGGAGGGTGGCGTAATTACACTAGCGCGTTTCGTCCGATCGCGAAAGAGCCCTTTCCCTGGGCTGGAATTGATACAATCCGCCGCGTCCGGTCCGGCTGGCCCGGCTGAAGCCGGGCACTACGTACTACGTACACCGGAGGAGGTGACGCGTGCGCCGCAACATCCTCGTCTCGCTGGCCCTTGGCATCACCGTCGCCCTGGCCGCGACCGCCATCACCCGCTCCATGACGCCGCCCACGCCCACTGACGCCGTGCCCGACGCAGCCTTGACGGGCGTGGTCACGTCGCAGGACGAGGGCGCCATGGAAGGCGTGCTCGTGAGCGCCACACGCGACGGCTCCACCATCACCACCACCGTGGTCAGCGACGCCGCCGGCCGCTACCGCTTCCCGCAGGGCCGGCTGGAGCCGGGCGCCTACGCGATCCGGATCCGGGCAGCCGGCTACGACCTGGAAGGCGACGGCACGGCGGCCGTGGCGGCCGGCAGCACCGCCGAGCGCGACCTCCGGCTCCGCAAGGCCGACAACCTGGCGGCGCAGCTCTCCAACGGCGAATGGTTCACGAGCTGGCCCGGCACCGACGAGATGAAGAACGGGCTGCTCAACTGCACGCAGTGCCACGGCGTGCAGCCGATCGTCCGCTCGAAGTACACCGCGCAGCAGTTCGTGCCGATCATCGAGCGCATGGGGCGCTACTCGCAGGGGAGCACGATAGCGCGCCCGCAGCTCCGGCCCAACGAGCATGGCGGCGGCTACGCGGCGCCGATCCGCGACGACATGGGCTCGGGCCGCGAGGGCGAGCGCCCGGTGGCCCAGTCGCGCGTCGGGCAGACCGCCGCATACCTGGCCTCGATCAACCTGAGCACGGGCCCGACCTGGTCGTACCCGCTCAAGACGCTGCCGAGACCGAAGGGCAAGGCGACGAGCGTCATCATCACCGAGTACGACCTGCCGCGCCCCGAGACGCTGCCGCACGATGCCGCCGCCGACGCGAGCGGGATGATCTGGTACGCCGACTTCGGCTCGCACGTCCTCGGCATGCTCGACCCGAAGACCGGCACGGTCACCGAGTTGCCGATCCCGATCACCAAGCCGGGCGCGCCGGTCGGCTCGCTCGACCTCGTCTTCGACAAGCAGGAGAACATCTGGCTCGGGACGATGTACCAGGGCAGCCTCGCCCGGTTCGATCGCCAGAGCAAGACGTTCCAGACGTGGGGCTCGCCCACCTACAAGGATCGCGACGAGGCGCGCATCGCGATGGTGATGCCGGTCAGCCACGACGTCGACGGCCAGGTCTGGATTGGCGGCGACGACGAGTACCAGGTGGACGTGAAGACCGGCACCTGGAAGGCGATCGACTACTCGGTCGGCATGCCGAAAGGGTCGCCGGTGATCAAGCAGCTCAGCTCGTACGGCGTGTCGGCCGACTCGAAGAACAACTTCTACGGCATGAACCTGAACGGCACCTACATCATCAAGGTCGACGCGCACACCAAACAGGTCACGCCCTATGCCACGCCGACGCCGAACTCCGGCCCGCGGCGCGGGCACATGGACGCGCAGGACCGGCTCTGGTTCGCCCAGTTCCGCGGCAACCGGATCGCGATGTTCGATACCCGCACGGAGAAGTTCCAGGAATGGACGCTCCCCACGCAGTGGACGAGCCCCTACGACGCCATCCTCGACGCCTCGGGCCACGCCTGGGCGGGCGGCATGAACAACGACCGGGTGGTGCGCCTCAACCCGCAGACCGGCGAGCTGACGGAATACCTGCTGCCATCGACGACGAATATCCGGCGGGTGAATGTGGACAACTCGACGACTCCGCCGACGTTCTGGGTGGGCGACAACCTGGGCGCCACGCTGCTCAAAGTCGAGCCGCTTGACTAGCAGCGGTTTCATAACCGACGTAGTGCCCGGCTTTAAGCCGGGCTGAAGCCCGGCACTACGTACGGAATTGGGCGCCCATGGTCGGTTATGAAACCGGTTCTAGGGGGCAAGGGGGCGAGGGGTGCGAGGGGTGCAACAGGATCTACCGGTGGCGGCGGGCAACGGGCTCCTGCACCGGCGCGCGTTTCTGGCGGGCGGCGGGACGCTGGCCGCGGCGTTCACCGGCTATGCGCTGAGCGACACCGCGGCGGCGCAGCAGCTCACCGATGATTCCTGGAGCCGCGGGCGCGGCGCGCTGATTCCCGAGTACGCGTCACCGTCCGCGTTCGAGAAGGGCGTCGCCCGCACGCTCAGCAATCCGCGCGGCGAGCCGCGCACGCAGCACGCGCGCACGCCGCACCATCTGCTCAACGGCACGTTCACGCCCAACGGGCTGCACTTCGTCATCTCGCACTCCGGCGCCCCCGACATCGATCCGGCGACGCATCGGCTCGTCATCCACGGCCTCGTCCGGCGGCCGCTCGTCTTCTCGCTCGACGCGATCACCCGGTATCCGCTCGTCTCCCGGATGCACTTCGTCGAGTGCGGCGGCAACAGCGCGCCGATGTTCTCGAACGAGCCGGTGCAGGCGGGCGTACAGGCGATCCACGGGCTCGTCTCGTGCGCCGAGTGGACCGGCGTGATGCTCTCGACGCTCCTGGACGAGGCAGGGATCGATCCCGGGGCGACGTGGATCATCGCCGAAGGCAGCGACTCGATGGCGCTCAGCCGCAGCGTCCCGATCGCCAAGGCACTGGACGATGCGATGGTGGCGATCTATCAGAACGGTGAACGGCTGATGCCTGGGAACGGGTACCCGATGCGCCTGGTGCTGCCTGGATGGGAGGGCAACATGCAGGTGAAGTGGCTGCGCCGCCTCGAGCTCGTCGACCAGCCGGCCATGAGCTACTACGAGGCGCGCACCTACGCGCAGGTGCTGCCCGACGGCACGGCGTACCAGTTCTACTTCCTGCAGGACGTGAAGTCGTTCATCACACATCCCTCTCCCGGGCTGCGGCTGAACGGGCCGGGCTTCTACGAGATCTCCGGCCTCGCCTACTCGGCCGGCGGCCGGATCGCGAAGGTGATGGTGACGGCCGACGGCGGGAAGAGCTGGGCCGAGGCGGCGCTGCAGGAGCCGGTGCACGCGAAGGCGTTCGCGCGCTTCCGCATCCCGTGGCGCTGGGACGGATCACCGGTGGTGCTCCAGAGCCGCGCGTGGGACGAGGCGGGTCACGTGCAGCCGACGCGCGCGGAAGTCGTGGCGCGGCGCGGGCAGACGAAGGCGCCGGTCACGAATCTCGCCGCGTTTCCCAGCCAGCACTACAACGGGCCGACGTCATGGGCCGTTGAGACAGACGGGAACGTGAGGCACGTCTATGCCTAGGCGGCACGACGGGCCACAGAGGCACAGAGACACAGAGAAGATCTATTTGAAGCCTCTGTGCCTCTGTGTCTCTGTGGCTCGTGAGTCTGCGATCGCGTTTGGAATCGCTGCGATGATGTACGGCGGGGTTCGCGCTCAAAGTCCGAATCTCGGCACGCCGATCGCCGAGGCGGAGGTCGCGGGGTGGGACATCAGCATCCTGCCCGACGGCACGGGGCTGCCGCCGGGGAGCGGGACGCCGGCGGAGGGCGCGACGATCTTCGCCGCCAAGTGCGCGCTCTGCCACGGGCCCGAAGCCCGGGGCGGCACGAACGCCGCGCTCGTGGGCGGCGCGCCGCTGACCAACGGCATCGACACGGCCAAGACGATCGCCAACTTCTGGCCGTATGCGACCACGCTCTTCGACTTCACCAGGCGCGCGATGCCGTGGCAGGCGCCGCGCACGCTCACCAGCGACGAGGTCTACGCGCTGACCGCGTATCTGCTGTCGATCAACAAGATCATCGGCGCTCAGGACGTGATGAACGCGCAGACGCTGCCGAAGGTCCGGATGCCCAACCGCGACGGGTTCCGGCCGCGGTTTCCGGAGATGATCCCGTAGGCACGGTCCGGCTGACCACCTCCGCCAAGGCTTCGGTGGTCCACCGTAGCTTCACGCGAAGGTGGAAGCCGGACACTACGTACTGGAAAGGTTCCCTCCGTAACGAGCGCGGGAATAGAATTGAGCCTGTGCTGAGGCGCATCCGCGGGCACTCGGGTCGGGCCGCCACGTCCGTGCTGGCGCTCTATCTCGCCGTCGTCACGCTCGGCGCGCTGCGCGTCTGCTGGATCGGGCACACGCACAACGGCCTCGCAGCCCCTGACTGCCCGATGCACCATGACGTGCCTGCCGGGCCGGGGGCGTCCGCGCACCACCATCATGGCGAGGCTGGGCCTGCAAGCGGCGCCGGTACCCGGATCACGTGCCGGTGCTCGGGCGACCTCTCGTCGATCGACGTCGGCCCGATCGCTCTGCTGCCGCCGCACGACCCGATGTTTCCGGCCGGCCATGCCTGGATTGCCGCGCCGGCATACGCCTCCGCTGTTCCCGATCCGCTCCTGACGACGCTCTCTCCCCCGCCTCGATCGGTCTTCTCCGCATAAGTCCTGAGTAGGTGTGTCGTAGTGCCCGGCTTTAGCCGGGCCGAAGCCATTGTCCTCCTGGCTCTGGCCGGGCTGAAGCCCGGCACTACGCACATTCGGATCGCGACGTCTCACATCAAGGGGAGAAGACCATGTTCGGCAACGTACGCGTCCTCGTCGTCTCGTGTACCGCTGTCCTTCTGGCCGGCGCCGGCTCTGCCTGGGCGCAGGCCGAAGGCGTGATCCGCGGCCGGATTGTCGCCGCCGCCGACGGGTCCGCCCTGGCCGGCGCGGCGGTCGCGCTCACGCCCGCGGCCGCCGGCGAGCCGCTGCACACGAGCGCCAGCGCGGACGGCTCGTTCGTGCTGACGCGCGTCAGGCCCGGCGAGTACGTCCTGTCGGCCACCGCCGACGGGTTCGGAAGACGCGAGCTGCGGCTCGCGCTGGAGCCGCGCGAGATCCGGACGCTCAGCGTCGCGCTCGACGTGGCGCCGCTGGCCCTCAACGTGAACGTCGCGGCCGACGCGTCGCTTGTCGGCACGCACTCCCCAAGCTCCACCGTGCTCACGCGCGATCGCATCGAGATGCTGCCGGCCGCCCAGCGCACGAATCTGCCGGACGCGCTGGTCACGTCGGCGCCCGGCATGATTCGGGGGCACGACGATCTCGTGCACATCCGCGGGCACGAGGTGGCGCTGAACCCGCTCATCAACGGGGTCTCGTTCTGGGAGAACCCGCACTCGATCTTCTCGAGCGGCTTCAGCCCGGAGGCGATCGACACCGCCAATGTGATGACCGGCGGCTTCTCAGCCGAATACGGCAACCGCTTCGGCGGGGTCGTCGACATCGTCACCAAATCGGGCTTCGGTCTGCGGGACCAGGGCACGGCGGTGCTGAATGCCGGCAGCGCCGGACGCCGCAGCGCGGCTGGGGAGTTCGGCGGCAGCGGCGGCCGGTTCGGCTATTACCTGCTCGGATCGTTGTTCGAATCGGACCGGTTTCTCAGCCCGCCGGATCCGGACGCCATCCATGACCACGCGCGCGGAGCCCACGGGCTGCTGCAGCTGGACTGGAGCGGCAGCGGCGGCGCGCTGCGGGCGCTCGTCATGGGCAGCGGCGCCAACATCGAGATCCCGCAGACGCCGCTCGACGTGGAGCTGCGGCCGCTCGCAGCCGCCGGGCAGCGCACGCGGCAGCAGACGGCCATCCTCGGCTGGTCGTACGGGTGGTCCGACACGCTCCTCTCCGCGTCGGCGTACCAGCGGTGGTCGCGGCTGGAGCTGGCCCCGGCAGCCGGCCCGCTCACCGCACGGGCGGCGCTCGAGCGCGACCTGCTGACCGCCGGCGGGAAAGGGGACGTCATGCACACCGCAGGGCGGCACGCGGTCAAGGCGGGCGTCGACCTGGTCCGGCTCCAGCCGCGCGAACGGCTCTCGTATGACTACGCCGGCTTCCGCGAGCTGACGCACCTGCTCGAGCTGCCCCACATCCACGTCTCCGGTCAGAACATCGCATTCACCGGGCGCGAGGGAGGGGGCCAGGCCAGCGCCTACGTTCAGGATTCAATCCAGATCTCGGACCGGGTGACGATCGACATCGGCGCGCGCGCCGATCGCTACGACCTGGCCGTCACGGCCGCGCACCTCAGCCCGCGCGCGAACCTCGCGGTCCGGGCCGCCGGAGGCGCGGTCGTCCACGCCTCGTACAACCGCTTCTTCGTGCCGCCGCCGATCGAAGGCGTGCTCTCGAGCAGCGCGGGGCTGACCCGCTTCATTCAGGAGATCGGCCGGGGCCTCCCGCCGCTCGAACCGACGATCGAGGACCAGGTGGAGCTCGGCGTGACAGCGCCGCTGCGCGCGCTCCGGATCGGCGCCACCGGGTACTTCCGCGCGTCGGACAATCCCGTGCACACGACCGTATGGCCCGACTCGCGCGTCTATTCGTACGCGAGCTTCGATCGAGCGCGCGCCTACGGCCTCGAGCTGAAAGGCGAGGCGCCGGGGCTGGCGCGGCACGGCATCACCGCCTACGCGAACTACGCGCTCGGGCGCGTCTACTTCTACAACCCGGTCACCGGCGGGTTCGTCACCGAAGCGGATCACCTGGCGGTCCGCAACCGCTTTCCGGGCCCGATGGACCAGACCCACACCTTCACGGCCGGCGCCACCTACCTGCATCAGCCGAGCGGGCTGCGGTTCGGGAGCTCGTTCGAGTACGGCAGCGGCACCGCGATCGGCCACGGCGAGGATGAGCACGACGATGGCGAGGCCGAGGCCGATCACTCGCACGCGGCGGCGGCAGGCGATGCCGTGCGCGTGCCCGGCCATTTCACAGCGAACCTCTCCGCGGGCATCGACCTTCTCCGCCGCGCGGACCGGGGCGCACGGCTGACGCTGCAGGTGGATGTCGAGAACGTGGCGAACGACGTGTATCTCGTGGCGCAGGAGAGCCACTTCTCGCCGAGGCAGTTCTCGGTTCCCCGGCTGGCGTCGGTGACGATGAAAGTGAGGTTCTAGAACAAACGTAGTGCCCGGCTTTAGCCGGGCTGACCACCTTCGCCAAGGCTACGGTGGTCCGCCGAAGCTTCACGCGAAGGCGGAAGCCCGGCACTACGTACGGTGGTTACTGGGGCAGCGGCTCGATCTTGATCTTCCTGAGCGCCTCCACGTCGGTCGGCAGCTCCGTGTCGCCCTCTTTGTAGCCGCTCTCCTTCAGGAACATCGCGAGGATGCCGGCGTATTCCCTGGGCTCGAGCGTCCCTGGCGCGCCGTCGGGCATCGTGTCCGAGATCAGCGTGAAGAGATCCCCGACCGTCGTCTTCTCCCAGCGGAACGCGAACTTCGGGCCGGCCAGATCGCCGAGCTGGTGACAGGACGCGCACGCGCGCCGGAACACCTCGCGGCCGGCCGTCGCCTGGCCGGCGGTGAATACGCCGTCGACGACCGAACGATCCGCGGCGCTGTCCTGCGCGGCGCCGACGGCCGGCCGCATGGCTGCGCCACCACATACACATGCCGCGACGACAATCGCCCGCCACTGTCTCATCCTCATCTCTCGCCCCTCGCCCCCTTGCGCCCTTGTTCTATCCCTCGCCCGGACCCACCGCCAGCGGCGGCATGCGGAGCCATCCCTGCAGTCTCGGGTAGGCGGCGCCGAAAAGCGCCGTGCCCGCGAGGGCGCCGGCCAGCGCCGCCAGCGCGTAGAGTTTGCCCTCGCCGACATTCACGAAAATCGGGCCCGGGCACATCCCCGCCACCGACCAGCCGACGCCGAAGATCAGGCCTCCGAGCACGTTGCCGCGGTGCAGCGGCTTCAGCTCGATCTCGATCGGGCGCCCCATGAGCGTGCGCCCGTGGCGCTTGATCGCGGCCATGCCGGCGGCGGTCACGATCACCGCGGTGCCGATGATGCCGTACAACTGGAACGACTCGAAGAGGAACATGCGCTGGATGTAGTCGTAGTCGGCCGCGCCCGAGCGGCTCAGGATAAAGCCAAAGACGACGCCGAGCGCGAGGTAGAGGAGCGTCATGCGTGCTCAGGGAAAGAGGACGCGGTAGATCAGGTTCGTGGCGATGACGCCACCGAGCATGAAGCTGATGGTCGTGATGAGGCTCGGCAGCTCCAGGTTCGACAGGCCGAAGATGCCGTGCCCGCTCGTACAGCCGCCGCCCATCCGGGTGCCGACGCCGATGCAGAGGCCGCCGGCGAACATCCAGGCCAGCTTGGCCAGCGGGTCAGACGCGATCCGGGCGTCGAACATACCGCCGTCCCACATGGGCGACCATCCGCCGCCGAGTGTCGCCGACAGGAATCCTCCCAGCACGAGCCCGGTCAGGAGCGGCAGCCGCCATCCTCGCCCGGACACGACGGCGCCGCGCCGGAAATACGGCAGGCGCAGCACCAGGCTGCAGACGTCCTCGAGGCCGGTCGAGATGCCGAGGCGCCGGCTGCCGAGGAAGAGCAGGAGCAGCGTGATGGCGGCGATCCCTGCGCCCGCAACCGCCCAGTGGAGGGGCGTCAGGTCGTTGAGGATGAGAGGCATGGACAGCGCTATAGCAGCGTCAGATTCCGCTCGTCTAGCCAGGCAGTCCTATCAACGCCGTGGCGCTGAGCCGCGCCGCGCGAGACACGATATCACCGAGCGCGGGAACGCAGCGGGACGCGAACGCGGCCCGCTGGGCGTCGGCTCCAGCGCCTGTTGGGCCGCGCTACGCGTCAGATCTCCGGAAACTCCCGCGACCCTCTGAACACTGTGGCGATCTCGACGAGGTCGGGCTTGCGCCGATACACGATTCGGTGTTTCCCGGAGACAACCTCTCGCAAGTCGGGTCGCTGTCGCTCCGGTACCATTCGGCCAGAATCGGGAAACTCTCGAAGCCGTTCAACGGCGGCAACAAGGCGGCGCACGATAAGGTCGGCCCAGGCTGGCGAGTCGACTTCGATGAATGCGCGAATCTCTTCGAGATCAGCTACTGATCGGGGGGACCAGAGAAGCTCGATCACAAGCCAAGGCGCCGCTTGACCTCATCGTGTGGGATTCCATCGCCACGGTCAAGCTGTGCGAGGCCTTCCTCGATTTTCGCAAGGAATACCAAGCGCTCAATGGCATCGTCGACCGAAGCATCTTGCGGCAATTCGCGAATCGCCTCAACCATCTGATCCCGGGTGATGCGATGTGGCATACGACCTTGATTCTACTCCTGGTTCTTCCAGCGCATCGGCAGCGAATTTGTCATATCAACGGTGCGAATGAGCCGCGCGCCGTCCAAGTTCAGCGGCGCGTCGGCTCCATTCGCGTGTTGGCCCGCCGTTCGTAGTCGGGTTCCGCCCACGCTTGAGCCCGCGCGGCGAGTTCGGCCCACACGCTTGGCCACTCGTGGAGCGTCGCCGGATCGAAGTCGGCGCCGTTCGGCCACGTCAGGGTACCCACTTCCTGATCGAGAGTCACGGCGTTGAACACGGCCAGGTCCCGCAATGGGCCGAAGAGTGCGCCGTGCAGCACCGGCTGGAAGTCGATCTCTTGCGTGGTTCCGTCCGTGAAGGCCACCGACAGCGTGTACGGACCGACGATGTCGAACCGCGCGACGCGATGGATGGGATGGGGCATGGACTACCTGAGTGGTTCGATCTTGACCGGCGGCTGGCCCGATTGCAAGAGATCCCAATCGCGCTGCAGTTCCTCTCGGTGAATCTCCGCCCAGGCCTCCACGAGCCGCCGCTGCGCCTTGGGCATACTGCCGCCGAGGCATTCGATAGTGTCCACGGCAAAGACCGCAGCGTGGTCTTGGTAATACGCGTGAAAATGGGCACGATGATGAGGCTGGCCCTCCTCAACGAACATCCGAATGATGATCCCGAAGAACCGCGACAACTCCGGCACGGCGCTACTCTACAACGTCGGTCCGGATTTCGTCCGTAGGGCTTTCGTCGGGCCAACGCCCGCGCCTCAGCCGCGAAGGCGCGCTGGATTCCTACGTTTCTTGACGACTGGTCGACGCGCCTTCGTCGGCTGCAAGCTGTTAGGTTGCGCCCGGCTTACCAAGGGGTACCGATCAGGATGCCTCAGGGACTCGACGGCCAGATCGACGTCGAGGGCCGGCCAGTACAGGTGATGCGGACTCGGCAACTCCACACGGGTGATCTCGCGAATCGAGGCGTCCTTGAACCAAGGGAATTCCTTGAACGGTACAAACAACTCCTGTTCATCGACGAAGAGCCAAAACCCATGTGTTGACACGTTCGTGACTTCAACCTGGAAAGTGCTTCGCCCAAGCGCTCCGGATTTCATTCAGGTGCTCCTCAACGAGTTTCTGTGCTTCCACGACCTGCTTCGGCCTGAGGCCATAGTTCGCGTGCAGCTCCACGGCCGGTTCGATCCAGAACTTCGCCTCGCCGTCGGCATGCTGCACATGCACATGCGCCCGCGGTTCCTCACGCGAGAAGAAATAGAACCGAAACCCTCGAACGCGCAGAACTGTCGGACTCACTCACATAGGATAGTGCCTCCAGCTTATGCGACGAGCCATCGAACGAATAAAAGATAGGGTCTTCCGGAAGTCGTGTGGGTGAAACGGAGCGGCTGATCGGTCTGGAGGCCGCGTCAGCGTTGGGTCTGTCGGCGTTTGAGGGGGCGTGGATTTTGTCATGATGCTTGGATGTCTCCCTCAACGAAGCGCAGGCGTCGTCTTCTCGACGCATATCGGTTTGCGAGTGTGCGTCCGCTGGAACAGGTGCGCGGCGTCTTCGGTGATCCGCTGGCGCGAGTCATCACGCTTGTGCGGCGCTCAAAAAAACGGCCTGCGGCGTGTGCGGGCGCGTGCAATCGGGCTGGTACGACCGCCGAACGAGACGGGTGCGCGATCTGCCATGCGGGCCGCATCGGGTCTATCTGGAGTTCGAAGTGCGGCGGGTCGACTGCCGCAGCTGCCAGGCCGTGAAGCGCGAACGGCTGGAGTTTCTCTCGGATAGTCCGTTCTACACCAAGCGTTTCGCCTACTACGGGGGCCGGCGCTGCCGCAGCAGCACGATCCAGGATGTGGCCAAGGAGCTGCACGTGGACTGGGACAGCGTCAAGGTGCTGGGCAAGCAGTACATGCACGCACAGCTCGCCCGTGCGGGTACGCCGGGGCCGCGACGGATCGGCATCGATGAAATCTCGATTCGCAAGCGCCACACCTACCG
>Ga0156172_1005_pt2 | contig 13511 bp, 12 predicted proteins | sample RifCSPlowO2_12_FD_107825 | JGI IMG/M metagenome (GOLD analysis project Ga0156172, IMG submission 107825) | Acidobacteria bacterium RIFCSPLOWO2_12_FULL_67_14 | reverse complement strand
GGGCTCGCATTCGCCTCGCGCCGCAGAAGGACTGGGACGTCAACAATCCACCCGAGCTGGCGAAGGTGCTGCAGACGCTGGAGGGGATCCAGACGGCGTTCAACGACGCGCAGGCCGGCGGGAAGAAGCGGGTGTCGCTTGCCGACCTGATCGTGCTGGGGGGGTGTGCCGCTGTTGAGCAGGCCGCACAGAACGCCGGACACGACGTGCAGGTGCCCTTCACGCCGGGACGCACGGATGCGTCGCAGGAGCAGACCGACGTGGAATCCTTCGCCGTGCTCGAGCCGGACGCGGACGGGTTCCGCAACTACCTCGGACAGGGACACGAGCTGCCGGCCGAGCATCTGCTGATCGAGCGGGCCTTCATGCTGACACTGAGCGCTCCCGAGATGACCGTGCTCGTGGGCGGCATGCGTGCCCTGGATGCGAACACCCGGCAGTCGAACGTCGGCGTGTTCACCAAGCGGCCCGGGACGCTGACCCACGACTTCTTCGTGAATCTCCTCGCCCTGGACTCGGAGTGGCGGCCGACGTCCGACGCCGGGGAGACCTTCGAGGTCCGCGGTCGCGGGACGGGCGAGCTCCAGTGGACCGGCAGCCGCGTCGACCTCGTCTTCGGTTCGAACTCCGAGTTCCGTGCCCTCGCGGAGGTCTACGCGTGCGACGATGCACGGGAGAAATTCGTGCGCGATTTCGTTGCGGCGTGGGACAAGGTGATGAATCTCGATCGATTCGACCTTGCCTGATCCCGATGTTCAGGCCCGTCGTCGCGGCTGCGCCGCTTCGGCGAGACAGCCTTCGCTGGCGCGCCAGCCAACTGACTGGACGAGTTGGAAGGGGAGCAGTTCGCCGTGGTGCATGCTGCCATGAACACGGGCCACTACCCCACCCGACTTGTCCGCCAGCGTGTCGTAGTCACCGTCGGTACCTAGCATTCGCCAACCGTGAAAGCACGGTTTACTGCTGCTATCGCGCTCGTGGAATCTGACGCCGGGCCACACCTGACCCCGCTCGCGCCGACCCTCTCAGCCTTCTCACAACGGCTGCGGGGAGCCGTACCTGAACGAACAGGTCGGAAGGGTACATGTAGTCCTCGCCGGATTCATCGACGACCCGAATGTAGCCCTCCCGTGCAGCTTCGCGGTCGGGGAGCACTTGATAGAGCTTTCGCGCCTCCAGGTCCTCTGAACCGCCATCTTCCACGCACAGCGCGAAGGACCCCGTCGATTGCTGGACTCTCATGATCGTCAATCCAGGAAACGCTTGATCTTCAACCCCTTCTTGCCGACGCCGTGAGCCTCGTACCAATGGATCTCGGCCCGCCGAAGCGATCCATTCACAAGTCGAACAGTAGCATCGCCTTTGAGTTTCCGCCAGCGCCTGCCGCCATGGCGTTTTTGCAGGTGCTTCAAACGCCTGATGCCCCGTCCGGTGGCGATAACCTGGATGTTCGTGATGTCGCCGATGATTTCGAACATCCTGGTGCTTGCTCAACCGCGGCGGGCCAGGAGACGATCGCGCACGCCCGCTGGTGCGAAGCGTTGCTCGTTTTCGTGACGCACTTGTGCCGCCTGCTGTTGGCGTGGCGCGAGGTACCCACGGGTCTCCTCGACATCCACGACAAGACCGAGCTGCTGATCACGCGCCCGCAGTGCGGCGACGAGCTGCGGCATCGCCTTGTGTCCTTTCAATCGGCGGAAGCCTTTGACGGCCTCGAGCACGCCGGCGGCGACCCAGCGTACCACCATCGTTCCGCCGCGCCACCGCGTCACGTTCCGTGTGACGTGTCGAGTGCGGCTGATGAGACTCTCCGGCAACGCGAACCTGTTCCCGGGCCCGTTCCGGGGGTCGCTCACGTCCTGGCTGCCGGTGTGGCAGCCAGCCGCTCCCGGTTTTCGAGCTTCACTCGTTCCTCGACTCAGCCGGCATCGCTCGAACAATCACCAAATACGCCCGGTCGGCCGTCGTCTTCTCGCAAGGGAATCCCGCCACCGATGTGTTCTACCTGCAGGAGGGGAGCGTCAAGCTCTCGGTGCTGTCGCGGCTGAGCAAAGAGGCGGTCGTGGCGATCCTGGGGCCTGGGGACTTCTTTGGCGAGGGGTGTCTCGCGGGGCAGCCGCGGCGCATGGCGACCGCCATGGCGCTGAGCGCGAGCACGGTGCTCGTCGTCGAGAAACCCCAGATGCTCGAGATGCTGCACACGCGGCCGTCGCTGGCCGACCGGTTCCTCTCGCACATGCTGGCGCGAAACATCCGGATTGAGGAAGACCTTGTCGATCAGCTGTTCAACTCGAGCGAAAAGCGCCTCGCGCGTGCCTTGCTCCTGCTGGCGCGCTACGGCAAGGAGGACCAGCCGCTCCAGCTCAAGCTGTCGCAGGAGACGCTCGCCGAGATCGTGGGCACCACCCGCTCCCGCATCAACTTTTTCATGAACAAGTTCCGGGACCTCGGCTTCATCGAATACAAGGGCCACATCAAGGTCCACAGCTCCCTCCTGACCGGGGCTTCCCCGAACAGGCTCTCGGTGGTCGACTGCCTGGCGTCGTCATCGACCAGCACGTCTCCGCTCGAGATGGCGAGGATCGCCCAGTCGTCGTGGCGCCGCCGCCGTGCGACCTCATCATCCTTGTCGTTCTGGCCGACCGTAATGTGGCCGTCGTCACCGAGGAATGCTTTACCAAATCGGGTCCCCAAAAACTCCTCCAGCGCGTGGCGCTCGTCGGTCGAAATGGACCGGTTGGCAACCTGGCGCGTCAGTGCACACCCTCGCCTTCGACCACATCGTCCACACGGTCAAGGGGAGGAATGTCCAGCGTGCGAAACGCAGCGCCGATCGAGTCCTCGCGTCGGTGAACGAAGCCGTGCGCCTGAAGGCCATGCGTCGAACCGGCTAATTCTTAAACAATTAGTTGACAGGTCGGGACGCTCGCGGTAGGCTGCTTCCGTGCCCCTAACTAATTAGGTGCTCAAGGGAACACGGCATGGCCAGACCACCGTCGCCGGGGCTCACGGACGCCGAACTGCGCATTATGCGGGTGCTCTGGGAACGCAAGCGCGCAACCGTCGGGGACGTGGTCGAGTGTCTCGCCGGTACGCATAGACCCGCGTATAACACCGTCCTCACGACCCTTGGCATTCTGGAGCGGAAGAGTTATGTCACGCACGAGAAGCACGGGCGTGCGTTTGCGTACCTGCCGACCGTCGATCGGAGCGAGGCGCGCCACAGCGCGCTGTCGCAGGTCCTGAACAGATTCTTCGACGATTCGCCTCGTCTGCTGGTGCTCGATCTGCTCGGACACGAGCGAACGGATGCCGACGAGCTCCGCCGCGTGCGCGAGCTGATCGAACACGGTCCGCCGGATACTGGCGACGCCACACGCAAGAGGCGACGCCGGCGATGACCCTCATCGTGACCTGGATGTGGCAGGGACTGGCAATCGCCTGGATCACGGCAGCGGCGGTTCGGGCCATGCCGCGGCTCAACGCCGCGACTCGTCATGCCATCTGGTGGCTCGCGCTCGCCGCCGTGCTGGCCATCCCGGTCGCTCACGGACTCGCGGCGATCGCAACCGGTACGCCATCGGCGCCCGACCTGACACCCCTCGATGCCGCCGGTGCGCTGATGCTGCCGGCGATCCCGGACGGCGTCGTGGCCTGCGCGGTTGTCATCTGGGCGATGACAGCCGCCGTCGGCGCGCTGCGGGTCGCGAGGAGCTGCCGTGCCCTCGGGCGGCTGAAGCGCGCCTCCTCGCCATTCGACCGTTCGCGCGAAGCGCGCCTGCCGCTGTGGGTCGCCTCTCGTGGCGGCGGCCACCGGGCAGCCGAACTTCGAACCTCCGACGGCATGACGGGAGCGTGCGCGCTCGGCCTCAGCCGGCCCGTCATCCTCGTGTCGCGCTCCGTGGCCGACGCGGTCAACGACGAGTCGCTGGACGAGATCGTGATGCACGAGCAGGCGCATCTCGATCGCTACGACGACTGGTCACAGCTGCTGCAGGCCGTCGTCGGCAGTCTGGCCGGACTGCACCCGGCCGTGCGATTCCTCGCGCGACGGATGGATGTCGACCGCGAGGCCGCGTGCGACGATCGCGTCGTGTCGCGCACTGGCGCCACGCGCCGCTACGCCTCCTCCCTGCTTGCGGCGGCTGCGGCATCGAGTCCGAAAGCCGGTAGGATTGCCTCCGCCGCCGGCGTGCCGACCGCGACAACGACGGCGTCGGCCTTACGCGTGCGCGTCAGCCGCCTGCTCGATCCCAGGCGCGACCGGGGCGCGCGACTCGCGAGCGCGACGAGCCTCGTGAGCGTGACCGCTCTGGCGCTCGCCGTCGTCATGTCGACGCAGCTGGCCCCCGTCGTGATGTTCCTCGAGACGGCTGCCGTCAACGCCCCGGCCGCCGCCGCCGCGCAAGCAATCGAGGTGCGCCGCGCGCCGGCACCTCGCACGAAGGTGAACGCCACCGCGGTGGGGCTGAAGCTGCCGCAACGCCACATGTCCCCGCGGGTGACGCGTCCGATACAGTCCGGCCCATCGGAACCGGCAGTTCACCCATTCGCGGGCACGCACGAAACGCCGGACACCCCTCCGACGGTGCCACTCGACAGCCGCGTCATTGCGGCGGACGTCAACGTGCCCGTGGTCGCAGTACCGTTGCCCTCGGCACCCCCGGTTGGCATCGCTTCGGCGCCAGCGCCTGTCGCGCCCCCCTGGGACGCAGTCAGGGCCCCCACGACGTCTGCCGCCAGCGGAGCTGCGCGCGCCGCTGTTGCGACCGCCGCCCACGCCCGGAGCGCCGGTGTCTCAATCGGTCGTTTCTTTACACGCGCCGGCAAAGCTGTCGCGAACGAGTTTCAGCCTCATTGAACCGTGCGCCTTCTGTCGCACTCCTCGTGGAGGATCCGCTGTGCGTGTGTTCCTGATCAACCCGAGTCATGTGTCGTTCGGCACCGCTGTGATTACGCCGCGGTGGCTATATGTGCTCGCGGGCGCCACGCCGTCTCGATGGGGCGATCCGATCGTCGCTGATGAAACGCTGGATCCCTTTGAAGCCGCGCAGCTGGCTCCGGGCGATGTCGTCGGCATCGGGATCCATACCGCGAATGCGCTGCGTGGCTACGAAATCGGACAGCTCGCGCGTGCGCGCGGCGCCTACGTCGTCTTCGGCGGTATTCACTCGACGCTCTTTCCGGCCGAGGCCCATGCACGCGGAGGCGCACACGCCGTTGTCCGCGGGGACGGCGATCTCATGTGGGCGACCGTCATCGACGACTGCGCCGCGGGAACGCCGCGTGAGATTTACGAAGCCGGGAGAATCGGTGGCGAGACCTTCAAGCCCGCCCGGTGGGATCTCCTGCCGAAAGACCGGTACATGTGGGGATCGATCCAGACGGTGCGCGGGTGCCCGAAGCATTGCTCGTTCTGCTCGGTGTGGCGCACCGATGGCCAGACCGCGAGGCAAGCGGCCGTCCAGAACGTCATCCGCGAGGCGGTGGAGTTACGACGACGAGGGTTCCGGTTCATCGCGCTTGCTGACGACAATTTTTACCCTGTGACGCTGGCAGACATGGCCCAGGCCGCGCGCCGGAGCGACCCGTCGCACCTGCGCGAGCTCGAAGCCGTTCGCGCCGAGCGCTTCGCCCTGATGGACGGATTGGCCAAGCTCCCTGACGATATGGTGTTCTTCACCCAGATCACCATGGAAGCCGCAGAAGATCCGGCGTTCCTGCAGGCCATGAAGCGCGCGCGAATCCGCGGCGCGCTCGTCGGCGTCGAGGCGGTCACACCGGAGGGGTTAAAGGACGTGCACAAGGGATTCAATCTGGTGGGCGAGCCGCTCGTCGATCGCCTGCAGACGTTCCGATTGCACGGCGTGCACGTGTTGGGGTCGTTCATTTTCGGCTTGCCGAGCGACCGTGCTGCAACGTTTAAGGCGACCGCCGACCTGGCTGAGCGTGCGGGCATCACCTTCGCGCAGTTCGTGATGCTGACGCCCTATCCGGGTACCATCGACTTCGAGAAGTGGGAACGCGAGCTGGGTGGCGACGCCGCGACCGTCAGCGGCATCCCCATCACGCGGCATTGGCTCATCCCGCAGGCGGACCGTCCGAAGGCCTACGCAGCGCATCCCGTGATGTCGCCGGACGAAATCCGGCGCCGCACGCAAGCGGTGTGGGACCACTTCTATGCCCTGCCACGGGTCTGGCGGCGATCGCGGGTCGCCGGGACGTGGAAGGGCCGGCTCGCGTTCGTGCTCAGCTCGAAGTTATATCGACAGATGTATGCCAACACCGGGATCGCGACCGATTCCGCCCGACGCACACGATCGGCTCGGGTCGCGCGCTGGATGGCGGGTCCGTGCCGCCGGCTCTTTACCGCAGCCCCGATGCCGCACCTCGAAGTTCCCCGCGTCTGACCGCCTCTCGAATCCTTGGCGACTTCCGCGTGCTCACAGGTGGGGCAGACCCACATATCATCTTCAATGAATATCGGCTCTGCTCTTTCAGGTCGCCGACCTGGCCGCTGCCCCTTGTCCTTCTTCATCGCGACGGTCTTGCCGTTCTTCGCGCACTCAGGACAGTCCATGAAATCCTCCTTTAGCTGATGAAGGTCGAAGAGCTCTGAGCCCGTCACTGACAACAACCAGGCCGCACACTAGGGGCGTTCTAAGCCCTTGCGGCGGCGACGGAGTTTCGCGCGAACCGGGAGATCTGAATTCGGCGCACGTTCCACCGGCGAACCATCTGAGCAGCGGCCAATGTCCCGCAGATGGTGCGTCATGGTCGTGATCGCGGCCGTGAGTTGGACTGGATCAACGGGTTTCGGGACATGCGCCTGAAATCCTGCCGCGAGGATGCGAGCCCGATCTACGGCGCGCGCGTAGCCCGTCAGCGCGACCGCGGGGAGAAACCCTCCGTGTGCAGCTTCATCCTGCCGAATCTGCCGGATCAGCCCGTACCCGTCCTCATCCGGCAGGCCGATATCGCTGACCAGGGCGTCGGGCCGCTCCGCTTTGAGCATCTCAAGGGCTTCCCGGGCAGACGCCACCGCTGTCACGCTGGCGCCCGCCTGCGTCAGCACCAAGGACGTCAGGCTGCGCCCGTCGGCGCTGCCATCGACCACCAGGATGCGCAGCGCATCGAGCCGCGGTCCGCGCGCCATGGGCGAGGCCGTCGACGCCGCGATCCGTCGCTCCCCGGCCGCGGCCGCGTGACCTCCTTGAGCCTCGCCGGCTGACATCGGCAGACGGATGGTGAACGTCGCGCCGCGTCCCACGCCCTCACTGGCCGCGTGCACCGTTCCCCCGTGCAGCTCCACGAGCTGCCGGACGATGGCCAGCCCGAGACCGAGCCCGGTGTCACGTCGCGTCGTCGTGCCATCGGCCTGGCGGAAGCGCTCGAAGACGTGCGGCAGAAAATCCGGACTGATGCCCTGGCCTGTATCGACGACCCTGACCTCAATGTGGTCCTTCGAGGTTTCGATGAAGACAGCCACACGTCCGCCCTCAGGCGTGAACTTGATCGCATTCGCGAGCAGATTCCAGATCACCTGCTCGAGTCGACCCGCGTCTCCGCTGACGGTTTCGATGGCCGGGAGATCGGGTGAAAACGCCAGGTGCACGTCCTTGGTCACCGCCAGCGGCCGGACGACGTCCAGCGCCGCCTGCGCCACGGCGACCAGATCGACGGGCTGCAGCGCCAGGTGAAGGGTTCCCGCCACGATTCGGGACATATCCAACAGATCGTTAATGATGAGCGCCAGAGCCGCGGCGCTGCGCTCGATGGCCGCGGTCGCGTGCTCCGCGCGATCGGGCGGCAATTGCTTCGACCCCAGCATGCGCGCCCATCCCAGGACAGCATTCAAGGGCGTCCGGAGCTCGTGCGACACCGTGGCGAGAAACTCGTCCTTGAGATCGTTGGCCCGCGCCAGCTCGACGTTCTTCTCCTGCAGCGTCTGCTCGAAGCGTTTCAGCTCCGTCACGTCGCGCGCCGCGGCGACCACACCTTGCAGACTCCTGTCACGATCGTGGAAGGTGGTCGCGTTGTAGGACACCACCGTTTCCTTGCCGTCCCTGGCTCGCGCGATGAGCTCGTAATTGGTGACCGTGCCGTCGTTCAGCACCCGCTTGATGCCCGCCTCGGCCCGGCCCGAATCGGTGAAGTAGCTGTTGAACGGCGTGCCGATCAGCTCGTCACGCGTGCACCCGGTCAGCGCCTCGGCCTGCTTGTTGACGTCGGTGATGATGCCGCGTGGGTCGGTGGTCATCAGCGCGTCGATGTTGGATTCGATGAGCGAGCGCGTGTAGAACTGCTGGTCGCGCAGCCGCTGGTCGAGCTTCTCCCGCTCCTCTTCGACCTGCTTGCGCGCCGTGTTGTCGGTACCGATCAACAGATAGCCGATGATCGCGTCCTGGTCGTCGCGCAGCGCCGTGACCGACACGACCGCCGGAAAGCGGCTGCCGTCCTTGCGGATGTAGGTCAATTCATAGATGTCCTCGATCCCGCGTGCGGCCTTGAAGACCAGGGCCTCGAAGCCTGGCGTAATCGGGGTGCCGAGCTCGACGCTGAGCGCCGTGGCGCGCGCGATCACTTCCTGCGGATCGGAGATGTCGGCCGGGGTGATGGTGTTCATCACGTCGGCGGCGGTGTAACCCAGCATCCGCTCAGCGCCGACGTTGAAGATCTGGATGACGCCCGTCGCGTCGGTGGCGATGCTCGAGAAGTTGGCGCTGTTGAAAATCGCGTTCTGCAGGGCCCCTGTCTTGCTCAACTGGAGCGCCGTCTCTTCGGATTCCCGCCTGAGATCGTTCTCCCGCAGCAGCGTGTCACCGAGCACCTGCAGGAGCTCTCCGTGCAGGACGAGCCGTCGCGCCGGGATCGGTGGCAGCCTCCGCGCCAGGTCCCACAGTTCCACGAAGGGCGTACCGGACTCGCGCGCGAGCCGCGCGATCGTCGTGGATTCACAAAACCCGACCAGCGCGTAGCCGGCCACCGCGGCGCCCACAATGTGCCCGTCGAGCAGAAGCGAGACGCCGACCACCGCCAGTCCTGACGACGGGGTGACGACGACCGGGGGCCGGTTGTCGCTGGGCTGCGCGAGGCATTTCCGGACGCATTCGGCGAACGCGCCGGGCTCGTACCCGTGCTTCTGGAACACGGCGACGATCGGCGTGGTCGGCATGGGCCCGCAGACGATCTGCTCGTCCACGCCGTAGAGCGCGGCGCTCAGCTGGACGACGGCGCCGTACTTCTCCAGCGCCGACCCCCACACCGCGATGTCGAACAAGGTGTCTGTGGGCTGGCCCATGTGGGCGTCTACGTCGCGCTGGGATCCGGACGCCGCGCGGGATTGCGCGAGATCAGGTTCTGGTAACTTGAAAACGGACGAACCATCGAAGCCGGAATCTGGCGCGGCAGGACGCGCATACCCTGGCCGTTCAGAATCTCGCACTCGTGCGTCGCACGCGTATTCGGGTTCGCGCGCATTTTCGCCACGGTCAGCCCGAGACGGAAGGCGTCGCCCAGCTCAATCCAGTTCATCAGCAGGATGTTGTCGACGAGCGAGCTCATGTGGAAATCGCCCATCATCGACGCCATCCCGAGCATCTCCGGGTTCTCGTGGTTGTACACCGTCACGGTCTGGTGCTCCTTCATCAGCGCGACCAGCGCGTGAAAGAAGTCGCGAAACATGCGTCCCTCGGTGCCCAGGTTCGAGCCATACGTGGAGAGGCTGTCGAACAGCACGCGCGTCGGTTTGAACTCCTGCACGAGCTGCTCGATGCCGTGGAAGTGATGGTCAATCTCTATTTCTTGCGGCGTGTCGTACTGCACCAGCACAATGCCGCTGTCGATGAGCTGCTGGAAATCGATCCCGATGCTGTTGGCGTTGCGGATGATCTGCGGGACCTGTTCGTCCAGCGAGAGCATCAGGCTGCGCTGCCCGCAACGGGCCCCCTCGGCTACATACTGCAGGCCCATGACGCTCTTGCCGACGCCCGAGATGCCGGAGATCACCGTCGTGCTCCCGAGAAGGTAGCCGCCATTCACCAGCGCGTCGAGGCCGGGCACACCTGTGGTGATGCGCGTCGTCAGATCGAACGCCGCGGCCTCGTCCCGGCTCGGCCTCCGCGGCGCCTGCACGCGCCGATACACCTCCATGCCGCGGCCATCGACGATTTTGAACGTATGCCGGCCCATCTGAAAATCGTGGCCGCGCGACTTGACGATCTCAATCGACCGCACCGCGGCGCGGGTCACCTCTTCCATCCGCAGCCGGATGACCGTGTCGGCAATGGTTTCTTCTGGCAGAGCCAGCAGCCGTTGATCGTTGAACGCCGTCGCCTCCACCGCGAGGACCGCGGTGAGATTCTCGCGCTGCAGCCCCTCGGCGAGGACGTGAAAGGTGTCCCGAGCCTCCACGCCCCCGCCGTTCCCAGGGACACCGATCACGCCAGGCACGCCGTCCACGAAGATGCGTCGGGCGCCCATCTCCGCCGCTTCTTCGAGGAGCACACTGTCTGCCTGCTGCAGCTCCTGCCCGAACACCTGGCGGGTCGTGAAGATGATTTTGAGTTTGCGCGCGCGCTCGAGCGCCGGGAGATCCCACCCCAGCTGCGCCGCATCGCGGACGATCTTATCGGGCGATACCTCGAACAGGACGATGATACCGGGCTCGTCGAACTGACTGGCGCCACGATAGACGAACTCGACGCCGAGCGTCGTCTTGCCCGTGCCGATCGCGCCTTCGAGAAGAATAAGGTTGCCGCGCGGAATTCCGTCCGACAGGATGGAATCCAGCCCGCTGATACCTGTCTTGACCAGATCGCGATCTGCCATCACCGTTTCTCCTCTGCTGCTCATCCGACGACCGTTCCTGGGTCGTCTCCGGCTTGCGCCGCCAGACCGTCCGTGCCTCCTGCCGGCGAGTGTGTCAGCGCCCGCCTCAGCGCCAAACGTCCTTCGCGTGTGGATGCGAGTTCCACGACTGCCGGGAGCGATCCGCCGTCCGTGCCGCCTGTCGTGAACACGTACATCCGCGCCAGGCGTGCCACGGTCGGTGTCTGCGTCAGGAAGCCCGCCGCAAGCAGGACACCTAGCGACCGAGCGATCTCCTCGAGTTGGTAGCCCAGCAGCCGAGCGAGTTGCTCGCTGGATATCAGGGTTCGCGGGTGTTTGGCAAAGAACACCAACAGGTCGAGATCGCAGGGACGCTGGAGCGCTGGGAGGCGCTCGAGCAGCGTACGCGCGGGGTCATCTTCATACGCACTCATCGTCTGTTCGCGGAAGGACCACGATGCACCTTACCTCGAATCGCGCTTCGCCGGCGTGATTAAGATCTGACCGTCTGGGCCCGCCGGGGACCGTCTTCGACGCCATCGCCGACGGCTCGACCTCCCGCGCGCCACGGCTCAGTTGCAGCGTTGATATGACTTCGGTTGTCAATTGAGCCGAGATTTCGACGAGGGCTGTTTACATATCAGCGCTCTTTTCCTTATGCGTCGCCTCAGCAGACACGAGGCATGACGCTCTCACCAGTTCTTGGAAAAAATCGGCAAGGCGTCCTAGTTTCCGTTCGTTTCTAACGTTGCGTGGAGATGCCACGCCTCGCGCTTTTACAGGAAGATTGGGACTTGACCGCACTGCTCCAGAGCAGAGCAGAGACCAGAAATACTCCAGCCCTCGAACATGCTTTGGGACTACCGGAGCGGTGCGGTTAGGAGGGGGTTAGTAGATAGGGCTGGTCCCGCAATGTACGGCTCAGCCGCGCGTGCCGTTGACGCCACGGTTCGAAGCGCCGGGCAATCGAGTCGAGGATCCGGGCTTTGCGCGAGGACCGTTCGTGGACGGCTGCTTGGCTGAAGAAACCGGAGCCCAACTCCGCGTACCAGCGGATGTTGTGCCGCCGGCGCATCTGATCCTCGAAGAACCCCGCCAATAGGAGGCATTGCGTGCCGGCCACTTCCATCATCAGGCTGTCGCGCAGCAGGGTGGTGTCTGACACAAAATGGTCGAAGACTTCGCTGAGATCCGCGGGAGCTGGCCATTCGACGCCGGCCTGTGTCGAGACCTGAGCGTAGTGCGCCAGCACACTGGCGTTATACAACAGCTCTTCTCGATCGATGGTGGGCTCGGACACGTCCTGAAGGCCAACGATGAAAAACTCCAGCGTCTGCCGATGGTCGGTCGCGAGCAGTTCCCCCAGTGGACCCATGGCGCCTCCCGGCCTCCAGCGGGCCGCGACAATTCGTCAAACCCGTTCGCACGGAGTATCGGCGCAACGGGAGTGCCGCATGAACGAGCCGGGCCCCGGGAACGCTGAGCACCTTGCACATGCCGTGGACCGAACAGTGCCCGCCTGGGTGACAAGGGGCTCTCCGGAGGGCACCAAGACACTCAATCGGCCCATTGCCATTGCATACGTAGGCATCGCCGGGTGTTCGCTCACGCTCGTTCCGGGCAGGCTCAAGCCGACCTCACTGTACGCGCCGGTACAAGAAAAGGGCCGGGTCCGAAAGGACCCGGCCTGCGTGCTATCCGCTTCAAACCTCGAGCTTAGTACATCCCACCCATGCCGCCGCCATGCGGCATCTGGGGCGCGTCTTTCTTCTCCTCAGGAATCTCAGAGACGAGGGCTTCGGTGGTGAGCAGGAGCGACGCGATCGACGAAGCGTTCTGCAGCGCGCTGCGGACGACCTTGGCCGGGTCGATGACGCCCGCCTTCACGAGGTCCTCGTAGGTGTCGGTCGCGGCGTTGAAGCCTTCGTCCTGCTTCATGTCGCGCACCTTCGCCACCACGATCGACCCCTCCTCGCCGGCGTTGATCGCGATCCAACGCATCGGCTCCTCGACGGCCCGCTTGATGATCTGAAGGCCGACCAGCTGATCGCCTTCGAGTTTCAGCTTCTCGAGTGCCTTGGCGCCGCGCAGCAGCGCCACGCCGCCGCCCGGCACGATGCCTTCCTCGACGGCCGCCTTGGTCGCATGCATCGCGTCCTCGACGCGCGCCTTCTTCTCCTTCATCTCGGTCTCGGTGGCCGCACCGACCTTGATGACGGCCACTCCGCCGACCAGCTTGGCGAGCCGCTCCTGCAGCTTCTCGCGGTCGTAGTCCGACGTCGTGTCCTCGACCTGTGTGCGCAGCTGCTTCACGCGGCCTTCGATGGCCGCCTTCGTGCCGGCGCCCTCGATGATAGTGGTGTTGTCCTTGTCGATGGTGATCTTCTTGGCCGTGCCGAGGTCCTCGATCTTGATGTTCTCGAGCTTGAGACCGAGGTCCTCCGTGATCGCCTTGCCGCCGGTCAGGGTGGCGATGTCCTCGAGCATCGCCTTGCGGCGATCGCCGAAGCCGGGCGCCTTGACGGCTGCGGCCTGCAGCGTGCCGCGCAGCTTGTTGACCACCAGCGTCGCGAGCGCCTCGCCCTCAACGTCCTCCGCCACGATGAGCAGTGGACGGCCGAGGCGGGCGACCTGCTCGAGCACGGGCAGCAGGTCCTTCATCGAGCTGATCTTCTTCTCGT
>Ga0156172_1030_pt4 | contig 13915 bp, 11 predicted proteins | sample RifCSPlowO2_12_FD_107825 | JGI IMG/M metagenome (GOLD analysis project Ga0156172, IMG submission 107825) | Acidobacteria bacterium RIFCSPLOWO2_12_FULL_67_14 | reverse complement strand
CGGCTCGCGCGAACCGGGGTGGACGGTCCTGGGCCGCGAAGCCGTTCGCAGGTCGCCGATCCCGATCGCCTGACCGCGCGAGAAGACTCCAGGGATCAGGCCAGCTCACGGAGCTGGCCGGCCAGCGGCCCGCCCCGGCCTCGCAGCGCGGTCCGGCGACCGGAGCCGGATTCGCGGCCCAGGGCCGTCCACACCGCCGCGTTCGGCGGAGACCTGCGAATATCCGAAAGGCATTGGGGCTAGCCGCTTGAGGACCTTCGTCGCTGCGTTCGCCGCGGCGGCTGTCTTCGCCATCACCTGGCTGTTTCGCTTCAACGATCCAAACGGGTCGTTTGCCGGTCTCACCGACGACCACTTCTTCTATGTGGTGCGTGGCTGGCAGATCCTGTACGGCGACCTTCCCGTGCGCGACTTCGTCGATAACGGCGCACCCCTTCACTACTACGTGGCGGCTGCGGTGCAGCTCCTGTTTGGGCGCGGCACGCTGTCGGAGCTGGCATTCGGCGCGACGATGATTGCCGCGGGCACCGCCGTGACGTACTGGCTGGCGGCACGGGCGTCCGGATCGATGCTTCTCGGGTTGTGCGCCGCCCTGATACTGATCTGGCTGTCGCCGCGCTTCTACAACTACCCGAAGATCGTCGTCTATGCGGCGGCCATCCCGCTTCTGTGGCGGTACGTCGATCGTCCGGGACGCTGGCCGCGGTTCTGGCTCGCGCTGACCACCGCGGCGGCGTTTCTGCTGCGCCACGACCATGGGGTGTTCGTCGCCTGCGCTGTCACGACGATGCTGGCGCTCCAGAGCGGCGTCTCGTGGAGAGACCGGATCCGCGGCGGCGCGCTCTACGCCGTGCTGACCCTGACGCTGCTGGCGCCGTACCTGGTGTTCACCGAGCTGAACGGCGGGGTCGTCCGGCATTTCTCGGATGCGCTGGAGTGGTCGGCCCGCGAACGCGAGCGGACCGAAATCATCTGGCCCGGCTTGTTCGACTATCCGGATGGGGTCTCGGACGAAGCGACGACGGCGCCGCTGCCGTTGGGGCCGGTCTGGGTCGTGCGTGACAACGCGACCGCGTGGTGGTACTACCTCGAGCTGGCGCTGCCGTTCCTCTCGCTGGTCACGATCGCGCTCTCGGCTGACGCCTTCCGGCCGGGCTGGCCGCACGCCCGTGTGAAGCTTGCCATTGTCGCGGTGCTCGCGGTCGTGCTGAACGCCGGCTTCCTGCGCAGCCCCCTCGGCGCGCGCCTCGCGGACCCTGCCGTTCCGCATACGATCCTAATCGCCTGGCTGATCGCCGCCGTTCCGGCGATGTTCTGGCGACCGCCATCGTGGCGTCCGGCGCTCAGGCGCTGGCGGATGGCGCTGGCGGTCCCGCTCGGCCTCGCCTCCGTTGTGCTGGCGTTCGTGATTGTGGCGACGATGAGCCGCGATGTGCTGGACCGGTTCGACGGCGCGGGTCTGACGGAGGGGGTGGGCCGCGCGCTTCGGGGCGCAGCCGCGACTGCCGGGAACGTCCGCCGGGACTGGGATCTCGCACACTGGGCCGGCCGGCCGGATCGACCGGATCTGATCGCGCTGGCGATGTACGTGCAGGCCTGTACACGGCCCGACGCCCGCGTGTTCGTTCAGCCTTACATTCCTCAGGTGCTGGCGCTTGCCCGCCGGCCGTTTGCAGGGGGCCATGCCGACCTGCGCACCGGTTTCTTTGACAGCGAAGAGAAGCAGGCGCTGACCATCAGCCGGTTGCAGCGGCAGTACGTTCCGGTGGCGCTGCTTGGAGAATCGCTGGAAGGGTTCACGACGTCGTTTCCCCTGGTAGGCGCCTATCTGCAGAATCGCTTCACGGTCGCCGGAACCCACACCTTCGACGATCGATTCGAGATCACACTGCTGCTCGGCAAGGACGAGCGGCCAACCGGGCGCTTCACCGATCTCGACTGGCCGTGTCTTCGGTGACGCTGCGCCTCATCGCCAGGAGGCCGCCGATCGCCATCGCGGCGAGCAGCGCGACGAGTGACGTGCGAAGCCGCGCGTCGCGGAGCAGCGGCGTGCGGTGCGCGATCCACATCCACGACTCCCCGTACTCGGTCTGAAAGGGCACGATGAAGACGTTTTCGTCGATGTCGCCCGTATTGATGACCGCCGGATGGCCGACGAGCGCGCGGATGTTGGAGACGCTCGTGTCCAGCAGGTCGTAGGCGATCGAGCCGTCCGGGATCGGGTCGCGGGGGTTGAGGAGCAGATACATGCGCTCGAGCCGTGCCCGCTGTTCCGGGGCCACGCCGGCCCCCCACTGGATGCGGACGCGCGGCGCGGGCTCGCAGGTGAGCGCGTAGGCCGCGCCCAGCACGCTCAAGCCCACAATGCCCGCGGCGGCGACCCGCAGGCCGAAACGGCGGATCATGTCTGTTTTGTGCCGATTGGCGGGGATGTGGGTTGACAGGATCGCGTGAATCTCCAATAATCCACGTGTTCAGTTTGTGAACAACCGTTCACTTGTTGAACAACCCCTCGCGCAGTCTGCGCCAGTGTAAGTGACGGGCCGGAGGTCTCTTCGGCCCTCATCGAATCCTTCCCACATTCTACGGCCATGGACGTCGAATCCAGACGCGATCTGCAGCTGCTCGAAGCGCTGGAGCAGGAGTCCCATATTACGCAGCGGACGCTCGCCACGCGTCTCGGGATCGCGCTCGGACTGACCAACCTCTATCTGAAGCGCCTGATTCGCAAAGGGTACGTGAAGAGCGTCACCGTGTCGCCCCATCGCCTGATGTACTCGCTCACGCCGAAGGGGCTGGCGCGGAAGGCCCGGCTCACCTACGAGTTCATGAAGTACTCGCTCGATTTCTACCGGGATGCCCGCCAGCATCTGCGCCGCAACCTCGGGGAGGCCGTGCGCGCGCAGAAGCAGGTCGCCATCTACGGCACGGGCGACGCGGCCGAGCTCGTCTTCCTCCTCATCCGGGAAATGGGCCTCGAGCTCGTCGGCGTGTTCGGGCCCGAATCGAACGGCCAGTTCCTCGGATTTCCCGTCCGGGCCATCGCGGCCCACACGGAGGTCGCCTATGACGTGCTGGTGGTTGCGGTGCTGGAGCGGCCGGCGGGGACGGCCAAGCTGCTCGCGCACGCGGGCGTGCCGGGCCACAAGGTTCTGATGCTGCGTCCCGACTGGTCGTCGGCGCCCATGGCAGAGAAGCCGGTCGTCGCGGAGGAGGCTTCCTGAGGGGTACCCGGCAATGATCCGGCGCCTGTTGAGAGGCGTTGGCCTGGCGACCCGGGGTGAGGTGCATGCAGCGGAGGCGAAGCTTCGCGACGTGCGGGCACGTCTCGAGAAGGCGACGGCCCGTCTGGCGGAGGCCAGCGCCGCGGCCCAGCGGGCTCAGGAGACCCGTCGCGAAGACGCGCGCCGCTTCAAGGCCCGGGTGACAGAGCTCGAATCCGATCGGCAGCGGCACGCCGATCGCCACCAGGACGCCGCGGCCAGGGCGTCGCGGCAGATCGCCCAGCTCACCGAGGAGCTCCGCCAGCGTGACCGGCAGCTCGAGGCGTCGCTTCGGCAGGAAACCGAGCTGGAGCAGCAGGTCGCCTCGGCGAAGCAGGATCTCGAGACGGCGCGTGAGTCGCTCAGCGCGATCGAAGTCAAGCTCGACATTCTCGAGGGCGCGGCCAACGTGCTGGATGTCCGGACGCGCGGCCTGCGGCCCTCACGGTCTGACGATGGGCCAGGATAGCGCGCCCCGCCCGTACCTGAGCATCGTCCTGACCGGACGCAACGACGGTTATGGGGGCGACTTCGTCAAGCGGTTTCTGGCGAGCCTGCAGTTCAACCATCGCGAACTGAGCGGGCGCGGCGTTTCGCATGAGTTCGTGCTGGTGGAATGGGCGCCGGTGGCCGGCGCGCCGCTGCTGGCCGATCTGGTCGAGGCGCGCTGCCCGCCGCCGGTCTCGGCCGCGCTTCGAACGGTCGTCGTCGATGCGGCGTACCACGAGGCGATGACGCTGAACCCCCTCCTGAGGTTTCACGAGTATCTCGCCAAGAACGTCGGCGTCAGGCGGGCGCGCGGAGAGTACATCCTCGTCAGCAACTGCGACGTGATCCTGGGCCGCCATATTCTGGCGCAGCTGGAGCGGCGGAGCCTCGAGCCGCAGGTGGTGTACCGAGCCCCCCGCCGGGATCTCGTGGCAGCGCTCGACATCGAACACCTCCACTGGGAGGCGTTGGAGGATCAGGCCAATCTGGCGCGTCCGGGAAAGCAGCTCCGTCCGCCGTACTTCCGGGGATCGACCGGCGACTTCATCGCGCTCGACCAGATGAGCTTCCATCGTCTTCGAGCGTTCAACGAGATCTACAGGCTCGCGCGAGTGGGGGTCGACGCCAATCTGCTCGTTCTGGCCTTGTCGTCCGGGCTGACGATCGTCGACATCGGCGGGCCCGTGTATCACATCGACCATGAGGGGAGTTTTCAAACCCTGAAGGCAAAGTACGTCGCCGGGGAAAGTGACGCGCAGCACGGGCACGAGCGCTGGAACTTCAACTCCGTTGTGTATCGGAACAGGCCGCAATGGGGGCTCTCGGATGCGCCGGAGGAGCCCCGTGGCCCGCGGCGGACGTACCTGCAGTTTTCCTGGGATGCCGTGCCGCCTCTCGTCGATCTCTCCGGCGTCGTCCTCCCGGCGCGACGCGAGGACGGGTCGTCATCCACGAGCGCCGATGCCTAAGCTGGTTGTCGACGGGCTCGGCAAGCGGTACGACCTCGGCCGGAGCCCGGACGAGACCGGACCCCTGCAGTGGATGCGCAGAATGGGCGCGCGCGTGTTGAAACGGGGCACGAACGGGGATGAGCCGGAGCGCCCTCGCGAGTTCTGGGCCCTGAAAGACGTGTCGTTCACGGTCGAGCCGGGCACGGTGCTCGGCGTCATCGGCACCAACGGCGCGGGCAAGACGACGCTCCTGAAGATCCTGGCGCGCGTGATCGCGCCGACCGAAGGCCACGTCGCAGGAAGCGGCCGCGTGGTGTCGCTGCTCGAGCTCGGCTCGGGATTCGATCCGGAGCTCTCCGCGCGGGACAACATCTACCTGAACGCGGCCATGCTCGGAATCGCGCGCTCGGACGTGTCGCGCCGATTCGATCAGATCCTCGAGTTCGCCGAAGTCGACAAGTTCGTCGACCTGCCGCTGAAACACTACTCGAGCGGGATGTACCTGCGGCTGGCGTTCTCGGTGGCGATCAACATGGAGCCGTCCATCCTGCTGGCCGACGAGATTCTGGCGGTCGGGGACCAGAGCTTTCAGGAGCGGTGCCTCGAGCGTGTGAAGCAGGAGGCGGAACGCGGTCTCACGGTGCTTTTCGTCTCGCACGACATGGAGGCGATTGTCCGGATCTGCAACCACACGTTGTGGCTGAACCAGGGGGGCATCGCAGGCTTCGGGGAGTCGGACGGGGTTGTCGCGGACTACCAGAATTCGGTCTTTGCCGGCGGGTTTACGGGATCGGAGCGCGGCCGCCACGCCAACCGGCACGCCATCCTGCGTGACGTCAGTGTCGTCACGGAGGACGGACGGGAAGTCCGGGGCGTACGCACGAACGAGATGGCGTTTCTGCGTATGCGCTTCGAGCTGCTCGAGAACCACCTCTGTGCGTGTGCGGCGTACGACGTGCGCGCGCGGGGCCAGCTGATTTTCCGCACGGCGGATCCCGCAGGCATGCGCCTGTTCAGGAACGGTGGGATGTGGGAAGCGTTGATGCGCCTTCCGGCGCGATTCTTCAATGAAATGACCTACAACGTGATCCCCAGTCTGACGGTTGCGCGCGAAGGAGAGGATCGCCGCCAGTACGTGCTGATGGGGGAGCCGCTGTCGTTCATTGTCTATGCGCCCGATGCGACGACGCCCGGTAAGGACAAGGGCGTGCGGTCGGGATATCTGACGCCGCAGTTCCGGTGGAAGTTCGAGCGCCTGGACGAGCAGCCGGCGGACGCCGCCGAGGGAGATGCAGCCCGTGCGTGAGGATGCTGTGATGGCCGACGCGGCCGATGCATGGGTGATCGAGCCGCGACGCGAGGGGGTGTCCGCGCGAGCGTTCGAGTTGTGGCGGTACCGGCGGATGCTCTGGTTTCTCGCGGTTCGCACGGTCAAGGATCGGTACGAAGGGATGACGCTCGGGATCTTCTGGCTCTTCGCCCGTCCGCTCTTCCCTATCCTCATCGGCGGCTTCGTCTTCGGAGGGCTTCTCGGCGTCCCGTCGGATGGGGTGCCGTTCATGCTCTTCTACATGACCGGCATCGTCCCCTGGACGCTGTTCGAGCGGTCGATCCTGTGGGGCACCAAGTGCCTCACGCAGCACCGGAGCCTCATGAAGAGGCTGTACTTCCCGAGACTGATCTCGCCCATTTCATCCATCTCGCCCGCCGCCGCCGATTTCGTGATCTACATGGTCCTGCTGGTGGGCCTGGCGCTGTTCTATCTGTGGAAGGACGGCGTGTGGTACCTGCGGATCGGACCTCCGCTGCTCGTGGCGTTGCTGATGAGCGTGCTCGCCGTGTTTGCCGCTCTGAGCGTCATCCTCTGGACCTGCGTGTTCCAGGCGCGCCACCCGGAGACCCGGTTCGGGTTGCGGTATTTCATGCGGTTCTGGATGTTCCTCACGCCGGTGTTCTATCCGATCTCGATCATCCCGCCCGAGCACCGCTGGCTCCTGTATGTCAATCCGATGGCGTCGGTGGTCAGTACGTTCCGATGGGGCGTCATCGGCGTCGGCGAGCTGCCGCTCGTCCCGCTGGCGACCTCCATCGTCGTGGCGATCGCCGCGATGGCGGCCGGTATCTGGTTCTTCACGTTCAGCGAGTCGTCCACGATCGATCGACTGTGACGGAGCCTCTCGACATCCAGACACAACTCGAGCGCTACGCCCGCGCCGTGCGCGAGCTTCGGGCCGTCGCCTTCGAAGCGCGGAATCGTATCGAGCGTGCGGAAGCGGTGCTGGCGGAGGCGCAGGCGTTTGCGCGAGATCGGCGGCGGCACGCAGTCAGGGCCGCCGGGAGGCACCGCAGCGCCCGCACTGAGGCCGCGGACGCATGAGCAAGCCGGGCCGCGCCGACATGAAGGCGAGCGAGCGGAAGTTCCTGCGGCTGGTCGGGGAGGCGGCGACGCTGCCCATGCGGCTGCGCCTCGGTCTGGTGGAGGAGCTGAAGTCGGGAGCGCACTACCAGAACGAGAACGGCCTTCGCTTCAGCCTCGAGTCGGTCTCCGAGTACAAGCGGGCGAAGAAATCCCGCGCGCAGCACGAACCGCTCGTGACGTGGCTCGCCTCGTTCGGCCCGAACGACGTCTTCTTCGACGTCGGCGCGAACATCGGAGGCCTGTCGCTCATGGCGGCACGGCTCCACGGCGGCCGCGTGCCGATCGTGGCCTTCGAGCCGGCGTTCGACAGCTATGCCGCGCTCGTCCGCAACGTGCTGATCAACGACTTGGGCTCGGTCGTCACCCCGCTCCATGTGGCGCTCTTCGACGAGACCGGCATCCGGCCGTTCTATCGGTCCCGGCTCGGCGCGGGCAGCGCGTTCCACGCCGTCGGCGAGGCCCTTGACGATGAGCGGCGCCCGTTCACGCCGGCTGCGGTCGAGCGGGTCCTGGCGTACCGGCTCGACGATCTCGTGCGCGACTTCGGACTGCCGCGGCCGACGCGGATCAAGCTCGACGTCGACGGCTTCGAGAACAAGGTGATGGCTGGCGCCGTCCAGGTGCTCTCCGGCGGGCCCTGCGAGATCTATACCGAGCTCGTGGAAACCGACGCCGCCGACGCGCATGCCCGCGACGTCACGGCGTTTCTTCAGAAGCTGGGGTACCGGCTGGTGCAGGTCACCGAGCATCGTGCGCCCGGCACGTTCCCCCGCGTGTTCGACGGCCTCTTCGTGCGGAGCTGACCGGCGTGCGGATCCTCTTCGTCATGCGGCATTCCGGGTACGTGCGAAACTTCGAATCGACCCTGCGGATGCTGTGCGATCGCGGCCATCGCGTGCATGTGGCGTTTCAGAACAAAGCCCGGCATACGCTCCTCGACCCGGTGGATACGCCGCGGCTGCTGGCCGGGCAGTACTCGAATTTTTCGTACGGCGACATTCCGGCGCGCACCGATGGCTGGGGCCTGCTCGGCCGCGAGCTGCGGCTGGGGCTCGACTACCTCCGCTACCTGACGCCGGCGTACGAGGACGCCCCGAAGCTTCGGGAGCGCGCCACCCGGGCGGTCTCTCCGGCGCTGCTCGCGCGCGTCGATCGCGGCTTTGCGAAGAGCCCGTTCGGGCGCCGTCTGCTGGGCGCGTGGCTCAGGGCGCTCGAGCGGTCGATTCCGCGCGCGCCTGAAATCGACGCCTTCATGGCGAAGCGGCGTCCGGACGTGCTCGCCGTCACGCCCCTCATCGAGCCCGGGTCGCCGCAGTCGGAGTTCGTCCGGAGCGCCCGGGCACTTGGCGTGCGGACCGCCTTCTGTGTGGCGAGCTGGGACAACCTGACGAACAAGGGGCTGATCCACGGGCCCATCGACCTTGTCACCGTGTGGAACGAGCCGATGAAGCGCGAGGCGATCGGCCTGCACGGCATTCGTGCGGATCGGGTGGTCGTGACGGGGGCGGCGGCGTTCGACCACTGGTTCGACTGGCAGCCGAGTTCCAGCCGCGAGACGTTTTGCGCCCGCGTCGGCCTTCCCTCGGACCGTCCGTACTTCCTGTATCTGTGCTCCTCGAAATTCGTGGCGCCCGAGGAGGTGCCGTTCGTCCGCCGATGGATCCACGCGATGCGTCAGGCTCCGTCAGCCACGTTCCGCGACGCCGGCATCCTGATACGGCCGCATCCCCAGAACGCGGACCAGTGGCGTCAGGCGGATCTGGGCGGCCTGGATCCCGTGGCCGTCTGGCCGAAGGCCGGCGCCGTTCCCGTCGACCAGAACAGCCGCAGCGACTACTTCGACTCGATGTTTCACTGCGCCGGCGTCGTCGGCGTCAATACGACGGCGCAGATCGAGACGGCCATCCTCGGCCGTCCCGTCTTTACCGTGCTCGCCCCCGAGTTCCGGGAGACGCAGGAGGGCACGCTGCACTTCCGCCATCTGCAGCAGGTCAACGGCGGCCTCCTGCACGTCGCGCGTGATTTCCAGGAACATCTGGCGCAGCTCGGCGAGGCCCTCGGGGCGACCCGGGAATCCGACGATCGGTGCCGGCGTTTTGTCGAGGCGTTCGTCCGGCCGTACGGCATGGACGTGCCTGCAACGCCGCGGCTGGTCGAGGCGCTGGAGGCGCTTGGACGGGAGCCGGCCGTCCGTCCGCCGCGGGACCCGATCTGGGCTCCAATCGCCCGGCGACGGCTCGCCGGCCGGATCTCGGCGCTCGAGCGGGAAGCGCGGACGGTTGCGGAATACCGGGCGACCCGGCTGGCGCTGCGCGAGGCAAAGCGGCGCGCCAAGGACGCCGATCGGCGCGCGCGCGCGGCTGACCGGGCCCGCGAGGAAGCGGAGCACCGCGCCCGGCGCGAGGTCAGTGACGAGACCAAGCGGCTGCGGACGCTGCCGGCGCTCGTGGCCGGGTTCTCGCGGCTGGGCGACGTCGATCGAAGGAGCTTCCTGCGGGCCACGTTCGACTCGTTTCCGGCGAGCTCCTACATCGAGCTGCACGGCGCCACGAAGCCGAGGAAGCTCGACTACGACGGCGCCGACATCTTCATGCGTGTGATGACCGACGCCGAGGAGTTCCGGCTGCGCGCGTGCGGCAAGGAACCGTTCACGGTCGACTGGATTCACCAGCGTGTCTGCGCAGGCGACGTCCTCTACGACATCGGCGCCAACGTCGGCGCGTACTCGCTTGTGGCGGCAAAGAAGCCGGGGGGCGCCGCCAGGGTCTTTGCGTTCGAGCCGAGCTACACCACCGTGGCGACGCTCTGCGCCAACATCGTGCTCAACGACGCCGCGAGCCTTGTCACGCCGGTGCCGGTGGCGCTGTCGGACACGACAGGCATGACGGTGCTCGGGTTGCGCGATCTGGAGCCCGGCGCGGCCCGCCACTCCCTCGGCACGCATTCGTCCGAGGACGGTCCCATCCGGTACGACCAGCCTGTCATGACGTTCCGCCTCGACGACCTGATTGACATGTGCCGTCTCCCATCGGCCAATCACATCAAGCTCGACGTGGATGGCGGAGAGCTGGCCGTCCTGGAGGGCGCGTCCCGGGCCTTGTCGTCACCGGCGCTTCGTTCAGTGCTGGTCGAGGTCGCGACGCCGCTGTCGGGCCCCGTCACCAGGGTTCTCGAGGGACACGGCCTGCGGCTCGAGTCGAAGGTCGCGCTCACGACCAAGACCGGCGAACAGGCCGTCTGGTACGGCCTGTTCGTGCGGGACGCCGCAGGCGACGCCGCCGTCCGATGAAGATCCTGTTCTTCATGCGCAGCACGGTGTACGTGCGGAACTTCGAGTCGACGCTGCGGCTTCTGGCCGAGCGGGGCCACCGGGTGCACGTCGCCGCCGAGCAGCACGAAGTGCTCGATCCGACCGACTTGATGGGACGTCTCGCCCGGCAGCACTCAGCCATCACGTACGGCCCGCCGCCCGTGCCCCGGGCGCCGCACTGGGCGCAGCTCGGAATCGAGCTGCGCAAGGCGGACGACGCCCTTCGCTATCTGGGGCCCGAGTACCGCAACGCCCGGAAGCTTCGATTGCGGGCAGAGCTCACCATGCCGGTGTTTCTCCAGCCGCCGATATCCCGGCGGCTCGTCAACGGCAGTCGCGGCCGTCGGATGTTCCGTCGTCTGCTGCGCTCGAGCGATCGGGCCATTCCGCCGGACGCCGCCCTCTGCGCGTTCATCCGCGAGCATCGGCCGGACATCGTGGCCGTGACTCCGCTGGTGGAGCCCGGGTCGCCCCAGTCGGAATACCTCCGCGCCGCGCGCGCCGTCGGGGTTCCAACCGCCCTGTGCGTGTACAGCTGGGACAACCTCACCAGCAAGGGGCTGATTCACGACCCCGTCGATGTGGTGACGGTGTGGAACGACGCCATGAAAGAGGAGGCCACCACGCTGCACGACGTGCCGGGCGATCGCGTGGTGGTGACCGGGGCCGCGGCGTACGACCACTGGTTCACGTGGAAGTCCCGCACGACCCGCGAGGCCTTCTGCGGGCGTGTCGGCCTCGACCCCCGGCGCCCCTACCTTCTGTATCTGTGTTCGTCGAAATTCATCGCGCGGAACGAGGTGCCGTTCGTCAGGCGATGGATCCATGAGATTCGCGAGGCCTCAGGCGTGCTCCGCGGTACCGGCGTCCTGGTGCGGCCGCATCCGCAGAACCTGGATCGGTGGGATCGGGCGGATTTCACCGACCTGGACAACGTGGCGATCTGGCCGCGCACCGAAGGGAATCCCACCGACGAGGACAAGCGCGCCGGGTACTACGACTCGATTGCGAACAGCGCGGCGGTCGTCGGAATCAACACCAGCGCACTCATCGAGAGCGCCATCGTCGGTCGCGGCGTGTATACGCTGCTGGCGCCGGAGTTCCGGGATACGCAGGAGGGCACGCTGCACTTCCACCATCTGCGCAGCGTCAACGGCGGGATGCTCAACGTGGCGTCCGATCTCCAGGAGCACGTCTCCCAATTGGAGGCGGCGTTGGCCGATCCGGCCGTGGCGGCGGAGAAGTGCCGGCGCTTTGTCGAGGCGTTCGTGCGGCCGCATGGACTCGGCGAGCCGGCGGCGCCCCGGATGGCCGCCGCCCTCGAGGCGACGGCGGCCCGTGGCGTGCGGCGGACCGAACCGGCGCCGTGGTGGGCCCCGGCCGCGCGGCCCGTGCTGCGCGGCGTCGCAGCGGTCGTCGAACAGGCGCTCAACACCGCCGACCAGGAAGAAGAGCGGAGGCGGGTGGCCAAGCGCGTCGACCAGGAGCAGCGGGCCGCGCGCGAGCGGGCGGCCGCTGCCGAGGCCGCCGCTGCAGCGGACGCGTCGTCGCGCGCATTCGATCACTACGTTCGCGTGCGTGAGGAAGTGCGGCGTCAGCGACAGGCGCTGCCGCCGGGTGACGACATCACGGCGTGCGAGCGGCAGATGCTGGCTGCGCTCGAGCCGCTGTGGGACGCCAGCCCCGAGACCATCGCCACGCTTCGGCGGCACGCGGCGGCGACGAACGGGGTGCCGCAGGCTGATGTCGTGCCCGATGGGGCGATGAAAGGGCATGTCGAACGGGACCTGCGGCGGCTGCTGTCGCGCGGTGATGAGCGATTGTGGATCGACGAGCCGGCCGTACTCGGCTCGGTCGGGTTCAAGACCGGAGGCCGCCGGTACAGCCACGACACGCTGCGATATTTCAGAATGATCTCGCTGCTGCAGGATGCCGCGTTGATCGACGACTTCAGGAGCGACGGGCCGCGGCGGACGGTCTGGGAAATCGGCGGGGGGTGGGGCGGGTTTGCCCATCACTTCAAGACCGTGTGCCCCGACGTCACGTACCTCATCACCGGCAGACCGGAGCAGTTCCTCGTCTCCGCCGTCTACCTCATGACGATGTTTCCCGGCGCCCGGTTTCGGTTCTACGATCCCGCCAACCCCGACGCATTCTGGAATGAGTGGGCCTCCGTGGACTTCGCGTTCGCGCCAGAGCCGGTGGTGCCAGGCCTGAAGGCTCCTTCGATCGATCTCGCCGTCGACGTGATGGCGCTCGAGTGCATGAGCCCCGACCGTCTCAACCTGCACGTACAGCGTGCGTACGACCTGCACTCGCGGTACTTCCTGTCGGTCCAGGCCGTTCCGAACGGTGACGGCGGACCGGCCGTTTCGCCGGCGCTCGAACATCGATACTGGACGCACCCCGTCTGCGCGCCCGAGTCGCTGGCGCGGCGGCTGTCGCTCTGGGCGCCGGACGGCCGGGTCGATCAGACGTATTTTCTTGGCTGGAGGCGCCTCCGCCTGTGAGCCCGTCCCCACGAGTCGTGTTGGGAATGCCGGCCTACGACCGGCCGGACACGCTCGCTCGAACGATCGAGTCGCTGCTGTCTCAGACGTTCACCGACTTCGCCCTTGTGATTGCCGACGATGCGCCGTCGGCGGCGACGCGTGCGGTTGTCGAGAGCTACGCGCGGGACTGGCCGCACATCACATACGAGGCGAACCGGGTTCGGCTTGGAATGATCGGCAACTGGCGGCGGGTGTTCGAGCGTGGCCGCCAGCTGTACCCGCAGAGCCAGTACTTCGCGTGGGTCAGCGATCACGATCTCTGGCACGCGCGATGGCTTCAGGGGATGGTCGCGGTCCTCGACGCCTGTCCCGAGGTCGTCCTCGCCTATCCGAAGCACCTGCAGATCACCGGGGACGGCGTCAAGACCACGAAGGCCAAGGTCTTCGAGACGTTCGGGATCACGGATCGGGGAACGCGGATACGAAGGTCGGCGCGCTACATGCTGTCGGGCGACATGGTGTACGGCCTCATCCGGGCCGACGCGCTTGAACGGGCGGGCATCTTTCGGCGCGTCATTACGCCGGATCGGCAGGTGTTGCTGGCGCTGTCACTCTTCGGGCAGGTCCGGCAGGTTCCGGACGTGCTCTGGTACCGTGAGTTCCGGACCCGCTTCGACCGTCGCCGGCAGCGTCAGGCCTTCTTCCCGCAGGGCGCGCCAATCCACTCGTATCTGCCGCCGCACCTCCAGCACTTCTTCACGCTCGTCTGGGACTTTGCGGTTCGCGGGACGGGGCGTCAGGCGTTCGGCCGTACCGCCGGTTTCCGGTACGCGCTGACGCAGCTCTGGGCATCGTGTGTCCGCGATCTCGTTCGCCCGAAGTCTGACTGGCGGTTGACGATGGCCGGCGTCCTGCCCGGACGGGTGCTGCCGTCCGGCCGGGCCGTTCGCGACCCTGACTAGAGAGAGCATCTTTCATTTCGTCGTAGCGGC
>Ga0156172_1057_pt2 | contig 14274 bp, 12 predicted proteins | sample RifCSPlowO2_12_FD_107825 | JGI IMG/M metagenome (GOLD analysis project Ga0156172, IMG submission 107825) | Acidobacteria bacterium RIFCSPLOWO2_12_FULL_67_14 | reverse complement strand
GTGCTCCCGCCGCGGCGCCGGGCGAGCCGGTCCAGTTCCGTCGCATCGTCTGTCCCGTTGACTTCTCCGAGAGCTCGCTGGACGCGCTGACGTACGCGATCATGCTTGCCGAGGAGGCCGATGCGCGGCTGACCCTGCTGCACGTAGTGGAGATGCCGCGGGCCTTGACCGAGGAGCCGATGCTGCTCGCCCGGGACGTCGCGCGGATTCGCGAGACGGAGGCCGCGGAGGCCCGCCGGCGCCTGCACGCGCTGGTTCCAGAACAGGCCCGCACGTACTGCACAGTGGAGACTGCGGTCGTAGAGGGCAGAGCCCACGACGAGATCATCAGGCAGGCCACCGAGGGGCACGCAGATCTGATCGTCATGGGCGTCCACGGCCGCGGCGTGGTCGACCGGCTGCTCTTTGGATCCACGGCGCACCACGTCATTCGTGCGGCGGCCTGCCCGGTCCTGGTGGTGCGGAGCGCGTGACGCGGCTGGAGGGCACGGAGGGCACGACGAAATGTGTTTCCTCAGAGAGAGATCAGGCCAGAGCTGGCACGGCTTCGACAGCCGGGCGCCGGTCGGCGTGAGCTCGTTGCGGCGGTCGACGACGGGAAATCGGAGAGATGTTCATCCACTCGGCCGGCATCTCGGGCGTGTCGGCCGGCCAGACGGCACGCGTGGCCGTGCACAACACCAGCGTCCCCAGCCCAATCATCGTCCCGTTCGAGTACGCCACCGCTCCTCAGTGTATGCCCTGAGGATGTCGCGTTCTGCCGCTTGACGCGCGCACCGGGCTCAGGCCACATTCTTACGCGTCATGGCCAACCATCCCGGGCGCGTCGATCGGCGCAAGAGACCCGAGCGCAGGTCGGGCGAGGATCGGCGCAAGGTCGATGCCGGACCTCCGCCGCCTGCCGCCGATCGCCGCAAGAGCGAGCGGCGGAGCGGCCGCGACCGGCGGCTCGATCGACAATCTGAGGTACGCTAACGCGCGTGCATGGCGTGAGACGGCGTGCGGGCCGCTTCATCTGCGCGCTCGCCGCGGCGGCGTGGCTGCCGGGCTGCGCCGGCACCGACGCCTCGCGCGGCGGCACGGCCGTCCCGGCGGAGTTCTACCGCGGCAAGACGATCAGCATCATCGTCGGATCCGGTGCCGGCGGAGGGTTCGACACGACGGCGCGTCTGGTGGCCCGCCACATCCAGCGGCACATCCCCGGCAGCCCCACGATCATCGTCGTCAACATGCCCGGCGGCGGCGGGCTGGTGGCCGCCAACCACGTCTTCAGCGCGGCCCCGAAGGACGGCACCACCATCGGCCTGTTTCACGAGGCGCAGATGATGAACCAGCTGACCGGCGGTGAAGGGGTGAACTTCGATCTCCGGGAGTTCAACTGGCTGGGCAGCTCCTACGACGACCCGAACGTCTGCATCATCCGCAGGGATGCGCCGGTGACCAGCTTCAAGGCGATGATCGGCAGCTCCAATCCGGTTGCCGTTGGCGGCACCGGACCGGGCTCCAATACCTACGACGCGCCGCGCGTGCTGGCGGCGGCCACCGGCGCCACTCTGAGGGCGGTGGCGGGCTATCCGACCACGAACGACGTGCGGCTCGGCGTCGAGCGCGGCGAGATCCAGGGGATGTGCCTCGGGTGGGAGTCGGTGAAGTCGGCATCGAGTCAGTGGCTGCAGGACGGCTATGCGAAGGTGTTCGTCCAGAATGGGACCAGCCGGCACAAGGACCTGCCCGACATCCCGCTGGCACTGGAGTTCGCCAGGGACGAGCAGAGCCGCGTGCTTCTGCGGCTGGTGGATGCGCCCGGCTCGATGGCGAAGCCGTTCACGCTGCCGCCCGGCGTCGACCTCCGTCTTGTCGAGGTGATGCGCGGCGCCCTCGCCGCGACCTACCGCGATCCGGCCTTTCTCGAGGACGCCCGGAAGATGCAGCTCGAGTTTCAGCCGAAGGATGCCGGGCAGATCCAGGAGATCCTGAGCGACGTGCTGTCGACCCCCCCGGACATCGCGGCCCGGTACCGCGAGATCATCCAGCCGTAATGACCCGACGACCGACCGACCTGCGCGAGTGGATCGCGCGCGTGAAACAGCTCGGCGAGCTGCAGCACGTCTCAGGCGCGCACTGGGACCTCGAGATCGGCACGATTTCCGAGATCAACTACCGGCGCAAGCCGCCGGCCGCGCTGCTCTTCGACGACATTGCCGGCTACCCGCGCGGGCACCGCGTCCTGACCGGATCGATGAGCAATGCGAGGCGGATGGCCGTGACCCTTGGCCTCGATCCGGACCTCGACACGACGCGGCTGGTGCAGGCGCTGCGCGGCAAGCCGCTGCAGTGGGAGGCGGCCGCGCCGCAGTTCGAGCCCGAGGTCGTCACCTCCGGGCCGATCCTCGAGAACATTGTCAGCGGCGGTGATGTCGACCTGTCGCGCTTTCCGGCGCCGCGCTGGCACGAGCACGACGGCGGCCGCTACATCGGCACCGGCGTCGCGGTGGTCACGAGCGATCCCGACACCGGGCGGATCAACCTCGGCGCCTACCGGATGATGCTCCAGGAGGACGGCCGCACCGCCAGCATCAACGCCGAAGCGGGCAAGCAGGGGCGCGCCCAGTACGACCGCTGGTTTGCGCTGCACGGCAGAGCACCGGTGCTCGCCTCGTTCGGCCACGATCCGCTGCTGCTGATGGTGGCCGGCACAGAGGTGCCGAACACGATCGGCGAGTATGCCTACGCGGGGGCGATGGCGGGGGAGAAGGTGAAGGTCATCCGCGGACAGGTCACCGGCCTGCCGATGCCTGCCGCGGCCGAAATTGTCGTCGAGGGATGGATCCGCCCTGACCAGGTGCTGCGTGAAGGCCCCTTCGGCGAGTTGACGGGGTACTACTCGGGCTCGCTGCGCCCGGTGCCCGCGATGGATATCGAGCGGCTGTACTTCCGGAACGACCCGATCATTCTCGGCGCGCCGCCCGGGAAGCCGCCAAACGACTACTCCTACATGCGTGCGCTGCTCAAGTCGGCCATGATCCAGGACGAGCTGGTCAAGGTGGGCGTGCGCGACGTTCGCGGCGTCTGGGCGCACGAGACCGGAGGCGGGCGCCTGCTCATTGTCGTCTCGATCACGCAGCGTTTCTGCGGCCACTCGCGGCAGGCCGGCTTCATTGCGGCACAGTGCCAGGCGGCGGCCTACATGAACCGGTTCGTGATCGTGGTGGATGACGATGTCGACCCGATGAACCTGGAAGAGGTGATGTGGGCCGTGTCGACGCGCTGTGAGCCGTCGGAAGACATCGAGATCATGCGCAAGTCGTGGGGCAGCAAGGTGGATCCGATGCTGGCCGACCCCTCGGTGCCGTACAACACCCGGGCGCTCATCGACGCCTGCCGCCCGTTCGAAAAGCTCGAGACCTTCCCCCGCGTGGCGCAGGCGAGCCCGGCCCGCGTGCGCGAGACCGTGGCCAGGTGGAAGGAGCTCTTCGCCGACCCGCGCTTTCCGCTGCCCGAGACGGCCGTGCCGTCCCCGGCCGTCGACGAGCGGCCGCACGGCACCGGGCTGACCGCACCGGACAGGAAGGACTAGCGCTGGACGGCTTCTTCCCGGCCCTGCTGCAGGTGCTGGCGCCGCACACCTTCGGCATCATGCTCGTGGGCGTGGCGATCGGTCTGCTCGTCGGCATTCTCCCCGGTCTCGGCGGCGCCGCCACGCTCGCCATGATGCTGCCGTTCGTCTACCCGATGGATGCAATCGGCGCCTTTGCATTTCTGCTGGGGATGCACGCGGTCACGGCCACGACGGGCGACATCACGTCGGTCCTGTTCGGCATACCCGGAGAAGCGACGTCGGCGGCCACGGTGCTCGACGGCTATCCGATGACGCGGCGCGGTGAGGGCGGCCGCGCGCTCGGCGCCGTGCTGAGCAGCTCGCTGATTGGCGCCGTGGTCGGGGCGGTGGTGCTGGCGATATCGGTGCCGGTGATCCGGCCGCTCGTGCTCAGGCTCGGCCCGCCCGAGTTTCTCATGCTGACGGTGCTCGGCCTGAGCTTCATCGTGTCGCTGGCCGGAGCCCGCCTGATCAAGGGCTTCATCATGGCCGGACTCGGCTTTCTGCTCGCGATGGTGGGGCTCGATCCGCAGAGCAGCATTCAGCGATTCACCTTCGGCCAGCTCTATCTCTGGGAGGGGATCAACGTCGTCCCGGTGGTTGTCGGGCTCTTCGGGGGCGCCGAGGTGCTGCAGTTGATGCTGACGCGGCAGAGCATCGCCCACCGGCGCGCCGACGAGCGCCTGGCGGGGGTGATGCGCGGCGTGCGCGACACCTTCGAGCACTGGTGGCTGACGCTGCGGGCGAGCGCGATCGGCTTCGGCATCGGCGTCATTCCGGGGATGGGCGGCGCCGTGTCGCAGTTCGTCGCGTACGCGCATGCCCAGCACACCTCGCGTCACCCGGAGGCGTTCGGCCGCGGGAGCATCGAAGGCGTCATCGCGGCCGGAGCGGTGAACAACTCGCGGGAAGGCGGCAACCTGATTCCCACCGTGGCGTTCGGCATCCCGGGCAGCATCTCCATGGCGATCCTGCTGAGCGTCTTCCTGATCAAGGGGCTGGTTCCCGGGCCGGCGATGCTGACCAAGCACCTGGACGTCACCTACGCGATGGTCTGGATCATCGTGCTCTCGAACGTCATTGCCGTCGGGGTCTCGTTTCTGTTTCTCAATCAGCTCGTGCGCCTGACGTTCGTGAAGGCGCGGATTCTCGTCCCGTTCCTCATGGTGCTCACCGCGTTCGGCGCCTACACCGCGCACAACAGCTTTGCCGACATCGTCGTGATGCTGGCGGCGACGGTTGCCGGCGTGGCGGCCATGACCTGGGACTGGCCGCGCGCGCCGCTCCTGCTGGCGCTCGTGCTCGGCGATATCACCGAGCGCTACCTGTTTCTCTCGTACTCCCTGTATGACTGGCGCTGGGTAGGCCGGCCGCTCGTGCTCGTGCTCGCGGTCGTCACCGCCGCCGGCCTGTTGTGGCCGAGGCTGCGCAGCCGGCGCGACACGCCTGCGCCGGCACATCATCGCGCCGATGCGATCATCGCGGCCGGGGTGCTTGGCATCGCGGTGTGGGCGATCTCGCGCGCGGCGGCCTGGCCGTTCCGGACGGCGGTGTTCCCGATGGCCGCCGGGGTGCTGCTGCTCGTCCTGAGCGCCGCGAAGCTCCTCCTGTGCGTGGGGCGGGTTCCGCGCGCGGACACCCAGCCGTACGTGGGGCGGGTCCCGCGAGCGGACAGCCAACAGTACGTGGGGCGGGTCCCGCGAGCGGAGGGCGAAGGCATCGCGAGCGGACCCGCCGATCAGATCGACGACCTCCCCGACACCTTCGCCACCGCCTCGCGGCGCGAATGGACTTCCGCCATCGGATGGATGGCCGCCTTCTTCCTGTTGTTGTGGCTGGTGGGCGCGCTCGTGGCGGTGCCGATCTTCGCGCTCGTATACCTGACGAGGGCGGCCGGGCAGCGGCCGCTCTGGGCCGTCGTGTACGCGGCGGCGTCCTGGTTCTTTCTGTACGGTCTGTTCGATCGCGCGCTGCGCGTCCCGTTGCCCGCGGGGGTGCTGTTTCGATGACGCATACGGTGCAGCTGACGGTCAACGGGGAGTCATGCCGGGCCGATGTCGAGCCGCGCACGCTGCTGGTGCACCTGCTGCGCGATCAGCTTGGATTGACCGGCACGCATGTCGGGTGCGTGGTCGGCGAGTGCGGCGCCTGTTCCGTGCTCGTCGATGGGGCGCTCGTGAAGTCGTGCCTCATGCTCGCGGTCCAGGCGGACGGGTGTACGGTGACGACGATCGAAGGCCTGAGCACTTCCGCCAGCACTCCAGGCCTCCCAGGCACCCCAGGCACTCCAGGCACCTTAGGCACTCCAGCCATCCTGCATCCCGTGCAGGAAGCCTTCATCCGGCGCTTTGCGCTGCAGTGCGGGTTCTGTACCCCTGGCTTCGTGATGGCGGCCGCTGCGCTTCTGGCCCGCAATCCGAACCCGACCGAAGTCGAGATCCGGCAGCAGCTCGCCAGCAACCTGTGCATGTGCACCGGCTACGTTCAGATTGTCGAGGCCGTGCAGGAAGCGGCGACCCGGTTGCGAGAATGGCAGCAGAGCAGCAGATAGGGCGCAGCGCTCCCGGCAAGGAGGCCCCGCGCCACGTGACGGGCCGCGGCCGGTTCGTTGACGACCTGACGCTGCCGCGCATGCTGTACGCCGGCGTCCTGCGGAGCCCGTACGGACACGCGCGGATCGGCCGGGTCGACGCCGCGAAGGCCCGAGCGCTCTCCGGCGTCCGGGCGGTCGTGACGCCCGAGGAGATCCAGCGGCGGCTCCGGCCGTTCAAACCAGGACGCTACGCGGCAGGGTTGAAAGTGGCCGTTCCCGAGTACGCCGGGGCGGTCGGCAAGGTCCGCTACGTTGGCGAGCCGGTTGCCGCCGTGGCGGCTGAGACGCGGGCGATGGCCGAGGACGCGCTCGAGCTGATCGAGGTGGATTACGACGCGCTTCGGGCGGTCGTCACCATCGAGGCCGCAGCGGATCCAGGCGCCCCGGTGCTCTACGACGAGCTTGGCGGCAATATCGCCTGGCGGGGGCACGTGGCGTACGGCGACGTGGAGGCCGCGTTCACGTCGGCCGATCGGATCGTCCGGGACACCCTCAAGATCCACCGGTACAGCTCCACGCCGCTCGAGCCGTTTGCATGCCTGGCCGAGTGGACGCTCGGGAAGCTGACGGTCTGGTGCAATGCGCAGTCGCCCGACGTCATCTGCGACGCCCTCTCTGAAGCGCTCGGGCTCGATCAGGTCCGCGTCATCGTCCCGGATGTCGGCGGCGGCTTCGGTCAGAAGATTCACCTGATCCGCAAGTACGTCGTGCTGACCGCGCTGCTGGCGGTCGACACCGGCCGGCCCGTCAAATGGATCGAGGACCGGAGCGAGCACATGATGGCCGGCGGCCACTCCTGCGAGCAGGAGTTCGACGTCGAAGCCGCTGTCCGGGCCGACGGCGAGGTGCTCGGTCTCACGATCCGCGACACCGACGATGTGGGTGGATCGGTGAGCACGCTGACGATCCACTTCACCAACAAGCTGAACAACCTGTTCAACGTGTACAAGGTCCAGCACCTGCGGCTGGAGGGGCGGTCGGTCGTGACGAACAAGTGCCCGGTGGTGCCGAACCGCGGCATCGGCAAGCCCGGCATGTGCTTCGTCTGGGAACGGATGATGGACCGCGTCGCCCAGGAGCTCGGGCTCGATCCGATCCAGGTGCGTCGCCGCAATCTGATTGAGGCCGGCGCGTTCCCCTACACGGCGCCGAACGGCAATATCTACGGGAGCGGCGAGTACGAAGCGCTGCTCGACAAGGCGCTCGCGAAGGTCGAGTACGACACGGTGCGCAGGCAGCAGCAGGCGGAGCGATCGTCAGTGGCGCGAACCCTGTCGGGTTCGCGTGGCGAGCCTGACAAGGCTCGCCCCACGGGGACTCTCTTGACCGGCATCGGCGTCGTCATCGGTCTCGAACCGGGCGGGCGGAATGCCGCGCGCGACATGGCCATCTTTCCGGAGTCGAAGCAGATGCCGGGGGCCGGCGGCGTGGAGGGGGCGACCGTGAAGATCGAGCGGAACGGCTCTGTGGTCTTCACGCTCGGGTCCGTGAGCTGCGGCCAGTCGCACGAGACGACCGCCGCGCAGATCATCGCCGACGTGCTGGGAGTCGGGATCGATCGCGTCTCGATGACGGGCGGCTTCGACAGCGCGCTGTCGCCCTGGGGCGTCTCTTCGTCCAACAGCGGCAACAACTTTCACCTCTACGACGTCGGCGCCGTGCACGGCGCGGCCTCGCGGCTGCGCGACAAGCTGCTGACGCTCGCCGCGCACGTCCTGCAGGCGGACCGGAACACGCTCGCAGTCGACGATGGCGTCGTGTACGACTCCACCAACTCCATCACCTTCGCCGAGCTGGGCCGGATCGCGTACAGCAACCAGGCGCTGCTGCCGCCCGGCTTCGAGCCGGGGCTCCAGGCGACCTGGTATCACAGCCATCCGCATGCCGACCCGTTGATGCTGCCCGACAGGCAGGGCCGGGTCCGCGCGCAGTACACGTTCTCGTCGGCCGTGCATGCCGCAGTCGTCGAGGTGGACGTCGATACGGGTCGCGTCCGGGTCCTCCGGTACGTCATCGTCAGCGACAACGGAACGCTGATCAATCCGTCGGTCGTGGCCGGGCAGATTTACGGCTCGGCGGCGCACGGAATCTCGGTCGCCCTTGGAGAAGGCTTCGTGTATGGCGACGACGGTCAGCTGCTGACGCTGACGCTGCTCGACTACGGCAAGTCAACCACGCTGGAGACGCCGCGGATCGAAATTGAGCACCATCCCGTGCCCGACCCGTTCACCACGCTCGGTCAGAAGGCGGCGGGTGAAGGCGCGGCGATCCCGTCGCCCGCCGCGATTGCGGCGGCGGTGGAGGACGCGTTGTCACCGCTTGGCGTGAAGGTGCGGGAGCTGCCGCTCTCGCCGGAGCGTGTGTGGCGGCTGATAAATGGACTTACAGTCTGAACACGCGGCGCGCGTTGTGTTCGAAGATCGCGGCCTTGTCGGCGGGGACGAGGTCGATCTGGTCCATCGCCTGCAGCGCCAGCTGGATGTACTTGCGGCCGCCGTGCAGATCGAACGGCATGTCGGTGGCGAACATCACGCGATCGACGCCGAAGAAGTCCAGCCCGCATCTGAGCGCGGGGACCGATCCGAGCGTAATCGTGTCGGCGTAAAACATCCGGAAGTACTGATAGGGATCCCGCGCGAGCGGGATCGGCTCGTTCCGCGTCTGCGCCGTCCTGAGGAGCTTCTCGTAGCCCTCGTTCAGCCGCTCGGCCGCAAACGGGACAAAGCCGCCGAGATGGTGCGTGACGACCCTGATGCCGGGGTGTCGATCGAAGAGACCGGAGAAGACGAGCCGCATCATCGCCGAGACGGTGTCGTACAGCCAGCCGATGATCCGCCACGTGTCGAACCGGCTGCCCGGCTCGGAGGGGTAGTCAGCCCGCTCGGGGCCGCGCACCGGATGGAGCAGCACCGCCACGTCGAGCGCGGCCGCGTGATCGAAGATCGGCGCGTACTGCGGGTCGTCCAGAGGCCGCCCGTGTACGTCGGTATAGATCTGCACACCGCAGAATCCGAGCGTGCGCACCGCGCGGTCGAGCTCGGCGACGGCGGCATCGATGTCGTTCATCGGGACGCACGCCGCCGCGCCGATGAACCGGCCGGGGTGGCGCGCCACCAGCTCGGCCATCTCGTCGTTTGCAATGCGCGAGAGCTCCACGGCGTCCGCAGGTCCGGCGAGCCGCTCGACAGGCGGGTTCGCCGTGTTGACGATCTGCACGTACCCGGCCCCGGCGGTGTCCATCGCGCGAAACCGCGCGTCGAGATCGACGAGCGCCGGCATCGCCCGCTCCTGCTCCTGCAGCCGCGCCTCGGGCGGAGCCATCCGCAGGCGGGCGTCCCGGTATCGGGGCGTCACGATGTGGTTGAAGGCGTCGATCTTCATAGGGGGCGAGGGAGCCAGGGGACGGGGATCACGAGAGCGAGGGACAGTGTATCCCAGTGAATTCGAGTATTTCGCGCCGCGCACGGTGGCCGAGGCGGTGCGGCTCCTGGATCAATACGGCGACGCGGCAAAGATTCTGGCCGGCGGCCAGAGTCTGATCCCGATGATGAAGCTGAGGATTGCCACGCCGCAGTGTCTGATCGACGTGAACCGGATCGAAGGGCTCGGCGGCCTGCGGCGCGAGGGCGACCGGCTTGTCATCGGCGCGCTCTGCCGGCATGTGGAGATGGCCTCGTCGCCGCTCGTGGCGGAGCTGCCGATCCTGGCTGATGCGGCAGCGCTCACAGCCGACGTCCAGGTCCGGAATCGGGGCACCGTCGCCGGCAGCGTGGCGCACGCCGATCCCGCCGGAGACTGGCCCGCCGCGCTGATGGCGCTCGAGACCGCCGTCACGATTGCCGGCCCGGCCGGCAGCCGGGTTGTCCCGCTGAATGAATTAATCGTCGACGCATACACGACCGGGCTGTCCGCCAATGAGATGCTGACGGAGCTGTCGGTGCGCATCCCGGCTGCTCCCCGCGGGGGGGCCTACGCGAAGTTCGAGCGGCGGGCGGGCGACTTCGCGTCGGCCAGCGTAGGCGTACAGATTGAGGTCGACGGCGATCGGTGCCGCACGGCGGCCATCAGCCTCGGCGCGCTCGGCTCCACCCCAATCCGCGCCCGCGCCGCGGAGCAGCGCGTGCTGGAGGCCGCATCGGCGGTCGAGGCACTCGGTGATGCCGAGCGGCTCGTGCGCGAGGCCGCAGAGCCCTTTGCCGACACCCGAGGCAGCGTCGAGTACAAACGGCATCTTGCCGGCGTCCTGTTCCGCCGCGCCTTCATGGCGGCGCTCGAGCGCGCGCGCGGCCGACGCGTCGCAACGCTGCACCCATAACGGCGTCCCATGCATCTGGAAGGCGAGTTCATCGTCAATGCGGATCAGCGGGAGGTCTATGCCTTTCTGACCGATCCCGCCCGGATCGGTCCACACTTGCCCGACGTCAAAGACGTGGTCATCGAGGATGCCGACCGCTTCACCGTGACCGCGAGGGTCGGCGTATCGCACATCAAGGGCACGATGACGATGAAACTCGAGATTCGGGATCGGCAGCCGCCGGTCGGGACGACCGTGATCGGGAAAGGCGCAGGCCTTGGCAGCGTGGTGGACATGGTGACCGGCTTCACCCTGGAGCCGCTGCCGGCTGGTTTCGACGCGGCGCCGGCCGGCCGCTCGCGCGTGAGGTGGCGGGCCGACCTGACGATTGCCGGAAGGCTGGCCGCCTTCGGGCCCCAGGGGCTGCTCGATCGGATCGCTCGCAAGAACATCGATGCGTTCATCGCGGGGATTCAGGCAGGGCTCTCCGCCGGAGCGCGGTAGAGGCTCGTTACCGAGGCGGGACGACTCTCAGGCGCGAGATGTCGCACCCGGCGGGGAGCCATTCGGGCGCCGGGCGCCGGTCGCCGGCATAGCACCCCGGAATCACATAGAACGTCTTCGCCGGCCCCGGGGCCGGCGGCGGCGGCGGCGGGACGATGGAGGGTGCGGCCGGTTCGGCCGGCCGGGCCGCGGGCTTCGGGTTGCGCGGCTCTGGCGGCCTATAGATGTCCGGAGGCGGCGAGTACCAATACCAATAGGGTGCCGGCCACGCATACGGCAGGATCACCAGCGGCGGATCCCGCCTGGGTTCCGGCGGTCGGCGGTAGAAGTCGGGCCCGGCGGCAAAGAGGTCGGTCCCTGGCCCGGCAGCTGACGGCGCCCGCTCGGGCAGGGCCGCGCTGCGCAGGCCGTCCTGCGCGGACGGGACGGCTCCCCCGGCCGCCACCGCCAGCAGCGTCGCCAGAACCAGGAAACGGCTGCGCATCGGCGTCGTATTCGTACTATATTCGACTCCTAATCTCATGCGTACGCGGTCCTTACCTGGACCTGTCTGTTGATCTACAATCGCGTGCCTGACCGACGTCGAACTTATTCTTCGTGCCCGGTGCCATCTAAGCAACCGGCCACCGAACGCGGGTGGCCCAAGAGGGGGATTCATCGTATGAGGAAGATCAGCGCCGCTGTAGCGGCTTTCGTTGTCGTGATCGTGGCCGGCGGCTTCGCCCAGATGCGACAGGACAAGGGCGGAGGCGACATCACCGGCCCGTACGAACTGGTGGCCGGCTGGCCGCAGAACTGGTGCGGTGAAGGTTTCCAGATCGGCTCGACCGCCGGCATCTGGGCCGAGACGCCGGACCGCGTGTATGTGTTCGCGCGCGGGTGCCTCCCGGCCCTCAAGGAGCCGGGCGACCCGGTTCCGACCCGCAACGCGTCGGGGTTTGACCTCTCGCAGAAGGACCCCGCGCGGCATCCGCGCTGGGATCATGTCTTCAACATCGTCGATCGGAACGGCCGCCTGATCCAGTCGTGGGATCAGCACAACAAGCTGTTCGTGCGGCCGCACCGCATTCTGGTCAGCCCGTACGACGCCGAACGGCACGTGTGGCTGGTGGATGACGGCGCGCAGGCCATCTTCAAGTTCACGCGCGACGGCAAGCTGGTGCAGACGATCGGCACGCCCGGCGTTCGGGGCGACGATGCCACCCACTTCGCCCGGCCGACCGACATCGCCTGGCTGCCGGACGGCACGTTCTTCGTGAGCGACGGCTACATCAACACCCGCGTCGTGAAGTTCGACCGCACCGGCAAGTACATCACGTCGTGGGGCCAGCCCGGCAACCCGCCGAACGAGACGCGCCCCTCGTACATGAACACCGTGCACGCGATCGTGATCGACAAGCAGCGGCGCCTCTATGTGAGCGACCGTGCGAACCACCGCGTCCAGGTCTTCGACGAGAACGGGAAGTTCCTGGATGTGTGGCCGAACGTGCCGCTGCCGTACTCGTTCCTGATGACCGACGATCAGCACCTGGTCTCGGCGTCGGGGCAGACCTCGAAGTTCACCAAGTACGACCTGACCGGGCGGCTCCTCTCCGCGTGGGGGACCTTCGGGACGATGCCCGGAGGGTTCTGGGGCGTGCACCAGTTCTCCGTGGACAGCGAAGGCAGCCTGTACACGGCCGACGTGCACGTTGGACGGCCGCAGAAGTTCCGTCCGAGAGCGGGTGTCGATCGCGCGCTGCTGATCGGTCCGCCGACACGCGCGGTGTCCACGCCTAATTACACCAACTGACGTTCCACGCGGGACGGACCCGGCGAGGCCGGGCTCCGTCCCGCCCTATCGCTCCACTGCCGTCCCGCATGCTGTTCCTCTCCCGCGCCAATCCCGGCCGACGCCTGCTTGCCCTCGCGTGTCTCTGCGTGTTGTCGGCGGCCGGCGTCCGGACGCAGGCGCCCGCCCGGGGCGCCGCCTGGCTCGAGCCGTATCGGGAGAACGCGGCGCGGCTGATCAAGGCGGCGCAGGCGGATGATTTCGCATGGCAGCGGCTTGCCGAGCTGACCGACACGTACGGCCACCGGCTCAGCGGCTCCGAGAACCTCGAGCGGGCCGTGGCCTGGGCCGCCGATACGATGCGGCGCGATGGTCTCGAGAACGTTCGCACCGAGCCCGTCATGGTGCCCCGGTGGGTGCGCGGACGGGAGAGCGGCGAGATTGTCGACCCTCCGCGTCATCCGCTCGCGATGCTCGGGCTGGGCGGGTCGGTCGGTACGCCGCCGGCCGGCCTCGAGGGCGAGGTCGTCGTCGTGGGTTCGTTTGACGAGCTGCGGACGCGGTCCGCGGATGTCAGAGGGCGCATCGTCCTCTTCAACGCGCCGTTCACGACCTACACGGACACGGTGGCCTACCGTACCAACGGCGCGCGCGCGGCGTCCCAGTTCGGCGCGATCGCAGCGCTCGTGCGGGCTGTCGGGCCGACGGGCCTGCGGACTCCACACACGGGCAGCGTGCAGTACGGCCGCGATGTGCCCCCAATCCCCGCTGCATCACTGGCCGCGGAGGACGTCGACCGCATCGTGCGTCTGACCTCCCGCGGGACCCGCGTGCGCGTGCGGCTGGCGATGGAAGCGCGTCTGGAGCCGGATGTGGAGTCGGCCAACGTGGTGGGCGAAATCCGCGGCCGCGAGCGGCCCGATGAGATCGTCCTGCTCGGAGGCCATCTCGACTCCTGGGACGTCGGTGCCGGCGCCTCCGACGATGGCGTCGGCTGCATCGTCACGTGGGAAGCGGCCCGGCTGATGGCGAAGCTCGGGATCCGGCCGCGGCGAACCGTGCGCGTGGTGCTCTGGACCAACGAGGAGAACGGCCTCCGGGGTGCGGCCGCCTACGCGACGCGCCACGCAGCGCACGCAGGCCAGCACGTCTTTGCGCTCGAGTCGGACTCAGGCGTCTTCGAGCCCGCCAGCCTCGGGTTCTCTGGCAGCATCGCCGCGCGGAACCTCATTCGCGACATCGGGTCGCTGCTCGCCCCGCTCGGCATGTCGGAGGTCGTCGCCGGCGGCGGCGGCGCGGACATCGCGCCCATCGGGCAGGAGGGGAATGTCCCGATGATGGCGTATCTCGGCAGCCCGAGCCGGTATTTCGCCATTCATCACACGCCCGCCGACACGGTCGAGCGAATCACGGCGGACGAAGTGTCGAAGGCGGCGGCCGCCATCGCCACGATGATCTACGTCGTGGCGGACATGCCGGAGGCTCTTCCTAAGTAGGGCGGGTCCGGCCGGCGA
>Ga0156172_1127_pt1 | contig 14823 bp, 19 predicted proteins | sample RifCSPlowO2_12_FD_107825 | JGI IMG/M metagenome (GOLD analysis project Ga0156172, IMG submission 107825) | Acidobacteria bacterium RIFCSPLOWO2_12_FULL_67_14 | reverse complement strand
CGGCCTGCCCGCCACCGCAGGGTTCGTGGCGGAGTTCCTCACGTTCCTGGGGGCCTGGGGCTCGGCGTACCAGTGGTGGCTGTTCCCGGCGGTCATCGGCGCGTTCCTGACCTCCGTCTACGTTCTCCGCGTCGCGGGCCAGATCTTCTGGGGGCCCAAGAGCGCCGATCCCCACTTCCATGACCTGCCAGACGCCAAGGGCCCCGAGTGGGCGGCGCTCGGCATTCTCGTCTTCGTGCTGGTGCTGTTTGGCGTCGTCCCGTCGATTGCCATCGGCCCGGTGGATACCGCAACGGGACCGCTGCTGATGCGGCTGGTGGGCGGCCAGTGACACTGACTCCCGAGATGCTCACGGCGCTCGCCCCGGAGCTGGCGCTCTTCGCGCTGGCGGTGCTCGTCCTGCTCATGGGTGCCGTGGGCGGTGTAGGGCGGGTTCCGCTCACCGAAGGGAGCAGCGGACCCGCCGATCGCAGACCCGCCGCCGGCTGGCTCACGCTCGCCGGACTCGTGGCGACCTTCGCGCTGACGTTCGCGGTGCCGGAGGGAACGTCGCTCCTGAACGGATCGTTCGTCCAGGACGGCCTGTCGCTCTTTGCCACCCGGCTGTTCCTCGGCTCCGCCGCGCTCAGCGTGCTCGCATCGATGACGCTCCGGCAGGCCGCCTTCAGCCGCCGCTCGGCCGAGTACCACTTCGCCGTCATTGTCTCGGTGCTCGGGATGTCGGTGCTCGCCTCCGCCCGGGAGCTCATCCTGCTGTTTGTCGGCTTCGAGCTGATGTCGATCCCGCTGTTCCTGCTCACGGGATTCCTCAAGCGGGACGCCGTCGCGCCCGAAGCGGCGCTCAAGTTCTTCCTCGTCGGCACCGCCTCGTCGGCCGTCATCGTCTACGGGATGTCATTCGTCTACGGAGTGACCGGGAGCACGTCGCTGGCGGGCATTCCCGCGGCGATGGCCGAAGGGCATCCGCTGATGATGCTCGGGATGGCCTTCCTGCTGGCGGGCCTCGGCTTCAAGATCGCGGCCTTCCCGTTCCATATGTGGGCGCCCGACACCTACCAGGCGGCGAGTACGCCGTTCGTCGCGTGGCTGTCGGTCGCTCCGAAGGCGGCGGGGTTCGTGGCCATCATCCGCCTGTTTGTCGAAGGGGTCGGCGCCGCCGCGCTGATCTGGATGCCGGCGGTGGCCGTGCTGGCGGGCATGACCATGGTCACGGGCAACCTGATGGCGATCCCGCAGCAGAACATCAAGCGGCTGCTCGCCTACTCGGGCATCGCGCACATCGGCTACATGCTGGTGGGGCTGGCCGCGCTGTCGAGCTCGGGCGTGGCGATGATGCTCTTCTATCTCGTCGCGTATACGTTCGGCAACATGGGCGCGTTCCTGGTCGTCCAGGCCGTGGCGCAGTCGGAGCAATCCGAGGGCATCGATGCCTACCGGGGGCTCGCGCAGCGCTCGCCGCTGCTCGCGCTCGCCATGCTGATCTTCCTGCTGTCGCTCGGCGGGATTCCGTTCGTGGCCGGGTTCTGGGCGAAGCTCTACGTCTTCTGGGCGGCCATCGAGCGCGGCATGTACGGCCTCGTCTTCCTCGGGGCCATCGTCACCGTCGTGGCGCTCTATTACTACCTGCTCGTCGCGCGGCGCATGTACATCGAAGCGCCCGAGCGCCCAGAGCCGGTGCCGGTGCCCGGCCTCCTCGGCGCCGCGATTGCCGTCTGCGTCATCGGCGTGGTCGGCATGGGCCTCTACCCCGCCCCGTGGGTGACCCTCGCGATGCGCGTCGCCTCGACGCTGTTTTCCTAGTCGGTAGCCGGTAGCACGTACGTAGTGTCCGGCTTTAGTACGTAGTGTCCGGCTTTAGCCGGACCAGCTACGCCATCCCCGCGACTTCGACGTTCCCGCGCGGGCGCCCCGGCCGGATCCCGAACTCCGCGACGACCGGCCGCACCATCTCCTCGAAGTCGTAATAGTGCATGCAGAGCGAAACGGTGTGGGTGCCGGCGCTGAAGACCATCTCCGGCTCGCCGACGAAGCACCGTTCGACGAAGACCCGGTGCCCGTACATCGAGCCGAACGGCGGCGCGGCGCCCACCTCGAAGTCGGGGTAGAGGGCCGCGATCTCCGCCTCACTGGCCAGGCGGATGGCGACGGCGCCGGCCAGGTAGCGGAGGCGTTCGAGGTCCACCTTGTAGTGGGCGGGAAGGACAGCCTGGACCGGCTCCGCGTCGGCCATGCAGATGACGACCTTGGCCGAGCAGCGGCCGAGCACGTGGGAGACGGCCGCCTGTTCTTGGGCCGTGTAGGCGGGCGGGTGCCGGAGGAGCAGGTAGGGCATCCGCTCCCGTTTGAGCACTTCCGCCAGGCACGCGAGCAACGCCATATCGGCCCTCCTTGCAAAAATCCCCAGGGTTTGCTTGCGCTACATAACACGGCCCGGCTTCCACGTCTACAAATTGCTTTCGCCGGTGTCAAATTGCTTTCGCCGGCCGGGTTGCTGCCCCGTCTGGCGCTCGGCTAGAATGTCACCTCCCATGACACAGTAGTCCTCGGTTGGCTTCCGCGTCGATCCTTCGTGGTGGAGGTCCCGTGATGAACGAGTCTGATGTGGTCGTCGGAATCGGCGGTGCGGCAGGCGATGGGGTCGCCTCAGCCGGCAATACCCTGGCTCTGTCCGTGGCCCGGCAGGGTCAGGCCGTGTATGCCTACAACGCCTACCAGTCGGTGATTCGCGGCGGGCACTCCTGGTTGCGCCTCCGCATCTCGGCCAGGAAGCCCCTCAACCACGGCGATCAAGTCGACGCGCTCATTGCCCTCAATCAAGATACGTTGGACCGCCACCTGCAGGAACTCGTCGCCGGCGGAGTGGCCCTCTACAACAGCACGAAGCTGCAACCGAGTTACGAGCCTCCCAAGGGCGTCCAGCTCTGCCCCCTGCCGGTTCCTGATCTGACCCCCGCCTACAAGGATTTGCCGGTCATGCAGAACACGGTGGCGGTAGGGGCGGTGATTGGCCTTATGGGTCTGGACTTCAGAGGGCTGGAGTCGGTGCTCGAGTCGACGTTCGCGAAGAAGCCGCACGTGGTGAAGGTAAATATGGAGGCGGCGAAGGCTGGCTTTGACTACGCAGCCGCCCATTTCACGCCGCTGCTCAGGCAACTCCAGCCAACTAGCCAAAAATGGGCCATGGTCACCGGCAACGAGCTCATGGCCATGGGGGCGGCTTTCGCCGGCTGCAAGTTTTATTGCGCGTACCCGATGAGCCCGGCGACGCACATCCTCGAATGGTTCGCTGGCCACGGGAAAGAGCTGGGCGTCTGTGTCCGGCAGGTTGAGGACGAGATCTCGGTGATGAACATGACCATCGGGGCCGGGCACATGGGCGCGCGGAGCATGTGTGCCACCTCCGGCGGCGGCCTCGCCCTGATGACGGAGGCGATCGGCCTCTCGGGAATGCTCGAAACTCCGGTCGTGGTCGTCAATGTGATGCGCGCCGGCCCTTCCACGGGCGTGCCGACCAAGACTGAGCAGGGGGATTTGAACCAGGCCTTTGGCGCCAGCCAGGGCGACTTCCCGCGGATTATCATCGCCCCGCTCAGCATGACCGATTGCTTCACCGCCCCGGCCCTGGCGTTCAACGTCGCCGACCGCTATCAGTGCCCGGTGATCCTCCTCGCGGACCTGCTGATGTGCGAAGGCAACGAGACCGTGGACCCTGCGCTGCTCGACGTCGAGTTTCAGATCGATCGAGGGCAGCTCATCACCACGGCGCCTGGAGGGGGTGGGGCCGCGGCCGGCGAGCCATACCTCCGCTACAAGGACACCGAGTCTGGCATTTCTCCTCGCGCGGTCCCGGGCGTTCCCGGCCATCTCCACGTGGCCGCGAGTGACGAGCACGATGAGGACGGGGTGCTGATCAGCGACGTCTACACCGATACCGTGCGGCGCAAGAAGATGGCGGACAAGCGAAGCCGCAAGATGGCCACGGTCCTCGAGCATCTGCCTGCTCCGACCCTCGAGGGCTCGCTCGACGCCGAGGTGACGCTGGTTGGCTGGGGTTCCACCTGGGGCGTCCTCGTCGAGGCGGTCGAACAGTTGAATCGGGAGGGTATCTCGACGAGCCATCTGCAGATCAAATTCCTGGTGCCCTTCCACGTCACCGAGGTCTCCGCCATCCTCGGCAAGAGCCGGCGGGTGATCGTCGTCGAGAACAACCAGAGCGGCCAGTTCGCGCGTCACTTGCGGGCCGAGACGGGCATTTCCGCGCACGGTCACATCCGCAAGTACGACGGCGAGCCATTCGAGCCCAAGCACATTGTGGGGGCCGTCAAGGAACTCTTGGCGAACGGCACGGAACTCATCGAGGTGCTGTCGACCGAGCGCGGCTGGCAGACCGAGCATCCGACGGGCACGTCGGGTGACTGGGCGGGACGACGAGTTGCGGCCGCGGCGGTAGGTGCCTCGCCGCTGACAACCTAAGGAGCGAGACATGGCTACGGCAACCGCGGTACTTGAACTCAAAGACTTCAAAGCGGACGTTCCAGCGGATTGGTGCCCGGGGTGCGGCGACTTCGGCGTCCTGAACGGGCTGTTCCATGCGTGTGCCGAGCTGGGGCGTCAACCGCACGAGATCCTGGTCGTGTCGGGTATTGGGTGCTCGTCAAACCTGCCCGGGTTCTTCCGCTCGTACGGCGTGCACAGCCTGCACGGCCGGGCGCTGCCGTTTGCCACTGGAGCCAAGCTTGCCAATCACGGTATGACGGTGATCGTCACCGGCGGTGACGGGGACGGCTACGGCATAGGCTTGAACCACTTCATCCAGGCGATGCGGCGCAATATCGACATCACCTACATCGTCATGGACAACGAGACCTACGGCCTGACGACCGGCCAGGTCTCGCCCACCAGCGAGACAGGGATGGTCACGAAAACCACCCCGCACGGCAACTTGGAGCAAATGCTCAACCCGATGGCGCTGGCACTTGCGAGCGGCTGCGGGTATGTCGCTCGTGGATTCAGCGGGCAGCCCAAGCACCTGCTAAAGCTCTACACCGAGGCCATTCAGTACCCGGGCTTTGCGCTCGTTGACGTCTTCAGCCCGTGCGTGACGTTCAACAAGCACAACACGTATGAGTGGTTCCGGAAGCGGGTGTACAGATTGGAAGATACTCCCCACGACCCGACCGACTTCCACGCCGCGATGGATGCGGCCCTGACATGGGGCGAGAAGATCCCGATAGGGCTCATTTACCGTAATGGGAACCCGCGGTCGAGTCTTCACCTTCAGGATCCCGGACTTCAGGCCGGCGTGTTAGTCCATCAGCCGGTGGCGGTGGGCAGGGAGCAGCGCCAGAAACTGGTCGCGGAGTTCATGTAGGTGCCTTTCATCATCACTGACCCCTGCATCGGCACCAAGGACCACGCCTGCGTCGACGTCTGCCCCGTCGACTGCATCCACCCGCGCAAAGACGAGCCGGAGTTCGAGCAGGCGACAATGCTCTACATCCATCCGGAGGAGTGCATCGACTGCGGTGCGTGCGTCCCGGCGTGTCCGGTGGCCGCGATTTATGACAGCGTTGAGGCGACTCCGTCACACCAGGCGGATCTGATTGAAGCCAACAATGTCTACCGCAGCAGCGATCCCGGCGCGATGGCGAGAGCAGAAGCCATCGTTCAGGCCCACATCGCCGCGCAGCCAACGCTGATGGCGATCCCGCCCGCGGAACGGCAGGTGGCCCACGGAAGCCAGGTCACACGCTCCAGCAGCGAGTAAGGAGCGGTCTTTAGCGCAGGCACGTATTCCAGGGTTTCACCACCTCCGCACAATCGTAAAAGTGCATGCGCACTGGGTGTTCACTGAAGATCCGTGATGTGACCGACCCGATCAAGGGCTCAGGAGTCCACGATGCACAGCGGCCGCGGCCGCCGTTGGGTTACACTGCCGCTATGAGCTTTCTGCGCGCGCTGAACGGCTTTTTGCCGGTCCCATTCCTTGACGGTGATCGGCGTGCGCGCAACGAGCTTGAGAAGGGCAAGATCTCGGCGCGTGGCCGCGTACCAGAATGCGTAGATCGCTCGATCGAGATCATTGAGAGCGATCGATTCAACAAGACCGCTCTGAAGCAGAAATAGACCAACACCCGCCCCGCCGGCAAAAGGTTCCAAATACCGGGTTCCGAGAAGGTTGTTCTCAATCAGGACTTTCGCGAAGAAGCCGCCTAGCCTCCCCTTTCCACCTGGATATCGCAAAGGTGTGGGATATCTGGCCGCGACCCCAGAATGGGCGAGCCAATTGGGCGGCTCTGTCATCATGCGGCGGAACCGCGAACGGTATACGGCCGAATCAAAACATCGGCCGAAATGCCCAGTCCTTCGTGGAGCTTGCGGATCATCTCGATCGTCAGCGCGCGCCGACGGTTGAGGACCTCGGCAACGCGGGCACGGCTGCCCAAGTACGGTGCCAGATCCCGTCGCGCGAGACCGCGACTTTCCATGTGATAGAGCAGGGCATCGATCGGGTCTGGCGGGTCGATGGGTTCGTGTCGCGACTCGTAGTGGTCTACGAGCGTCGTGAGAATCTCAAGGCGGTCGCCATCGGGCGTACCCGGCCTGGCGTCCATCAGACGCTCGATCTCCTTCAGAGCGGCTCGATGATCGACCTTCGTCTTGATTGGGCGAATCTGCATTGCCAACCTCACACCGTCGCGACATCGATCCGATCGTACGCCTGATGAGTGCCGACGAATCGGACGTAGCACATCCGGTACCGATAATTAACCGCGACGACCAGGCGGTACTTGTTTCCGCCGATGTTGAACACGATCCGGTTCTCGCCGACGATACTCGCGTTCGCGTAGACGCGTTTTACGTCCGCAGGAGAACGCCAGTCTGCCTTGCGCGCATCGTGGTACCAGGCGCGTAACGGTTGCTCGGCGTCGGCGTGTCGTTCCCAGAACTCGCGGAGCGTCCGCCGGGCAATGACGCGCACTACCAGTCAGTATAGAGCGCTCCCATGTTGGGAGCAAGGGATGGCCGGGTCGCGATTCCTCGGGCTAGGAACGATCGTGCAAGTTCTCACGCGAGGGTAACCGCAGGCGCCATTCTTCCATGATCTCAATGACGAGGGCGCCGCCTACCGTCTGCTAGACTCGAAGCGTCTCTCTGAAACGGCGCGTCGCGGTTTCTCCGGAGCGCGTCATGGCAATCGTAGAATCGACCGAGAACTTCCTCGACGAGAACGGGTGGCGGACACATGTCTGAAGAACTCGTCGGCACGATCAGTCACTACTTCGCCAAGCCACAGGTCGGCGGCCCTGACTTCCATGCAGCTGGATCACGTTTCTGTAGAAGCTGCTTCGTCTAGAACCGCCGTAGCCATCAAGGTCGAAGAGCGTGTGCGAGAAGGCACCAAGGTCTATCGCATCATGCCGTAAGTCCATTCGCTGGCCGTAGCAATCACTGTCTTATGGAAGACTACTGGGCGCCCAGCAGGGCCGCGGCTTTCTTGATGTCTTTCGGCGCCACCCAGAAGATTGCGCCGTACCGTCCATCGGCGCAGACGGCATCGATCGCCGTCACGTTGATCTTCGCCCCGCCCAGGCGCTCGAGCAGCTCCGCGATAGCGCCGACGCGATCGTCGCCCTGAACGAGGAAACCCCGCTTCGGACCGACCACCTTCCATTTCGCGCGCCTGGCTGCTTGCCGAAACGCTGCAGCATCGGCTGGAATGAAGTCGAGCTGGCAGCGCCGCCCCTGCGGAAATCCCGAGAATGCCAGCAGGTTGACGCCCGCCTCCTTGAGCGTGTTGAGAGCGCGCGCACCTTCGCCTGGCTTGTTGGGCGCAACCACGTAGAAATATTCAACAACCCGAATCGTGTCTGCCATGAGTTTCTCCTGATGCCTACAGGCTACTCGCAGTACCGTGAGGCCGGTTAACACTATTACCTATGTTCCCGGTTGCTGCTCAGGTCGCCGATCGCCTGACACTCATCGAAACGCCGCAGCACGACACCCGAGCCCTCGCGGTCATCGCCAAGGCGCGAGAGCTGCGGCCCGAGAAGCCTTTGACGCACGTGGTCATGAGCCATCACCACTTCGATCATTCCGGCGGCATCCGCGCCGCGGTGTCGGAGGGCCTTACGATCATCGCGCACAAGGCGGCCGCGTCGCTCCTCGAAGAGATGGCCACAAGACCAGCCACCATCGCGCCGGACGCCCTCGCCAGAAAACCCCAGCCGTTGAAACTCGAGACGGTCGACGAGGAGCTGGTCCTGACCGACAAGACGATGACGGTCAATCTGTACCACATCGCCGGTAACCCGCACTCGGATACGCTGCTGATGGCCTACTTCCCCAGGGAACGGCTGCTCGTCGAAGCCGACGTGTTCAACCCCGGCGCAGCGGTGACGCCGTTTGCGCCGAATTTGCTGGAGAACATCAAGAAGCGCAATCTGCGAATCGACCGCATCGTGCCGCTGCACGCCAAGATCGCTCCGTTCAGTGAGCTCGTGAAGGTGGTGCCTGCGGCCTCGACGAACTGATTGGACCTCGCGCGCCAGCCGCGGGTCGACAGGGCTAAAGCCTTGTTGATCGCCCGGAAGACGCGCCCCTCCGCGATCCCGCTATCGTCGTCCACGCATCGACCGCGGACTTGACCCACAAGGGGATTGGCACGGTCCGGACATGACCGCCTTTTCCTACGAGATCGGCGATCACCCAATGCTCCTCTCGCTGTTGCACCGATTCGAGGGTGAGCGCCAGCAGCTCGCCACGGCGTAGGCCGCAACCGATGAGCATCGCCAGCATTGCATGATCACGCGTCTCTCGAGGCGTGGCGGGTTGCACGTGCTCCAGCAATCGTCGGCCCTGTTCGGGAGTAAGCCATAGGGCGAGGACGCGCTTCGGGGCTTTCTTCCGCTTGTGAGGTCTGGCGTGTGGCATGAGCGACGGCCTCCTGGTCCGTCGCGCTCAGCATGCCGCGGCATTCCGTATATACTGAATACGTGTTCGAGTGGCACCCGCGGAAGGCTCAGGCCAACGCGGCGAAACACGGCGTGTCGTTCGACGATGCCGTGACCGTCTTTCTCGACGCCAACGCCCTGGACGGCCCGGATCTCCAGCACTCGGAGGCCGAAGCACGGTTTCTGCGGCTGGGCCAAGCCGCCGACGGGCGCGTACTCATGGTCGCCTACACGCTCAGGAGAAGCGGCAATGCCGAAACGATCCGGCTCATCAGCGCGCGGCGGGCGAGCCGCCGGGAACGCGCGGCGTACGGTGCGAAAGATTGACTACTCTGACATTCGCGACTCGTCGCCCGAGCAACTCAAGGCGATGCGACGGGTGGGTCGGCCCCCGCTCGGTGACGAACCACGCCAGTTGATCGCGATCCGTGTCGATCCGCGCGTGCTTGAGTCGTTCCGCAAGGAGGCGCGCCGCCGGCGCGTCGGCTACCAGACGCTGATCAACGAGATCCTCGCGCAACACGTCCGCAAAGATGTGGCGTAGGACACGGGGCAAGCCGCAGGATCACAGGTCGGAGATCGGCCATTCCTGCGGCGTCAGTGAGGACCTATCGTGATTGGTCCTCGAGCCGCGTCCTATAAGCGTGACGCCGCGCCTGAGATCCCTTAAGCTGAAGGCGGAAGGGTCTAATCATGGCCGCGCTCGATTGGTCGCAGTGCCCAGTTGTCGAAAGCATCCCCGGAAAGGTCAGCGGGGCTTGGGTGTTCAAGGGCACCCGTACGCCGGTGGCCGTCGTGTTCGAGAATCTGGAAGACGGCATGACTATCGACGAGGTGATGGAGCAATTTCCCGTGACCCGGGAGCAAGTCAAGGCCGTGCTCGAGTTCGCCGCCCGCAGTTTGGACGCGCCCGTGCCCGGGCGCTGATGCGAATCCTCTTCGATAACGGTACTCATCGAGGTGTCGCCAGCGCCCTCGTGGGTCATGTCATCGAGGAAGCCCGCTCGCACGGCTGGGACACTCTCCGGAACGGCGAACTGCTCGACGCCGCCGAAGCCGCCGGCTTCGAGCTGTTTCTCACCACCGACCGCAACATTCGCTACCAACAGAACCTGACCGGTCGGAAGATCGCGATCGTCGTTCTTGGCAAGGGCCGATGGAGGCTGATCAGGACCAAGCTTGCGGAGATCGCTGCGACAGTGAACGCGGCGACGCCCGGCAGTTTCGCCGAGGTCGAGATGCTGGTCGAGTGAGAGTCGCCATTCTGGCGGGGCGATCGCCAACACAGGGCGTCGGTAGCCTGATCGGCGTTACCGAGGACCTATGCGCTATGCGGGTGTCTCAGGCTGGGGACTCAAGCTGCAGCAGTTCAGAACCTTGAGTTGCGATCGCGATGCGCGGCAGCTTACCGTGCCCCTCAGCCCAGCTTGGACCTGGCGTCCTTCACCATAGAGATCAGAGCGGCGCGCACTTCCTCCGGCGTGCTGACCGGCTTGCCGAATGCCAGACGGACGGGTCTTGGTCCCTTGGGGGTCATCGCCGACATATCGAAGCCGTACCTGTCGACGCCCGTCATGCTCGCGGAGGTGATCTCGGTCGCTTTTGAAAAGGCCTTGCAGTAAAGCACCATGGCGTCGGCGTGGTCGGCGTTCATATGAGCAATCATGCCGGCGGCCGACGAACCGAGGGGATCCGGTTCGGCCCCCCGCCAGTCAGCCTTGCTGATCCACGACATCCGGCCATAGCCCCCAATGTAGCGGACATGATCCACATGCAGCTTCCAGAACGCGAAATCGCGGAAGTCAGCGTAGTAGGTTGAGTTCGGATGAGCAGCGAAGAATACGGCACGCACGCTGCCGCAATCCTCTTTGACGCGCATGCACGGTCCGAGCATCGTGACGCGGCCGTTGGCGAGCGGATCTGCAGAGCCGCCCTCGGCCACCAGCAACGACGCGCGAGGATCCCGCTCCAAGTTCTTGGTGTGCTCGGCGATTCCGCTGATGAGGAAGATTGGGCTTCCGTTGTCAAAGGCGACGGTCACGAACGACCCGTAGGGATAGCCCTCCGGCTCAAGGGCGAGGGTGCACAGGGTCCCGGTCGACATCTGGGCAACCAATGTTCGCGCGCGCTCCGCGTGCGTGGGTGTCGGGATATTTACGTCGTACAGCGGCTCCGCCGCGTTGCCTGTCGGTCGGGCGTGTGCGTCTTCGGTCATGATTCCCCCTGCCGGGCGATCGGCTGCCCCGCGGCGTGGGTCTGACCGGCCGGCTCACTGTGCTCGTCGATCCGGCCTACGGAGTCCTTGGCCTGGCCTTGTCCTGCTTCTTTTGCCCCTCTTGTTTCTGTTTCGTCAGCTGCTGTTGTTTGTTCTTTTCCTTGTCTTTCTTGCCACCCTTGTCTCCCATGCCTGCTCCTTTTCAGCCATTCTGACTCGTGACGGCGAGTGAGTTTGAATCTTACCGTGAGATCTGATTGATTGAGTTCTGGTCCAGCTCCTGCCGAGCGATGCTGGATAGATGCTAGGTAACGATCAAGTCGCCAAGGGTTTACGGACGACAGCCGACTCCGATGAGCCGCACGCCTAGCCGGAGGATTCCGCGGCAGGACGAATCAGGCGCTCCGAGAACCGCCGAGCCGTTCTTGACCATGCGATAGCAGACTTGGGAATGCGCGCCAGCCGTGCCCGGTGGCGTACCGAGGCCGGCACGCCCAAAGCCGCCGCTGCTTTCCGTGTTGACAGGCTGTCGACCCGTTCGAGATCGTCGTCGCTGATTCGGTGTGGTCGTCGTCCGAGCCGTTGCGGGTCGACCTGTCATCCGGCGCGCCCGTTCCTCAGAACTTGACGCGCAGGCTGATCTGACCCGTTCTCGGGCTGCCCGCCGATAAGTCCTGTAGTCGCCAAGGATATTTTCCGGCGATCTGGGACCACCTCCACGGGACACCCTCACCCGGCGTTCGGCGTGGTGGTCATCATGGCCTCTCCCTGGTTCAGGGGCGGCCGGTGGCGGGCTGGTAGAATCCGGGCAGCGACGTCAGCCTTGAGATCCTATGCTTACAGGTGAAATCCGCGGTCAGATCGACCGCATCTGGGACGCATTCTGGTCCGGCGGCATCTCCAATCCCCTCGAGGTCATCGAGCAGATCACGTATCTGCTCTTTCTCCGCCGGCTCGATGACCTGCACACGCTGGAGGAGAACAAGGCCGCGCGGCTGAAGACGCCGCCTGGGCGCCGCGGCTTCCCGGAGGGCAAGGACACGAGGGGGAGGGCCTACGACGACCTGCGCTGGTCGCGCTTCAAGCATTTCGCACCTTCGGACATGTTCGCTGTCGTCGGCGAGCATGTCTTCCCCTTCCTGCGGACACTCGGAGGAGACGACTCCACCTACGCCCACCACATGAAAGACGCGCGCTTCACCATTCCCACGCCGGCGCTGCTGGCCAAGGTGGTGGACCTCCTGGACGAGGTGCCCATGGAGGATCGCGACACCAAGGGCGATCTCTACGAGTACATGCTCGGCAAGATCGCCAGCGCCGGGCAGAACGGCCAGTTCCGCACGCCGCGCCACATCATCCGGCTGATGGTGGAGATGACCGCTCCGCAGCCGACGGATCTGATCTGCGATCCCGCGTGCGGTACTGCCGGTTTTCTCGTCGCAGCCGGTGAGTACCTGCGCGAGCGCCACCCGAACATCCTGCACGACGCGACGCTCAGGGAGCACTTCCACCAGCGCATGTTCCACGGCTTCGACTTCGACAACACCATGCTGCGCATCGGCAGCATGAACATGCTGCTGCACGGCGTGGAGAACCCCGACATCCGCTACCGCGACTCGCTCGCGCAGGACCACGCGGGCGACGAGGAGGCCTACACGCTGGTGCTGGCCAATCCGCCGTTCGCCGGGAGCCTCGACTACGAGAACACGGCCAAGGACCTGTTGCAGATTGTCAAGACGAAGAAGACCGAGCTGCTCTTCCTCGCGCTCTTCCTGCGCCTCTTGAAACCTGGCGGCCGCGCGGCGGTGATCGTGCCCGACGGCGTGCTGTTCGGGTCGAGCAGGGCGCACAAGGAGCTGCGCCGGCTGCTCGTGGAAGAACAGAAGCTCGACGCCGTCGTCTCGCTGCCCGGCGGCGTGTTCAAGCCGTACGCCGGTGTCTCCACGGCCATCCTGCTCTTCACCAAGACCAACTCCGGCGGCACCGACCACGTCTGGTTCTACGACGTGGATGCCGACGGCTGGAGCCTGGACGACAAGCGCACGCCGCTCCTGTCGGACGACAAGCTCGGTCCCGTCCCCTCCAGCGCGCTGACTGCAGAGGAGCACGTCAAGAACAACCTGCCCGACGTGCTCGCGCGCTGGGTGCAGCGCGACGGCGCCGAGCGCGAGCGCCCGCGCACCGCACAGAGCTTCTGCGTCCAGAAGGCCGACATCGCCGCGCAGGGCTACGATCTCAGCCTCAACCGCTACAAGGAAGTGGTGCACGAGGAGATCGCGCACCGCCCGCCGAAGGAGATCCTCGCCGAACTTGCCAAGCTCGAGGCGGAGATCCAGCAGGGAATGAAGGAGCTGGAGGGAATATTGGGATGAGTGCGGTGCTCGCCATATCCCGTTACGGCTTGTCGACAGCGCCGCTGGGAGAACTGTGCGAGGTCAACATCGGCAGAACGCCTGCCCGAGAGCGCGCCGAATTCTGGGGGCCTGGGTCACCGTGGCTCTCCATCGCGGACATGAATCAAGGTCGGGATCTGACGACAACAAAGGAGACGATTACCGACCTTGCAGTGCGAGAGTGCAACTGCCGCGCTGTCCCGGAAGACACCGTGCTCCTGAGTTTTAAGTTGAGTATTGGAAAAGTTGGGATCGCCCGCGTCCCGCTCTACACCAACGAAGCCATTGCTGCTTTGCCTATTAGAGACACAGGCAAGCTGTTTCCGGGCTACCTCTATTGGGCTCTTCAGTCGATTGACTTGACCCTTGGACTTGATCGCGCAGCGAAAGGGCTGACTCTCAACAAAGCAAAGTTGTTGGAAATCGGCGTCCCCATTCCGCCCTTGCCCGAGCAGCGGCGGATTGCGGAGGTGCTGGACCGGGCGGAGGCGCTGCGGGCCAAGCGCCGCGCCGCTCTCGCGCAGCTCGACACCCTGACCCAGTCGATCTTCCTCGACATGTTCGGCGACCCCGCTACGAATCCGAAGTGTTGGCCGCGCGCCAAGCTAGGTGACCTGATGATCTCGGGGCCGCAAAACGGCTTGTATAAGCCCGCAAGCGACTACGGATCCGGGACGCCGATCCTGCGCATTGATGCCTTCTACGACGGCACGGTTACCAACCTCGCAAGCCTGAAGCGGGTTCGAGTCAACGAAGCTGAACGCGAACTCTACGGCTTGTGCGTTGGTGATGTCGTTGTGAACCGTGTCAACAGCATGGAGTACCTCGGAAAGAGCGCCCTCATTCCGGACTTGAACGAGCCAACGGTATTCGAATCGAACATGATGCGCTTCGGAGTCGACCGCGACCGGGTTGATCCGCTGTACGTAGTTGAGTTCCTGCAAACACAGTTCATCAAGAGGCAGATTCTGACGTCCGCAAAGAACGCGGTGAATCAGTCCAGCATCAATCAGCAGGACGTCACGGGTTTTGCGATTAACGTCCCGGGACTCAGCCTCCAGCGTGAATTCGCCCACCGCGTCGCAGCTGTCGAAAGGCTTAAAGTCACCCAACGCATCTCGCTGGCCGAACTCGACGGGCTGTTCGCCTCCCTCCAGCACCGCGCCTTCCGGGGGGAGTTGTAGGGTGTCCGCGTTCCAGCCCCGCTTCACGATCACCAACGCCATCACGGCGGGGCTGACGACGATCGAGCGGGCGCGGG
>Ga0156172_1076_pt1 | contig 15162 bp, 13 predicted proteins | sample RifCSPlowO2_12_FD_107825 | JGI IMG/M metagenome (GOLD analysis project Ga0156172, IMG submission 107825) | Acidobacteria bacterium RIFCSPLOWO2_12_FULL_67_14 | reverse complement strand
TTTGGCGCCCGGCGATGGTCTGCCAATCACGTTGAACGGGGTGACATACGTCAAGGGGCTGGGCACACATGCCGCGTCGGACATCCGGTACGCGCTCAATGGCGTCTGCACGGTCGTGACGGCAGTGGTCGGCGTCGACGACGAAGTGGGGTCCAACGGCAGCGTCGTGTTCCAGGTGTTCACGGATGGCGTCGTCCGCTACGACAGCGGCATCATGACTGGGGCGACGGCGTTGCGAAACGTGTTTGTCGACACGACGGGCGCCACCGAACTGGCGCTCGTCGTCGCCGGATGGAGTGACGGCATCGACTTCGACCATGCAGACTGGGCCAACGCACAAATCACCTGCGGATCTGACACGTCACCGCCGACCGTTGTGTCGACGAATCCGCCCGCGACGGCAACTGGGGTTTCGACCGCTGCAGACGTAACGGCGACCTTCTCGGAAGCAATGAATGCGTCGACGTTGACGACGAGCACGGTCACACTGGTTCCCCAGGGCAGCACGACGCCGGTGGCGGCGACAGTGACCTACGATTCCGCGACGGACACGGTGACGCTCGACCCAACGGCCAGTCTGGCAGGGAACACGACCTACACGGCGACGATCACGGGTGGCAGCGGGGGCGCCAAAGACCTCTCGGGCAATGCGCTGACGAGCGATATGGTGTGGAGCTTCACGACAGGATCCGCCCCGAATACTCTGCCAACCGCCACGATCACTGCACCGCAGTCCACGTTGACGTTCAAGGTCGGTGACGTGATCAACTATGCGGGCTCCGGTACCGATCCTGAAGACGGCACGCTCCCGGGGGCCAGCCTTTCCTGGCAGATTGTGCTGCACCACTGCCCCGGCACGGCCTGCCACAACCATCCATTCACGAGCAGCACGGGGACCAGCGGATCGTTCACGGTGCCGGATCACGGGGACGGAATGTACTTCCAGATTGACCTGACGGCGACCGACAGTGCAGGCCTCAGTACTACGGCGTCTGTGAATATCTATCCGCAGACGATTCAGCTCACCCTTGACACGACGCCGTCTGGCCTGACCGTCGTGTACGGAGGGACGTCCTATACCGCTCCCACGACGTTCACGACGCTCGTCGGATCGACCCACACAATTTCAGCGCCATCACCACAGGGCCTGCTGTCGTTTATCGAGTGGTCCGACGGCGGCGCGTCCTTGCACAACGTCATTGCGGGGTCCACGAACGTGACATATGTCGCGACCTTCCGTGACATTACCCCGCCGACCGTGACGGACATCAATCCGAATGATGGTGCGACGCGTGTGAACGCGGTGATCAAGCCGTCGGCGACGTTCTCGGAGCCAATGAACGCCGCGACGATCACGTCGGCGACCGTTAGGCTGCTTCAGGAGGGCATCACCCCGGTGGCCGCCGCGGTGTCGTACGACGCCGGCACAAGAAAGGTGACAATCCGGCCGACATCGAGACTGCACGGCGCGACGGCCTACAGCGTACAGATTCTCGGTGGCAGCGGCGGTGTCAAGGACCCGGCGGGCAACGCGATGACTGCCGATATGGTGTGGACGTTTATGACACGGTGAGGAGGGACATTGACTGTTCTGGTGACGGGAGGTGCGGGGTATCTCGGGTCGGTACTGTCGCTTGTTCTGTTGGAAGCCGGATACCACGTTCGGGTCATCGACAACCTGCTGTACGGGGGCCGCGGGCTGCTGCCGGTCATGGGACATTCGCGATTTGAATTTTATGCGGCGGATATCCTTGACCACGATGCGGTGGAACGCGCAACCGGCGGTGTCGATGCGGTCATCCATCTCGCGGCGATCGTCGGGGACCCGGCCTGCGCGCGCGACCCCACTCTTGCCCGCGCGGTCAACGAGGAGGGATCGGCGCATGTGATTGCGGCGGCGCGTAGCGCCGGCGTGAAGCGGTTCGTCTTCACTTCGACGTGCAGCAACTATGGCCGGATGGCCGACGTGTCCGTGCTTGCAACCGAGGCGCATGACTTGCGGCCCCTGTCCCTCTATGCGGAAACCAAAGTGGCGATCGAACGGGGGTTGCTCGCCCTGCCGCAATCGCCGACCGCGTTCACGGTTCTGCGGCTGGCAACGTTGTTTGGCTTGTCGCCTCGCATGCGTTTCGACCTGACCGTCAACCAGTTTGTCATGGAGATGAGCGTCCGGCGAAAGGTAACAGTCTACGGCGAACAGTTCTGGCGTCCATACGTTCATGTGCGCGACGCGACACGCGCGATTGTTGCCGTGCTCGCGGCGCCGGGCGACAGCGTCGCGGGGAGGGTCTTCAACGTCGGCCACACGGATGAAAACTATCGGAAGGTCGATCTCATCGAGATCATCAGTCGCCGTGTGCCCGGCGCAGAAGTGGAGTTTGTGTCGATGGCGGAGGACCCGCGCGACTACCGCGTGTCGTTCGACCGCATTCGCTCGGTGCTCGCGTACAGCACGACTCGATCGGTGGCCGACGGCGTAGAAGAGATGGCCACTGCTCTTGAAGCTGGCGTCCTGGGCGGGGTCGATGACCCGGCGTTCTCGAATACCCCCGGGGGTGCCGGAGTGACCTCGACCGCTGTTTCAAGGCAGGTCGTATGCGCGCTGTAATTCTTGCCGGCGGTCGCGGCACGCGCCTGAGACCGTTTACCGCCAGCTTTCCGAAGCCGTTGGTTCCACTGGGCGACACGCCGGTCGTGGAAGTCCTGATTCAAAGCCTGATCCGGGCCGGGATCGTCGACATCACTCTGACCCTGGGACATCTCGCGGAGCTCGTGCAGGCCTACTTTGTCCAACGTGGACCTCGGCTCAATGGCGCGCGGCTGAGCTTCGTCGTCGAGAAGGAGGCCACGGGAACCGCAGGGTCGCTCGCGTCGGTACCGGGGCTCGACGAAACCTTTCTTGTCATGAATGGCGATTTGCTGACCAATCTCGATTTCCACCAGCTGGTGAGGTTTCACCGGCAGCAGGGTGCGGCGCTCACCGTCGCCACGCAGCAGCGCCACGTGAAGATCGATTTCGGGGTGCTGGAGTACGACAAAGATTCGAGGATCACCAACTACCTGGAAAAGCCCGAGCACGCCTATGACGTGAGCATGGGGGTGTACGTGTACGAACCGTCTGTCCTCCGGCACATTCCGCCCAGCATGTACCTCGATTTCCCGGATCTCGTGCTGCGTCTGCTCGCCGACGGTGAGCGTGTATGCGCGTATCCCACCGCTTGTCTGTGGCTGGACATTGGGCGGCCGGACGATTACGCGAGAGCGCAAGAGCTGTTCGCCGAACGGCGGGACCAGTTCGAGGTGGTGGCATGACACCGATTCCGCTGAGCGATCTCTACTACGGCCCGGAAGAAGAGGCAGCGGTCGTGCGCGTCCTTCGCAGTCGCTGGCTGTCGATGGGACCGGAAGTAGAGGCCTTTGAATCCGAAATGGCCTCGATGCTCGGCGTCGAGTACGCCCTTGCGGTCTCAAGCGGAACCGCCGCACTCCATCTGGCACTGCTGGCGCTCGACATCGGTCAGGGCGCCGAGGTCATTCAGCCTGCGCTGAACTTTGTCGCCGCCGCAAACGCTACGATTGCCGTCGGCGCCACGCCCGTGTTTGCCGACATCATCGGGCTTGACGAGCCGACCATCGACCCGGCAGCGGTCAAGCGACTGATCACGGCGCGGACCCGGGCGGTCGTGGTGATGCACTATGGCGGCTATCCCGGTCGGCTCGCGGAGCTCACCGAACTCTGTTCGCGTCGCGGTGTCGCCCTCATCGAAGACGCGTGCCACGCGATAGGTGCGCGGTACCTCGATCCGCAGAAGCGTTCGCCGCATGGTGCGTATGCCGGCGCTGTGGGAGACGTCGGATGCTTCTCGTTCTTCAGCAATAAAAATCTTGCGATTGGAGAAGGTGGTCTCATTGCGACCAGCCGACACGGCCTCGCGGAGCGGATCCGCCTGCTGCGGTCACACGGCATGACGACGCTGACTTGGGATCGTCATCGCGGGCATGCCACCGCATATGACGTCGTGATGCACGGATACAACTACCGCCTTGACGAGGTGCACGCGGCGCTAGCCCGCTGTCAGTTGCAAAGGCTGTGTGGAAACAACGCCCAGCGGGCGGCCCTGGTCGAGGCGTACCGCCGCGGCCTGGTCCGTCTGGACGGATGGACCATTCCCTTCGCCGGCCATCCCGGGGAAAGCGCCTACCACCTGAACGTGATTGTTGCGCCAGACGCAGAGACGCGCATACGTGCGGCCGCCCATCTGAAAGAGGCTGGAGTGCAGACAAGCCGCCACTATCCGTGCATTCCGGACTTCACCGTTTTTAGCGGCTCGATCACTGATCGTCTGGAGTACTCCCGCGCCTACGCGGCTCGGACGCTGACGCTGCCGCTCTTTCCGACGATGTCCCCAGCCCAGATAGCCGAGATCTGCCGCGAGCTGTTTGCTGTCTCAGGACACGCCATGAGCGCGTGATGCTGTAGGGTGAGATGAAGACGAACCCGACAATTTACGTCGTTCTCGCGATGCGTCCATCGCATCAAACGGGCGTGTACGCCCACGTCGAGGCGTTCGCTAGCTATGCCGCGAAGATTGGCGTTCGCGTGCGCGTCGTCACGCCGTTCGACATGTCACCATTTCTTTTGTATCCGTTTTACGGCGTCGGCCACCTCGCGAAGCCGTTTAGCAGGCGCTTCTGGCTCGGTTGGCATCTCTATTCCCATTCCCTGGTGTTGAGGAGACAACTTTCGAAGGTGGTACCGCGGACGCAGCCTTCGATCGTGTACGCGCAGCAACTGATCGCGGCCGACGCAGCGCTCGAGCTCAAGCGTCGGGGATATCCGATCCAGGTCGTGATGACCGCGCACTTCAACCGGTCCGAGGTTACAGAATGGGTCGAGCGGGGCGCTCTCAAGGAAGACGACCGTCTCCACGCGTGGATGCTGAGTGTCGAGCGCCGCGTTCTGCGAGATGTGGATCGGCTGACGTTCCCTTCGAAGTTCGTTCACGACCTGTGGCGCCGCGACGCAATGCAGGATGAGCAAGTGCCGAATTTCGTCTTCGAACCGCCTCAGCCGGCCAGTCAGCGGTGGAGCGGCGATCTGATCACGATCGGCACGCTTGAGCCCCGGAAGAACCATGCGTATTTGCTGCGAGTGCTCTCACACGCTCGTCGGCTCGGCCACTCCTATCGACTCACAATCGTCGGCGACGGCGAGCTCGTCAGCTCCCTTCGAGCGCTGGCGATGTCGCTGGGAGTGGCAGACATCGTTACGTTCGCAGGATTCGTTCCGCGCGCCGCGTCGTTGCTCCATACGCATCGTGTCTACGGCCACAGCGCGCGAATCGAGAACTGTCCGATCGTGCTGCTCGAGGCAATGGCAGCCGGACGACCGATTTGTGCTGCGCCCGTCGGCGGTATTCCGGAACTGTTCGACAACGACGTGCAGGGTCTGTACTGGAGTCTTGATGATCCGGAAGGCGCGGCGCACGCACTGATCCGGCTGCTCGAAGACAGGAATGTGTACGATCGTATGAGCAAGGCAGCTCGTCAGCGTTATGTGCAGCGATTTGCCCCCGACGTGGTCGGGCCGCGATTACTGCGGGTGGTGATGGGCTCGTCGCGAGAGACCGTGGCGGTTGCGGACCAAGGCGAAGTGGCGTGAGCGTCGTGCACGGGTACTCAACGGCGTCGGTTGTGGCAGTGTCGTCAGCGACGGCGGCTCCGTCGAAAGGCACGTCGCTGCTCGGAATACCGCGCCGTACCGCTGCCCGATGGTTCGGTCACGGTGCGGCAGCGGTTCTGGATCAAGGTCTTTACGGAATTGCCAACTTCGGCCTGAATGTCGCCCTCGCCCGGATCTTGGACGCGCCGGAATACGGGGCATTCGCCACAGCGTATTCATTGTTCCTGTTGATCAGTATCGGACACACGGCCCTGATCACCCAGCCGCTGATCGTTTTTGGAGCCGGAAAGTACGAGTCGCGACAGCTGTCGTATTTGAATGGCGTTCTTGTCGGACATTGGCTCCTGACTGCCGTCGCGAGCGCGGTGCTCCTCGTCATTGCTGTTTGTCTTGAGTGGGCGGGTCAAGGATTGGTTGCCGGCGCACTTGGAGGAGTCGCGCTGGCGAGTCCATTTCTGTTGCTCCAATGGTTGATGCGCCGGATCTGTTACGTCCGTAGGAAACCGGGTCGCGCCGCGCTGGCGGGCGGATGGTACGTCGTGTTGCTGATGTCCGGGCTGTACCTGTTATGGAGCGCGGGCCGTCTCTCAGTCATGTCTGCCATCGCCCTGATGACAGTCGCCAGCGTGGTGTCTGTCCTTCCTATTGTTCTCTCGGTCACCCGCATTCCGCGCCAGATCCATTTCCGCGAGATTCTGACTGACCATATACGATTTGGACGTTGGGCAGTTGCAACAGGCTTTGTCGAAGTCTTTGGCCAGAACGTCTACTTTCTGGTACTGCCGCTCATCGCAGGGCTCGAAAGTGCGGCTGCACTGAAGGCGCTGATGAATCTCGAAATGCCTCTGTTACAGGCCTTCTCGGCACTGTCGGTGCTGCTCGTCGGTGCGCTCGTGCGCATGCAAGGCACGAGCGAGTTCACACGCGTGATACGTCGGATCGGTCTGTTGTTCACGGCTGTGGCGTTAGCATACTGGCTCCTGCTGGGGCTGAATGCCGACCGTGTATTCGATTGGGTGTACGACGGCCGCTATTCCAGCCAAGCACCCGTCCTCTGGATCATTGGCTTATTGCCGGTCGCGGCCGGCCTGTCCGGAGTAATTGGCGCCGCATTCCACGCGTTACGACGTCCTGATGTGCTGTTGCGGGCCGCGATCATTGGCGGCTCTGTCGCCATCATCTCGGGGGTGGCACTGAGCGTCTGGGTGGACGTAGCGGGAGCCGCCGCTGGGCTCGTTCTTGCCCCCTGGGTCACCGTTGTGGCGCTTACCGGTCGTCTGCGTTGGCTCGCGTCAGTCGCCGCAGCGCCCCAGCCAATCCCTGCAGTATGAGGGACACGTTCTAAATGGATCGACTCAAAGTGCTGATCTCCGCCTACACGTGTGAACCGGGCAGGGGCTCCGAGCCGGGTGTTGGCTGGAATGCCGCGAGGGAAGCGGCTCGGTATCACGACGTGTGGGTGGTGACCAGAGCTCATCATCGCTGGGCTATCGAGGACGAGCTGCGGCGACGTCCGATACCGAATCTCCGTGTCGTCGATTACGAGCTGCCAAGAATTACGCGGCGATGGGCTCCGCAGGAATGGGGCGTGCAGCTCCACTATTACCTCTGGCAGGTTGGAGTACTTTCGCTCGTCCGGCGCCTTCACCGTGACATCCGCTTCGACGTGGCTCACCATGTCACACTCGTGAAGTACTGGCAGCCGACGTTCTTGCGGTGGCTCGACGTGCCCTACGTATTTGGCCCCGTAGGCGGCGGCGACACCTCTCCCGTTGCCTTCCGGCGGGACCTCCCATGGAAGGGCAGGTTGTACGAAGCGATTCGAAATGTGGCGATATGGGCGGGAGAGCACGATCCGATGGTCATTGCAGCTGCGCGGCGAAGCGCGCTTGCCCTGGCGGCCACGCCGGCTACCGAGGAGCGGTTACGAAGGCTCGGGGCGAGTCGGGTGGAGGTCTGCAGCGCGATCGCATTGTCCGACAAGGAGCAGACGCTGTTACAGCGGCTTGCACTGCCTCCTCAGAAACCGATCCGGTTCATCACCATCGGTCGCTTGTTCCACCTGAAGGCCGTCCATTTGGGCTTGCGTGCCTTTGCGGCAGCCCATCTGGCGGGCGCCGAATACTGGCTGGTCGGGGACGGACCCGCGCGTGTCGAGCTCCAGCGACTGGCTGTCGAACTTGGCATTTCTAAACGGATCCGTTTCTGGGGTCATTTGTCGCGAACCGAGACACTTGAAAAGCTCAGCATGTCTCATGTGCTCGTGCATCCGAGCTTGCACGAATCGGGCAGCTACGCGTGTCTGGAGGCCCTTGCAGCCGGTCGCCCTGTCGTGTGCCTGGACCTCGCCGGTCCAGCGAGTCTGGTGAGCAAGGAGTGCGGCATCAAGGTGAAGGCTCGCACACCTGGTGATGCGGTCGCTGACATGGCATCGGCGATGCGCCGGCTCGCCGGTGACGCCAAGCTGCGTCACCGCCTCGGGGAATCTGGACGAGCGCGCGTATCTGCAGAGTACCGCTGGCGCGCGAAGGGCCGCCTGTTCTCCACATACTACGAGCAGGTCGCGAACGGAGAGGTCCGATCGGAGGTCGTTGCATGACATCGTGCTCGTCCCGGCCTCGCGCGCTCGTGTTCGCCTATGCGTGTGAACCAGATCGCGGGTCAGAACCCGGCGCCGGCTGGGGTATTGTCCAGGCTCTTCTCGCTTTCGCAGACTGCGTCGTCCTCATGGGAAAGGAGCATGAACGGGCGCTGCGAGAGTGGCAGCGCCTCCATCCTGATAGGCGCGTCACCTTCATAGAGGTACCGGATCCGCTCTGGGCACGCTTCATCGGACGCGGCCGCATTCGGCGGTTTGTCATCTACCTTGCTTGGTTGCAGGCTGCCGCTCGCCGAGCGCGCCAGATGTCGCTCGAACAGTTTGACTTCGTCTGGCACGCCACATACTCCGCATATTGGCTACCCACACCGGCGACAAATCTCGGAAGGCCATGTGTCTGGGGGCCGGTGGGAGGCGCCGTCAGGACGCCCTTGTCCCTTTGGGGCCTCCTGGGAGGGCATGGCCTTCTCGAAGAGATTCTGGACTATGCCGCGGTGCGTGCAATGGCGCGGTTGCCGTGGACACGACGCACGTGGAACGAGGCCGCGTACACGCTGGTCCAGAATGAGGCGACTCTAGATCAGCTGCCGCCGGCGCTGAAGGCCAACGCTATCGTAGTGAACCACGGTCTGTTCACACATGTCGATGTCACCAGGAAAATACTCGACAGACGATGTCTGTTCGTCTGCTCGCTGGAATCACGAAAAGGACCGACGTTGGCACTTCATGCTCTCGCGATGTGCTCCTCGGATCTACGTCTCGTTGTCGTCGGCGGGGGCCCTGCGCGCCGACGAATGGAGCGCCTGGCCCGGAAACTAGGACTGGCTGATCGCGTCGAGTTCATCGGCCCGTTACCGCACGCTCAGGCCTTATCCATGATTGCGAATGCCGCGGTCGCCCTGTTTACGGGGCTGCGGGAAGAAGGCGGCATAGCGCTGGCGGAGGCCATTGGGTGTGGTACGCCCGTCGTCGTGCTGGCGCATGGCGGAGCCGCTGTGCTGGCTTCCGCGGCAATAGACGCTGAACGTGTCGTCTTGGTCCAACCAGGCTCGGTTTTAGAAACCGCTCGGCAGATGGCCGAAGCCATGACTCGCTTCGCCCGCACTGACGTCGTCGACTACGGCGACATGCTGGATCACAGCATGGCGGTTTCCGTCATGCAGCGCATCGTATCGGAGTTGTCCTGCCCATTGATTCTGCATTGCGAATCCAATCAAGCGCGCGATCAATCGGATCGCGCGCCCGCCACCTGAGTCAAGCGTGCTGAGGGGCAGCTCGATCGATCAGCGTGTGAAGCTGCCCAGCGTGTCCTGCCCGTACGACTGCCACTGCTGTTCCTCCAGATCCTGGTTGGACCAGGCGAAGGGGCGCGCGACGGTACCGAGCTGATAGTCGTTGTTCTGGAATCGATTATTGCGACTCGTGAAATATGACGAATCGTTGATGTCCTGCAGCAATCCTGCCGAAGTTCCACTGCTCGTAAGCACGGCGTTATCGCGCACATCAAGGTTTTCGATGATCGTCTGCCCGTACGCACCCTCATTCGCACGGTTCTGCTGGATGGCGATGATCCCATTCGCGTTGCTCGCCAGGCTGTTTCCGTAGATCTGGACATTGGGGGACGCTGCTACCACAATACCCGCGCCACCGGACCACGCCAAACCGGTGTACTTACCGTTTCGCCTCACGACGTTGTTGCGGATGATGGCGGCATAGCTGACCTCGTGGAAGATGCCGTTGCCGGTATTGTCCTCCACGGTGTTGTTCTCGTAGAGAGTGTCCCGGTTATTGATGTCGGTCCACAATCCAGGCCCGTCATTGTGGTGGACCTGATTTCCACGCACGACAAGTCGAAGCGTGTTCACGAATTTGGTCCCGCCCGCTTCCCACCCGACCGAATGGTGCGCGGTGTTGTTGTACGCGATCGTGTTCTGCTCGACCAGTACATCGTCGCCGACGCCGCCGACTCCCAGCTGACCGTTGCGGTGGACCGCGTTCCTCACGACCTTCATGCCGTGGCCCAGACGGATCCCGACACCATGATTGAATCGAACCTCGTTGTTCTGCACCGTCCAGAGGCTCGTGTGGTCCCCTTCGATGGCACCGGCTTGCGCCGGATTGGCAAACTTCTCGATGACGAGCTGCGAAATTGTGACGTGCGGGGCGCTGCCGCCAAACGCGTGCCGCGTCACGGTCGTTTCGACCCGCCGTCCCGTCGGATCGTCATAGAAGAAGATACGGTCGCCGTCGTAGTCGAAGTACCACTTACCCGGGCCAACCCCCGCCAGTGAGCTCACATGCTGGAGCATGATGTCGTCGATGTAGAGGTCTTCCGGCCTCGAGCACCGGGGGTACGCTGCTTCACACGCACCGTGCACTTCGCCTTGCTGCGTCTGACCGTCGACCACCCAGTAGCTGCCCGACCGGCTGAAGGTGGTCAGGAGCCGCGCACCTGAGACGACGGTGCCCGACTCTCCGACGAAGACGTTCCCGCCACGTGGAACGAGCGGAGCTCTCAATCGGTGCACGCCGGCCTTCAGGCGGAACGCGGTGCCGTTTGGGAAAGAATTGATCTGAGCCTGGATATCCTGTCCGGGAGAAATGTCGACGGAGTCCGAGCCGGAATTCCCGATCGTCACCGCAGCGGAGCCCGAGATCGTGCCACCGCTGATCGTGGCCGTGATCCTATAGGTGCCCGCCGTCTGACCGGCGGCGTACAGCCCCGCAGTGCTGATCGTGCCGCCGGTGGCGGTCCAGACGACGGATGTATTGGTCGTCCCCGTCACGCTCGCGGCAAACTGAACCGTCGCGCCCGGCGCAATGCTGGCGGAGGATGGCGCCACACTGATCGTGACGGCCGGTGCGGTCGTGCTGCCCTGGTATACCCGCACGAGTGTCGCGGTGGTCTGCGCCATGACCACAGTTCCGGCTGACGCCCAGACGATCGGGGCCATCAATCCCACAAGGACCAATCGGTTGCGCAGCAGCCGCGTCATCGATCCTGATCTCCTGAGATCGTACACCGGGTCAGCCTGCATCAGCGCACCGTCGCGGTCACGGGCGGCGACCATGCCGTGGCTCCGAGATTGTCTGTTGCCAGCGCTTTGAACGTGTAGGTGCCGTTCGTGTCCGGCGACCACTGGATGGAGTAGGGCGCCTTCGACGAGGTTCCGACGAGCTTGTCGTCGACGTAGAACGCCACGGACGCGATCGAGCCGTCGCTGTCAGATGCGGAGGCGTCGATCTTCACCTGCCGCCCGTTAATCGTACTGCCGGCTGATGGACGCGTGATCGTGACCGTCGGCGGGGCGTTTGGCGCGACCGGACTGGGCGATGTCACGGCCGCCGCCTGCGTCACCGTGTACGTCAGTCCTGCCACAGTCACGGTTCCGGTTCGGCTGGTCGTCGATGTGTGTGATGCCACTGAGTATCCGATGGTGGCCGACCCGGTTCCGCCGGCAGTACTGACCGTTATCCAACTGGAGGAGCTCGTCGCCTTCCAGCTGCAATAACTCTGCGTCGTCAGTGACACCGTGCTCGAGCCACCAGACGCGCTGAACGACTGCCCCGTCGAGGAGAGCGAAAAATCGCATTGAAAGACGAACGAGTTGGAGTGAAGGCTCGCGTTTGACGCACCAGAGGCGACGCTGATCACGCGCGCGGCGCTGATGACGTTTGGCTCTGGCCAGCTCGTAAGCGTGCGGGTCAGGTCCACGCGGATCAGGCCGTCCAACTGCGGCGTCGGCTTGCCGATATTGACGGTCAGAAAGGGATCGCCTGCGGTCAAGGTGTAAAACGCCAAGTCATAGCGGCTCACCTGGCTGTGGTCGGCGGGTGGCAGGAACTCGACAACATTTGGATTGACGGTCTGCGCGTACACCGTTACATTCCCAGCCCACGCCACCAGCAGCGTGAACGCCGCGCGGCTGATGGCGCGACGTGAGCGCATCCACATCGACGGTTGTTGGGTCGCCATGATCCGTTGACGATGGGTTCAGTGCGAAACTCGCGCCCGGCGCCACACAACGACAGATCTGTGTAATCACGTGCGAAACAGCGCAATATTCCGGTCATACGCGCCCTTTCATCATCCGTTGCGTTTACCGTTTCGTCGCCGGCCTTACGAGACAGGATCACGAAGGACATTGTCAGCGAATCGTGACCGATACGGGCGCCGACCACGTGGTGGCACCTGCGTTGTCCGTTGCCGATGCCGTCAGCGTGTACGGGCCTGGGGCGTCCGGCGACCAACGGACGGAGGGCTGCGCTTCGGTTGAGGCCCCGATGCGAACGCCGTTGGCGTAGAAGGCGACGCTCGTTACCGTGCCGTCGCTGTCGGATGATTCCGCATCGATCCTGACCGACCTGGCACTTAACGTTTCACCATTCGAGGGCCGCACGATTCTTACTGTGGGCGGCACATTCGGTGCCGCGGCCTGCGTCACGGTGTACGTCAGGCCGGCAATCGTCAACGCGCCACGTCGGCTGGTCGTCGTCGTGTTCGGGGCAGTCTCGTATGTGATCGTTCCGGATCCGACACCGTTCGTTCCCGACGTGATCGTGATCCAGCTCACGGCGCTGGTGGCCCGCCAGCCACACCAGGTCTGCGTCGTGACGGCGACCTTTCCGGTTCCGCCCGCGGCCGGGAACGACTGGTTGGCCGATGACAATGAAAAGTCGCACTGGTACACAAACATGTTGGAGGCAATGCTCTGCGTCGTTCCTGTTGCCGACACTGCAGCGACCCGGGCGATGCAGAGGGCATTTGGAGCCGGCCAGTTCGTAATCTTTGCGGTCAGATCGGCGCGAATCATGCCATCGGCCTGCGGCGAGGGTTTTCCAATGTTTACGACGAGGAACGGGTCGGCTGCCGAAGCCTGGTAGAACGCGATGTCGTAGCGGTTGACAGCGGCGGCTAGCTGTGGCGGCAAGAACTCGATGACGTTCGGATTCAGGGTTTGGCCGGCAAGCGGCGTCGCGAGTGCCAGAAGCCCTGATAGCGCGCACGTGACGTAGATGACGGCCGTACGTGCAACGCATGAGACGTGAGGGGGTCGCCGCGTCATACACCTCCCGCACCCGTTCTTCCGACTGCACGTTCGTGTGTACGACTGCGCGCAGCCCCAGGTTGTGGTCGTTCTGTTCAAGGTCGATCGGAGACTTGAAGTGGTGCGCCCCACTGCGAAAGCTGCGCCGGCGCAGAAGAAAGTCTTCGGATCGGAAATGCGCCAAAAAAGGCCGAGCTTGAAAAATGACAACCGCCTGGCGTGAGCAAGATTTACACGCTCACGACCGAATTACACAGCCGGTCACACTACATTTGTGATCCGGATCTCATCCATGTGTTCAGTGCACACAGCGACACTGGTGACATGGAGGCTCAGCGGTGTCGCTGGCCGTCGTGATCGTGAGCTTCAACGCCCTGGAGCATCTCCGCGCGTGTCTCCAGAGCGCCGAGCTGAATTGCCCAGCGCGGATCGTCGTAGCTGATAACGGGTCTTCGGATGGCAGCGCCGAGATGGTGCGGCGCGAATTTCCATCCGTCATCGTCGACGTTGATCCAAGCAACCCCGGATATGGTGCCGGCGGTAACCGCGGCATTCGGCATTGCGGGTCAGCGGACGTCCTGCTGCTGAACAGCGACACACGGCTTCGGCCGGGGGCCCTCGGGGCGCTGGAACGCTACCTGAACGAGCATCCACGCGCCGGCATCGTCGGACCGCGTCTTCTGAGTCCAGAAGGGCTGTTGGAGCGATCGTGCTTTCGATTCCCGTCACCCTTACGACCGCCGCTTCGAGAGGACCCGGTGGACCGTGTGTTGATGCACATTCCGTGGCTCGGCGAACGATGTCTGGCTGGATGGTCCCACGATGGCCCTCGTATCGTGCCATGGGTCACCGGGGCGGCACTGATCATCCGGCGGCGCACGTTCGACGCGGTCGGCGGTTTCGATGAATCGTTCTTCATGTACGGGGAGGAGATCGATCTCTGCTATCGCGCACGGCAATGCGGCTGGGAGACGCATTTTGCCCCGGTCGCGGACGTCATCCATGTTGGCGCTGTCAGCACGCGACAGCGCAGGGCTGTGATGTTGGCGCAGGGCTGGACTAGCGCAATGCAGTTCTACCGCCGGCACTATTCGGGCATCGGACTGGCCACAGCGTGGTCCGTCATGGCGGCCGCCATGGTTCTCCGGATAGTGCGGGACACAGTACGTCTTGCACTCGCTGTCAACGAGCGCCGCCGTCGCCATCTTGCCGAGAACATGGCCGCCTGGCGGCTGGCGGTCGACCGGGAGATTCACTCAGGGCGTCGCGCGCGAAGTGCCGAATGAGGTCGCCCTCTCGCTCTTGGGCTCACGGTGCCAGTGCGCTCGAGGCGCGTTCGCTTCTCGATGTTCTACATCCAGATGGCATTGCCGGGCGCATTGCAATCATTGGCCGCTCGTGCCCGGCCGTTTTTGGAAGCGGCAGTACGCGCCCCCTCGCCTTCAGCCCGGATCAATTCGATGCGATCGTCCTTTCGCCTGATTCCGCGGAGTGCCGGGCAGAAGGCTGGTTGGAGAGCGCCATCACAACCAGCGCGGGTCGGCTGGCGCCCGATGGGCTGCTTTATGGCGTCGTTCCACCGTGCTGGCGTGCGCGGGCGCTGCACCTGCTGACGCAACGTGGCCTGGTGGTCGAAGGAACGTATCTCCATTTCCGTCAGGCCAGCTCGACGCACTACGTGCTTCCGATCGATGCCGCCATCGCGCGACGGCTGTGCAAGACGCTCCCGGCGAAGCGGTTGAAGCTCCTGTCTGCGCTCCTGCTTTCGGTGCTGCCGGGTGCCCCGGCGGTCGCCTCTCGCTGCGCGTCGAAGGTGGGGTGGCTGCTGAGAC
>Ga0156172_1094_pt5 | contig 15964 bp, 11 predicted proteins | sample RifCSPlowO2_12_FD_107825 | JGI IMG/M metagenome (GOLD analysis project Ga0156172, IMG submission 107825) | Acidobacteria bacterium RIFCSPLOWO2_12_FULL_67_14 | reverse complement strand
CGCTTCGGCAGCCCGCGGCCCTTGCTCTCGGCGAAGACGTTGACCGGCGGGGTCGGAATGCTCGTCACCGGCGCCATCTTCTTCTGTCTCTCCGGACGCATAATGCCTTCCGTTAACTCGGGAGGCCTCAATATTTCCTCATAGGTGATCACTTAACGGCCGGCACGATGGTGAGGCCGGCGCACAATCGGCCCGAGCGATGATCGCGTGGCACGTTCGCACGTCTGGCGTTCTCGAGCAGATACGTCAGTCCCCGTCGAAGAAGTCCGAGGAGACCGGCGCCCACGAGCAACGCGGTGACGAGATCGTCGAGGATGTGGTGCGCGCACATCGCGACCCGACGTGTCGACATCGCCGCGCCCGTCCCAACGCGCTGTGCTGCATGGGCCAGGAAGCGCTTGAGCACCGCGGCACACAGACCCGCCCAGATCAGTCCCTCTGCGATATGCGCGTTCGCGGTGTCGAACTTGTGCAGGTTCGCGTACGACTTCCACTCTGTGAAACAGCGTTCGATCTGCCACCGGAACCGATAGAGCCGCGCCACCACGTCCAGCGAAAACGGCGGGCGCGGCAAATTGGTGCACAGACGCGTCAGGGCCTTCTCGCGGCCAGGGAGCACCACGACGCGGAAGCCGACAACGCGGTGCCCACGTTCGAACTCGACGTCGAGATCCAGACGACGTTCGGCGTGCCGGGCGAGCAACCGCGCCAACCGCATTCGTCCCGACAGGTCGAGGCGACGACCATCGACCCAGGCGGTTCGAACCCACGGATCGTCGCTGCGCGTGAGTCGCACGATGACACTCCCGCCGTGCGCGTGGACGGCGTCAAAGGAGGGCACGCTCGGATAGCCGCGGTCCGCCAGCCGCAAGCGATCCGTCAGCGTGGATGGGTCCGGGAGGAACGGGCGTTCTGCAGCCGCATCGGGCGCGATCTGTACGACACGCACCTCGTCGGCAAACCCGCTGTACGTGGCGTGGACCTCCACCGCCGCGGGCTCAATCGTCGTGCACCGACCCGGGAAGGTCCCGCGTCGCGCCGGCGTGAGCGCAAATGACGAGCCGGCCTGGATGACGATGTCCTTGAAGCGGGCGCCCGCCACCGGGCCCTCCGGTGCCAGAGTGTGGACGCTCAATGGCTCGACGAGCCGAGCAAACATCTCTCGCATGAACGTGGCGAATCCGACGCGGGCCAGGCGGTTGTAGAACGCCTTGTACGCGACCGTGACGCCGTTCTGATGATTGAAGGCCCGGAGCACATCGGCCAGCGATTCCACCTGCGCGCTCGCGAGCGTCGACACGACCGCCAGAAATAACCGGTGGGGCGTGACGGTGCGCAGCCGCTTGGCTTGACCGGTGTCGCGACCCAGTTGGTTCACATCATCGCCCGAGAGCGCTCGCGCCAAGGCGTTCCTGACTTTGCGAAGCTCGGTCGTTGACAAGGTGGACAACGGCAGCCTCCTGACTGGTTGGTGTCGTAACCCCAGCATGAGGCTGTTGTTGTCCCTTGTCGATCCTCCGATGTATCGCCGGCCCTCCGTGAACGCCGGCCGTTAAGATCTCACCTGTGAATAGTTCCTATCGTCTCCGGCATACCGGAAACGCAAGCGACGTAATGTCAGGCGGAATATGGACCGATCCAGACATGCACGTCACCGAACGCGAACGCTACCACGCCGCCATCGCCTACACCCGGCCTGTGGGTAATACCGATCCTGACAACGATCCGGTCGGCCAGGCGTTCCTGATGGTTGGGGATGCAACCAACAGCACCGGCTACCACCTACCGGCTACCACCGGCCACCTGGTACCGATAGAATGCATCGGATGGGCGAGCCGCGCCTGTGCGTGCTGTGCCGCAGGCGGCCGGTGGACGAGCGCTGGAGGCCGTTCTGCAGCGAGCGGTGCCGGAACGAAGACCTCGCACGATGGGCGGACGGCCGCTACAGCGTGCCGGGCGAATCGGCTCCCGTGCCCGACACGGAGACAGAGACGGAACATTGACGAATCTACGAATTTACGGATTTACGGATTGATCGCGCACACGTGAATTCGTCAATTCGTCAATTCGTCAATTCGTAAATCGCACTTATTCATCTATGGCCGATACGCTCACGATCACCGATAACCGCACGGGCAAGCAGTTCGAGCTTCCAATCACAGACGGCACGATTCGCGCCGTCGACCTCCGCCAGATCAAGACGGCGGCCGACGACCCGGGCCTGATGACCTACGACCCGGCGTTCATGAACACCGCATGCTGCCGGAGCCGCATCACCTTCATCGACGGCGACAAGGGGATCCTCGAGTACCGGGGCTACCCCATCGAGCAGCTCGCCGAGCGCTCCACCTATCTGGAGACGGCCTACCTGGTCCTCTTCGGCGAGCTGCCGACCGCCGCCCAGCTCGACACCTGGCAGCGCGACATCATCGTGCACACGATGCTGCACGAGAACATCAAGAAGCTGATGGAAGGGTTCCAGTACGACGCGCACCCGATGGCCGTCTTCCTCAGCATGGTCGGCGCGTTCTCGTCCTTCTATCCCGACGCCAAGCAGATCTTCGACGAGCAGTCGCGGCGCAAGCAGATCCACCGCCTCATCGCCAAGGTCCCCACGATTGCCGCCTACGCGTACCGCCACAGCATCGGCCGTCCGTACAACCAGCCCGACAACGACCTGAGCTTCACCGGCAATTTCCTGAACATGCTGTTCCGGATGACCGAGCTGAAATACACGGTGAACCCGGTGCTCGAGCGGGCGCTCGACGTGCTGTTCATCCTGCACGTCGACCACGAGCAGAACTGCAGCACGAGTGCGATGCGGAACATCGGCAGCTCGCACGTGGACCCCTACTCGGCGATGGCGGGCGCGGCCGCGGCGCTCTACGGCCCGCTGCACGGTGGGGCGAACGAAGCCGTGCTCCGCATGCTCAACGAGATCGGGCACGTCAACAACGTCCCGGGCTTCATCAAGCGCGTGAAGGCCGGCGAGGGGCGGTTGATGGGCTTCGGCCACCGCATCTACAAGTCGTACGATCCGAGGGCGAAGATCATCAAGCGGACGGCCGACCAGGTGTTCGAGGTCACGGGGCGCAACCCGCTCCTCGACATCGCCATCGAGCTCGAGCGGATCGCGCTGCAGGACGACTACTTCGTCACGCGGAAGCTCTACCCCAACGTCGACTTCTACTCGGGCCTGATCTACCAGGCGATGGGGTTCCCGGTGACGATGTTCCCGGTGCTGTTCGCTATTCCGCGGACGGCAGGCTGGATCGCGCAGTGGGAGGAGATGCTCCTCGACCCCGAGCAGAAGATCGCCCGGCCGCGGCAGATCTACATCGGGCCTTGCAAGCGCGACTACGTGGCGCTGGACAAGCGGAAGTAGACGGCCGTGCGATTGGCGATCGCGTCGGTGCGAACGCATGGACGGCTGCCGGTGCGATGGATTGCGCCGGCCGTCACGGCGTTCTTGATCGCCTGCACGGGCGGGAACAGCACTGAGGCCATGCGGAACGAACGGGTCGCACCGACCGACGCCGAGATTGCCCCGACAGACGCCAGCCCTGTTGCACCGACAAGCGACAGCTCGATCGCACCGGCTCAATCCACGGTCGCACCCTCTCTCAGCTTCGACAGCACCCGCGCCTACGAGCACCTGCGCCGGCAGGTCGGGTTCGGGCCCAGGCCGGCCGGTTCAGCGGCGCTCGCGCAATGCCGTCAGTACATCGTCACCGAGCTGAAGAGCGCCGGGATCGCGGTCCGCGAGGAGGCGTTCGAGGCAGCAACCCCGCTCGGCCGGGTCCGGATGGTGAACCTCATCGGCACGATCCCGGGCCGCCGCGCCGATCGCATCGCGCTGGCCACGCACTACGACACGAAGCTCTTCAACGAGTTCCGGTTCGTCGGCGCCAGCGACGGCGCCTCGTCCACCGCAGCGGTGCTGGAGCTCGCCCGCGTGCTGGCCGGGGGGCAGCGCGAGTACACCATCGAGCTGCTCTTCTTCGACGGCGAGGAAGCCGTCGTCGACTGGTACCGGAATAGCGACAACACCTACGGCAGCCGCCACTACGTCGAGACGGCGCGCAAGGCGGGCACGCTCGCAGGCCTCAAGGCGCTCGTACTGCTCGACATGATTGGCGACCGCAACCTCACCATCCGGCGTGACGCCAATTCCACGCGGTGGCTGACCGACATCGTCTGGGGCTCGGCCGCACGGCTCGGGTACGGCACGTTCTTTCTCGACGACGTCACGACGATTGACGACGACCATATGCCATTTGTACGGGCGGGCGTGCCGGCGGTCGACGTGATCGACCTCGATTACCCGGCCTGGCACACGGCGCAGGACGACCTCGAGCACGTGAGCGCGCGCAGCCTGCAGGTGGTGGGGGACGTGGTGCTGGATGCGCTGCCGCAGATTGAGAAGGGGATCGGCGGGTCCGCGGCTCGATGATCTGAGCTCGCCGCGGCACCCGCCCCACGTACAACCGGCCCGATGATCTGAGCTCGCCGCGGCACCCGCCCCACGTACAACCGGCTCGACGATCTGAGCTCGCCGCGGCACCCGCCCCACGTATATGCGGAGTAGGGCGGGTGCCGCCGGAGACTCGATCGCATCGACCGGCGGACCCGCCAGACTCAGCTACGCATCCAAACGCGTCGGCCGCGGGCGCGCGTACTGGATCTCGGTCAGGATCTCCTCTTCGGTGAGCACCTTGGACGCGCCCTTGGCGCGGCGGAACACGCGGTCGACCAGATCCTCCGCGGCGTCAATCCCGTGGCGCTCGAGCCAGAACACCACGTTCGACTTCCCCGACATCGGACCGATCTCGATCTCCTGCACGCGTCCGACCAGCCGCGCGGGAACGCCAGAGTACACCGCGTCGCTCAGGCCGGGATCGTGCTTTCGAAACGCCTTGATCACCGCGGCGGCATGGACGCCGGTCGCCGTGCGGAACGCGTCGCGCCCGAAGACCGGGTAGTTGTCGGGGATCGGCTCGCCGGTCGCCTCCGACACCGTCCGCACCAGTTCGTTGAGGCATCCGAGGTCCCGTTCGATCCAGCGCATCAGGACGAGATTGACGAGCAGCAGGTCGAGCGGCGCGTTGCCCACGCGTTCGCCGATACCCATGATCGTTCCGTGGACGCGCGTCGCACCCGCTTCGAGCGCAAAGAGCGCGTTCGTCGTGCCAAGGTCGCGATCCCGATGGCCATGCCAGTCGATGCCGATGCCCTTGCACCCGGACTCCTCGATCACGGCCTGCGCGAACCGCACGAGCGCCCGCGTGCCGTCGGGCGTCGCATGCCCAACGGTGTCGGCGAGGCAGATCCGCGAGGCGCCCGCACGCAGTGCGGTGAGGAACAAGCGGCGCAGCGTCTCCGGATCCGATCGGGTGGTGTCTTCCGTGACGTACATCACCCGCATCCCGTGAGACACGGCGAACCCAATCGCCTCCTCGGTGCAGCGCTGCAGGTAGTCGACCGTCCAGTCTTCCGCGTAGCGCCGTACGGGGCTCGACCCGATGAAACAGCAGCACTCGATCGGGAGCCCAGAGCGCTGCTGGATGTCGGCGATCGGCTGAATGTCGGAGATGACGGTGCGGGCCGCGCACTGCGCCGCGATGGCGAGCTTCGCGTCGACGATCTCGCGCGCGAGCCGCTCCGCGTCGCGCACGACGTGAGGCCCCGCCCCCGGAAGCCCGATGTCGGTGGTATCGACGCCGACGCGGTCGAGAAGGTGAAGAATGCGGAGCTTCTGATCGATCGACGGCGTGCGGACCGACGGCGACTGCAGGCCGTCGCGGAGCGTCTCGTCCACCAGCATCACCAGCGGAGGCGGCGGCGCGGGCGCAACCCGGTTCCAGTCGTAAATCAGCCCGTCATTCACGGCGCGCCCTCCGGGCGATGACGATGGCGGCGGCACTGCCGGCCGCCAGCGCAAGCCCCGCCCAGAAAAGACCCTGCTCAACGGATCGCTCGACTGCCGGACGCATGACGGCGTCGATGCTCACCGCAGGACCCCTTCCCGCTCGTGCCTCCCGCTGCAGCCTGACGTACTCGTGTGCGCCCGCCACCGTGACGCGATCCTGTACGACCGCGAACACGGCAACCGCCGCGGCCAGCGTCAGCAGCACGATCGCGCGGAGACGCATCCACAACGGATTATACGGCTGGCCTCGCACGCAGGCGTGCGCCTTGCTTGACGATGCAGGCGGACCGCCGCTCGACGGGTCGACACTCGTGGCAGCGCCGCCCTATAAGGAGGCCCAAATGCAGATTCGCGACGTCATGACACCGAACCCACGGTGCGTATCGCCCGACGACACGATCCAGAACGCCGCCCGCATCATGCGTGACGAGGATACCGGCGTGGTGCCGGTGGTGAAGGACGGACGAGCTGTGGGCGTGGTGACCGACCGGGATATCGTCGTGCGGGGCGTGGCCGAGGATGGCCAGCTCAACCGGCCGATTCGAGAGATCGTGAGCCGCAGCCTCGTCTCGGCCACGCCCGACATGTCCACCCGCGAAGCCGCCGAGCTCATGAGCGAGCACCAGGTGCGCCGGCTTCCCGTGGTCGAGGGCGAGCGCCTGGTCGGCATCGTGTCAATCGGTGACCTGGCCGTGAAGGAAGAGCGCGACAACCGGGTCGGCGACGCGCTTCAGCACATCTCCGAGGGCGTCAAAGAGCGCGAGTAACCCACCACCAGAGCGCGAGAAGCGCGAGCAGCAGCACGGCCACGATCGCCGCGAGCGGACGCCTCGACCGCCGCGGGCGATCGAAGAGCGACCCGCCGGAGGGAGGCTGCACGCGCGGCTCGCTCGTCGCACGGCCGCAGCGATAGCAGATAAGCGCCTTGTCGGCGATTTCGGTTCCACAGTGGGTGCAGATCATTCAGAGAGTTCAAAACCGACGTAGTGCCCGGCTTTAGCCGGGCTGAAGCCCGGCACTACGTACGAAAGTGGTGGGTCTACGGTACTCTACGAACGTCGTCGGATTTCCTGTGCGAGCCGCGCCAGCTCGACGAGGATGCGCTCCAGCTCGGCCTGATACTCTTCGTCGGTCATTGAAGCTTTCCGCGCCTTGAGCGTCTCGAGCTCCCGCTCGAGCGCGGCGCGCTGACGCTCCAGGCCGGCAACGGCCGTGCCCGCCGCGGCCGTGCCCGGCTCGGGGTCGAGGTACAGCGTCCGCGCGATCGCGCCGTCGTCGCCCGGCGCGTCGGCCTCGCGCCCCATGCCGTCGCCGTCATCGTCCAGGATCGGCCGTTCCGTCGGCAGCTGTCCCCGTTGCTCGTAGTGCTGCTTCACGCCGGCGCTCGCCGCCGCAAAGGCTTCCCAGACCGAAATGCGGCCGTTCTTGTCCAGGTCGCTCGCCAGGCTGGCCAGCGCGCGGACCAGGTACTCGGGGAAGACGGTGGCAAACCGCTGCATCGCCGAGTCGGTCGCGGTGATGACCACGCGGCCCCGGCGAGACAGCGGCTCGAGAAAGGGAAAGCTCGATTCGGTCGTGTTGATCACCACCAGCCGGCCGGCGATGCCGTCGAGCATCGTCTTCCACTCCGGGACGCCGATGTCGGGGCCCACCAGGTTGAACTTCGCCTCGGTTCCGTCAAAGGTGCCGTGCCCCATGAGCACGACCATGACCGTATCCTCGCCGGACACGCGGCGCCGGAGATCGCCGAACAGGCGGCGCACGTTGTCGGCGGTGGCGCGGGAGCTGCCGCCGCTCTGCTCGTCGAGCATCACCACGTTGGCGTCGGGGACTGCAAAGGTCGTGGTGAGAAATGCCGCGAGCTCCGACCGCCACTTCTCCTGCTGCGCGGCATACTTCTCGTCGCCGGACGCCCCGGAGACAATCACCGCGTACCGCTCGGCAGCCGTCGCGACACACGAGAAGCCCAGGAGGCACGCGAGCACGAGGGTTGGGATCTGGACTTTGGGATTTGGGATTTGGGACTTGGGGTTTGCCGTCATCGCAGCCCCCAGCGACGTCGAAGCGTCCACTCCAGAGCGAGGAGGAGCAGCAGCGTGGCGAAGATCCAGACGTTGTGCCAGAGCTCTTCGAGCCGCGGCGGGACCGCGTCCACCACGGACGAGGCCAGCAGGGACCGGAGCTCTCCGGCCTCATCGGCCCGGAGGTAGCTGCCACCGCTCGCGCTCGCCACGCGCCGCAGCACATCTTCGTTGAGCCGCGGGTCGGCCATCTCGAGATCGGAGCCGCCCGCCAGCACCCAGCGCTCGGAACGGGCCAGCGTGGCGCCGCCCCGCTGCGCGGTGGCGGTAATCCGGTACACGCCAGGCTCCTCGAACCGGACCTCCCCCGCGTACCGTCCCGATTGCTGGTCGGCGAGCGCCGCCGCGACATCCTGCGTGCCCCCGCCCGGAAGCGTCACCCGAAGCCGGACGTTGGCGTCGGCCACTGGAGTAAAGTCGCCGTTGCGAACGTCGACGGCGACAGTCGCGCCGGTGCCGGGCAGCACGTCGTGGAGCGGGGCGATCGACACCCGGTCGGGAGCGCCTGCGGCGGCCCAGCGTACGGCCTGCCGCCAGAACAGCTCGTGGCTCCGGTCCTCCGACGGCAGCCGCATCCGCCAGCGCCAGGAGGCTTCACCCGCGAAGATCATCGCCCGGCCCTGACCGAAGCGCTGGACCGCCAGCAGCGGACGCGCGCCGTCGGGCGCCTGGACGAGCGCGAGCGCCTGCGCCCCGGGCCGCAGCGAGCCCAGCGGGGCCACCCCGGCGAGCGGCGGAATGGCGCGCCAGCGGCTCTCGGTCTCCTCGGCCGTGGCGCCGATGCGCATCACCGGATGCGCCTGGCCATCGGAGGTGAGCGTCACGGCGTAGCCAGGCTCGCGCGCCGCCGATGTCCGGATCACGCCATTGCCCCGGTCGGTCAGCCGGAGCGGCAGCACGTCTTCGAGCGGCGTGCCGCCGAATCCCTGCTGAAGGAACGACTTCGCTCCGAGCATCAGCAGACCGCCGCCCCGCTGGTCGACGAAGTCGGAGAGCATCTGGAGCTGGGGCCGCGAGAGCGCGTCCCCTTCCAGGTTTGCGAGCACCACCGCGTCGTACTCGTAGAGCGCGGCCCGCTCCTGCGGAAAGCCGCCGGCGAGCCGCGGCGCGCGCGCGTCGCTCGCCTGCACGAAGTAGGTCGACGCGCCGCGCACGTCGCGCCCCTTCCGCACGACCGAATCGAGCTCGATCCCGGCGTCGGTCGCCAGTGCGCGCTTGATGAACGAGTGCTCGAACCCCGGCGATCCCTCAATCATCAGCACCCGGCGTGGGCGGCCGGGCGGCTCCACGAGCACGCTCCGCCGGTTGTTGTCCAGAGCCACGTCGCCTGCCGCCGATGGGATCTCGACCGTGTACAGCGTGGCGGTCTCCCGCGGCGGCGACACGGTGACGACCGCACGGACCGGACTGCCGTCCGCGGCTGGAGTGACCCGCCGCAGGTCGATGGGACGGCCGTTCTCGAGAATGCGAAGGTCGAACGGCGCGGCGCGACCGCGGCTGACCGCCGCAATACTGAGATCCACCGAGGACTCGGTCAGCGCCGCTTCGCCCGCCGCCACGTCGAGCACTTCGAAATCAATGGCGGGGCGCGGAGCGCCGACGCCGATCGCGTACACGGGCGCTTCCCCGGGGCTCACCGATCCTGAGGCGTCCTCGGTTCCGGTGTCCCCGCCGTCGGATATCACCACGACGCCGGCCACGCGGCGCTCGCGGTAGCGTTCGCGCACCGCGCGCAGGGCGCCGGAGAGATCGCTCCGCCGGCCGTCGGCCGCAAGCGCCCCGGGAGCCGCGGGCGCGAGCCGGTCGCCGAACGTCCAGACCTCGGACCGGAACCGCCCGTCGAGGGCCGGCTGGATGCGGTCGCGCAGCAGGTCGCGCGCCACGTCGATGCGCCGCACGCCTCCCACATCGGGCAGGCCCATACTGCGCGAGGCATCGATGAGCACCGGCACGACCGCATCGGCGCTGGCATCCGGCGGCACAATCCGCACCGGCCGCAGCAGGCAGGCCATCAGGAAGAGCAGCGTCAGCGCGCGGATGGCGGCAAGCGCGGTCCGCCGGCCGCGCGGCAGCGGGACAATCCTGCCGGCGTACAGGCCCCAGGCGACCGCCGCGGTCGCGACGGCCATCAGAAGGAGCACCCACCACGGAAACGCGACGGCGAACTGCACCTACTTCCCTTCTCCTGTCGCGAGCGCGCGATAGTACTTCTCGATCAGCCTTCGGTACTGCTCGGGTACGGCCTGCGTGGCACCCGCATTCAGCCGATCGCGCGACTGCTGCTCGCGCAGCCGATCGGCCGCCGATCGCTCGGCGCGCTCGAGCGCCGCTGCCACCTGCACCTTGAGCCGATCCCACTTCTCGAAATCCTGCTTCCAGCCCTCCGTTCCAGGAGCCGAGCGCCCCGGATTGAATCCTTCGCTCTCGGGCACATCCCCGCGGTTCTCACCACGGAGCTCCTTGAGGAGCTCGGAGGCCGCCGCCCACGCGCCGGAGCCGCCGGCCGTCTGGCCCGACGGCCCGGGCTGGCCGTCGCGTCCGCCCTGATTCGACTCGGGCTCGCCGCCTTGCTGACGGAGCTCTGAGAGCTGCCGGTCGAGCGCCTCCAGCTCCTCCCTCTGGCGACGCAGGCTGGACAGCTCATCGCTCAGCTGCTGCGACGCACCGCCCTGACCAGCCGCGGCGCCCAGCCGATCGGCCACGCTCTCCAGCCCGCGCGCGATCTCCTGCCGCTCGCGCTGCATGTCGGCCTCGCTGGGCGGCTGGACACCGCCGCGCTGCCCTGCCCGTCCGCTCTGGTCGCCTGCCGCCTGCCGTTCTTCGCGGGCCGCCTCGCGCATGCGCTCGGACAACCGCTGCCGCTCCACTTCCTGCGCGGCCTGGCCGAGCGCGCTGCGCTCCTGCTGGTCGCCACCCTCGGCGCCGCCGGCAAGCTGCCGCACGCCGTCTTCGAGCCGCCGCGCCCGCTCCGCGAGGCGCTCCTGCTCGGCCGCACGCTGCCGTCCGCGATCGGCCCGATCGCCGTCGCCTCTCGCGCCGCCCGCCGCCCCGCCGAGACGACGCTCGGCCTCGGCAAGCTGGCGTGATTCAAGCTGCAGCTCGCCGATGGCACGGCGGCGATCGTCCGGCTGCGCACCGCGCACCCGCTGCTCGACGTCGCGCAGCCGATCGGCGGCCCGGCTGCCGCGGGCGCTCGCCTGCTCCGGGTTCTCACGCCGCAGCTCGTTGGCAGCTCCCTGCATCTCTTCCGCCGCCTGCTGCAGCGCGCGGCTCGCCTGCTGGCGCTCACCGGCCTGCCCTGCCTGCGCGCTCTGGCCTCCCTGCGCCCCCCGGCCCTGCTGCGCGCCCTGCCCCCCCGTCTGCGCGCTCTGGCCTCCCTGCGCGCTCTGCCCTCCCTGCGCCCCCCGGCCCTGCTGCGCGCCCTGCCCCTGCCCGCTCTGCCCGCCGCGGCCGCCCTGCGGCTGCGACCGCTCCATCTCCTGCGCCAGCGCCTCGGCCTGCCGCCGCAGCTCGCTCTGCTCGCGCGTCAACCGCTCGAGCTCACGCCGGCGCTCCTCTTCGGGCACGGAGGCGCGGCCGCGCGCCAGATCCCGCTGGCTCCCGGTCAGCGCATCCTGCCGCTCGGCGAGATCCCGCACCTTGTCGAGCACCTCGTCTGCCGGCTTCGGCTCGTCCCGCGTCTCGCGGCCGGACGGCGTCTCGTAGTTGGTCTGCTGCTGCTTGGCGAGCTCCCGATCGAACAGCGAGGACATGTCCTGCTGGCGCCGATTGGAGCCGCTTCCGCCGGTGCCGCTGGCCTGCTGCGCGATTTCACGGCGCCGCACCTCGGCCTGGGCGCGCAGAAGCTCGTTGAGCGCGCTCATCTCGTGCGGCAGCGCGCCGGCGGTCTTCAGCCCGTCGAGCTGCTCGTAGGCGCTTCCCATCGCGACGGTGGCCCGGCCGACGGCTTCCGCCATCGCGTCGGGACCGGCCGGCGCTGCGCCGCCGGCAGGACGCCGCCTCCGGATGTCGGTGGCGCGCTGCATGCCCCTGAGCATCGTCGTGGCGCGCGTGCGGAGCTCCTGCTGCGCCTTCGCCACGGCTCTGACATCCTCGGCCGACCGACCGCCGCTCGCGCGCGCGCGGCGGTCGAGATTCCACGTGGCGGTGATGATGTCCTTCTGCGCCTGGATCAGATCCTCGAGGCCCTGATCGCTGCCGCCTCCGCCACCGCCGCCCCCCTGCGTCTGCGAGGCGACGAACTCCTCTTCGAACGGCGTCACCTCGAGAAAGAAGATGTCGCTGCGCGCCTCGCTGGACCGCCGGCCGCGGCTCGCGTCCCTGGCGCGCGCGTAATAGGCGACCACGTCGCCGGGCCGGACGCGGAGATCCTCGAGATACACGGTCCGCTGTCCGGTCACAGCCGTCCCCTCGCCGCTGCGGGCGAACGGCACCGCCCGCTCGGGCCCCCCGGCAACCGAGTAGACGAGATCCAGCGACGCGACGGCGAAATCATCATCGGCGCTCGCTTCGATCGACACTTCCTCGAGCGGCGTCACCTGCCGGTCGCTCGCCGGTCGGACGATCCGCACGTCGGGCGGCCGGTCCTGCAGTGTGCGGATGAAATACTCGGTATCGCCGTCGCTGGCGAGGCCGTCCGTGTCGGCCAGCGCCACCCGGTAGCCGTCGTCCCGCGTAATGGTCAGCTCGCCCTCGAGCGCCCCACTGCGCTCGGCGAGACGCACGACGCCGCCCTCCGTCAGGTTCAGCGCCGCCTCGCGTACCGGCTTGTCGGCATGGACGGTGATACGAACGCGCGTGCCTGCCGGACCGTAGATATCGCCTCCGTCCTCCTCGCGGCGGGGCGCCATCCCGAACGCGGCCGGATAGTCGTACTGCAGGTCGATGCGCGCCACTCGCGGCGGACGGACCACCGTGACCGAATACTGCGGCGACGACGCACCGGCGGCGGTCACGGTGTAGCGGAAGCTGTCCTGGATCCCTTCGAGGAGCGCCGCAAACCCGTCGGGGCCCTTCGCCATCGGAATCTCGCGCCACGCGCCGTCGCTGCCGGTGCGCAGGACCGGCGCCACCGCGTCGCCGGTTGAGAGCGTCGCCACGACGCGCACCGACGCGCCGGCGCGGACCTTCACGTCGCCGGGCTGCACGTCGATGCCGAGCCGGTGCGGCAGCACATAGAGCGACAGCAGCCGGGCCGCCTGTGCCGCAGGCGCCAGCGAGAAAAAGGCCGCGATGCCGAGGGCCAGCGAGGCGGCGGCGGCCTGCAGCGCCGCGCGCCGCAGCGCCTCCCGGCCGATCACGCGGTCGAGATCGAGCAGGCGCGCGCGGCGGATGGCGTCCTCGGCGACGGCTGCCGCCATCGGCCCGGCGTCGGCACCGCGATGGCCGATTGCGGTGACCAGCGCGTCCTCGAGCTCCGGACATCGCTCCTCGATGAGCCGCGCGACCCGAAGATCGCGCGGCGCGAGCCGCAGCGGCGCGAGCGCCCGGACGCACACGCCGCTCACAAGGCCGGCCGCCACGCCCCACAAGAGGATCAGCGCGCCGCCGTCGACGTGCCCGAAGTGCCCGATGGCCGCCGCGGCCGCGAGCACCAGCGCGCAGCCCGCGGCGGCCCGCGCCCACGCGGCAAGCGCCGTGAAGGTGCGCCACCGCCGCGTGACACGGCCGATGAGCGCCGACAGCTCGGCGTAGCGCTCGCCCATCATCCAAGCCTCCGGCCGAGGAGCCCCTCGGCCGCGAGCGCCACCACCATCAGCAGAAGCCCGTATCGCCAGAGGCTCTGCTGATCCTCCTGCTGCCGCTCGTCGGCACGGGCCTGTTGCGCGGCGGTGGCACGGAGGCGCGAAATGCCGGCCTGAAACGACTCCGCCGTCATTCGCCGCGGGTCCGACTCGCGCGGATCAACGTTGACGGCCACTCGTCTGGCGGCCGGGCCCGCCCCGATCGCCGCGACGCCGGCGATGCGGCCCTGCTCGCCCGGCAGCTCGCCCACCAGATACTCCGACCGGGTGGCCCGGGACGAGGCCAGGTACCGAAGCATTTCGTGAACGAACGGGACGAATGCCGGCTGCAGCGGAAAGTCGTTCCACCGGTAATTGAGGTCCGACCCGAACAGCAGGAACCGTCCTGCGGCTCCGCCCGGGTGTCCGCCCTCCTCGATCAGGGCCGGCGTCCCGTCGGTGAATCGCGCGAGCACCACGGCCTCGGGGGGCGCCTCGAGCAGCGCCGCGCGCTCGAAGCTCACGTTGCCGAGCGCCCCGCCGCCGCCGAACAGCCGGAAGATCGGGTGGCGCGTGTCGGACGGTGCGAGGCTCAGGGTGCCGCCGCTGCGCGACGTCCAGGCCACGGCGGCGACGCCCGCCAGCGCCTGCCTGATAACCGCGGGCTCCACATCGGGGCCGGCCGCCACCAGCAGGCCGCCCCCGGATCGGACGAACTGCGCCAGGCGCTCACGTCCGCGCTGTTCCATCCCGCGCGTGCCGAGCACGACGATCGCGCTGACGCCCTCGACCTCGGCGGGGCCGAGCGTGGAAAACGTGGCGCCGCTGAGCGCCCGGAACTGAAAGCGCGCCGGGCCTTCCGCCACGGCCAGCGCGCGCTCCAGGTAGAGGGCCTCCGAGGGATGGCCCGACGCAGTAACCGCCAGCACGGAGGCGGCATTGCTTCGATCGAGCACGGCATATCGGGCGTTGTCCGCGCCGTACCCCGCGCGATCGTCGACCGATGCCGATACCACGCCGGACTCGGCCGCCGGCAGCGGCAGTCTCGCCTCCGTGCTGCCGTCGGCAGGCACGACGACCGGCACCGCGCCCACGCGGCGGTCGTCCAGCGTGAACACCACCTGATCCGCGACCGGCTGCCTCGAGAAATTGCGCACCGCGGCCACCGCCTCACGGCCCTCGATACGCAGCGCCGCCAGCGCGATATTGGCCGCGGGGCTCTCGACCTCCTCCACCGCGACCGTGGCGTTCTCGGGAATCGCGCCGCCGCTCGCGGCGTCCCAGCCGCTCTGCTGCAGATCCGTTACGACGACGAGGCGGCCCGGCCGCCCGGCGAGCTCCTGCGCCGCGCGCTCCAACGCCGCGCGGAAGCGCGTCGCGCCGGCCCCTGGGGCGAGCGCCGCGATCGACGCGAGGGCGCCCGCACGGTCGCGTGACAGCGGCGCGACGACGTCGGCGGCATGGGCGAACGACAGGACGGCGACCGCGTGCCCGGACGGCGCCTCGCGGACGGCGCGCCCGGCCCGCTCGCGGACGGCGTCGAACTGTCCGGGCGCGGAGAGACTTGCCGACGTGTCGACGAGTACGACGGTCGCCTCGCCGGTCAGCGCGGCGGCCTCCCCGGTGAGGTACGGCCGCGCGAAGGCGCACGCGAGCAGCGCCACGGCGGCGACGCGCAGCGCCAGCAGCAGCAGCTCCCGCAGGTGGCGGTGGCTCGATTGCTCGACCGGCGCGGCGCGCAGGTAGCGCATCGCCGCAAACTCCACGACCGGCTCGGCGCGCCGGTAGAACAGATGGATCGCAATCGGGATCGCGGCGGCGGCGGCCCCCAAGAGGAACAGCGGCGAGAGGAACGCGAGGCCGAACATCAGCGCGCCCGCCCCCGCGTGGAGAGGTAGGACATGAGCGCGAAATCGAGCGGCGTCGAGGTGTCCATCAGCCGGTAGTCGATGCCGGCCGACCCCAGCTCCCGGCCGTAGCGCTCGATCGTCTCGCGCAGCGCCCCCAGATACTGTTCGCGAACCGCCGACGGCACCGCCATCAGCTCGTCACCGAGCTCCAGGTCACGGAACCGCGCGGCCCGCTCGAACGGAAAGGTGCGCTCGGCGGGATCGATCAGGTGAAACACGATGACCTCGCTGCCGCGGAACCGGAAGTGCCGCAGGCCGTCGATGACCGTCTCCGGCTCGTCCAGCAGATCGGAGATCACGACGACCAGCCCGCGCTTGTCG
>Ga0156172_1025_pt3 | contig 16778 bp, 18 predicted proteins | sample RifCSPlowO2_12_FD_107825 | JGI IMG/M metagenome (GOLD analysis project Ga0156172, IMG submission 107825) | Acidobacteria bacterium RIFCSPLOWO2_12_FULL_67_14 | reverse complement strand
GGGCCCCGCGAAGGCCCGCCGCTACGTTGACATGAAGATGAGGCTGGCGGGAGCGCGCGTTGCGCGGCCCGGTCGGCTGAAGTAATCTCATGCCCTCGCGCCCTTCTCCGAGCCATGAGCCGCGCATCCCGGCGATGACCACAACATCCTCCCGTCGTGTCGGTCCGGCGACGTGGCGTGCAGCGAGTCTCATGCTCTGTCTCCTGGCGCTCTTTCCGACGATTGCGCTCGGCCAGGAGTACATCCGGGTTCCCGAGCGGCAGACCCACACTGACGTGAAAGCCGGTCCTTCGTCCGGTTCGATTGTGCTCGTGCTGATTCCATCCGGGACCGTGCTGCCGGTGGTCAAGCGTCAGGGAGAGTGGATCCAGGTCAGGCTGTCGCCGGAGCTTAGACTCGGAATTCCGATGCGCTGGTACAAGAACGAAGAGCTGGGGTTCGTACACGACTCCACGGTGGACGTCGTCAAGGGACGGCCGCCAGCCCAGGCGTCCCAGGAGCCTCCGGTCGGCCAGCCGCCACGGCAGTACGTCCGAGTTCCGCCGCGCCAGACCAACACCGATGTCAAAGCGGGCGCCGGGTCCGGCTCCATCGTGCTGCTGCTCGTCCCGAGCGGAACGGTTCTTCCCGTGGTGGGGCGTCAAGGTGAGTGGATTCGCGTGGATCTGCCGCCGGAGCTCCGCCGCATCGGAACACCGATGCGCTGGTACAAGAACGAAGAGTCCGGGTTCGTGCACGAATCGACCGTGGAAGTGTTCGAAAGGTAAAGCGAGTGGAGCTCACATGAAGCACGGACCAGCATCGTTCGCCGTCTCGGGTCTGGCGGTGTCGGCGCTCGTCCTGTCGATGACCGCCGAAACGCCAGACGCACAACAGAGCGGGCGTCCGGCAGACGGCAACGCGCCTCGACGGATGGGCGGCTATGAAGTGGTGGAGAACTGGCCCAGACCGCTGCCCGACACCGACCTCTCGCATGACGGATGGACCTGGGGATCGGGCTGTGGAGTGTGGGCCGAGAGCCCGGACAAGGCGTGGATCTGCCAGCGCGGCGAGGTTGAGCTTCCGCCGGGCGCCAAGCCGTGGACGTTCGTCGGCCTGCTCATCCCTCCCCGGACCAATACCGGCCGCTGGCCGTACTCCGGCACCGATCCGGGCTACAAACTGCGCCGGCATCATGTCATCTTCGCCGTGGATCGCGAGGGCAGGACCATCGTGGAGTGGCTGCAGCACGACAGGTACCTCGCGCCGCCGCAGGGATCGGGTCCGGGGTCGGTGTCGCGGGGGCCGCACAAGATCCTGATGAATCCGTACGATCCCCTGAAGCACCTCTGGGTCGTCGACGACGACATGCACGAGATCAACGTCTTCACGAACGACGGCAAGCGGGTGAAGACGATGGGCGTACGAGGGGTGCCGGGACGCGGGCCGAACAACTTCAACCGCGTCACCGACATCGCGTGGCTGCCCGACGGTACGTTCTTCGTGGCCGACGGATACGCCGGCGTGCGCGTTGCGAAGTACGACAAGGACGGCAAGTTCCTGTTCGACTGGGGACAGGTGCCGTACAACCCGGACAACCCGGGCCCCAACGAGTTCTTCTCCGTTCACAGCATCGGGATCAGCCGCGACCGCCGGATCTTCGTCGCCGACCGCGAGCACCACCGGATGCAGGTGTTCGACGAGAACGGCAGGTTCCTCGATATGTGGCCCACCGGCCACAATTCAGCCGTGCTGGCCCACATCGTCACGGAGGACGATTACGTGTGGGTGGCGGACTGGACGACCGACAGGCTCGTCAAGTACGACTTGAACGGCCGCTACATCCTCGACATCGGCGGCACCGGAGCGCTGCCCGGTCAGTTCGACGGCGTGCACCAGATCCATGTCGATCGGGAAGGCAATCTCTACGTCACCGAGGTGTCCAACGACCGCTCGCAGAAGTTCCGCCCGCGGAAGGACGCCGACCCCGCACAGCTGATCGCTCCCATGGTGGGCGCCAGGACTCATTGGTAGGAGGATTCATGGCCAGGCCGCGCGTCGTGTTCGTGCTGGCGGGGCTCGCCGCAGCGCTGGCGAGCGGGTGTGCGCGGCAGCCGGAGCCGGCTGCGGCCGATCCGGGCGGTTCAGGAAGGCAGACCGGCCGGCCCGACGAGCCCCTGATGGCGAGTCCCAACCCGACCAATCCGAGCGACCAGGGCTACACCGGCCCGTATGAGGTCGTCGCCGACTGGCCGAAGCCCGTTTCGACGTGGCCCGGCGTCGGCAAGGGCTGGACGTGGGGATCGACGCAGGCGATCTTCGTCGAGAGCCCGAATCGCATCTTCCTCGGCATGCGCGGCCTGCTGCCCGAGCTGAAGCCGGTGGGCGAATTCGGCTCGGACGGCGAGGTCATCACCGTGAACGCGGGCACGCAGGGGCCGGTCCGGCTCCTCTTCCCGATCGTCGGCGGACCGATGCGAAACGCCAGCATGATGAGCCCGGGCGAGGTCACCGACCTCTCGTGGGCCGTCGAGGGCAGGGATTACAGGTGGGAGCACGTCATCACGGTGCTCGATGCCCAGGGGAATCTCGTCGAGGACTGGTCGCAGTGGGACTCGCTGTTCAAGCCGCGGAACCTGAAGCGGGCGCAGGGACGGGTCCACAAGATTCGCATCAGCCCCTACGACCCGCAGAAGCGGGTGTGGGCGATCGACGACGGCAACCACGTCATCCGGATCTTCAGCAACGACGGCAAGCAGCTGCTGCAGACAATCGGGACGTTCGGCGAACAGGCAGACGACGAGACGCACTTCGAGGGGCGCCAGAACGACATCGCGTGGCTGCCCGACGGCACGTTCTTCGTCGCAGACGGCTACGAAGGCGCGCGCGTCGTCAAGTTCGACAAGGACGGCAAGTTCCTGATGCGATGGGGTCAGCGGGGCGAGGAGGGAGGCAACGAGAAGCGTCCAGGCTATTTCAACACCGTCCACGGAATTGCCGTCGACCAGGAGCGGCGCGTCTACGTGGTCGACCGCGGCAACCGCCGCATCCAGGTATTCGACGAGAACGGCACGTTCCTGAACCAGTGGTATCTCGGGGATCTCTCGGCCACCTACAACATCGAGATCACCGACGACCAGGTGATGTGGATGTCCGACGGCCACGGGAACTTCAAGATGTACAAGTACGACCTGAACGGGCGGATGCTGTATCAGTGGGGCACCAAGGGGGTGCAGACGCCCGGCGAGCTGTGGGGCGTCCACCAGTTCAGCGTCGATGCGGACGGCAACCTCTACACGGTGGATGTCTGGGGCGGGCGGCCGCAGAAGTTCCGGCCCAGGCCCGGCGTGGATCCGCGGCTGCTGGTCGGGCAGCCCGTCAGGGCCGCCTGGAAGTAGCGGATGGTCGCGGCGCTGCAGCGGGCCTGCGAAGGCCGATAAAATGGCGCCTTCCACCACGTGACCCGGATCCGCCAACTGGACGGCCTGCGCGCGCTCGCCGTCATGGCCGTCATTCAGCAGCACTGGGGTGCCGCCGCCGTCAACCAGGCGATCGGCCCGGGCGGCCTCGGGGTCAACTGCTTCTTCGTCCTGAGCGGTTTCCTCATCACCGGCATCCTGCTGCGCGCGCGCACCGGCGGGGATCCCGGCGAGGCGCTCAGGACCTTCTACATCCGCCGCGCGCTCCGCATCTTCCCCGCCTACTACCTGGTGCTCGTGCTCGGCAGTCTGGTCAGCCGGCATGTGAGCGACGACTGGCTGTGGCACGTCTTCTATCTGTCGAACGTCAGGCTGGCAATCGATCGGGAGTGGCCCGGGGCGGCGGCTCACCTCTGGTCGCTGTCAGTCGAGGAGCAGTTCTACCTGGTCTGGCCGGCGGTCGTGCTCTTCACCGCGCGGCGGTGGCTCGAGCCGCTCATGCTCGCCATCGTGGCCGCCGCGCCGATCTGGCGAGGCCTGATCCTCACGGCCACCGGCGGCAACGATTTCGCCGCCGCCAATCTGCTGCCCGGCGCCAGCGACTGCCTCGCGATGGGCGCCTGGCTCGCCTGCCGCCGCGAGCGGACGTCGAGCCCACTCCCGCCGTACGTCGTCTATGCGGGCGTGCTCCTCTGGCTGGCCGGCAGGGTCGGCAGCGATCTGGTGCCGGGGTGGCGGCTGGGGCTGCTCGCCGGCAGCACCGCGTCGGCCCTGATCTTCGTCGGCCTCGTCGACCACATTGTCCGCAACGGCTCCGGCACCCGCTGGCTGGCCTGGCGCCCGCTCGTCCACGTCGGCGTCGTCTCGTACGGCGTATACCTGTTCCACAACTTCGTTCCCGCGTTCGCGGACGCGGTGAGCCCTGACCTCGCCTCCTGGATGTACGCCCACGGCGCGGGTCCGTTCGTCACCGTGGCCGCGTTGTCGGTGGGGCTCGCGACGATCTCCTGGATCGTCGTCGAGCGGCCCCTGAATGAGCTCAAGGACCGCGTGCCGTTACAGGATCGAGCCGATCGACAAGCCGGCCCGGCCGAACTCTCGCTCCCGAGGGCGACGGGGCCTCATGTAACCGCCTTGTAACGGATGCGGGTGCGCGGTCGATTGCTGTCTATTTTGCGGTATGCTCCCCAGTTGTCGGGACCGCCGGTTTCAGCGAGGAGAGTAGCGGATGGCAGGGGTTGATTCGGTTCTTCGCAAAGCACAGGCGCGACTGCAGGCGGCCGAGCGTGACCAGGGAACAGCCGAGCGAACTGCAACCGCCGCCAAGCGCCGATTCCGTCGCGCGCGGCTGACGCTCAAGAAGGCCAAGAAGCGCTTCAAGAAGGCGGCCAAGGTCGCGCGGAAGGCCGGGGAGGCCGCCGAGGCCGCTCGGAAGTCGTTTTCGAAAGCGAGCACGCGCGTGCGGAAAGAGAAGAAGCGGGCGAAGAAAGCCAGGAAGACCCGCAAGACCGCCGCGCCGGAGGAGCCCGGCCGCGCGGCCAGGATCCTCGCCAGGAAAGCTTCCCACCGGAAGGCCGTACCGCAACGGGGGGCTCGAAAGCGCCCGCGTCGACGTGCGCCCACGGTTGCCGTCCGGCAACACACGCGCCCGGACGAGCAGCCGCAGGCTGAAACATTCGAGCTGGGCAACGCCGATCTGATCTAGCGTGTTCAGCGGCCTGGATTGAAAGTGGCTAATCTACGCGATCAAGCGACGTCGAGAAGCGCGCGTGGGTTCTTCTCGGCAATTAGCAGCAGGGTTCGGGCGGCACCCGAGGGTGCCCGACGACCCTGTTCCCATTCCTGGAGCGTACGCACGGACACTCCGAGCAACTCGGCGAACCTCGGCTGCGAGAGGCCCGTTTTCTCCCTGATCTTCGTGACGGATGGCACTTTCGTCAGGCGACCATGCTCGCCTCGTTTGAGCTGGCGAATGCCCTCGAGAATCTCCTGACCGATGTTCCGATTAGCCTTGGGCATCGATCTCCTCCTTGATCGTCTTCAAGACGTTCGCAGGAATGTTGTCCGCCACGTTCTTGGCGTACAGCGTCAGCATCCAGATCTCGCCATGTCGTAGCCGCAGAAAGTAGATCATTCGAAGACCACCGCGCTTGCCGCGGCCCGCGACGCCCCACCGAAGTTTTCGAACGCCGCCCGAACCCGGAATCACGTCACCCGCTTCAGGATTCACGACAAGCGACTGCTGCAGGGCGGCGTACTCATCGTCAGACAAATACTCCTGCACTAACTTCGTGAAGAGCCTCGTCTCGACGAAGGTCACCATGGCGATCTTACGTCAATGACGGACTACGTCACAGACGGAATTCCATCGCGGGGGCAGGGTCACATTGTTCGCTCAGCAGCAGGTGTCGCTCGCACAGCTGCCTGTAAGGCCTTGATTTCGGCCAACTTGGCCAATTTGACCCGTTCAGCCAGAGCGCTCGCGCGTTATGGACGAATTCCGCCCCGTTCTACCTGGCGGGGCTGGGACCGGCCTTCCTGATCGCCAGCACCTGGGCGGACAGAATCACGTCTGACATCATCCACGTCACTGCCGCCGCCAGCTCCGCGCCCGGCGACGCCGGGGGTCGCGGGCCCCGCCGCAGACGCTCGAACACGGCCAGCGTGAAGTCGGGCCAGATGTCTTCGCCGTACTGCTCCGTGGACTTCGTGGCGCCTGGTTTCCGGACGCTGGAGTGCGTGTCCTCGATGATGTAAAGGCCGCCCGGACGCACGTGCGGCAGGAGACACCGCAGCGTACCCGCGACATGGTTGGTGACGTGAGAACCGTCGTCGATGACGATGTCGAATGGACCGTATCGCGCCGCGATCTCCTCGAGCATGGCGACGTCGGTCTGGTCGCCCTCCAGGAACACCACTCCGTCCGCGGACGGCTGGGACGTCAACCAGCGCCGGAGCTTGATATCGATCCCCACGACCGAGGCGCCAGGGAACAGCGCCTTCCAGATGGCGGTGCTGCCCCCGCCTTTCACGCCGATTTCAAGGATGCTCGCCGGCTCCCGATCGAACATTGGCAGCAGCCTTCGGTAGAACGCGAGGATGTGCGGCAGCTTCTGGGGGAAGGCAGCATGATTCAGGAGACCGTTGTCGCTCATCGCCGCCAGCTGTGCGTCGTCCTCCCACGGACGCTTTCGCTCGAAGAAGGCCGCGGCCAGGCCCTGGGCGGTTTGCGTGCGGATCAGCGTGGCCACGGCGTCCTGCGCCCGCTCCCAGTCGCGCTCGACGCAGCTGCGCATGTCCCTCAACAGCTCGTCCATCTGGGCATACAGCGCGCTGGATGTCTCCGACTTCGATGGACCACGCGTCCCCTCTGACGTCGGCGATCCCTTTCTCGAGACGATCCTGTCGCGAACACGTCTGAGAAGAGCGCCCGTTCGGCGCCGCTCGACGCCGCTGCGCATGTCCCCGAGCAGGTCGTGCATCCGGTCGTACAGCGCGCTGAATTCCTCCGGCTTCGATGGTCCACGCTTCCCCTTTGACCCACTCATCGGCGATTCCTTCCCGAGATGATCCTGTCACGGAAGGCAACCCGCGTCTTAGACGTGACGTTCTTGAGGTAGGTCCGCTCTTTGAGAAATTGCTCGAAACGTTGACCGAGGCGATCCATGAAGACAGAAGGTCCTTTCCGACCTGACTGTCTCTACTGATTCTTGGGATCTCATTGCGCCGCAAGAAGTTGGCGCGCCCTGCAGGACTCGAACCTGCGACCTCCTGATTCGTAGCGGGCCGAAAGGAGGCAACCGAGGGCAGCTGGAAACCGCTGCCCTTCGTCTTTCTAGGAATTCTCACAACTCGGGGCAACACCAGAAAGCCGCGAGCCGCTACCGATTGTCAGTCATTTGTCAGTCGTCTATCGTCGCGACCGCCCACAACCGTCGCTTGTCCACGGGCAGCCGTCGGAAGCAGCTCGAGCACCTTCGGTATGAGTGGTTGCAAGTCTGCCAGCGTGTTGCTGTCGGCAATCAGCACCAAGACCGCGATGCTGAAAGTCGACAACTTCTGTTGGTGCTGGAGCTTTCGATCGACGGTCAACATCACCGATGAGGAGCTGCGGAAGACACCGACCGGCGTGTGGGAACGTCGGCAGTTGTTGAACAGCGTCCCACCGAAGACAGAGACGCGCGAGGAAGACGCCACGGCGCCAGCCGTCGGCGAGTAGAGGCAACAGGAAACGACCGTGAGCCGCTACGGATTGTCAGTCATTTGTCAGTCGGCCTCAGCAGCCGTTGACGGGCGCGATCGAAATCGCGAGATTTCTTCGAGAATTTTGGCGCGCCCTGCAGGACTCGAACCTGCGACCTCCTGGTTCGTAGCCAGACGCTCTATCCAACTGAGCTAAGGGCGCACGAGGCGGATCGGCTCGGGCGGCAGGCGCCGCCCGAGGTACAAAATTCAACTATAGCACCGGCGGGTCCGCGGCTCGATGGCTGGCGTCTCGCCGGGGACCCGCTCTACATATAATCCTGGCATGAGCCACGTCGAGCACCGTGCGCAGGCCCCGCCCTCCGTCGCCTGCTACGTGCTCACCGTCAGCGATTCGCGCACACCTGACACCGACGCCGGCGGACGGATCATCCGCGAACTGCTCGCCGCCGCCGGCCACACCGTCACCGGCCACGCCATCGTTAAAGACGACCCCCATGCCGTGACGCTCCATGTGCAGGGACAGATCCTGGCGCTCGACACCGAGGTGATCATCACGACCGGCGGCACCGGGATCACGTCGAGGGACTCGACGTTCGAGGCGATCGACAGCCTGCTGGAAAAGCGGCTGGAGGGCTTCGGCGAGCTGTTCCGGATGCTCAGCTTCCAGGAGATCGGCGCCGCCGCGATCATGAGCCGGGCGACCGCTGGCACCGTCGGCCGGAAAGCAATCTTCGTGCTGCCCGGCTCGCCGGCCGCCGTCCGGCTCGCCATGACCCGGCTGATCCTCCCCGAGCTCGGACACGTCGTCCAGCAGTTGAGCCGATGACGACGAAGATGCGGCCCATCCGGAGCCTGATCGGTCTCGACGAGGCCCGGGCACGGATCGACGCGGCCGTGCGGCCGATCGATCGCACCGAGCGCGTGCCCCTCGCCGAGGCGAACGGACGCGTGCTCGCGGAGGATCTGGCGGCCGCCGCGGACGTGCCGCCCTTCGACCGGGCCGCCATGGACGGCTACGCGGTGCGTGCCGCGGATACGGCTGGTGCCAGTCCCGCGTCACCGCGGGCGCTGACGCACACGGGCACCGTCTTCACGGGCGAGGCACCCCGCCGGCCGGTCGGGCCGGGCGAATGCATCGAGATCGCGACCGGCGCCCCGATGCCGCCTGGCGCCGACGCCGTGGTGATCGTCGAGGAGACCGACGGCGGCGCAGCCGGGCCCGTGAAGGTGTTTGGGGCGGTGGCGCCCGGCCAGAACATCGGCCGCCAGGGCGCCGACATCCGGCAGGGGCAGGACGTGCTTCGTGCCGGCACCCTCCTGACGCCGAGCCGTGTCGGCGCGATGGCCGCGATCGGCCGGGCGCACGCCATGGTCTACAGCCGGCCGCGCGTGGCGATTCTCTCCACCGGCAACGAGCTCGTGGATCCGGGCGCGTCGCTCGGCCCAGGCCAGATCTACGACATCAACCGCTTCACGCTGGCTGCCGTCGTGGCCGACCACGGCGGCGTCCCGGTGCCCTACCGGACGGCGGCCGACACGCTCGACGATCTGGCGCGCGCGGTGGACGACTGCCTCCACGACGATGTGCTCGTGTTTTCGGGCGGCAGCTCGGTCGGCGAGCGCGACCTGATCCTCGACGTCCTCACCACGCGCGGGGAGCTCGTCTTCCACGGCATCGCCCTCAAGCCCGGAAAGCCGACCGCCTTCGGGCGCGTGGGCGGACGGCTCTTTTTCGGGATGCCGGGTTACCCGACCTCGTGCCTGTCGAACGCCTACATCCTGCTCGTCCCGGCGCTTCGGAGGATGGCCCGCCTGCCGCCGCACACGGCGCGCACGATGAGGCTGCCGCTCGGGCGGCGGGTCGCGTCGGCGTCCGGGCGGCACCAGATCTATACGGTGAAGGTCGAGGGGGGCGCCGCCATGCCGGCGTTCAAGGCCTCAGGCGACATCACGAGCATGTCGGAGGCGGATGGCTACATCGAGATCGCCGCGGAGACCGATGTCGTGGAGGCGGGGACGATCGTGGACGTGAAGCTGTTCTAGGCCCGGCTAAAGCCTGGCACTACGTACTACGTACCGGGTACTACGTACGGATTGGCTCTGTGTCTCTGTGTCTCTGTGGCCCGTTGAAAGCGTGAAATGACTGATTCCCAGAAGCAGGTGGCGGCGTCGATCGGCGTGCCGGTGGCGCGCCGGCACATCTTGCTCTGCTGCGACCAGACGACCCCGAAATGCTGCGAGAAGGCGCGGGGGCTGGCAGCGTGGGCGTTCCTCAAGCGCCGGCTGAAGGAGCTCGGGCTGTCCGAGCAGGGCGGAATTCTCCGCACGAAGGCCAATTGCCTGCGGATCTGCGAGGGCGGGCCGATTGCGGTCGTCTACCCCGAAGGCGCCTGGTACGGCGCGTGCGACCCGCCGGTGCTGGAGCGGATCATCCAGGAGCACCTGATTGGCGGGCGCGTGGTGGAGGACCACGTCATTGAGACGCGCCGCTTGGGCACGATATAATTGGCAGGTTTCACCTGTAAGAAACCCGACCTGTAATCCAACCGCATCTCCTCCGGGGTGCCGGGTCGCGTACGACCAGCCGGCAGAACCCTCCGGAGCAGGGTAGAAAAATGTCAGTGACCGACGTCGCCGTTCAGGAGACCCCCTCGCAGTCGCGCACCGAGCGCATCGTCAACAACTTCGCCATTCAAGTCGCCACCGTCAATGGATCCGGCAGCCAGACCGCGAACCTGGTGCTGCTGAGGTCCATCTTTCAGATGGGCGTCCCGGTGTCGGGCAAGAACATGTTCCCGTCGAACATCGCGGGGCTGCCCACCTGGTACACGATCCGGACCAGCGCCAAGGGCTACATCGGCCGGAAGAAGGAGGTCGACTTCCTGGTCGCGATGAACCCGGAAACGGCGCGGGAGGACGTGCTGACGCTCCCGCCCGGCTCGGCGGCGGTGTACGACGAACCGCTCAAGCTCAAGGACCTCCGCACCGACGTCGTCTTCTACCCCGTTCCCTTCGACAAGCTGATTACCGCGATCACCCACGACGCCAAGCTCCGGCGCCTCGTGCGCAACATGATCTACGACGGGGTGCTCTCGCGGCTGCTCTCGATCGACATGGCGCAGATGGAAAAGGCGCTTCGCAAGCAGCTCGGGAAGAAGGAGAAGGCGATCGTGCTCAACATGAGCGCGCTCAAGGCGGGCTACGACTACGCCGAAGCGAACCTGCCGAAGCTCGATCCGTTCGTCATCGAGCCGATGAACAAGACGCAGGGGATGATCCTCATCGAGGGCAACGACGCGGCCGCCATCGGATGCCTGATGGCCGGCGTCACGTTCGTGGGGTGGTACCCGATCACCCCCTCGTCCTCGCTCTGCGAGTCGCTCATCGGGTATCTCAAGAAGTACCGCCGCGACCCCGAGACGGGCAAGGCGACCTACGCGGTCATTCAGGCGGAAGACGAAATCGCGGCGCTCGGCATGGTGATCGGCGCCAGCTGGGTGGGCGCGCGGGCGATGACATCGACCGCCGGGCCCGGCATCTCGCTGATGGCGGAGTTCACGGGTCTCGGCTACTACACCGAGGTCCCGGCGGTGATTTTTGACATCCAACGCGTGGGGCCGTCGACCGGTCTGCCGACGCGGACGGCGCAGCAGGACATGCTCTCGGCCGCCGTCCTCTCGCACGGCGACACGAAGCACCCGATGCTCATCCCCTCGTCGGTCACCGAGTGCTACACGATGGCGATGGAGGCGTTCGACCTCGCCGAGCGGCTGCAGACGCCGGTGTTCGTCATGTCGGACCTGGATCTCGGGATGAACACCTGGATGTCGTACCCGTTCGAGTACCCGACCCGGCCGCTCGACCGCGGCAAGCGGCTCGACGAGGCGACGCTCCAGAAGATCGGCGAGTTCGCGCGCTACCGTGACGTGGACGGCGACGGCATTCCGTACCGCACCGTGCCTGGCGACGGCCTGCCCGCATATTTCGTACGAGGCTCCGGCCACAACGAAAAGGCGCAGTACAGCGAGCGCGCCGACGACTACGCGAACAACCTCGACCGGCTCGCCCGGAAGTTCGAGACGGCGCGGACGCTGGTGCCGAAGCCGGAGGTCGACATGGTCCCGGGCGCCCGCATCGGGCTGATTGCCTACGGGACGAGCCACTGGGCGATCGTCGAATCGCGCGACCAGATCAAGAGCGAGCAGGGGATCGACGTGTCGTACCTGCGGCTGCGCGCCTATCCCTTCACCCGCGAGGTCGCAGAGTTCATCGACCGCTGCGACCGCGTCTATCTCGTCGAGCAGAACCGCGACGCGCAGATGCTCGGGCTGCTCAAGATGGAGTGCACGCCGGCGCAATTTGCCAAGCTGCGCAGCATACGGCACTATATCGGGCTTCCGCTCGACGGGCGCTCGGTCACGACGGAACTGTTGAAACAGGAGCGGTCCGCCTAAAGCCGGACGAAGATCGTAGTGCCCGACTTCAGCCGGACGAAGATCGTAGTGCCCGGCTTCAGCCGGACGAAGATCGCAGTGCCCGGCTTCAGCCGGACGAAGATCGCAGTGCCCGGCTTCAGCCGGGCCAGGAGCACAAGGGAATGTCCACCGAAACGCCAGTCCAGCCGCCGGCCCCGGGGAAGAAGGTCAACCGCATCGGCCTCGAGCCGGCCGCCTACCGGGGCGGCAAGACCACGCTCTGCGCCGGGTGCGGCCACAACGCCATCACCGAGCGCCTGATCGAATCGTTCTACGAGCTCGGGATCGAGCCGACGCAGGTCGTCAAGCTGTCGGGGATCGGCTGCTCGAGCAAGGCGCCGGCCTACTTCCTGAACGCGGCGCACGGGTTCAACTCCGTGCACGGCCGCATGCCGTCGGTGGCCACGGGCGCCGTGGTGAGCAACCGCACGCTGATTGCGGTCGGCGTGAGCGGCGACGGGGACACCGGCGCCATCGGGATCGGGCAGTTCGTGCACCTGATGCGCCGCAATCTGCCGATCGTCTACATCATCGAGGACAACGGCTGCTACGGGCTCACCAAGGGGCAGTTCTCGCCGACCGCCGACCTCGGGTCAACGCTCAAGTCAGGCGTGGTCAACGACTTACCGCCGATCGACACCTGCGCGCTCGCCATCGAGCTGGGCGCCTCCTTCGTCGCCCGGTCGTTCTCGGGCGACCCCAAGCAGCTCAAGGCGATCCTCAAGGCGGCCATCAGCCATCGTGGCACGTCGATGATTGATGTAATCTCCCCCTGCGTCACCTTCAACGACCACGAGGGCTCGACCAAGAGCTACTCGTACGTGAAGGACCACGACGAGCCGCTGGCCGACGTCAGCTTCGTCCCCTATTTCGAAGACATCGCGGTGGAATACGATCCGGGCTCGACGCAGGAAGTCAGGCTGCACAACGGCTCGAGGATCATGCTGAGCAAGCTGGCCGAGGATTATCAGCCGACGGACAAGATGAGCGCGCTCCGGCTGCTGCACGAGACCACGAGCCGCGGCGAGTACGCCACCGGCGTGATCTACATCGAGCCCGACAAGCAGGACTTCGTGGACATGCTCGGGATCGTGGACGAGCCACTCTCGATGCTGACCGAGGCGCAGACGCGCCCCGGCAAGGCCGTGCTCGACGAGCTGATGCAGAGCTTCGGGTAGTTTGTGACCGGCTATTATTCCGTCGCCGTCTTCCTCGGGATGATCATCGCGTTTGCGGTGGTGTCGCTGGCCGTCGCGCGCGTGCTCAGCCCGAGCCGCCCGTACGCGTCCAAGCTGGAAAGCTACGAGTGCGGCTCCATCCCGTTCGGCGACGCCTGGGTGCAGTTCCCGGTCGGCTTCTACCTGGTCGCGCTGCTCTTCATCGTCTTCGACGCGCTCGCGGTCTTTCTCTTCCCCTGGGTGCTGGCGCTTCGCGGCCTCGGTATGCCGGGCGTAGCCACCATGGTGGTCTTTCTATCGATTCTGGGTCTGGGGTGGTTCTACGCATACCGGGAGCGCATTCTCGAATGGCAATAAAGGGCCCGGTCCCCCAGATTCCCGTCCCCGTCTGGCGGAACTTCAAGGATCTTCAGGAATGGGAGACGCTGCACCAGACGCGCCCTGAGGGCGACAAGCACTCGGCGCTCTTCGAGCGCGTCACCGAAGGCATCCACGGCTTCCCGGGCGGCTTCCTGCTCACCACGGCGGCCGATGCCTTCTTCAACTGGGCCCGCAAGTCGTCGGTCTGGCCGGTGACCTTCGGCCTGGCCTGCTGCGCCATCGAAATGATGGCGACCTTCGCGTCGCGGTTCGACGTCGAGCGGCTCGGCATGGTGCCCTGGGCGTCGCCCCGCCACTCCGATCTGATGATCGTGTCGGGCACGGTGACCATCAAGATGGCGCCGATGCTCACGCGCATCTACGACCAGATGCCGGATCCGAAGTGGGCCGTCTCGATGGGGTCCTGCGCCAACTCGGGTGGCCCGTTCCGCCACGGCTACCACGTGGTCAAGGGCGTCGATCGCGTGATCCCGGTGGACGTCTACGTGCCGGGCTGCCCGCCGCCGCCCGAATCGCTGCTCAACGGGCTGCTGCTGCTCCAGGACCAGATCTCGCACTTCCGGCGCACCGGACGGCGCGCCACTCCCAATCCAAAAGTTGACTGAGATGTCTTTCCCTTCCGAGCCACAGAGCCACAGAGTCACAGAGTCCAGAAGATTATGGATTTCTCTGTGTCTCGGTGTCTCTGTGGCCCGTGGACGCTGATCGGATGACCGGCGAACAGGCCCGCGCCGCCATTGCCGAACGCTACCCCGCAGCCACTGTGGACGCGAGCGCGCTTGAGCGCCGAAGCCTTGGCGAAGGCGGTCCGGTCACGGTCACCGTCCCGGTGGACAGCTGGGTGGAGTTCGCGCACTTCGCAAAGACGACGCTTGGCTGCCGGTTCTTTTCGTTTCTGAGTGCCGTGGACTGGAAGGACGAGGGGCTCGAGGTCGTGGTCAAGGTCGACAACGTCGACACCGGGCTCTCACTCCTGATGAAGACGCGCCTCGGCCCGGGCGTGTCGGCGTGCCCCTCGCTCACCATGCTCTATCGCGGCGCCGACTGGATGGAGCGCGAGTGCTACGACATGTTCGGGATCCGGTTCGACGGCCATCCCGATCTGCGCCGCATCCTCCTCGGCGACGACTGGGTGGGGCACCCCCTGCTGAAATCCTACGCGGTCGACACGCCGCACCCGCCGTATCGATGACCACCGCCAACGCCGGCCGGGTCGAGCTCGACTACGCGGGGAGCGAGCGCCTCACGATGAACATGGGGCCGCAGCACCCCTCGGCCCACGGGGTGTTCCGCGCGATCCTGACCCTCGAGGGCGAAACGGTCGTCGGCATCGACGCGGTGATCGGCTACCTGCACCGCTGCCACGAGAAGCTCGCCGAGACGCTGACCTACGCGCAGTACCCGTCCATCGCGTCGAAGACCGACTACGTCGCCGCCATGACGAGCGAGTTCGCCTACGTGCGCGCGGCCGAGACGATCGGCACGATCGAGGTGCCGAAGCGCGCGGAGTACCTGCGCGTCATCGCCGCGGAGCTCCAGCGGGTCGCGTCGCACCTGCTCTGGCTCGGCACCTGGTGCCTCGACATGGGCGGCGCGCTCGGCGGCGGCGCGACGATCTTCCTCTACTGCATCCGCGAGCGCGAGCTCATCCTCGACCTGTTCGAGTCGCTGGTCGGGGCGCGCCTGCTCTACGGCTTCTATCAGGTGGGCGGCGTGCGCTACGACCTGCCGGCCGGCTGGGCCGATCAGTGCCGGACGACCGTCGACCTCATCGAACAGCGGATCGGCGAGTACGAGCGGATGCTCGAGGACAACCCGTTCTTCATGGTGCGCACGCAGGGCGTGGGCGTGATCTCCCGCGAGCTGGCGCAGGAACTCGGCATCGGCGGGCCGCTGCTGCGCGGCTCGGGCGTCCACCACGACCTCCGGCGCGCCGACGGGTACTCCTCCTACCGCGATTTCGAGTTCGCCGTCCCGGTCGAGACCTCGGGCGACTGCTTCGCGCGGTACCGCGTGCGGATGGTCGAGTTCCGGCAGGCGCTGCGGATCGTCCGGCAGGCGCTCGACCGGCTCCCCGACGGGCCGATCTCTTCGCGCCCCGGCCTCAAGTCGGTCGCGCAGGTCCGGATCCCGAAGGGCGAGGCGTACGCGCGCATCGAAGGCGCGCGCGGCGAGGTCGGGTGCTATCTCATCTCGGACGGCAGCGCCAAGCCGTACCGGATGAAGTGGCGCGGCGCGTCCTTCTCGAACCTGGCCGTCCTGCCGCACATCATCCCGGGGCACAAGGTGGCCGACGTGGTCGCGATCATGGGCTCGGTCGATCCGGTCTTTGGAGAGGTTGATCGATGAGAACTCCCAACGCCCAACTCCACAACTCCCAAATTGGGAGTTGTGGAGTTGGGCGTTGGGAGTTGAGGGGGTGTCATGCCTGAGTGGGTCACGCCGCTCGTCGCACCGTTCATCCTGCTGAACGCGGTGATCGGCCTCGTGACCTACGTCACGCTGCTCGAGCGGAAGTTCGCCGCGCGGATGCAGTCCCGTATCGGGCCCTACCGCGTCGGCCCGCACGGCCTGCTGCAGCCAATTGCCGACGCCATCAAGCTGATGATGAAGGAGGACGTGGTGCCGACGGCCGCCGACCGGCCGGTCTACAACCTGGCGCCGGTCGTCTTCCTGATCCCCTGCATGCTGATCTTCGCCACCATCCCCTTCGCGCCGGGGCTCGGGGTGGCGGACCTGAACATCGGCGTCCTCTTCTTCCTGGCCGTGTCGGCGATGGAAATCGTCGGCCTCTTCATGGCCGGCTGGGGCTCGAACAACAAGTACGCGCTCCTCTCCGCGATGCGCGCGGTCAACCAGGTGATCTCGTACGACCTGCCGTTCATCTTTGCGGCGCTGACGCCCGTGCTGCTGGCCGGCTCGCTCCGCATGTCGGACATCGCCGCGGCGCAGCAGGGCCTCTGGTTCATCTTCTACCCGGTGATCGGACAGCTCGCGTTCCTCGCGTTCATCGTGGCAACGGTCGCCTCCGAAAACCGCGCGCCCTTCGACATCCTCGAAGCCGAGTCGGAGCTCGTCGCGGGCTTCCGCGTCGAGTACTCGGGCATGAAGTTCGCCATCATCCAGCTGGGCGAGTACGC
>Ga0156172_1025_pt4 | contig 17230 bp, 14 predicted proteins | sample RifCSPlowO2_12_FD_107825 | JGI IMG/M metagenome (GOLD analysis project Ga0156172, IMG submission 107825) | Acidobacteria bacterium RIFCSPLOWO2_12_FULL_67_14 | reverse complement strand
GCCGTTCCCGGCGTCGGAGCCACCACCGCAACATCGCATGGGCGACAAGGATCAGCGCCACCGCCAGGCCGACGGCAATGGTGAGCTGCGGTCCTGCAAGCGATTCAGTCAGTACGAACACCGGTTCTTCTCCCGCCGCGCGCGGGCGCACGGCTACGCCCACCGGGAGCAGGAGGGCGTGAAATCAACGGATTGTCGGTGCGAGTGAACCGGGAACGTCAGAAGACGCCGCGCCCGAGATTTCTGAACGCCGGGCGGACTGCGAGCATGAACCTACCGTCGCGTCTGAAACGAATCGGTGTCAAGGCAGCGCGTCACCGGCGTGACGCCATCACCGGGCTCCGGCAGCCGTCGGGCGGGGAATGCTCTCGTCGCGCATGGCCGCCCGCCACGCGAACGTCGCCATCACCACCGCCGACTGCTGCAGCTCGTCATCGCTCATCCGCTCGGGAAAGTCGGCATTGGTATGGCGCGTGCGCCAATCGTAGGCGTCGAAGTCCTTGATGGCGTTGAAGCCGGGGACGCCCGCCTCATTGAACGGCACGTGGTCGGTGCTGCCGATGCCCTCGATGATGTTGCGGGTCATCCCGAGGTCGGTGAGCGGCGCCAGCCACGCATCGAAAATCGCCTTGGCGGCGCGGTTCCCTTCCATGTAGAACCCCAGCGTCCGGCCGCTGCCGGGGTCATCGTTCAAGTACACCGCGATGTTGTCGCGCGCGGCCTGCGTGGTGAGGTGCTGCTCGATGTAGGCGCGCGCGCCGAGCAGCCCCTGCTCCTCGCCGCTCCAGAGCGCGACGCGGATCGTCCGGCGCGGCTGGGCGCCCACCGCGGCGAGAATCCGCATCGCCTCCATCACCGGGGCCACGCCGTCGGCGTTGTCGGTTGCGCCCGTGGCGGTGTGCCAGGAGTCGAGGTGCGCGCCGACGAGCACGATCTCGTCGCGAAGCGCGGGGTCGCGGCCGGGAATCTCTGCGATGACGTTGTAGGTGTTGCGATCGTCGTAGTAGCGTGTCTGCAGCTCGACCCGCAGCTCGACTCCGGCGCCGGCCGCGAGGCGCGCGAGCAGGTTGTACTGCTCGGCGGCGAGCACAATCGACGGGACCGCATCGGGCGAAGTATTGCGGTTGCCGACCACGCCGACGGTTCCATCGGTGTAGGCGCTCGGCTTGAGCGCCACGGCCGCGCCGGCGCGCTGGAGCAGCGGCTGCAGCTGATCGGCCGGCGTCGTGCTGCGCGCCGACGGAAGCACGGGGTTGCCGGTCTGCACCGGCCGATCGTTCAGCCCGGGCTGCGGTCGATCCGAGATGACGAACTGCGCCTGCGGCAGGTGCGTGAGCACGATGGCCCCCCGCAGCTGACCCGCCATGGCCTGAATCTCTGACGCCGTCTTGTCGCCGACGTACACCGCCCGCCCGGCGACCGGACCGGCCATGGGCGGCGTCCACGCCTCCGGATAGGCGATGAGCGGCATGTAGCGCGGCGCCGTCATCTCGACGGAGACCTTCTCGAACGACCAGCCGCGGCCGAACTCGAACGGCTCCAGGTGCGGGTTGGCGAGGCCCCACTCGGCGAAGCGGTCGCGGGCCCACTGCGCGGCCCGCGTGTGCGCCGGCGACGCCGTCAGCCGCGCGCCCATCCCGTCAGTGAGCGCCTGGTACAGCGCTCGCGCGCCGGACCGCTCCAGCCCTTCCTGCCGGATGCGGGCCAGCGTGGTCGTTTCGAGGTTCTCCTGTCCGCTCGCAGCAACCGCGAGCGCACTCAGCGCTCCGGCAAGCCACAGTCGATGCATGATGGCGAACAAGGTAACCCGGATCAGCCGGGGAAGGAAGCGGCTCGCGCGCGCGAAACGTCGCGAGTTCCACCTCGAAACCACACGCCGGCCCACGTACTCCGCGATCTCCCGCTCGTTGGAGCCCGTCAGTTCGTAGGCCGTCGGAAACGTGCTGCCCGTGGCCGGACAGGCGCATGCCGCCGCCTTCCCGGCGCTGCCCGGGCTTTCACAGCGTTTTCGCTCGTCAGACCCGGCTGCTGCGTGTCACGATGGGCGCTCTATATGAGCCACCCCCTTCTGTTTCTGGGGCTCGCCTGCTGGCTGCTGCCGTCGGCGGCTGCTGCGCAGGAGCCGCCGCGGCCCGAGCCGCCGACCGGCGCGGCCGGCGCCTGCACGATCGTCGGCCCCCTGCTCGGCCCGACCGACTTCGGCGTGGCCGCGGGACAGCCGCTGGCGGATGCCTCAGCCACGCTCCTCCCCGACGGCCGTGTGCGGATGTACATCTTCGCGCAGGGCCGGGGCATCGTCAGTGCGGTGTCGTTGACGACGGAAGGCGTGAGCTTTGCGCCGGAGGCGGGGACGCGGTTGCCGGACGGGGCCGGCATGCCACGGGTAGTCGTCAATCCATCCGGCGGCTGGCGGCTCTTCTTCATCAGCGGCAACGGCATCCGGTCCGCCGTCAGCACCGACGGCCTCACCTTCACGATCGAGAGCGGGTTCAGGATCACTGCGGAAGCCGCGGGATTCACCACAGGAACCACGGCGGGGGCGGCGAGCGGCGCCACGGTGATCCGGCTGGCCGACCTCCGATACCGGATGTACTTCAGCGATCTGCCCCGTCCCGGCGATCCGCCTGGCAGCCACCGGATCAAGAGCGCCGTCTCGACGGACCAGCTCGCCTGGACGGTCGAGCCGGAGGTAAGAATCGGTCCGGGGGCGCCGGTGCTGACCGAAACGGCGGAGCACCCTTTCGCACTGACGAACGCAGACGGGTCCGTGACGTTGTATTACGGCAAGTTCACCGGAGGCGGGTCCGCGTCGACCGAGGGGCTTTACCACTCGACATCGATCGACGGGCTGACGTTCGAGCAGGAGACCTACGACGTCTTCTTCGGCAACGACCCCGACGCGCTCCGGCTGGCGGACGGAACGCTGGTGATGTACTACGGGCAGTTCGATCATCAGGTGGGCGGGACCATCAACCTCGCCCGCTGTCCGGAGCCGACCGCCCAATAGCACGAGCACCGGCGACGGAGCCCCGGTGCTCCGTCGCCGCGTGTGTCGCTCCGTCAATCGTTCGCGGGGGGCGGAGGCACAATATCAACACCGACAGGGTGCCCTCCCAGATCGAAGCACCGCTCGACCGCGCCCGCTACCCCATCTTCATCCCAAAAGATGGGAAGGCCGACCACCGAACCCTCGGCGAGCTGACAATTGTCGGAGCGAGGCCCGGCTTCATAACCGCCCCAACCAATTTGGTACGTAGTGCCGGGCTTCAGCCCGGCCCATCGGCGGGCCTGAAGGCCCGCCGCTACGACGAAATGAAAGATGCTCTAGAGATGTGCGACGAGTGCCAGGAGTTCCGCCGCCTGCTCCGGCGTCAGCCACGTGCCGGTCAGCGCCTCGGCCTCGTTGCCGAACGCGCCATACGACCCGTACTGCAGCTTCACCAGCAGTGAGTTCAGGACGCCGCGGTTGGTGATCCACCCTCGCAGCAGCGCTTCGATCGCCTCCGGATCAACGCTGTCGCTGGAGGTGGCCGAGAAGCTCACGGCCGCCCCCGCCGCGCCGGTCGCCAGCGTCGACAGGTCTCCAGGCACCGTCAGCAACGGCGGGGTCGTGTCCTGCACGATCACGTCGAAGGCGGCCTCGCTCGTGTTGCCGGCCGCATCGGTCGCCGTGCACGTCACCTCGGTCGTCCCGAGCGCGAAGATGGTCCCCGGGGCGCGCGAGCACGACGGCGTCACGGCTCCATCGACATCGTCTTCGGCCGAGACGCTGAAGCTGACGGTGATGCCTGCGGCTGAGGTCGCCTCTTCGGTGAGGCTGCCCGGCGCGGTGATGACGGGCGCGGTCGTGTCCTCCGGCTCGCATGGATTCATCGCCAACTCGCGCAGCTCGCATTCGTCAAGCGCACGGCTGTAGATGCGGGCCTCATCGATGAGGCCCTGGAAGGTGTGGGGATGCCCGAGGACGTCGTGGCGATCAACCCCGATATACAGGTCGCCGTTGGTGGTGCCGATGGGGCCGGGCACCGGGTACGTCGCCGCCAGCACGCCATCCACGTACACGCCTGATTCCAGTCGCAGATCCGGCCGCCGGCATCGATGGCCACAAACGCGTCGAGCGCCTTCTCGGTGACGAGCCGCAGCTCCGTCTCACGGTTCCGAAGCGTGGCAGTCTGGTGCGCGACCCGCTCTTCCAGCGTCGCGTTCAGCGTGACGAGCGCATGGCTTGCCTTCTGCCGCGCGGCGTCGGTGGAACCGATCGTCGTCGCCACGGAACCGATCACGGACGCCATCACACCGATCGTGAGCACCACGAGGAATGCCGTGCCGAACTCCACCCCGTACAAGTTCGCACGCTGACCCTCGACCGTCAGCCATCCCAGCAACACGGGAAGCGGAACCGCAATCCACAGCAGCCGTCGCGATGCGAAGCCGCCAAGATCGTCCGCGCGAATCACGGCCATCACGCCGGCCGGCGGGTCGCGCCACAGCACGCCAATGGCCAGCACCACGATCAGCACGGCGGTGTGGAATGCCACAGCCGTGTACGAGGACGCTTCCTGGTACAGCGCCTCGACATGGTAAAGATACCCGACAGAGGCAACGGACGACACGAGCATCGCCGCCAACGCAAGCGGGTACGCGATCCAGGTGCGGCCGCGCGCTACGCCTAACGCGGTTCCCAGAGCCGCGAAGCAGAACGCCGTCGTGGGGGCCATGCGACGCGCGGGAGGGGCCGTGGCCGTCTCGTCCAGGAACATGAGCTCGTCGATGCCGAGATCCCAACCGAGGACGTACTCGGTGAGCGTGAGAACGCCGATCAGCGCGACGAGGAGGCCCAGCACACGGGACAGGAGCGGACGGACGGCCGCGGTCCGAAGCGAGGCGCCGGCCAGGATGAGCGCCAGGGCGGTATTGACCTTCATGCTCACGCCAGCCGGCAATGGCTGTTTCAGCCATCCGACGTTGAGGATCCAGCCGATGAGCACCGCACATCCGCCGGCAAGAACCACCAGACCGGCCAGGTGAGCGATCGCGCCTACTTCCGCTCGAAGATGAGAACGTGCTGCCACGGAAGATCCTCGTTCACCCTTGCCAGCCTGAACCCTTCGTGCTCCACCTCGAGCTTCGCGACCGCGACCGACATCTTGTGGAGCGGCAGGATCGGCACCGAGGGATCTTCCTCACGGTATTCCAGCAGCACCAGGCGCCCCTGCGGCTTCAACGCCCCATGCAGCTTCTGCAGCATCGCCTGCGGCGCCTGGAGCTCGTGGTACACGTCGACCATGAGCGCCAGGTCGAGCGATGCGGGCGGCAGGCGGGGATCGTCCTGAGTGCCCAGGACCAGCGTGACGTTGTCCAGGCGCATCGTCTCGACCTTCTCGCGGATGATGTCGAGCATGCCCTGCTGAATGTCGTTCGCGTAGACACGGCCGGACGGTCCGACCATCCGGGCCATCCGCAGCGTGAAGTAGCCCGAACCGGCGCCCACGTCGGCGACCGCTGATCCCGGCGTGATGCCGATGATCCGCAGCGCCTGGCCCGGCGCCTCCTCGCGGTCGCGCTGCATGCGATCCAGCCACGGCGCGCCCGACACGCCCATGGTGCCGGCGTACACCCGGCCGCTGACGGGATGAACCCCTTCGCGCTGGCGCGCGGCGGTGGCCGTTGAGGCCACCGCCACCGCCACAAGGACGACGGCAAGCCGCTGGATTCCTGCCTTCATGCGATGGCCGGAGGAATGGTAATTGAAGTGGTCGGCCGGCGCACGATGAAGTTGCGGCCCGCGAACAGTGCCGGCCGATCCTCGTCACCGCGCTGGTCGTTCTCCACCGCCAGCCCGGTGACGGTAGGAGGTTTGCGTCGGCGTTCGTGATGGTGCCGTTCTTCGCATCGTTCGTCGCACTGGGGGCCTTCGCGACGGGCCCGGGTGTGCGGACACGGACCTACCTGCCGCTCGTGTGGGGCGGGATGTTCGCCGGCATTCCGCTGTCGATCCTTAGAGGAGCGCCCATACCGGCGGGAATGTCGCCAGAATGCCGATTCCCGTCAGTATCAAGGTGAGAAGGCAGACGGGGCGCGGCGCGATCGTGCGATCCCCCCACCGGAGGTGAAGCGCGCCCCAGGCGATCAGCCACACGGCGGTTGCGAACGTGGTGCGGCCGGACACGCCACCTGCCCCTTCGTGCAACGCGGGAGCGGCGAACAGACCGTTTTCGTTCAGGAGCACGAACATCCCCACCGCACATGCGCCGATGCCGGCGGCAAGGAACGATGCCATGGCGCTGCCGTTCGTCATGATGAGGCGTTCAGTCGCAGGTTCGATGGGAGCAGTCTTCGTCATCGCCGCTCTCTCCGGCATGGGTTCATTGAAGAGGAGCGACCTTGTTCACGAATACGCCCATCAGCGAGACAAAGCCGACCAGGGCGACACAGACAGCGAGCAAGATGATCGCCATGGTTCGCAGCGACGCATCGGCAACGGCCGCGGATCGGTAACGCACCACGACGAACGCGGCGGCGGTGGCGAGCATCGAGGCGATCCACGGCATGTGTTCCTTGCTTTCCATCGCAAATGCGTGCAGCCAGGCGGTGTCTGCGTTCGCCTGGATCAGCGATCGGGGAAACTGACTGAGGTCGACCGCGCCCGCGGGAGGGGTGGCGCGGTACGGCGGAAAGATGATGTATGTCCCCACCAGCACCGTGAGCCACACCATCGCCGCGGCGAAGGCCGTGATGGCCGCGAGGGCGCGTGAGGCGGACGGCGACGGAGCAGGCGACGTTCGGGCCGCGAACAGATAGAACAGCGCCGCGGTCAGGGCCATGAGCGCCCCGCCACCAAGGCCGATGCCATGGACCATCGTCCAGATACTGCGCTCCGTGAACAGCATCGCCCTTCCCCTCCCTCATGCCGCCGTTCCCGTACAGGATACCTGAGTCCCATCGGTTACCCCGGCGCTTCGCCGAGCTCGCGCTCGGCGGGCGCCGCGCCGCCCTCCGCGATCGCGATCGCCTTTTCGGGCTGGCCGACCGGCTCGCCGTGGCGGCGGTACCGGCGCAAGGCGGGCACCGCCGCCGCCACCACGGCGGCGGCGGCCACCGTGCCGATGCCGCCGGTCGCGACCGCGAACGGCGCCCCCATCCAGTTGGCGACGACGCCGGCCTCCAGCTCGCCAAGCTGGGGACCGCCCATCACGAAGATCATGTTCACGCTCGTCATTCGCCCGCGCAGGCGGTTCGGCGTCATGAGCTGCCGGATGATGCTGCGGAGCACGGTGCTGACGGTGTCGGCCGCGCCGCTGACGGCCAGGCAGACGAAGCTGACCCAGAACAGGGTCGACACCCCGAACGCGAGCGTGGCGATCCCGTACGCCCCGATCGCGACGAGCAGCACCACGCCGCGCCGCTCGATCCGGTCGACCATGCGCACCATGGCGGCACCGGCGACGAGCGACCCGGCCGACGGCGCCGCGTAGAGCCACCCGTACCCGCCGGCGCCGACATGCAGGATGTCCTGCGCGAAGATCGGCAGGAGCGCGGTCGCCGACGCGAAGAAGGTGGCCATGAAGTCGAGCAGCATCGTGGCGCGGATGATCGGGGACGCGAAGACGAAGCGGACCCCCTCACGCGCGGCGTGCAGCGAAGCGCTGGCGCGCTCCTCGGTCGAGACCGCCGGCACGTTCCGCATCATGACGAGCGCGGCCAGCACGAACAGGAACGACACGGCGTTGAACAGGTACGCCGCGCCGACGCCGGAGGTGGCGATCAGCACGCCGCCGAGCGTGGGGCCGAGGACCGACGCCGACTGGAACACGATCTGGTTGAGGCTGAGCGCGTTGGCGAGGTGCTCGCGGGGCACGAGGTTCGGGATGAGCGCCTGGCGGGCCGGCGTGTCGAAGGCGCTCGCCGCGGCGCCGATCGCCGCAAGCACGTACACCGGCCACACGGCCTGCAGGCCGCCGAACGCGAGCGCCGCGAGCGACACGGCCACGGCGGCGGCGGCGAGCTGGGTCCCCATCATGAGACGGCGGCGGTCGAGCGCGTCGGCCGCCACGCCGCTCAGGAGGGAGAAGCCCACGATCGGGACCACGCGCACCAGACCGACCAGTCCGAGCGCCAGACCCCGGCGGCCGGGCGGCACGAGCAGCGAGACATGCCACAGGATGGCCGCCTGCTGCATCATCGAGCCGGAGAACGAAATCAGCTGACCGAGCCAGAGGAGGCGGAAGTTCCGGGAGCGGAGGGCGACGAACACGACGGTTCAGGGTACCGCACTTGCTCCCGGCGGATGCGATCCTGACGCTCGAGCGCCTGCGACGCTCACCGGCCTTTGGGCTTCACCCGCTCGTCCTGGCGCGCCGTGGCCGCATGCGCCATCGTGATGGCGGCCGCTGCGATGTCGAGGACGTCGAACTCCTGCGCGAGCGACTCCACCACGGGCCGCACGTCGCCGAAATCGCGGGAGGCGAGGTGCGTGCGCACCGACGCGATGGTGGCCTCGAGCCGACGGGCCCGGAGGTCCGCCACCGTCGGCAGCGCGGCGACGTCGATTTTCTGTTTCGTGAAGTGCTCGAGCGTGCGAATCAGGCGATGCTCGCGCGGCTCAGCCAGCGTGATGGCCACGCCCTCACGGCCCGCCCGGCCCGTGCGCCCGATCCGGTGCACGTACGACTCGGGGTCGGCCGGCAGGTCGTAGTTCACCACGTGCGACAGGTGCGTGATGTTCAGCCCGCGCGCGGCGACGTCGGTCGCAATCAGGAGATCGGTCTTCTCGGACCGCAGCCGGTTCATGACCGCGTCGCGCTGCCGCTGCTGCATGCCGCCGTGCAGCGCCTCGGCGCGGTAGCCGTGCGCGTTGAGCGTCTCGGTGAGCGTGTCCACCTCGAGCCGCGTCCGGCAGAAGACGATGGCCGACGCCGGCTGCTCCATGTCGAGAATGCGGTCGAGCGCCGCCGGTTTCTGATCGCGCCGCACGATGTAGGCGGTCTGGCGGATGCGCGGGAGCTTGCCGGTGGCGGTCTTCTCGGGCGCGATCGTCACCCGGGCCGGGCTGCGCAGGTGCCGCCTGGCAATCGACAGGATGCGCGCCGGCATCGTCGCGGAGAAGAGCGCCGCCTGCCGCTCGGCCGACGTCGCCTCGAGGATGGCGTCGATGTCGTCGACGAACCCCATGTCCAGCATCTCGTCGGCCTCGTCCAGCACGAGCACGCGGACCTGGTCGAGCGCAAGCGTCCTGCGGCGAAGGTGATCGAGCGCGCGTCCCGGGGTCGCGACGGCGATGTCGGCGCCGCGGCTGAGCGAGCGCACCTGCTGCTCCATGGAGGCGCCGCCGTAGAGCGGCACGACGTGCAGGCCGGTGCCGCGGCCGTACTTGTGGATCGCCTCAGACACCTGCATGGCCAGCTCGCGGGTGGGCACGAGGACGAGCCCGCGGGTGTGGCGGCGGCCGGGCCCGGGCTCGAGCAGCCGCTGAATCATCGGGAGCGCGAACGCCGCGGTCTTGCCCGTGCCGGTGGCGGCCTGTGCCAGCAGATCGCGGCCCGACAGGATCAGCGGGATCGCCTCGCGCTGCACGGGTGTCGGCTCTTCGTAGCCGAGTGCGCTGAGCGTGGCGACGAGCGGCGGCGCGAGGCCGAGCGAGATGAAATCAACGGCTGAGCCGGCGCGCACAGACATCTACGCGACCGATGCGGAATGTTCTTCGTACGTGCCCTTGAAGTCGATGACCCGGCCGCGATCGAACTGCCACACGCGGGTCCCGGCCTCCTCGAGCAGATCCTGATCGTGGGTCACGAGGAAGACCGTCCCGTCATACTTCTGGAGCGCGACGTTGAGTGCGTTGATCGACTCCAGATCGAGGTGATTGGTCGGCTCGTCGAGCACGAGGACGTTGGGCTGCTGCAGCATGATCCGGCAGAACAGCAGCCGCGCCGTCTCGCCGCCCGAGAGCGCCTCGGTCGGCTTGAGGCCTTCTTCCCCGCTGAAGAGCATCTGGCCGAGCAGCCCATGGATGTCCTGGCGCGACGCATCGGGATCGAACTGGTGCAGCCACTCGACGGCCGTCATCCCCTTCTCGATCTCGCCGGCATGATCCTGCCGGAAGTACCCGATCGAGACTTCATGCCCCCAGCGGACGGCGCCCGCGTCGACATCACCCGGCGAGGCCGTCATGTCGGGCGCATCGGCCAGAAGCGCTTTCAGCAGCGTCGTCTTGCCGGCGCCGTTGCGCCCAACGAGCACGACGCGGTCGCCTCGATTGACGACCGCTCCGAAACCGGAGATGACCGGCGCGGGCCCGTGCGCCTTGGCGACCCCTTCGCACTCGAGGACGACCTTGCCCGACGGACGACGCGAGGAGAACTTGATGTAGGGGCGCTGGATGTTGGACCGGGCGAGCTCGGTGGTCTGAAGTCGCTCGACTTCCTTGCGGCGCGACGTGACCTGGCTCGCGCGCGTGCCGGCGCCGAAGCGGGCGATGAAGTCGTTGAGCTGCGCGATCTTCTTCTCCCGCTGCACGTTCCCCGCTTCGATGGTCGTCCGGATCTGCGTCTTGGCGACTACCATGTCGTCGTAGCCGCCCGTATACGTGATGATCGTCTCGTAATCGATGTCGGCGATGTGCGTGCAGATGCCGTTCAGAAAGTGCCGGTCGTGCGAGATGACGATCAGCGTCCCTTCGTAGCGGCTGAGCAACTGCTGCAGCCAGTGGATCGAGTCGAGGTCCAGGTGGTTCGTCGGCTCGTCGAGCAGCAGGGCATCGGGACGGCCGTAGAGCGCCTGCGCCAGCAGCACGCGGACCTTCTGCCCGCCCTGCAGCTCGGCCATCCTCCGCTCGTGGAGCGCGTCGGCGATGTCGAGCCCCTGCAGCAGCACCGCGGCGTCGCTTTCCGCAGAGTACCCGTCCTCTTCCCCGACGATGCCCTCGAGCTCGCCGAGCCGCATGCCGTCCTCGTTGGACATGTCGGCCCGTGCATAGAGCGCGTCCCGCTCGGCGAGCGCCTGCCAGAGCCGCTGGTTGCCCATGATGACGGTGTCGATCACCCGGTGCTCGTCGAAGGCGTAATGGTCCTGGCGCAGCACGCCGAGCTTCGGCGGCCGCACCACGGTTCCGCGCTGCGGGTCCAGATCGCCGGTGAGCAGCTTCATGAACGTCGACTTGCCGGCGCCGTTGGGCCCCGTCAGCCCATAGCGGCGCCCGCGGGCAAACGTCGTCGTGACATCCTCGAAGAGGACCTTCGACCCGTAACGCATCGACACACCGGTGACAGCAATCATGAAAGCAGGGTCCTCTGAAGGGGAATCCGAAGCCTGGCGAACCCCTTATTGTAGCAGGCTCAGGTGGCTCTGGTCGGAGAGGCGGCTCGCCAAAGCGCACCCGGTTCGCAGGGGCGGACCTTAAGGTCCGCCCCTACAGCTGATGGCTGCGGATCGCCGCGAGAAAGATCTCGCCCAGGTCGTCCGCCTTGCGCGCACCGACGCCTTTCACGGAGAGCAGCGCGTCGAGTGAGGTGGGGCGCAGCCGCGCCATCTCACGCAGCGTGGCGTCGTGGAAGATGACGTACGGAGGCACACCGCGCTGCCTGGCCGTTTCGAGCCGGACGACGCGCAGCCGCTCGAAGAGATCGCGGTCGACGTCCTGCCACGATTCGGTTTCGGCGCGCGACCGCACGCGGGCGGCATCCTTTCGGACGGGACGCTGCCGGGCCAGCGTGAGTCCCGGGCAGCTGCGTTCGTCCCTCAACAGATCGAGGCCGCAGGGCGTCAGCACCACCAGCGAGTAGGCGTCGTCTGTGAGCCGGAGCAGGCCCGACGCGATGAGCTGCTGGATGTAGCCCCGCACTTCCGCGACAGAGGCGCGAGGGAGGAGCCCGAAGGTGCTCAACTTGTCGTGCCCTCTTGCGACGACCTGATCGGACCCGTTGCCGCGCAGGACGTTCGCCACGTGCACGGCGCCGAAGCGCTGCCCCACCCGTGCGACGCATGAGAGGATCTGCCGCGCCAGCGTGACCGGTTCGGCCGCCGTCTCGAGCTCGCCGAGGCAGAAGTCGCACGCGCCACAGCTGTCGCCCGCGTGGCGATCGCCGAAGTACTCCGCGAGATGCCGATGGCGGCAGCCGATGCCCGCCGCGTACTGTTCCATCTGCCGCAGGAGCGTGCGCGCGGCGTCGGTCAGCTCGCCGTTGCCTTCGAGCATCACCCGCCACTTCATGAAATCGGCGGACGAATAGATCAGCACGCATTCCGCTTCGAGGCCGTCGCGTCCCGCCCGCCCGGACTCCTGCTGGTAGTGCTCGATGGATCGCGGCGCGCCGGCGTGCACGACGAAGCGGACATTCGACCGGTCGATCCCCATGCCGAACGCGACGGTGGCGACGATGACGTCGACGCGCTCGCTCAGAAAGGCGTCCTGGTGCCGGCTGCGCTCGGCCTCGCCGAGGCCCGCGTGATAGGGCAGCGCCGGAATGCCCTCGGCCGTCAGCCAGGCCGCCAGCGCGTCGACCTCGCGCCTCGACGTGCAGTAGATGATGCCGGCTTCGCGCCGATGGCGGGCCAGGATGTCGAGCAGCTGGCGCTTCAGCACCGCCCTCGGCAGCACGCGGTACACCAGGTTCGGCCGGTCGAACGAGCCGACCAGCTCCACGGGATCGCGCAGCCCCAGCTGCGCGGTGATGTCGCGCCTGACGCGCGCGGTGGCGGTGGCCGTGAACGCGTGGACGCTGACACCGGGCAGCGCGTCGCGTAGCCGCGCGAGCTGGCGGTACTCCGGCCTGAAGTCATGCCCCCACTGGCTGATGCAGTGCGCCTCGTCCACGGCGACGAAGCTGACGCCGCACGAGGCCAGGAGCGCCAGAAACCCCTCGCTGCCCTCGCCGACGAGGCGCTCGGGCGAGACGTACAGCAGGCGGTATCGCCCCCCACGCAGGCCTGCCACCACCGCGCGCTTCTCTTCTGCTGTGAGCGAACTGTTGTACAGGCCCGCGGGGACGCCGTTGCCGACGAGCGTGTCCACCTGGTCCTTCATCAACGAGATGAGGGGAGAGATGACGAGGGCCAGGCCCGGGCGCACGACCGCGGGCGCCTGGAAGCAGAGCGACTTGCCGCCGCCGGTCGGCAGGACGACGAGCGAGTCGCGTGCCTGGAGGACGGCCTCGATCGCCTCGCGCTGGAGCGGCCGGAACGTGGTGTACCCCCAGTAGCGCGCGAGGGCGTCGTCGAGCACGGAGACGGTCATGGGGTCTCAATGATCCCATGGCCAGGCTGACTCAACGAATTCCGAAGCAGTGCAGGTTCGTCTCCTGATTCACGATTCCCGGCAGCGGCTCCGGCGGGCGGGGCGGCAGCTCCGATTGGGGGTTCGGCCGCGGTGTCTCGGCTGACGGCCGTGCCCGGCGCGGCAGCGCCGGTTGCCTGGCTGGCGAAGGGCCGGCGTCGACCCGCCAGATGTTGTCGGCGTCCACTGCAAATCAGGATTGTCCTTCGCGTACTGCTGGACGAGCCCGGCTACCGAGACCCGGCCGGCGCCGGTATCGGCGAAGATCAGAATTCCAGGTAGTAACAGCGCGGCCAGGAGCAGCCGATTCATGAAAGCTTCCTGCCGGCCGTCAGGTGCGAGCGGAACACGACCGGCACCCACGTCCAGCCGCACTCGCGCGTGGCGTCGATGAGGGGACCCTTGACCCTCCGTACGTCGAAGTCATAGCTGAGCACCTCCCGCGGATCGATCGGCGCGTTGCCCGTCAGAGCCCATTCGCGGTGCCGGGACCGCTCGAACAGCACGATCCCCTGGAAGGAGTTCGTCGTGTACTCTCCCGGTCCGGTGCGCGACCCGGAGCGCTGTTCGAGGACCCGAACCTCGCTGTGCTCGGGCGAGAACACGAGCGTCGCGCGGTAGTGCTCCACGGCCTGAAAGCGGCCGAAGAACTGCGTCCAGGCGGCATCGGCGATTCGCCACTCGGCCGCGATCGTCCCATTCGGCTCGGCCGCGTATCGGAACGGCTGCTGTGAATCGTCGAGCGCGAGCAGTCGCGCGCGCAGTGTCGCCTCGTCGCAGCTCGCGTACCGTCCCGCCTCGGGCCGGATGGCCCCCCACCGGCTCACCGTGCCCCGCCACATCGCGAGCGGCACGCCCAGTCCGATGACCAGACCGAGCACGCCGGCGCCGACACCGAGCGTGGCCCCGAGATCCACGGATTACCGTCCTCTTATGGCGTCCACTGCAGATCCGGGTTGTCCTTCTGGTACTGCCGGACGAGCGCCGCCACCGACACGCGGCCGGCGCCGTCAGCGGCGAACCATGTGGATGCAGCCCACTCCTTCTGATCAGCGCCCGTGATCCACAAGGTGTACCCCCCCACGCAGTCGCCCTTGTCGTAGGTCAGTGGGTGATTCCACTCGATGCGAACGCGAGCCCGATGATGAGCGCAGGATTCGTGCAGTATCGCGTCATAGGTTCCTCCGCACCTAACGTCCTGTGTATCGAAAGCTGTCGCCGATCTGCTGGAACATCGGCAGGTACTTGTCGAAGAGCCCCTCGGGCACAAAATACGTGAAGACGACGAAATGCTGCGGGTAATCCGTCACCACTGACAGATGGCGTACGGCGACCTTGCCCTGGCTGCCTTGCACCGGGTACGTCGCCTTGATGGCGAACGCCCGGCGCGCGCCGTCGCTGCGCGCCTCCGGCGGCTCCGCCCAGGCGTCGGGTTTTTCCGCGATGCTGCGAAACACCCTCTCGGCCATGTCATCGAGCGACTTGCCGGGGAAATTTGTGCGGGGAGCGATTTCGAGCTCCACTGTCGCCTCGTACGCCTCCGTCCCCTTCTGCCCTTCGAACACGATGGTCCCGGAGTCGGTCTTGCGACCGGTCCAGTCACCCGGAATCACGCCGGCGAACGGCGCGTTGTCGACGGTATACGGGATGCCGCCCGGGCTACCGGCCGTCGCGGCGGCCGGGGGTGTCGGCCTCGGCGTTGGCGCTGCCGGCGGCGGCAGCGAACTGAGGCGAGCCTTCATCCGGTCGAACGCCGGCGACGACTTCTTGAGCGGCCGCTCGGGCAGCAGCGGCACGTAATCGTTGATCGCGTTCATCCGATCGATGGAGAACGGGTGCGTGCGTGACATGAGGTCCCACGTCTTGCGGGAGGACGGCTGCATCGCTTCGAATTTCTGGAACAGCTCGGCGAGCGCCCTCGGGTCGTAGCCGGCATCGAACGCGACGTGCATGCCGAGGCGATCGGCCTGGGCCTCCTGCTCGCGGCTGAACGACAGCTCGCCGAGCGGGTTGCCGATCGCCACGAGCGCGGCAAGAAATTTGGACAGGCCGTTGTCCTGGCTCTGCAGCGCCGCAAGCGTCTGCTGATTCTGCGCGGCCTTTGTCACCGCCTTGCCGCCGTGATGGGCGATCGTGTGGCCCATCTCGTGCGCGAGCACACCCACCAGCTCCGCTTCCGATGTCACCGTGTCCAGCAGGCCGCGATAGACGAAGATGAACCCGGGCGTCGTCTGCGCGTTGACGGTCGGGGTGTCGAGCAGGAACAACTGGTACTGCGGCGGAAACATCTTGGCAAAGGGCACGATCGCGCCGGCCAGTCCTTTGACGTAGTCGGTCACCGCGGCATCCGGAAGGAGCTGGATGCCGCCGGCGTCGAGTTCCCGCGCGAACTGGACGCCCCACTCCCGCTCCTGATCGGCCGTGGCGAGATTGGCGGCGCCGCCGGTGGGATTCTCGGCAATCTCGTACCGCGTGGCGAACAGCTCCTGCGCCGCGCGCAGCCGCCCCGTGCTCTCCGCCCGTTGCTCCGGCGTCAGGTCCATCTTCGTGTACCGCATCCACATCCGGACGGCCTCGCGGTAGTTCTGCATCTCCTCGTAGGTGGTCGCCATGCCGGCCAGCGCCCTTCGATGGGTCGGGTCGGCTTTGTAGATCTTCGAGTACCGCTTCAGCGCATCGTCAGGCTTGTGCAGCTTGACGTAGACATCGGCCGTGGCGAGCTGGTACTCGAGGTTCTTGTCGTCCTTCCGCTCCGCCTGGCGGAATGCCTGCTCGGCTTCCTTGTAGGCGCCCTGCTGGAAGAACACGAGGCCGCGCTGGTACTGCGCGGCCGCTTCGATCTGATCCTTCGACTGTGCCGCGGCCGTGGTCGCGCCCCCGGCGAGCGCGGCCACGACAATCGCGAAACGGACGGCGCGCGCGATCCTCATGGGATGGTTCCTCCTGCACATCCGGCCAGCCGCTGCCCGCGCGGCGCTGCGCCGGATTCGTTTCCGCCTTCAGCCGCTCCGTCGCTTCCGTCAGCTCGGCGACGAGCGGCGCATGGATCCGCCGCGTGCAGTCGATGAACATGCCGCCCTCGTAGCAGAAGATCGCCGGCAGCGTCGGCGACACAGCCGCCGGCATCCCCGCGAATCCACTCAAGCGATCGTCTCGCCCCACGAGCTCCTTCGCGGGCGTTGCATCGGCAAGATCGATCGGCTCCAGCTCGGACTGGTATCCAGCGCCCCACTGCAGGAGCGTGCGCACAGGCGCGCCAAGTTCGAGAACGTGGAACGTGGTGCAGCAGCGCTGTCCGCCGCTGTTGGTCGAGACGATCAGTTCCGGGGCGTCGTCTCCTGTGACCTCGGCGCCCCGCTCGACCGCCACAACGGTGCTGCGAATGCGATGGGCCCGGTGACCGTTGCGATCGAGAAGCGTCAGCTGACCGCCCCCTTTCACGACACTGCGAGGCTCCTGCGCAAGCGCGTAGGCGCCGCATCGTTCTGAAGGCGCGTCACGCGCGTCGGCCGTTCCGACGGCCAGGAACCCTCCCACGATCGCAACGATGAGGAAGGGGTGGTTCACCGCGACGAATCATGGTTCCAGTCAGTCGAGCAACCAATCAGTTTCTCGCTCGGCGATCGTGAAACGACCGTGGCCGGACACTTCTTGAATCACGCACGCCGATCGCGGGGAAAATTCCACGCGCGACACGGACCGGCGATCTGGCCGAAAGTCCCGGCTGCTGGCATGATGGTGTCCTCCGCCACGTGACCCGCCCATGGCGCGGGTCCGTTCGTGGCCGTGCCTGCAGCTCCCCTTGACATGAATGGGCTGCGGAAATTCTCGCGGGAAGACCCGGCGCGCGCGATTCGACGGGGCGGCGGGTCCGCCTCTGTTCTCTCGCATCGAATTCCGCGATCTCTCGCGCAGCGCGTGTGTGGTCGTAGAGCCGGGCTTCAGCCCGGCCTCGGCGGA
>Ga0156172_1017_pt1 | contig 18230 bp, 15 predicted proteins | sample RifCSPlowO2_12_FD_107825 | JGI IMG/M metagenome (GOLD analysis project Ga0156172, IMG submission 107825) | Acidobacteria bacterium RIFCSPLOWO2_12_FULL_67_14 | reverse complement strand
AGGAGTCGAGAAGGGGCCGAGACGGTGAGGGCCTGTCGTCCACTTCCTGGGCCCCCTTCGACTTCGGCTGAGGCAAGCCGACCAGGGGTGAGAGATGGCGATACGCGAACGGCAGAACGTGGCACTCAATCTTGCCGGTGCCGCGCTTGAGAGCTTCCGCAACCGCGCTAGATGAGACCGCCTCAAACGCGGTGTCCCCTTCGCTCAACCAGCGCTGGTAGAGTACCTTCAGTCGTGGCGCTCCAAAGGCGTAACGCGCCTCGTAGTAATCCTGTTCCTCGTCGCCGAGGGGCGCGCCTTCCTGCGTATGCTTGCGATGCAGCGGGAAGTACCAGCGCAGTCCCGACGCGGCGCGAGGCGACACAGGCTTCAGGGCCTCTCGGGCCGTTTCCCGGTACTGCTCCGCCATCCCCTTCCCGTGCGGCAGACAGACAATCCGAACAACCCATGCCGGCAGCACAGCGAACAGGCCGAAATGCTGCTGCAGAAACCAGTGGAAGTCCTCTCGCTGTAGGTCTGTGAGCAGGTAGGGGAACACCCAGCGGCCGCTCTCATCGATGCCGATCGGCATTCGATCTCGCACCGAACGGCCGCCTCCGGAGGCACGCGTCCCAGCCAGCCTGGCCGCATCCTCAGGGCCGAAACCGGCCACATGCGAGAGCTGAATCAGCCTCTCATCGACGGTCGCCAGCCACACGACCTTTGGGTCGATGAGCATGGCGTCGAGCAGCATCAGGGCCTCCTCGACACGCGCCGCGGACATGGGTCGCCGATGCCTGCTGTTGATCTCCCCGATCGCCCGATAAAGCGGCTTGTGGTGCACGTGATAGACGCGGCCGCGGTTGTGCCGGCACGGGTACGCCGCGGCGTACCCGTGCTTGATCAGCTTGCGGAAGAACCTGCCTGTCGGCTTGCCGTGGACAATGCCCACGAACCGCTCGTACTGACGCGGGAGACACACGCCAGAGTGCAGCATGACGGTCACGAGGAACCGCGCCTGCCGCTCGGTGAACCCGAACTTCATGACGGCCTGGGCGCGGTCATCGGCGGCTTGCCCGACGAAGCTCGACGAGCGAAGTTGGGTCATCGGAGCAGGCCCTCGGCGTGATCAGGATCGAACGGTGCGCTCCCGGTCCGCGCGCTCGAGCCGCGAAAGATCGAGCCCCCCGACCCTCTCGCTGCGGCCCCGCGTGCGCCTCGGTAGTGCACGGTGACGACCTCGACGTCCAGGTGATCCCAACGGCCATCTGGCTCCTGGTATTCGATGCGCGCATCGGGGAACTGCACATGTCCGTCGGAGTACTTCAGGTCGTGGTCGAAGGCCCACTCCCGAATCTCTGATGGGTCGCGATCGGGCCGGCCGTCACTGTCGGCACGGCCGCGATTGTGCTCCTGCAGGAACCGCTGGTACTCGCTCTTGAGCTCGTAGTCGAGGACGATGCGGTCCACCCTTACGCCACGCTCTTCCTCGAGGCGCTCGGCTGCACGTTCACATGCGCGGTAGATCTGCGAGTCGTGCTCGACCTCGCGCGGCTTCTTCAGCTCCGCATAGAACCGCTGTCGCCAGTCGTCGTCCTTCCCGCCGCCCCGCCCCTCGCGGTCGCGGCTGCCCGTGTGCTGCCTCCGATCCGACTCCAGCAGATCCTTCCCGCGCTCCGTCAGGACGACGACGCCCTGGCGATGGCCGGCGAGCGGAATGGTGCGAACAAGACCCTGCTCGCGGAGGTGCCGAAGGTCGCCCTTGCGTGGGTCGCAGGGCTGACCCTTGTGGTCCTGGAGGTCCCGCGCTGGAATGACGCGGAAGACCCCGACGAGACTCAGCGTGCGGGATTCGGAGCCGCGAAGCGTGTACTCCCGATCGCGATCACGGACCAGCTCGCGTTCGTGTCCGCGAGGCAGGTCGAGCTGGTTGACGAAGATTTCCCGAGGATCGACCGGGTCCCTGTCGCGTGCGTCGTCGTCGCGTTCACGAGGATCGCTTCCCCAACGAGGATCATCATCAAACATGGTCGGAACCTCCTGAAATAACGGCGTTTAGACGTGCTCACGCCGCTACCCAACAGAGCTTCCGGTACAATCGGAGGCGAGCCCCCGCAACCACATTTGCAAAGAAAAAGGCCGGCTGACGCCAGTTGGCCCTGCCTGTTTTTGCCGGCCGCCACCCTGTGCGTGTAGCATCCCTCGTTGACGACGTTCCTTCAGTGAAGATTCTTCATCGCATTCTGTCGTTCGACGGCGGCGGCATTCGGGGCTTGTACCAGGCCAAGCTCCTCGAGCGGCTGCTGGACCGCAAGATCGATGTAGTGGACAAGGCAGATATTCCGGCCGGCACTTCCACTGGAGCAATTGTCGCTGCCGCTCTCGCGATTGGGATGTCTCCAGCCGAGATTGGAACGCTTTACGACACACTGGGGCCGACGGTGTTTCCCAGGCGCGGCTCGTGGTATCGGAGAACAAAAGTATTGCGAAGAGCCTCATATTCGTCGGAGGTTCTGAAAACCGCGCTGGAGAATAGTCCTTTGGGTGCGTGTCGGCTGAGCCATTGCACGAGACGACTGCTCGTCGCCGCGATGTCGCTAACCACGTACAAGCTCGATATCTTCGACTCGACCAGCGCCGACGCCGCCACCACGAAGCTGACGGACGTACTCCTCGCATCGACTGCGGCCCCTACCTACTTCGAGCCTTCAAAGGTAAGAGACGTCTATTACGTGGACGGTGGGTTGTGCTGCAATAACCCAGCTTTCAGAGCCGTTGCACTGCTGGCCGCCGAAGTTCCCCTGGACCGGATCTATGTGCTTTCGATCGCCACCGCCGGGATGCCCGTCGCCCGTGACGGTCAGGAGTCGATTGGTCTGCGACAGTACGGCTGGGCACGTCCTGCGATCCAGTTGGCCATGATGGGATCGAGCGGAGTCGCCGCCAGGGATTGCGAGCTGGTCGGCTATCACTACCGCATTGAAGAAGACCTTGAGAGGACAATCGAACTGGACGACTACGAAGCGGCCAAGACACTGCTACCCGCGCTCGCGCAAGCCAGAGCTAACGATGAGCTCACCCTAGAGGGCATCGAGCGGTGGCTCGCTGGGCCGTCACCAACCGGCGACATTTTTGCTGGGCGTTGGAAGGGTAGCTACTCGTGGATGCAGCCGGACGGGACGGTGACCCGCACTCCCGAGAAACTGCAGATCGTCCAGGCTGGCGACTTCGTGTACGGGGAAGTCGAGTCCGAATGGCCGTACAAGTTCTGGGCTAAGGTATATGTAAACGTACTCATCGGGGAGTGGGCCGGCAGGGAACTGCGCGGGAGCTTCTTCCTCACCAGAAACAGGGAGACGGACGTGGTTTCAGGCACCTGGGTGGGCACCGGTGACAGCAAGCCGTACACGGGAGACTGGACCTGGTCAGACCGCAAAGACGATGACCAGTAGGTTTGGCGAGGACGTAGAGTCGAGTCTGGCCCGTCTGAATCGGGACCGGATTGAACGCTTGGCGACACTCGCGTATGGCGATCGCGCGTGGCCGATGTATTGCGTTCTCCCGCGCTTGCTCGACCGCGCACGTCCGACGGTGCTGATCTCTGGTGGCATCCACGGCGACGAGCCGGCCGGCGTCTACGCCGCGCTCGCTTTTCTCGCCGACGCCCGGCACGAGTTCGATGACGCCTTCCAGTTTGTGGTGTTTCCATGTATCAACCCCAGCGGCTTCGATGCGAACATGCTCGAGACCGCGTCGGGCGCGAACTTGAATCGCCTGTTCGGCATCCTGTCGAGCCAGCCGGAGGTGCGCGCGGTCGAGGACTGGCTCGGTCGTTGCGCCGTACGCTTCCATCTGACATTCGACCTGCATGAGGTACGGCCCGATTACGTCGGCGAAGGGTACACAGAAGAAGACAACCCGCAGGCCGCATATCTGTACGAGACGGTCACGGACCGTTCACCGCGCATCGGGCGTGCCATGATTGACGCTCTCCCTCCGGGACGAGCGGTGTGCCAGTGGCCGACCATCTACGACGACATCAACGACAGGGGTCTGATTTCATACCCTCAGGACGCCCGGAACCGGATCTACGCGATGGGCACGACGTTTGACGGCTTCCTGACGGGCCGTAACTACACCGGGCACGCATTTACGCTCGAAACACCGACGGGGTGGCCGCTCCAGGACCGTGTCGCAACCCAGCTGACGTTCCTTAGGACTGCACTGCGCTACGCGACCCCGAGACTGGGGACCACCGTCCCGTCATAGGCGTGGCGGCCCTTTTCGATCACCCGGCCTACTACGATCTCCTCCTGCGCACCGCGTCGGGCGAGGAGTGTCAATTCCTCAAGGGATGTTTCGAACGGTACGCGGGGCGCCCGGTGCGTCGCGTATTCGAGCCGGCTTGCGGCTCTGGACGGCTGCTTATTAGGCTCGGCCTGAGCGGATTCGAGGTGTCCGGCTTCGATCTCAACCGCCACGCCGTCCAGTACTGCAACGCCCGGCTGACGAGATACGGGCTTCCGCCATCCGCGGTCGTCCGCGACATCGAAGACTTCCGGCTGTCACGGAGGGCGGATGCGGCATTCAACCTGATTAGCAGCTTCCAGTACCTTCCGACGGAGCGCTCGGCGCTGCGGCACCTGCAAAGCATGGTGGCGAGCTTGGCCCGTGGTGGCCTGTACATCATCGGCCTGCAGCTGCTCCCGTTGCGCGGCCGGCGGATCGCACTCGAAAAATGGGCCGGCCGACGCGGTCCGCTGTCTGTCACGGCACGTATCTGGACGAAGCGTATCGAACGACGATCGCGCCGCGAATTATGCGGACTCAGCGTCAACGTCGTCACCCCTCGCCGTCGCCTCACGATCACCGAGGACATGATCCTACGGACGTACACGGCACATCAGATGCGGCGGCTGCTCCGGAAGGTCAGTCAGTTCGAAGTGGCGGCGACGTATGACTTCCGATACGACTTGGCTCACCCAGCTTCAATCGATGCACGCACACAGGATGCCGTGTATGTGCTGAGAAGGCGGTAACACGTTCCTCTATGATGGCCGCTGCGCCAGGCGCGCCACGTACTCGCGCTCCTCCCTCCCGAACCAGGGGGGTCTCCCGGCGGCCGCGTTGTCGCGCACGTGGTCCGGGTTGAACGTGGCGGGGATCGCCACGTGGCACCTGGGATCGCTCAACACCCACTTCAGGAGCGCCTGCGGCCACGTGGTCACCCCAAACGGCTTCAGCGGCCGCAGATCCCGGGCGGCCGGAACCTCGCGCAGGAGGCCGCCCTCGCCAAAGGGGCGCATGACCACGACGCCAAGACCCAGATCGGCGGCAAGCGGAAGAATGGCCGACTCGACGTCGCGCTGGAGCGGGTTGTACGGCACCTGAATCGCCGCGATCCGGCCGCTCTGCATCACCTCCGCCAGCGTGCCGAACGCGGAGGGCGAATAGTGCGTCGCGCCGATCGCCCTCACCTGCCCCTCCTCTTTCAGGCGTTCGAGGAGCGTCAGGTGCTCGCGCCAGCTCACCAGGTTGTGAATCTGATAGAGGTCGACACGCCCGCCAAAGAAGCCGAGCGCCGCGCGCACCTGCTGCGCGGCCTCCTCGCTCGAGCGCGCCCAGATCTTGGTGGCCACGACGACGCGGTCCCTGGATCCTGTCAGCGCGCCGCCGAGGACCCGTTCGGCCGCCCCGTACATCGGCGAGGAATCGAAGAAGCTCGCACCAAGCGCCAGCGCACGTTCGACGATGGCGTGCGCCTGTGCTTCCCCGCTCTCCTCCCGCACGTCGAATGTCTTCCAGGTGCCCATGCCGACCACCGGCACCTCCAGACCCGACCGCCCCAACGCCCGCTGCTCCATCCTCGCCGCTACCTCCCGGCCGCCGTAAATTGTTGGCCGTCCACGGGCAGGGACGGGAGTAGAATCTGCGGCACCAGAGAAAGGCGAGGCGACGCTATTGTCCTGCACACGGATTCAGCCACTTGGATGTCTGATGTCCATGACCGCCCTCCTTGCCGGCTGCGGCGGGGTGTCCACAGCCCCGCTTGCCGCCGACGTCAAGGAGCTGGCGCGGCAGTCGCTCCCCCAACTCGAAGGCACGCTCCAGGCGCCCGGCCTCAAGCAGCCGGTCGAGATCGTCCGCGACCGGTGGGGCATCCCCCACATCTACGCGCAGAACCTCGATGACCTGTTCTTCGCGCAGGGTTACGTCACCGCGCAGGACCGCCTGTGGCAGATGGAAATGTGGCGGCGCTGGCACGAAGGACGGCTGTCCGAGATCTACGGGCCGGTGGCGTTCGAGCACGACCGGCGCACGCGCCTCCTGACGTACCGGGGGCCGATGGACGAGCGGGAGTGGACGAGCTACCACCCCGACGCCAGGCGCATCTTCACCGCCTTCGCGAACGGCGTGAACGCCCATATCGCACGCACTGGCGACAACCTGCCAGTGGAGTTCAAGCTGACAGGCGTGACGCCGGGGCGCTGGACCGCCGAGACGATCGTCCTGCGGTGGACGTCACTCAATCTGGCCAGCACGTACGCGCACGCGATGGACGAAATCCGGCTCGCGCTCGACGTGGCGAGGCTCGGCGCCGCGGAGGCGAACCGCCGGCGCGCGCCCGATCCCCGGGTCGAGCTCGACGTCCCGGAGGGCCTCGACGTCAAGAGCCTCCCCGCGGCCATCATCGACACCATGCGCGCCGGCGACAACGACCCGTTCGCGCCCGGCGGCCTGCCGCCGCTGCCGATCGTGGCGGCGTATCGCGACCTCGTCTCGCCGCCGGCCGCCGCACGGCTGTCGCTCTTCGACAACCCGATCGTGGAAGGCAGCAACAACTGGGTGGTCCGCGCCAGCCGGTCGGTCACGGGCAAGGTGATCCTGGCCAACGACCCGCATCGCCGCCTCGAGACCCCGGCGCTGCGCTACTACGTGCACCTGAACGCCCCCGGCTGGAACGTGATCGGCGCAAGCGAGCCGCCGTTTGTCGGCGTCGATCTCGGGCACAACGAGCGGATGGCGTGGGGCTTCACCTTTGCCGGCACCGACGTGAGCGACGTGTACGTCGAGGAGCTGCATCCGGAGGACCCCAACCGCGTCCGGTGGCAGGACGGCTGGGAGCCGCTCCGCATCGTCCGCGAGGAGATCCCGGTGAAGGGCGAGGCGCCCCGCACCGTGGAGTTGAAGTTCAGCCGCCACGGCCCGGTGTTCTTCGAGGACCCGGCGGCGCGCCGCGCGTACGCCGTGCGGACGATTCTCAACGATCCAGGGTCCGCGGCGTACCGCGGCAATCTGCGATTCGCCCAGGCCCAGGGCTGCCGCGACTTCTTCGATCGCGCGATGTGGTGGAAGATGCCGTCGCACAACCTGATCTGCGGCGACGCCGACGACAACATCGCCTTCCAGCTCTCGGCGCTCACGCCGGACCGGAACGGATGGAACGGCCGCCTGCCGGTGCCCGGGACCGGCGCGTATGAGTGGAAGGGGTTCCGCAGCGACCTGCCACGCGAGATGAACCCCGCGCGCGGCTACGTCGCCACCGCGAACAACCAGACCCATCCGCCCGATTACCAGGGACGGCCGGTCATGTATCACTCGACCAACGGCGTCGAGTTCGCCCGGATCACGCGGATCCGCCAGATGCTGGATCCCGATCGCCAGTACTCCGTGGACGACTTCAAGAAGATGCAGCTCGACGGCTATTCACTGCAGGCCGCGAGCGATATTCCGGCCTTCCAGGGCTGGACGGCGCAGGACGCCGACGCGGAGCGCGCGCGCGCGATGATCGCCTCCTGGGACGCGGTGCTCACCGGAGCCAGCGTGCCCGGGGCGTTGTACGTGACGTGGGCCACCGCCGCCGAGCCGGCGGCCCGCAGCCGGGCCACACCAGCAGCCGAGCGGCGACCCGCCATCGAGGCAGGCCTGAAGAAGGCGGTGGCCAGGCTGGCCGGCGAGCTGGGGGCGGACTGGACCCAGTGGCGGTACGGACGCATTCACACGAGCGCGTTCCCGCACGCGCTGGTGCGCGAGTTCGATCTGCCGTCTGTCGAGCGGCACGGCGGCGGGTTCGGCACCGTGGCTGCCACGGGGGTGAGCCTGCGGCAGATCTTCGACCTCTCCGACTGGGACAAGTCGGTGTTCAGCATTGCCCCTGGACAGTCGGGACAGCCCGAAAGCCGCTACTACGGAAATCTGCTGGCAGGATGGGCGAACGGCGAATATTTCCCGCTGGCGTACAGCCGCCGGGCGGTCGACGCGACCGCGGCGCACCGGCTGACGCTTCGACCGTAACAAAGGAGGAAGCACGCATGGTTACCCGACTCCTCATCGCGGCGTCGCTCCTGTGTGTATGGGGGGCCGCGGCAGCCGCGCAGCAGGCCCAGGCCCCCGCACGGCAGCCCGGCCTCCAGTGGAATGAGGACCAGATCAGAAAGGTCGCGCACCACGTGCGCGCCGGCCGCAAGCTGATTCCCAAGAGCTGGCCGAACGGGGCTCGCGTGGCCGTCTGTCTCTCGTTCGATCCCGACAACTTCTCGATTCAGCTCAACCGCGGCGACAGCAATCCGGTAGGCGTCTCGGTCGGCGAATACGCGCCGTTCACGGGCATCCCCCGGCTGATCAGGCTCTTCGACAAGCACGACATTCCGATCTCGTGGTACATCCCGGCGGTCGCCGCGATGCTCCACCCCGACATGATTGCGGCCATCAAGAAGCGCCCCCGCGACGAGGTCGCGATCCATGGCTGGATCCACGAGAACCCGATGACGCTCAACGACCCGGAGGAGGAGCACCGGCTCATCTCCCAGTCGCTCGATCTGCTGGAGAAGCAGTGGGGCCGCCGCCCGGTCGGCAACCGGAACCCCTCGTGGACGATGAGCCCGTACACCATCGACCTGCTGCTCAAGTCGGGGCTCCTGTACGACACCAGCCTGCAGGCCATGGATGCGCCGCACGAGGTGCTCGTCGACGGCCGCCCCACCGGGTTGATCGAGCTGCCCGTGAACTGGATCGTCGACGATGCGCCGATGATCGGGCCGACCAGCGCGCTCCCGTCACCGAAGCTGATCTTCGAGACCTTCAAGGATGACTTCGACGTCGCCTACGCCGAGGGCACGCTGTTCATGCTCACGATGCACCCGCACCTGAGCACGCAGCGATCGCGCATCAAGTACCTCGAGGATCTCATCGTTTACATGAAGTCCAAGCCCGGTGTCTGGTTCGCCACCGGCGAGGAGATCGCGCGGTACATTCAGAAAGAGTTCGGACTCCAGACGAGCACCCGCTGACGATTGTGCCGCCCGGCTGAAGCCGGGCACTACGTACGAGGAGGTTTCCGTGCGCCACACTCTCTGTCTGATTGCCGGCCTCTCCGCGCTCTGCATCGCCGGCGCCGCTGCGCAGCAGCCGCCGCGCGACGACCAGCCCGGGCGCAGGTGGAGCGAGGCCGAGCTGCGCCAGGCATCGAACCACGTCCGCGCCGGGCGCAAGCTGACGCCGCGCAGCTGGCCGAACGGCGCCCGCGTGGCGGTGGCCCTGACCTTCACGCTCAACAACACCGCCAACAACATTGCCCTCGGCGATTCGGCCGTCGTTCAGCTCACCGGGGGTGAGTTCGGCGCCGTTGCAGGCCTACCGCGGGTGCTCGATCTGCTCGACCGGCACAATGTGCCCGCCACGTTCTTCATCGCTCCGACGGCAGCCATCGTCGACCCGCAGATGATTCCCGACATCCTCAAGCGGAAGCGCCATGAGATCGGCACACTGGGCTGGAGCGACGAGAACCCGCTGGCGCTCAGCGCCTCCGAGGAGGACGCGCTCCTGACGAAGACGATCGACTACCTGACGAAGGCCACGGGCCGGCGGCCCGTCGGGGGGCGGGGACCGTCAGACCAGGTGAGCCTCAGCACGCTGCGCCTCATGAAGGAGAAGGGATTCCTGTACGACAGCAGCCTGATGGCGATGGACGAGCCGTACGAGCTGGTGCTCGACGGCACGCCGTCGGGGATGGTCGAATTGCCAGTCAGCCGCTATCTCGACGATCGTCCCACGCTGTCGGCCGCCCGGTTCGGGCCGTCGGCGATGCCGTCGCCGGAGCTGGTGTTCGAAGTGTACCGGGACGATTTCGACGTGGCGTACGAGGAGGGCACGCTCTACCTGCTCACGCTGCACCCGCATCTGATCGGCATGCGCTCGAGGATTACGTACCTCGATGATCTGATCCGGTACATCAAATCGAAGCCGAACGTCTGGTTCGCCACCGCCGAGGAGATCGCGCGCTACGTGCGCGAGCAGGGGCCGAAGACGTAGTGCCCGGCTTTAGCCGGGCTGAAGCCCGGCACTACGTACGACGTCGGCGGCTCGAAGCCCGCCGCTCGACGTATTGACGTCTTTCCGGAAGAGCGCAGAACACTGGGGTCTCACCCCATTTCATGATCCGGATCAGGTGCGGCGCAGCTGATAGGCCCACCACAGGCGGAAGCCGAACAGGACGCTGAGCGCGAGCGCCCAGAGGCGCGGCTCGCGGAAGTCCGCTTTCACCACCCACCAGAAATGGATCACGGCGGTCATCGCCGCGAGATAGACCAGCCGGTGCACCTGCTGCCAGCGCCGGCCGAGCCGCCGGATCATTCCGGCCGTCGAGGTCACGGCGAGCGACAGGAGCAGCAGGAACGTCGTCATGCCGAGCGTGATGAAGGGCCGGTCGATGACGTCGGCGATCATGCTCTCGAAGTCGAAGAACCAGTCGAGCACGACCCAGGTGGAGAGGTGGAGGCATGCGTAGAAGAACGCGAGCAGGCCGAGCATCCGCCGTAGCTTGATGAGCTGGTTCTGCCCGGTCACCCGGCGCAGCGGTGTCACCGTCAGCGTCAGCATCAGCAGCACCAGCGCGGTCGTGCCGGTCGTGTCGGTGATGAAGTCGATCGGATTCGCGGTGAGGTCGCCGGTGGACGCCCAGTAGATCAGCGACGCCGCGGGCAGCAGCGCGGCGCCGAAGATCGCCCGCCGCGCAAACGCAAAGAGCCTCAATAGTTCCGGCGCAGATCCATGCCGGCGTAGAGCTGCGCCACCTGGCCGCCGTAGCCGTTGAACATCTCCGTCTTCCGCCGGCGGAACTCGCCAAGCCGCCGCTCGGTCGCCTGGCTCCAGCGCGGATGATCGACGGTGGGGTTCACGTTCGAGTAGAACCCGTACTCACGCGGGTTGGACACCGCCCAGGCCGTACGCGGCTGCGCATCGGTGAAGCGGATACGGACGATCGACTTGATGCTCTTGAACCCGTACTTCCAGGGCACCACGAGACGAATGGGGGCGCCGTTCTGGTTCGGCAGTACTTCCCCGTAGAGCCCGACGGCCAGAATCGCCAGCGGGTGCATCGCCTCGTCCATCCGCAGGCCCTCGACGTAGGGCCACTCGATCACCGGGACGCGCTGGCCCGGCATCTGGCGCATGTCGAGCAGCGTCGTGAACTCCACGAACTTCGCGCCCGGCTGCGGCTCCAGCCGCTTGATCACGTCCGCCAGCGGAACCCCGATCCAGGGGACCACCATCGACCACGCCTCGACGCACCGGAGGCGGTAGATCCGCTCCTCGAGCGCGTGCGGCTTGATGAACTCGTCGAGGTCGTAGGTCTTCGGCGTCTTGACGAGACCGTCCACACGGACGGTCCACTTGCTGGTGGCGAGGCGGTGCGCGTTGCGCGCCGGGTCGTCCTTTTCCGTGCCGAACTCGTAGAAGTTGTTGTACCCGGTCACGTCATCGAACGAGTTCAGCTTCTCGGTCGTGCTGAACGGGCTCTTCCTGACGTTCGGCAGCTTGCGTCCGGAGCCCTGCGCGTGCGCGGCGGTGCCGCCCCACGCGGCCAGGGCCGCCGCCCCGATCGTGGCGGCCGCCGCCGTCTGGATGAATTCCCGACGCCGCAGGTACAAGGCCTTCGGCGTCACCTCCGAATACCGGATATCAGGCGGTCTGCGGATCAGCATGACACGACCAATTATAGAGCCGCCCGGCGGCAACCGCCGAGCTTTGCGGCGCGGATGTCATGATAGCCTCAGCCAGCATGGGTTCCGAACACAGCATGGCCCCTCGCGCGCTCTCACTGGCCGTGCATGAGCTGCGGACCCCCGTGACGGTCGCCACCGGCTACCTCCGCATGCTGATCCGGGAGCAGGCCGGGCCCGTCACCGACAAGCAGCGGAAGATGCTCGAAGAGGCCGAGCGCTCCTGCGGGCGGATCGGCGCGCTCATCACCGAGATGAGCGAGCTCGGCCGTCTGGAGGCCGGCGAGCTGGCGGTGCCCGGCGTCACCCTGGACCTCGCGGCGCTCGTATCCGAGGTGGCGAGCGATATGCATGAGGGCGAAGATCGCGGAGTCACCCTTGAAGTACATGCCGGCGAGTCGATCGCGGTCCGAGGCGATCGGCCGCGGCTCGGAGCCGCGCTGAAAGCGCTGATGCATGCCGCCCTTCGCGAGCGGGCCGAGCCGGGCGCCATCGTCGTGCGCTGCTCGGCGCTCGAACGGAACGGTGGATCGTGGGCCGTGGTGATCATTGGAGCTGAAATAATTCTCCCGCCGTTGCTCGAGAGCGCGCACGCGTCCGCGCCGCCGCCGTTCGACGAGTGGCGCGGAGGGCTCGGCCTTGCGCTTCCCGTCGGCCGCCGCGTCATCGAAGCCCACGGCGGAGCCGTCTGGTCCGCACCCGATCCCCGTCCGCGCGCCGGTTCCGGCGTGCGGCTTCCCACCGCAGGGCCCACAGGAGACAGCGGACCGACGGCCCGCTGACGGTACCCACGCATGACCACAGTTGTACCCTCCGGCTCCGGATCCGCGGCGGCGTCGGTCGGCGAACGCCGGCCTTCCATCGCGGTCGTCGATGACGACTCGGGCTTCGCCGGCTATCTGAGAACATTCCTCGCGCTGCGGGGGTACGAGGCGCGCGCGTACACGCGTGGCGACGAGATCGTGGCCGCCATCCGCCAGGGGGAGCCGCCCGATATCGTGCTGCTCGACGTCGCCATGCCGGGCATGGATGGCCTGCAGACGCTCAAGGCGCTCAAGACGGCGCGTCCCGAGCTGCAGGTGATCATGCTGTCGGGCCGCTAGCACGCGCCGATCATCGTCGAGGCGGTCCGCCTCGGCGCCGCCGACTACGTCGTCAAGCCCGGTGACCCCGAAGGCCTCGGCGAGATTGCGCTCGACTCGGCCATCAAGCAGGCGATCGAGCGCACCCGCCTGGTCACCGAACTGAGCAGCCTGCGCCGTCAGCTGAGCGACGACCAGGACCAGGCGTTTCTCGCCTGGGGGCAGAGCCCCGCCATGCGCCAGGTCGCGCACATCATCGAGCAGGTGGCCGACAGCGACGTCACCGTGCTGATCCGCGGCGAGAGCGGCGTCGGCAAGGAACTCGTCGCCCGCGCCATCCATCGGCACTCGACCCGCAAGCAGAAGCCCTTCGTGAAGGTGAACTGCGCGGCGCTGCCGGCCGAGCTGCTCGAAAGCGAGCTGTTCGGGCACGAGAAGGGGGCCTTCACCGGCGCCGCCACGACGCGCATCGGCAAGTTCGAGCAGGCCCACTCCGGCACCATCTTCCTCGATGAGATCGGAGAGATGAAGCCGCCGCTCCAGGCCAAGCTGCTCCACGTGCTGCAGGACGCGGAGTTCACCAAGCTCGGGAGCAACAAGAAGATCCAGGTGGACGTCCGCGTCGTGACCGCCACCAACCGCGATCTCGAGGCGATGATGCTGCGCGGCCAGTTCCGCGAGGACCTGTATTACCGGCTCAAGGTGATCGAGGCCGTCGTGCCGCCGCTCCGCGAGCGCCGCGACGAGATCCCGGAGCTCACCGACTTTTTCGTCACGAAGTACTCGCAGCGATACAACCGGCCGGTCCGGCCGCTCTCTGACGAGCTTCGGCACCGCTTCCTCGGGTACGACTGGCCGGGCAACATCCGCGAGCTCGAAAACATGATCAAGCGGTTCGTGATCCTGCAGGACGAGCAGCTCGTGCTGCGCGAGCTCGGCAAGCCGCGTCCGACCGCACCGGCCGTGCTGCTGAACCCCGCCCATGCCACGCCCGACCACTTCGCGCCGCCGCCGTTCCGGTCGCCGCCGGCCGAGCCGGCCGCGAACGACGAGGACGTCGACGACGATGAGGCGGAGGAGGCACCGCCGGCGGCCCAGGCGGCGCCGGAAGGGCGGCGGCTGACCGACGTCTCACGGGAGGCAGCGTTGAACGCCGAGCGTACCGTCATTGCCGAAACGCTCAGGCAGGTCCGCTGGAACCGGCGGAAGGCCGCACAGATGCTCGGGGTCAGCTACAAGACGCTGCTCAACAAGATCAAGGAAACGGGCCTGGAACAGCCGTAGCGCCGGCAGGGTCCGCTCGCGGATGCTCTCGCGCTCGCCTGGCGGCATCCGCCTACCTACGATCGGTAGCGCCCTTCCCTCGCCGGCTGGACTACTTCCTCAAAATCCCATATTTCCCTATTCTTCCAACCTTTTTCCGTCGTGGCACTTCGATTGCTCAACGGAACGCATACCCCCGGCTGGGCTCGGGAAGCCCGGCAGGCGGAAAGGACCGGTAAGCAATGGGAGAAAAGCCCCACGTGATGGTGGTCGACGACGACCTGGCGATGTGCGGGGTGCTGCGCTCGTTCCTCGGGACGCGGGGATACCAGGCACTGGCGGTGACAAGCGCGGACGAAGCGGTCAAACGGTTCCATGCCGATCGCCCGGACGCCGTCCTCCTCGACGTGGTCATGCCGGGCGACATGGACGGCCTCGCGGCGCTGGCCGCGTTCAAGCGGATCGACAAGGACGTTCCGATCATCGTGATCTCGGGACAGGGCGGCACCAGCACCGTGGTGCAGGCGATGAAGCTCGGAGCGGCCGACTTCGTCTGCAAGCCCTTTGAGGACTCGGAGCTCGAGATCCCGCTCATCAACGCGCTCACACAGCGGCAGCTGAGCCGCCAGGTCGCCACGCTGCGCGCGCAGCTGAAGGAACAGTCACACTACACGATGCTCTTCGGCCGGAGCGAGCGGATGACGGAGGTGCGCGACCTGATCGAGCGCGTGTCCGACACCGACGTGACCATGCTGATTCGCGGCGAGAGCGGCACGGGCAAGGAGCTCGTCGCCAGGGCCCTGCACGAGCGCTCCCTCAGACGCGACAAGCCGTTCGTGAAGGTGAATTGCGCCGCGCTTCCGACGGAGCTCCTCGAGTCGGAGCTCTTCGGCTTCGAGAAAGGGGCCTTTACGGGCGCCATCCAGCACAAGCCGGGCAAGTTCGAGTTCGCCAACCACGGGACGATGTTCCTCGACGAGATCGGGGACATGAGCCCGCCGCTGCAGGCGAAGCTGCTGCAGGTGCTGCAGGACGGCGAGTTCTCGCGCCTCGGCGGCAAGCACGACGTGCACGTCGATGTGCGCGTCATCACGGCCACCAATCGTGACCTCGAGCTGGCCGTCGCCGAGGGACAGTTCCGGGAGGATCTGTACTTCCGCCTCAACGTCGTGACGATCATGCTGCCGCCGCTGCGGGAGCGACGGGAAGAGATTCCGTTCCTCGCCGATCATTTCGTGAAGAAGTATGCCGTGCAGTACAACAAGCCGGCCACCGGGGTCACGCCGTCGCTGCTCCGGCTCTTCATGGAGTACGACTGGCCGGGCAACGTCCGGCAGCTCGAGAACATGATCAAGCGCATGGTGGTGCTCGGCAGCGAGGCCCCCATCGTGAGCGAGCTCCGACAGCCGTCGATGCTGCTCCCGGCCCGGACGGCGTTCGCGCCGACCAGCCCGCCGCCGCTCACGGGAGCGCCGCCGGCGCCCGCGCCCTTCTCCATGCCGCGCGCGCCCGAGCCTGCGTCCGCCGGCGCCGCGGCGGTGGCGGCCTTTGCAGCCGCCGGCATGGGGGCCGCTCCGTCGGCGACGGAGGCGCGCGCGCCGTCGTCCTCCGGCCCGGTGTCCCTGAAGGACATTGCGCGGGCCGCGGCGCGCGAGGCCGAGCGCGATCTGATTCTGCGGATGTTGACCCGCACGCGGTGGAACCGCAAGGAGGCCGCCGAGATTCTCGGGATCAGCTACAAAGCGCTCCTGTACAAGATCAAGGAAAACGGTCTCGACAAGGCGTCATGATCCCCGGGGCAGGCGGTCGATTGTTCGAGGGAGGGGCGCGGCTCGTGACGCCGCCGGTGTTCGAGAGCGTGCTCGATGCGGAGATGCGCCGGGCAGTCCGCTCTCAGAGCTTCCTGACGCTGGTCGTCCTCGAGACGCGCCGCGAATGGGACGGCATGACGCTCGTGGCCGACGACGGCATCGTGAGCGACGTGGCGCAGCTCGTCGGCAGCGAAATCCGCGACACCGACGTCATGGGAACCGGCAGCGGCGTGCTGTCGCTGATGCTGATCGAGGCCGACTACGAGAGCTCCAGAACCGTGATCGATCGTCTGATACAGCGCATCGACCGCTACGCGTTTCCGGCGCCCGTCCACATCTCGGTCGGCGCGGCGTGCTACCCCACGCACGCCGTCGACGCCGACACGCTCAGGCAGCAGGCGCTGGCACACCCGGTGGTCAACTGGCGACAACCAAACCCCAAACCCCAAACCCCAAATCCCAAGGCCCAATGACCGTCGAGTGGCTGACCACCGTCGCCGACCTCGCCGCGATCGAAGGGCCGTGGCGCGACTTGGAGGACGCCGTCCAGGCGCGCACGCACGTCTCGACGTTTGACTTCCTGTGTCCGTGGTATCGGCACTACGCCGGGGAGTACGGCGGCCAGCCGCTCGTCGGCCTGGCATGGTCCGGCCGGACGCTCGCAGGAATCGCGCCGCTGACCGTCCGGCGCGGCACGCTCGGCCGCGTGCCGATCACGCGCGTCGACTTTGCGCCCAACGACTCGATTGCCGGCGAATTTCTGATTCGCGACGATCAGCCCCAGATGCTCGCCGCCCTGCTCGGCTCCCTCACGAGGCGTGTGCGGTTCGACCTGATCTCGCTGAACGGCTTCGACCCCTCGTCCGCGCAGCTGCAGGCGCTGCGCGAGGCGGCCGGCCTGTACGGGCTGGCGCCCGCGCTCGAAGAGCACGCGTTCGCGCGTGTCGATCTGCGCGCTGGGTACGACGCCTATCGCGCCGGCCTGCCGGGCGACTTCAGGCGCAAGCTCAATCATCGTGCGCGCCGGATTGAAGCGGCCGGCGCCCGGCTCGACGGCGTCCTGCCGGGCCTCGACGGCGACGATGCGGAAGGCAGCCTGCGCCGGATGATTGCGGTGACAGAAGCCAGCTACAAGCTCGAAGGGCGCCCGCTCGCGCCGCACCATCGCGCGTTCCTCGCCGATCTGGTGCATCGACTGGCGGCGCGCGGCCGGCTGGGCCTGCCGATTCTCTCGATCGGCGGCCGTGACGCCGCCTTCATTCTGGGCGTCATCGAGCGCGGCTGCTTCTACGACGTCACGCTGTCGTACGACGAATCGTTCGCCAAGCTGGGGCCGGGGATGCACCTGATGCAGGTGGCGCTGGCACACCTGGCGCAGGCGGGCGTCCAGACACTCATTTCGCACGGCGCGCACGAGTACAAGCGGCCGTGGTCCACCGCCTTCGTTCCGCAGACACGCCTGTTGTTGTTCGCGCCCTCGGTCAGGGCGGCGACGGCACGGGTCGCCCGTTTTCGATTGCAGCCGATCCTGCGCCGCGCGGCGGCCGTGTAGAGGGCGGGGCTGGAGCCCCGCCTCTACGGCAGCGTGCGACCAGGCGATCGTAGAGGCGGATTCAGGTCCGCCTCCAGCCCCCCCGCGACCTGAGCCGTTTCCCTCCGCGAGTGACCCGCCGGTCAGGACTTTTAAGCAGGCGGCTGGAACCTGAGCAACTCCACGACATTCGTGCCAACGCGCCACAACGATGCCTGATATGCGAATCCGGGCCCATTCCTTTCGATTTCGACCGGTTCACATGTGCCGTGCCATCTGTGAACGGTTATTGCACTTCAGCCGGGCCGTAAGTTGAGCCGTTAGCTGGAGGAGCGTTGCGGAAGACGAATCTGATCATGTGTGCCGCGCTGGCAGTCTGGCTTGGGGACGCGCGCGCCGTTCGTGCCCAGGCGCAGATGGAGTTCATTCCGTCGCTCTCGCTCTTCACCGTCTACGACGACAACATTTTCTCGCGCATCGACGGAACGGCGGGGCAGATGCTGCAGCTGCGCCCCAGCTTCGAGGGCAGCTACGAATCGCCCACCGTCAGGCTGCTCGGCCT
>Ga0156172_1064_pt1 | contig 18596 bp, 18 predicted proteins | sample RifCSPlowO2_12_FD_107825 | JGI IMG/M metagenome (GOLD analysis project Ga0156172, IMG submission 107825) | Acidobacteria bacterium RIFCSPLOWO2_12_FULL_67_14 | reverse complement strand
CGGCCACCGCGGGCGCCACGGCCATGCCGGCGCAGACGGCGCCCGCCAGCAGGCCGCCGGCCAGCAGCACCAGGTTTTCGGCGGCGGCCATGATCATGAAATGACGGCGCTGATAGCCGACCGCGCCCAGGAGCGCCAGCTCGCGCCGCCGCTCGAGCGCGTTGCGAAGCATCACCGTGGCCAGCCCCACGGTCCCGAGCAGCAGCCCGAGCCCGCCAAGCGTCTGGAACGTCGAGAGGTACGTGTTCTCGACGCGGTGAAACGCCGCCAGCCGATCGCCTGTCGCCACGGCGTCGGCACCGAAGTCGGCCAGCGCGTCCTCGATCTGCGCCGCCACCTCCACCGTTCGATCCGGCGCGGTCTCGAGCAGCATCACCTGGTAGCCCGCCTGTTCCGGAAACGCCTCCGTGAAGCGCCGGGGCGACATCAACAGCTCGCTCTGGAAGAGGCTGTCGCGCAGCGCCGCCACCAGTCGCAGCCGGATCTCGCGGCCGCCCTGCACGATCACGATGTCGTCCCCCAGACGACGGTGCAGCACGTACGTCATGGAGTTCGCGTCGGCAATCACCGGTATCACGCCGTCCGGCTCCTCGCGCCGGAGCAGCAGCCATGGATTGGCGCGCTCGGCGTCAGTGGCGGCCAGCGAGCCCTGAAACGCGAATCGCCCCTCGTCCAGGAACCGCTCGCTCGGCGCAAGGATCCGCGGGTTGGCCGGCGCATACAGGTTCAGGCAGCTGGCATCGTCCCCGGGCCTGAGACGGAACGGCTCGATCCGGACCGACTCGAGGCGCAGATTCAGCGCCTCCCGTCCGGCGTCGCTCTGCGGATCGTGCACCACTGGGACGAGCGTCTCGACGAGCAGCGAATAGCCGCCCACGCCTGAATGGAGGTCTGCGGGGTTCACGCTCGTGTCGCGCCGGAACGCGTCCACCGAAATCAGAATGAACGTGGCGGACGCAATGACCGCGACCGACAGGACGCTGCGCGACGGCCGGTACGTGGTGTTGCGCAAGCCGAGCTTCGACAGCGGCTGCCAGCCGCGGCCGTGCATCGGCTCGCCGGCACGCCGCCTCAACAACGCGGCGAACAGCGTCAGCATGGCGGCAAGAAGCAGGGCGCCCGCGGCAAAGAAGGCCCCGGCCGGCTCCATGAGTCCCGCGCGCGAAGCGGCCAGGAGCGTCAGCCCCGCTCCCGCGAGAAACATCGCCGTCAACCGCCGCCGGCGTTGCTCAACGCTCCCGCTGCTCTCTGCTCTTTGGGATTTGGGATTTGGGATTTGGGATTTGACAAGCTCGCCAGCGAGAAGCGCCCGCTCCGAAAGCCGCCCGAGCCCGCGCAGCGTCCACCAGATGCACACGACAGCGGCCGCCACCCCTGACACCGCGCCTGCAGCCAGCGTCGCAACCGAGACATGCAGCGCCAGCGCGCTGGTTCCGACGGCGTCAACCCACCAGGATCGGAGCCCCGCCATGAGGAGCGCCGCGTAGCCGACAGCCGCCGCGCCGCCGGCGATGCTGCCGGCGACCGCAAGCAGGACCCCTTCGGCCATGAACAGCCGGCGCACGGCTGGAGGGCCAAACCCTACGGCTCGAAGCAGGCCGACCTCCCGGACCCGCTGCTCCAGCCCCAGCTTGAAGAACAACGACGTCAGGACGAGCGCCGACAGGACGATGAAGACGCTGAAGGAGACGAAGTAGGTCGCGAAATCGGTGGATCCGCGCGACGCCGCGAGATTCTCCGCGCGCACGTCGCGGACGGCCAGTCCCATCGCCAGCGGATCGATCGCGTCGCGCAGCCGCTGCTCGGACCGGCCCTGCGCCTCGGAGAGCGACTCGCCGGGCCGAGGGGCGATCCGGATCGACGTCAGGGCGCCGTACCGCGATCGCCAGAGCCGCTGGCCCACCTCGAGCGGCACGAAGGCCTTGGGCGTCGTTCGGTACTGCTCCCAGTACGCCTCGTCTGCGGGTCGTATCCGGCGCAGATCGATCGGAAAGGGCGGGTCCCAGTCGACCAGCGCCGCCGAATCGGTGATGCCGGGATAGGTCGGCGCCAGATCGCGATCGCCGGCGGTCACGGGCACGATGGCCGCCACGCGGAACATCGTCGTGTCGGTGACGAGCCGGCCCGGTTCCTCCCAGCGGAAGTACTCCATCGCAACCCGATCGCCGACCGTCGCGCGGAGATCCGACGCCGCCCACTGGTTGAGCACGATCGGCGCCTCCGGACCTGGCGTGGGCCCGAGGTCCGGCGCAATGCCTGCCAGGTCAAGCGCCGAGACGAGCGAGTACGGAACCTCGCGGGCGCCGATGCGAAGCGAATTGGCCAGATAGGTGAAGACCCGCTGGGTGCTGCTCCCCTCCTCCTCGAGCGCGCGGCCCGCGACGCCGGCCTGCTGATCGGTCAGGAGTCCCGCATCCGCTCCAAGCGTCACCATCCCGCGATTCTCGAGCGGGCGCAGCGTCAGCCCGATGTCCTCCAGCGTTGCCGCCGTGCGGATCCGCTGTTCGAGCGTCGCACCAGGATCCGGTTGTCCACCGGAGCTCGAAGACACCAGGATGGCGTTTACGCGTCCGGCGATCCCCAGCTCGCGCTGGATCTGCGGGAGCGACACAAAGACGGCACGTACCTCACCCTGCTGCGCATCGAGGGAGAACTCGCCCAGCGCCGAGCGCGGCACAACGCCGCGCACGGTACGGCGCAGCGTCCGGCCGAGGTCTTCCTTGCGGCTATGGAGGGATTCGAGCGGGATATCGGACGGCCGCTGCACGCGTACGAGAACAACGGGCGGGCCACCACCCTCCTCGTCGGAGAATCCGAGCTCGCGAGCGAGCGCGGGGCTCACGAGCGCCTCGCCGGCGCCGGGCCCCTCTGTGGTCTGTCCGTGAAACTGCCAGAATCGTTCGTCGACGCCGTAGACGCGCACCTGCCCGACGCGCCGGCGGCTTCCCTGCTCGGCCACGACGCCAGGCAGCACCACGATCGGCACCGCATGCAACGTCCCGTCTGCCCGCACATCGTCCGCCAGCTGTTCGCGAAAGAAGCCGGCCGACAGCCCCGCGGCTTCGGTGCGGCCGAGCCGCTCGAGGGCGAGCGCGCGAAGGCTCTCGCGGACGGAATCGCCGACGAGGAGCGCGCCCGACAGAACGGCGACCGCCGTGGCGACTCCCGCGACCACAGCCAGATTGGTCCGCCAGTAGTAAACGAGGCTCCGGAGAACCAGGTGGCGCACGGGATCCCTGCTACGTCGCCCGGGCGGGCAGTGCCCGCAGCGGCTGCGCGCCTGGAGGAATGGGCACGACCACGGCCGCGACCGCCAGCACCACCACCACGCCGGCAAGCACGAAGAAGGCGGCGGCGTACGACCCGGTCGACTCGACCCAGAACGCAAGAAACAGCGGGCCGACTGCGAAGGCCATCACCGTCAGCGCCTGCGCCGCCCCTTGAATCCGGCCGAGATGCGCGCGCCCGTACGCGCGCCCCCAGAAGGTGAAGAAGGCCACCATCACGAATCCGCCGGCGATGCCCATGGCCACCGCCTGCGCCATCACATGCGCCGTCGTCGTTACGCGTGCCAGCGCCGCGAGCGCGGCGGCAAGGATGATGAGCGCCGCGACGAGGACGGATCGCAGCGCCCCTCGATCGGCAAAGGCACCCGCGGCGAAATTACCGGCCGGCGCGGCCAGCGCGATCACCGCGAGCGCGCGGTGATAGATCTCGGGCGGGAATCCCCGCTCGGCGAGAATCGACTCGTTGAAGAGGCCGATCCCCGACGCGACCAGGCCGTAGACCGAGCTTGCGAGCGCAAATACCCAGAAGGCCGGCGAGCGTAGTGCGTCGCCGAGCGTCGCGTGCGGCATCGCGTCCCGCGGCGCGTCCGGGCCCGGCTCGCCGCCGTCGACCTGCAGCCCGATCGCCTCAGGTGACGACCGATCGAGCAGCCAGGCAAGGGGTGCCAGCGCGAACACCAGCAAGAGGCCGACGATCGCCCATGCCGCGCGCCAGCCGGCGGCCAGCACGAGCGCGCCGACGAGCGGAAATGCCGCCATGAACCCGATGCTCATGATGACGGAGTACACGGCCATCGCGCGTGTGAGCCGCCGCCGGAACCATTTGCCGACCATCGCCAGGCTCACCACCGACAGCGCGCTCTGGCCGAACCCGCGCGTGAGCGTCACGAGCACCAGCAGCGAGACCAGGCCGGCGGCCTGGCTCATGACCAGCACGACCACTCCCAGCGCCAGGAGCACCACGGTGAGAACCGTTCGGCTGCCGGTCCGATCGATGAACCGGCCGATGCCGGCGCAGAAGACCGAGCCGACAAGGGTCGCGACGAGATTGAGCTGCGCGAAAGAGACGCGGCCGATGCCCAGATCCGCGAGGAGCGGCTCGGTGATGAGACCGAGCCCCTGTGTCGGTCCGGGCAGCGTGCCGACCATCGCCAGCGCCGCCACCCCGAGCACGACCCAGCCGTAGTACAGCCGCGCGCGCGGGGCCGGCCAGCTCTGCACTCCCGCTTCAGTCATGTTTGCGCCACATTATGAGGCCGCCACCGCAGTACGAAGTGCCCGGCTTACCAGTACGTAGTGCCCGGCTTCAGCCGGGCCGGCCTGAAGGCCGGCACTACGTCACGCGTACGGTGGCACTACTTCACGCAGAGACCGGCACAGCAACGCGCAACGCAGCTGGTCTGACCGCAGCACGGATTGTGACCCCGCCGACGAACGGCTCGCCGTCCACGTGATAGATCTGCGGGCGCCCGGCCGTCAGCTCCAGCGCGGTGACGCTCCGGGGCATGACCCCCGGAACCGCCGCGATCCGGCCGGTGAAGAGCTGCGGCACGCGAACGAGCGCCGCCAGCGGCGACCGCGCGCTCACCACGACCAGATCCAGCCGTCCATCGTCCAGGCGCGCCGACGGCGCAATGAGGGCACCGTTCCCATACTGGCGGCCGTTGGCAATGGCGATGAGCAACGGTCGCACGCGCAGCGTCTCGTCGCCCACCACAATCGTGTACTGGTCGGCCCGATACCTCCCCATCTCCGACGCGGTCATCGCGACGTATCGCAGGAACCCCCGGCGGCGCGTTGTGCGCTGGGCGAAGCGATGGGCCACCTGCGCATCGAGGCCAACCCCCGCGACGTTGAAGAACAGCCGGCCGTCGAGCTCTCCCGCGTCGATGCGGCGCGCAGGGCCGCCAAGAGCGGCCGCGATGGCCTCCGCCGGGGCGAATGGAATCCGCAGCTCGCGCGCCAGGCCGTTTCCCGATCCGCAGGGCACGATGCCAAGCGTCGCGTCGTGAAACACAAGCGCCGATCCCACTTCGTTCACGGTGCCGTCGCCGCCCCACGCCACGACGCGCGACGCGCCTCGGGCAAGCGCGGCCAGCGCCAGCTCGCGTGCGTGGCCGGGCCGTTCGGTGATGAAGATCTCGGGCTCGAACCCGCAGCCTCGAATCAGCGCGGACGCCTGCTCGGCGCGATCGCGCGCCACGTGCAGCCGGCCGCCGGTGCCGGAGATGGGGTTGATGATGATGACGATGCGCCCGCTACTTGCCAAGTCCGCGCAGCAGCTTCGGCGGGATGAACCAGGTCAGGGCGCCCGGACGGCGGGACGTGAGGCTCTCGACATCGATGCGGCAGATGCCGCCCTTCTTGAACGGCAGCGCGCGGCCGGCGCCAATGAGGTGCGCCGCCAGCTCTCCCAGGCCGGGCTCGTGCCCGACGAGCGCCATGCGGCGGCGCCGCGCGGCGCGCGCGAGCTGGGCGAGCACCGATGCAGGCGCATGTCCGGGCGCCAGCGCGTCGAGCACCTTCACCGACGGCTTTCCGGGCAGGCCGGCGGCAAGCAGCTCGGCCGTCTGCTTCGCGCGCACGAGCGGGCTCGTGAAGACCTCATCGACCGTCACGTCGAGCTTGCGGAGCCCTTCGACCTCTTCCTTGAACCGCGCGACGCCCCGCGCGGTCAGCGGCCGCTTGTCATCGTCGGGCCACTCCTCTCCGCGAACCGCGGCGATGGCGTGACGCACGAGGTACAGCTCGGAAGGACTCGCCATCGCTCACGCAGCAGGCCGGGCTCCCGGCCTGCTGCCTCGCACGCCGGCCGAGGCCTGGATCGTCTGATCGCACACGGCCACGAGCTTCGAGCGCAGCCCCGTGTAGTGGCTGTGGATCTGACGGCATTCCGTTTCGAGGCGGCGAACGAGACGATCGAGGTCGGCTGACAGACGAAGGTTCGGCGCCTGCGACGATCCCTGAATGGCGCGAACGCGGGCGATCAGCACTTCCAGGTCGTGCATCCGGCCGAGCAGATCCTGGACCTCCTTGAGGAGACGCAACCCCGCTCCCGCACGCGACCCGGACAGGTCGCGCGTCACCTCGAGCGCATAGCGCAACTTCTTGCTCGCAATGCGGACCTCATGGAGGCGATCCGGAAGATAGATGCCGGCGGCGCTGTCGATTGCGGCGCGAAGGCGGAGCGCGCGCCGGGCGGCGAGCGCCTGCGCCCGGGTCAGCCGCCTCGGATCGCGCGCAGCGGCGCGGAAAGTGAGGCGGCCCCTGGCCGCCAGCCGGCCGATGCGATGACGCAGCTTCTCGAGATCGACGCGCGTCACCTCGCGGCACATGTCGGCATGAAGCCGCCGGCGCTCCAGCCGGATCACCTGTCTCAACCGGCTGAGGGCTGCGGCCGGCACGCTGGCGGTGTCGAGGGTATCGAGCGTCTGAAGCGCCACATCGAGCTCGCGCACCGGACCGAGCGCGCGCGTGAGACGCCGGACCTTGCGCTCGAGCTTTCGGGCGCGGCCGTGCGCCAGCGCGAGCGGCAGCGCCTCGCGGAGCCGCCGGGTGGCCACCCGCGCCCTGTGGATCGGCTCGACCTCGCCCTTCTCCGCACCGGGCAGCGCCCGCACCAGCGCGCGCAGCCGCTGGCGGATGAGGAGCTCGGCGGGCGTGTGTGGGGTCATCCCTAATCCCTGATCCCTGGTGTCTACTATATCTTCATCCCCAGATGCGCATTGCCGCGATCGATATCGGGACCAACTCGGTGCACATGATCGTCATCCGCGTGCGCGCCGATCTCTCCTTCGAGATCATCGACCGCGAGAAGGTCATGGTGCGCCTTGGCGCGGGCGGCCTCGACGGGAAGGCGCTGACGCCGGAGGCGATGACGGCCGCCCTGCAGACGCTCTCCACGTTCAAGCGGCTGGCCGACTCGCACAGCGTCGAGAAGATCGTCGCGGTGGCCACGAGCGCCACCCGTGAGGCGCGCAACGGTGGCGAGTTTCTCTCCCGCATCGCGCGGGAGACCGGAATCCGGCCCCTCGTGATTACGGGCACGGAAGAAGCCCGCCTGATTCACCAGGCCGCCGTCTACGGCGTCGACGTCGCCAGCGGCCGGGCGGTGGTCATCGACATCGGGGGCGGCAGCGTGGAGATCACGCTCGGCACGGCCGCGTCGATCCAGCTCGCGCGCAGCTTCAAGATCGGCGTCATCCGGCTGACCGAGCGATTCGTCACCACCGATCCCCTGTCGGGCCGCGACGAGCGCCGTCTCGAGAAGCACATCGACGGCGAGATCGGCCGCTACTGCGATCAGATTGCTGCCGCAGGGTTCGACCGGGTCGTCGGCACCTCCGGAACCATCCTGAGCCTGGGCATGGTGGCCGCCACGGCGGCCCGCGGCGCACAGCCGTCTGAGCTGCGGAACCTCCGCGTGTCGGCAAAGCAGATCCGGCGCGTCAGGAAGGACATGCTCTCGCGGGATCTCGAAGGGCGGCTTGCGGTTCCAGGACTCGACCCACGTCGCGCCGACATCGCCGTGGCGGGCGTCGTGCTCCTGAACGCGATCCTCGCGCGGCTGGGCGCCGAGGAGCTCACCCTCTGCGACCTGGCGCTGCGCGAGGGGCTCATCCTCGACTACGTACGCCGGCACCAGCGGCAGATCGCGCAGGCCGGCCGGATTCCCGACGTGCGGCGGCGCAGCGTCCTGGAGCTGGCGGAGCGCTGCAACTACTACGCGGCGCACGCGCAGCATGTGGCCCGGCTGGCGCTGGCGATCTTCGACCAGACGCGCGCGCTGCACGGGCTGACCGATCGCGAGCGCGAGTGGCTCGAGTTTGCGGCGCTGATGCACGACCTCGGGGTGCATATCAGCTATCCCCGCCACCACCGGCACTCGTACTACCTGATCAAGAACGGCGATCTGCGCGGCTTCGAGCCGGACGAGACCGAGGTGATGGCGCTCGTCGCGCGCTACCACCGGCGCGGCACGCCCAAGAAGACGCACGCGGAGTATTCGGAGCTCCCGCCGCCGCTCCGCCGTACCGTCCGGACGCTGGCCTCGATTCTACGCGTGGCCGAGAGCCTCGACCGGAGCCACGCGCAGGTCGTGTCGGCGCTCGAGCTGCAGGACCGCGCCGACGATCTGCTCCTGCAGCTCCGGACGACCGGCGATGCCGAGCTCGAGGTGTGGGCCACCAGCCGCCACCTGGGCCCACTCGAGAAGACGGTCGGCAAGCCGGTCCGGCTTGCGACCGCCGTCCGTTAGAGTGAAGCTCCATCGCCTCAGTATTGAGGATGGCCGAAGCCTAATCTGTTGGTCTATTGGACGTTACGGGATTGGTTCGGTCTTCCGATCACACCTCTTGCGTAGTCCTACCGATACAATGAGCTATAGAATCATTCGCTTCGGACTGGAGCCCGAATGCCCAAACTGACGCAGAAGATCGGCACGAAGGAATACGAGCTTCGGGAAGAGTCATTTGAGATATTCCGCCAAGAGTGGGCGGAGTACGTTACCGAGAGCGGGACGCGGGTGAGAGTAAAGCCAGAGGTCTTTAAGATCTATCGTGCCTACGAAGAGGATGGCAAGCCAGCATTCACGGATCAAGGCGACCCGCTCGTGGTCGTAAGGAATCAGGTACTGATAGCGGTAAGCGAGCGGCCGAAAACACACTAACACTTAGAGATGTCGACAACAATCCTCGAGACGTCGAACTCGTGTCATGTCCGGGTTTTCTGGACGACAGCAGCAGCGGTGATCTGTGACTTGCAGGAGCAGTCAAGTGACAATGCGTTTGAGACCGTTGATGAGTCCGAAAGCGAGACTGTTGCGCTCTTTGATGCACCGATCAAGACGGATTTCATCACCGACCTCAATGAAGACGGGTACATACTCCTTCGCCCTATTCCCGTTCAGATTGAACGAGAGGGTGACGAGCATGCGGTGGCAAGTTTTGCAGAAGCGAACGTTGCCATCGGCGGGACAAGCGAACAAGATGCCTTCCAGAGCCTGTTCGCTGAGATTCTTGACACGTTTGATGAGTTGAGCGACGTCGACGAGCAGTTGGGACCCGATGCGCTGCGCCAGCTGCAAACTTTGAGGACGTACATTGCCAAAGCGTAGTCTGCTCACGGCCCGCGACGCTGAGGCAATTGCACACAAACTCGACGCCGAAATCAAAGAGGGTCGCAAGCACACGCGAGCGATCATTCGTTGGAACAAGACGTACATAGCGTCATTCGGTATCCGACGAGGTACCGACGCGGGTCACGACTACATCCCCAAGCAGATATTCGTCTCGGCTCGGCAAGCATTGGACTTGGCAAGGTGTCCTCTGTCTAAGCAAGCGTACTTCGAGATCTTGGGAGAGCATCATAAGCTTCCCGGCTAGCGCAGTCGTGAGCGCCGCCACCCAGCGCGTGTCCGTGGCACTATCTATGAGGCCCGCAAGCTGCCAACTTCGGACAAGCGGGACGAGCGCGGCTTCAAGTTCCTGATCATCCGTCCGGTGGATGCTGTTCCACTTACGGCCACAACTTAACCTCGCCAACGTGGCCGGTGACACGGGATCGTCGCGACGATTCAGCGCCACCAGCTCGCCGATCACGCTGCGAAGCGCCGCTTTCGGATCGGTGGCGTGCATCTCCCAGATACCCTGACAACGAACTCGCAGGACCTCAACTCCCCTTCGGACCGCAGCCTTGAACAGATCTTCCCGTGAAGGATAGTGACGGTACAGCGTTCCCTTCCCGATGCCCACTTCGGTGACCACCTGATCGATCTTCGTTTCGAAGCACCCATGCTCTGCGAAGCAGGCAAGCAAGGAGTCCAAGATCATTGCGTCTCGCTGCTCGACTATTCGTGCGGCAAAGCGACCTTTGGCCCGAGTGGTCTCCGGAGTCGGCGTACCGGGCTGCACCTCCTCCGCTCCGGATCCTGCTGCACCATTACTCATAGGACACTCCAGAATAGAACTAGTGAGTCAATAAATGACTTGATAGTCACTATAGCACCGCTTCTCTCATTTCTGAACTGTTGTATTGAAGGCATGCGCGGGGGGCTGGGCCGAACTCGAGAATATAGGTGCTGCTGGGCGAAGTTCACCCGCAAGAGAGGGGGTGTACGCGACGTGACTATATGAGTCTAAAATAGACTCATGAGTCTGAAATGGACTCGTATCGCTAAATTTAGCTGGGCTTATCCGAGGGAGCCATGGGGTCTAGCCGTCCAACGAAGCAGGTCGGGCGTTTTGGGGATCAGATGCGTGGGCTTCGCGAGGATCACCTCGTGCAGACTGCGAGCCAAGTGCTGCTCCGCAGCGGATGCGACGCATTTCGCGTTGAGGATGTCGCTGCGGAATGCGGTGTCGCCAAGGGCACATGCTATCGCCACTTTGGGAGTCGAGCGGCCTTCATTGCCGCTGCCGTGCGCCACCTCGATGAGGCCCTTGGACAGCAATTATCGTCTCCGCCCGTACGGCTTTCCACACCTGCCCAGATTCTCGAGTGGGCGCTGCTCGAAGCTGTGGACGCACAGAGCCTGACGCTGGCACTCCGCAGCCGGCAAACGGACCACGGAGCGGCGGTGCTGGAAGGAAGAACCTGGCCGTGTTGCCTCAGTCGAATGCCGTGCCCACACGGTGGGGCGGTACGATCTCTCGCCGCCCTTCTTCGCTGGACCGCAAAGCTCGCCCCAACCAATCGCAAGCGTGCATCCGCCTGGCTGAATCTGGTGCTCGCCTTGCCACCGCACTCCTTTTTCGGCTCCGCTCACGGAGGCCAATCGAATCCTCGTACCATCCGTGCCCGCGCGCGTCAGCTCCTCAGGCAGCTCCTTCAATAGTGTCGCCGACACGTATTAAATCCACTACATTTAGCGGAACGAACCTAGAGAACCGCACTTTCATGACCGACGTAGTGCCCGGCTTTAGCCAGCTTTAGCCAGGCTTTAGCCGGGCTGAAGCCCGGCACTACGTACGGAATCGGTGTCCCAAGGTCGGCAATGACACCGGTTTTGGGATCTGGGACTTGCCTACCGTCTCCCGTCGTACCACTGATAACAGTCCTGCGGGTTCCGCAGCGTGCGGCCTCGCTGCGCGACCGTCTTCAGCACGAAGGCCAGCGCCTCCTGCGGCGTATACAGGTGCGCCTTTCGCGCGCTCGTGAGCAGCGGAGCCCGCCGGAGGATCTCGACCGATCGTCCGCTCTCGCGAGCCAGCCGCTTCAGCCGCCGGAAGAACTCAATCTCCTCCGCCGCATAGAGATCCAGGCTGAAGCCGCCGAGCGTCCGGAACGCTGACGCCTCACAGAAGACGAACGACCCGGCGCCCCAGCGAAGAGTCCGGCTGATCGCGTTCCAGGACACGACCGCCAGCCGCGGCGCGAGTGCCGCCGTGTCGAGCCGGACGGTGCTGCCGCCGCCGAGGCAGCGGCCCTGGCGGATGACGCCGGCGACATCCTCGAACAGCGCGCGCGTCGGATGCGAGTCGGCATCGACGAATACGAGCCAGCCCCCGGTCGCGCGCGCGGCCCCCGTGTTTCGCGCGCGCGAGATCTGATTGACCGGCTCGAAGACCACGTCCGCCCCGGCCTCGCGCGCGATCGCCGCGGTGCGATCCGTCGAGTTGTTGTCGCACACGATCAGCTCTGAGGCCCATCCGGCGGCGTCGAACGCCGCCATCGCTTCGCGGATGCTCCGGAGCGAGCCGGCAAGGCCGCGCGCCTCGTTGTAGGCGGGCACGACGATGGAGATCTTCACGCCGCCCGCTCGCGATGCCGGTCGGACGCGACGAACAGCGACAGGAGAAAGCTCACGATGCTTACGATGAGCGCGCCCAGGAAGGCGGCGCCGAACCCATCCACGTGAAAGCCGAGCCCGAGCGCGTCGGAGAGGGCCCCCGTCACCCAGAGCATCACCGCGTTCAGCACGAAGGTGAACAGACCGAGCGTCACGATGAGGAGCGGCAGCGTCATGACCCAGAGCAGCGGCCGCAGCGAGACGTTCAGCACCCCGAACACCAGCGCGACGACGAACAGGAGCCGCCAGTCGCCGTCGAACGAGATGCCCGATACGAGGCGCGTGGCCGCCCAGAGCGCCGCCGCGGTGATCAACAACCGCAGAACAATGTGCATCGCATGCCTCGTACGTAGCGCCGGGCTTCAGCCCGGCCTACCAATCCGTCGGCCGGTAGTCCTTCAGAAACTGCCCCCACACGTGCGTCCCCGTGTGGACGCCGTCGATGATCGGATCGACGATGCGGGCGGCGCCGTCAATCGCGTCGAGCGGCGGATGAAACCGCTGCTCGACCGACTTCCGGGCCGCAATCTCCACCGGGTCCTCGTCGGTGACCCAGCCCGTGTCGACGCTGTTCATGTGAATGCCGTCGTTGTGGTAGTCGGTGGCCGACGTGCGCGTCATCATGTTGAGCGCCGCCTTCGCCATGTTCGTATGCGGATGCCTCGTCGTCTTGAACTTACGGTAGAACTGCCCTTCCACTGCTGAGACGTTGACGATGTGCTTGTCGCGCCCGGACGTCCGGAGCATGAGCGGCTTCAGGCGCGCGTTGAGCACGAAGGGCGCCACCGCGTTGACCAGCTGCACTTCCAGCAGTTCGACCGTCGGCACCTCGGCGAGCAGGAACCGCCACGAGTTGCGGTCGCGGAGGTCGACCTGCTGCAGGTCCTGATCGAGCTGCCCGGTCGGGAAGAAGTGGCCCTGGGGCGCGAACTCCTCGTCGAGCAGCCGTACCTGCGCGAGCTCCGCCGAGTGCGTCAGTCCGACCGCGCCGACAAGCCGTCCCGCCGCCGCCGGCAGTGACCGCGCGGCGGCCTTCTCCTCTTCCATCATGTGCGCGTAGAACGCCGGCGGCCGGCGCACCGTCTGGCACGCGTTGTTGATGATGAAGTCGAGGCGGCTGCAGCTGCCGAGCAGCTCGCGGCAGAAGGCTTCCACGCTCGGCGTGTGGCGCAGATCGAGACCGTAGACCTGGACGCGATCGGCCCACTCCGCAAAGTCCGGCTCCTGCGCGTATCGACTGGCGGCATCGCGCGGGAAGCGGGTGGTGACGATGAGCCGGGCGCCGCAGCGCAGCAGCCTGAGCCCGGCCTGATAGCCGATCTTCACGCGCCCGCCGGTCACGAGCGCCACGCGCCCGCGCAGATCGGCCAGCTCGGTGCGCTTCGCAAAGTTGAATGCGGCGCACGAGGGACAGAGCTGGTCGTAGAAATCGTGGATGCGGGTGTACTTCACCTTGCAGATGTAGCAGTGCTGGAGCTCTTCGCTCGTCGTCTCGTCCGGCGCTGCTGTTCGTACGTAGTGCCCGGCTTCAGCCGGGCCCTCAGGCGCGAACACGTTCGGCGTATGAAACACCGGCTTCCGTCGCAGCGTCTGGATTCCGGTTCCGGCCCGCGCGACCTGATCGCGCCGCACCCGCTCGGCCTTGCGCTCGCGCGCCACCATCTTCACCATCCGGCGCCGCTCGACGCGATCGGGATGGTACACCTCAGCCACGGCGTGCAGCAGCCGCCGCCGCACCTCGTCCGGCACGCCTTCGAGCAGCGCCCGATCGGCGGCGATCGCCTCGAGCAGCTCGATGCTCTCGCGGAGGCGGTCGGCCATGGTCGTCTGGTCGGCAGCGGTGTGTGTTACGGCCATCGGCTCAGGTTAACCCGCCACCGCATTCGGCGCTACCATCGCCGTATGAGACTGCTCATCGTGCTCGCCGCGCTCCTCGGATCGGCGTGCACCGGCACGGTCCAGGACGACGTGGCCGCGCAGCAGGGCGCGGGCGTCGATCCGCGTCCCCCGAACGGCCTCGGCCAGCGGCCCGCATTCGCCGGCCAGACCGACGCGCCGGCACAGCCGGCCGGCGTCGCCTTCGATGTGCTCACGGTCGCCGCAGGGCTCGAGCACCCCTGGGGCATGGACTTCCTGCCCGACGGCCGCATCCTCGTTACCGAGCGCGCCGGCCGGCTGCGCGTGGTCAGCCCCGGCGGCACGCTGTCGCCGCCGGTGGAGGGCCTGCCGGACGTGGATGAAGGCGGCCAGGGCGGCCTGCTCGACGTCGCGCTCCATCCCGGCTTCGAATCGAACCGGCTGATCTACTGGAACTTCTCCGAAGCGCAGGGGCGCGCCAACGGAACGTCGGTGGCGCGCGGCCGATTCGTGGACGAGGCGGCGCCGCGCGTGGACGGGGTGGAGGTGATCTTCCGCCAGTCGCCCACGCTCAATTCGTCGCTGCACTTCGGCAGCCGGCTCGTCTGGGCGCGCGACGGCACGCTCTTCATCACCATGGGCGACCGATCGATTACGGCGGGACGCATGCAGGCGCAGCGGATGGACGGCCTCATCGGCAAGATCGCCCGCGTCAATGCGGACGGCTCCGTGCCGACGGATAACCCTTTCGTCTCTCAGGCGGGCGCGCGGCTCGAGATCTGGTCGATCGGCCACCGCAACGTGCAGGCGGCGGCGCTCCATCCCGACACCGGCGAGCTCTGGGAGGTCGAGCACGGCACCCGCGGCGGCGACGAGCTCAACATCGCCCGCGCGGGCAAGGATTACGGCTGGCCGACGATCGCCTACGGCATCGAGTACAGCGGCGCGCCGATCACCGGCGGCATCACGCAGCAGCCTGGGATGGAGCAGCCGATCTATTACTGGGATCCGGTCATTGCGCCGAGCGGGATGGCGTTTTATACCGGCAGTCTCTTTCCGGCATGGCGCGGGAGCCTCTTCATCGGCGGCCTCGCCACCGAGGATCTCGTGAGGCTCTCGCTCGAGGACGAGCGCGTGACGGGCGAGGAGCGGCTGCTGCGCGACCTCTCGGAGCGGATCCGCGACGTGGTGCAGGGGCCGGATGAGGCGCTCTACGTCCTCACCGACAGCCCCCGCGGGCGCGTGCTGAAGCTCGTTCCCCGCTAACTCGTCGCCTTCACGTACTTATTGAACCAGGCAACCGTCCGCTGCCACGCCTGCTCGGCGGCGGCCTTGTTGTACCGCTGCGGGGTGGCATCGTTGTTGAAGCCGTGCACGGCGCCCGGATAGATGTGGCCCTCGTGCCGCACGCCCGCCGCGGTCATCGCCTTGTCGAATTCCGGCCACGCGTCGACCAGGCGCTTGTCCTCGCCGCCGTGGTGCACGAGCACCGCGGCCTTGATCTTCGGCACGTCGGCGGCCGGCGGCGCGCCGCCGTAGTACGGCACCGCCGCCTGCAGGTCGGCGCCCATCCGCACGGCCAGCGAGTTCGCGACCCCGCCGCCGAAGCAGAATCCGGTCGCGCCGAGCCGGCCGGTGCTGTCCGGGCGGTTCTTGAGCCAGACGGCCGCCGCGTGAAGGTCCTCGGCCATCTTGTCGCGATCCAGCTTGCCGAACATCGCGCCGGCCTTCTCTTCGTCTCCGGGATAGCCGCCCAGCGTGGTGAGCGTGTCGGGGGCGAACGCCATGAAGCCCTCGAGCGCGATGCGGCGCGCGACGTCCTCGATGTGCGGGTTGAGCCCGCGGTTCTCGTGGACGACGAGGATCGCGGGGAGTCGCTGCGTGCCGGCGCTGGCCGGCCGCACGAGCAGGCCGCTGATCTTGCCGTTGCCCTGCGGCGACGGCACGGTCTCGCGGCTCGTGCGGATGCGCGGGTCGTTGGGCGCCACCTGCTGCGCGGCCGCGTAGTTCGGCATCAGCTGGTCGACGATCGCCGCCGCGGCAGCGCTCGAGACCGCCACCTTCTTCACGCGGTCGAGGAACGACCGCCGATCGATGTGGCCGTGGATGAACAGGTTGTAGGCGTCAATCGCCTCGCGGGGAACGGGCTGTTTGGTGGTGTCCATGGCAGCTCCTTCTAGGAATCAGGACAAAAACGGAGAATAGCACGTGGCTCCGCGGGCCGGATGGCGTTAGGATCGCGGCGCAGGGAGGGCGGAATGGCCATTTCTCGACGGGATGCACTCTGCGGTCTCTCGGGAGCCACGCTGGCAGGACTTTCGGGCGTGCTGTCGCCGGAGGCGCTTGCGGCCGGTGCCGCGCAGGCACCAGCCCAGGAGCCCTGGCCGGACCACCTGGTCGAGCGTCCGCTGCGGCAGGGATTTCCCGCGCCGCTGCCGCTCAACCCGGACGGCTCCGCGCCCGAGCACCCGGCCAGCGCCGCGGGGCCCATCACCGACCCATTGATGTGGCGCACGCGCGACCGCCAGGCGCCGCCCCTCGAGTACGATTATCGCAAGCTCGCCGTCAAGGTGGATACGCGTGGGCTCGGCAAGCTGGCCGGCACGCTGCGCTTCGAGGATCTGGAGAAGCTGCCGCGCGTGTCGCACACCTTCCTCCTCCAGTGCGGCGCCCCGAACCCGCGCGGCATCGTCACGTGGACGGGCGTCCGTTTCAGCGACTTCGCCGACCTGCTCGGGCTCGTCCCCGGCGTCCACTACTGCCGGCTGATCGCCTCGGACCGCCACTACGTGGACGAGCCGATGGCGACGCTGCGGCACCCGCAGGTGCTGCTCGTCTGGCTGATGAACGACCAGCCGCTGCCGCAGCGGCACGGCGCGCCGCTGCGGTTGATCGTGCCGTTCCGCTACGGCAACCGCAGCATCAAGGCGATCACCGAAATCCTCTTCAGCACGCCGTCGCTGCCGATGCCGCCGCTCGTCGCCTAGCAGGCGACTCCGTAGCGCTCGTTCAGCAGCTTCAGGTGGTGCTCGACGTGTCCGTGGATGATGTACACGAGCGCCGCCGTCGTGACGCTTTTTCCGTTCGCCGTGCCGCGTCGCGTCCACGCGTCGGCAGGCAGACCCCGCACGAGCGCAATGGTCGCGTCCCGCACCGCCGCCCATTCGTCGGCGACGGCGGCGAGCGGGCGGCGCTCGAAGCGGGCGGCCGGCACGTAGATGTTCTCGTCGAAGCCGGGAAGCGGGGTCGCATCCCCCCTGCCGATGCGCAGCAGGCGATACGACAGCACGCGCTCGGCGTCGGCCAGATGACCGGCGACCTCCCGGACCGTCCACTTATCCGGTCCGTACCGGTAGCCCGCTTTGTCGGGTGACACCTGCGCCAGCCGGCTGCGCACGCTGTCTCGCTGCGACGTGAGTTGGAGGACGGCGTCGCCGATGACAGGGGCGGACGCCAGGTACTCGCTGGACGCCGGATCGTAGTCGCCGGCGGCGGGACGGGGCAGGGCGATAGGCGCGTCAGCCATGACGCTGTATATACACCACCTCCGCGCAGGCCGTACGTAGTGCCGGGCTTCAGCCCGGCCTATATCAGCCGCTCGCTGGCGATCGGCACCCTCCGCTCGACGAGCACGTCCCACCAGCCGAAGTTCACCGCGAGCAGATGATCCAGCTCCCGGGTCTCGGCCGTGCTGACGATCTGGCCGGGGTCCGGCATGCAGTAGGCGGCATGTGGCGAGGCGGCGAGCATGTGCAGGACGCCGGAGGAAAATCCGCTGCCGGCGTACACCACGCATCCCGGCATCGGCAGCGAGCGCACATCGTCGAGCGCGTACGGGATCTTCTCGTCAACGCTCCCCTGGCTGTCCTGGAACTTGCACTCGATGGCGAACGCCTTCTGCGTGTCCTCGCTCACGCAGAAAATGTCGATGCAGCGGTCCTTGCCGATGATCGTCTTGCCGACGCGCACTTCGCGGTAGACCTTCAGCCCGCGCGGCGAAAACCGGCTCGAGAGGTAGGCGGCGACGAGGTTGGCGTACTCGGTCCCCGTCATCGCGTTGGGTACGTCGCGCCCGGCTTCATCGCGTTGGGTACGTAGTGTCCGGCTTTAGCCGGACCTCAGGCAGGTCGAGCTGTTCATCGGATACCTCCGGCAGATCGTCCGGCACGCGTCCTTCACCGAACTCGCGCAGCCGGCTGGCGGCAATCCGCACGGCTTCCGGGTTCAGATCGTTGCCGAGAAACCGCCGCTTCAGCCGTCCAGCCGCGATGCCCACGCTTCCCGATCCCATGAACGGGTCGACGACGACGTCGCCGGGCGAGGAGCTCTGCTGGATGAGGACGCCGGCGACTTCCGGCGGCTTTTCGGCGGGATAGCCGCCGCGAACGCGCGGGACGGTGATGATGTCGGGCACGCCGAGGTCGTTCAGCCGGCGCTTCCCTTTCTCGAAAAACAGGATGAGCTCGTAGCGCGCGCGGTAGTGGTAGCCCATCCCGATCGTGCATTTGTCCCAGACGAGCGGCTTCCAGAACTTGAACCCGGCCTGCTCGGCCTCGGGCTTCGCCACGAACATCGTTTCGGCATCGCAGAGCAGGTAGAAGTGCGAGTCGGGCCTGAGGACGCGATACACCTCGCGAAACAGCTCGCTAAACCGCGCGTTCGGA
>Ga0156172_1033_pt1 | contig 18607 bp, 16 predicted proteins | sample RifCSPlowO2_12_FD_107825 | JGI IMG/M metagenome (GOLD analysis project Ga0156172, IMG submission 107825) | Acidobacteria bacterium RIFCSPLOWO2_12_FULL_67_14 | reverse complement strand
TGAGCCCCTGCACGACGATCCGCGTCTTCTTATCAAGTAGTACTGCCACTCTGTACCTTTGCCCTTTGACCTTTGACCTAGAGTTTCCCCGCCAGCCTGACCACGGTTTCGGCCGCCTCGCCCATCGCGTCGGCCGTCGTGAAGTTCAGGCCGCTCTCCTTCAGCATCCGTTTTCCTTCCTCGACATTCGTGCCCTCCATCCTGATCACGATGGGCACCGGCACGCCGAGCTCCTTGACTGCGCCAATCACGCCCTGCGCCAGCACGTCGCAGCGCAGGATGCCGCCGAAGATATTGATCAGGACCGCGCGGACGTTCTTGTCCGACATCAGGATCTTGAACGCGTTGCGGATCTGCTCGGCGTTGGCGCCCCCGCCGACGTCGAGAAAGTTCGCGGGCTCCCCGCCCGCCAGCTTGATGATGTCCATCGTCGCCATCGCGAGCCCGGCGCCGTTCACCATGCAGCCGATGTTCCCGTCGAGCCGGATGTAGTTCAGCGAGAACTTCGACGCCTCGACCTCCAGCGGGTCCTCCTCGGCAAGGTCGCGCAGCTCGCGAAGGTCCTGGTGGCGGTAGAGCGCGTTGTCGTCGAAGGTGACCTTGGCGTCGAGCGCCAGCAGATCGCCGCCCTTGGTGAGGATGAGCGGGTTGATCTCGATCATCGAGGCGTCGGTCTCGATGAACGCGCGGTAGAGGGCCTCGAGCAGCTTGACCAGCTTCTGCGCCGGGCCGGCCTCGAGCCCCATGGCGAACGCCAGCTTGCGGCCCTGAAAGGGGATGACGCCGGTGCCGCGGCCGATATATTCGCGGAGGATCTTCTCCGGGTGGCTGGCGGCCACTTCCTCGATGTCCATGCCGCCGGCGGCGCTGGCAATCACCACAGGGCACGCCGCCGCCCGGTCGATCAGGAGGCTGAGATACAGCTCCCGCTCGATCTGGAGCCCCTCCTCGATCAGCACCCGGCCCACCTTCCTGCCTTCGGGGCCGGTCTGGTGGGTCACGAGCGTCATGCCGATCATCTGCCGGGCCATCTGCTCGGCCTCGTCCGGCGACTTCGCCAGCTTGACGCCGCCGCCTTTGCCCCGCCCGCCGGCGTGGATCTGGGCCTTGACGACCGCAATCGGACCGCCGAGCCGTCTGGCGATCTCTCCGGCCTCGGCGGCGGAAAAGGCCACTTCACCGCGCGGCACGGGCACGCCGAACCGGGCCAGCACGGATTTGGCTTGATATTCGTGGATTTTCAACGGAGGACCTGATGGTGGGTCCGGCGGCTACATGCCGATGACATCGACGAGCTCCTTGACCGAGGCCGCCGACTTCTTCAGCGCCGCGTCCTCTTCGGGCGTCAGCTTGATCTGGAAGATCTCCTCCACACCGCTGGCGCCGAGCTTGACCGGCACCCCGACGAACAGGTCGCGGATGCCGTACTCGCCCTGCAGGAACACCGAACAGGGCAGGATCTTCTTCTTGTCGAGCAGGATCGCCTCGCACATCTCCGCCGCCGCCGCGCCGGGCGCGTACCAGGCGCTCGTTCCCACGAGCTTCGTGATTTCTGCGCCCCCGTTGGCCGTCCGCGCCGCGATGGCGTCGATCCGATCCTTCGGCAGCAGCTCGGTAATCGGCACGCCGGCGACCGTCGAGTAGCGGGCCAGCGGCACCATCGTGTCTCCATGCCCGCCGAGCACGAAGGAGTGGACGTTCTGCACCGACACGTTCATCTCCATCGCGATGAAGGTGCTCATGCGCGCCGAGTCCAGCACGCCGGCCATCCCGATGACGCGCTCGCGCGGGAATTTGGTCAGTCGATAGAGCGCCTGCGCCATGGCATCGAGCGGGTTGGCCACCGGAATGACGATGCTCTTCGGGCAGTGCTCGACAACTTTGGGCGCGATGCTCTTCATGATTTCAAAATTGTCACGCACCAGATCGTCCCGGCTCATGCCCGGCTTTCGCGGCTTGCCCGACGTGATGACCACGATGTCCGAGCCCACGGCGGCGGTCCAGTCGTTGCCGCCGATCACCCGCGAGTCGGATCCGAGGATCGGGCACGTTTCGTAAATATCGAGCGCCACGCCGTTCGCCTTCTGGTCGGCGATGTCGATGAGGACCACGTCAGCCAGGCCCTTCTCCGCAATCGACCGCGCCACCGTGGCGCCGACGTTGCCCGCGCCACCGACCACCGTAATTTTTCGCGTCATTCCACTCCTTCCGTTCCGCCGGGTCTGAAGACCCGGCGCTACGTGCGGCCTGATGATCGTAGCCCCGTTGATCGTAGAGGCGGACCTTCAGGTCCGCCTTAGGGCGATGTCCCGCACCGATGGCGCGGGTTACGCACAGTTTCTGTTGAAAACCCTGTTGAAAAATTCCCGCTGCGGGCCGTGTCCGGTCGCGAATCCGAAGATTTTAGCGGATTGCACCATTCTAGTGCGGCGCTCGCAGATTATACTTTCAGAGAAACCTTTCACCTCCGGACAACAACATTGAAAATTGTCGTCGCCGATGACCTGCCCGCTTCCGCGTTGGATCTGCTGCGCGCGGAAGGATGGGAGGTCGACGCCCGTTCCGGGCGCGCACCCGAGCAGCTCGCCACCGACCTCTCCGCGGCCGACGCGCTCGTCGTTCGAAGCGCCACCAAGGTCACCGCGGCCCTGATCGCCGCGGCGCCGCGCCTGCGCGCGATCGCGCGCGCGGGCACCGGCGTCGACAACGTCGACGTGACCGCCGCCAGCGCGCGCGGCATCGTCGTGATGAACGCGCCGGGCGCCAACAGCATCAGCGTGGCGGAGCTCGCCATGGGACAGATCCTGGCGCTCGCCCGCCATCTGCCCGCGGCCGACGCCGCCATGAAGCAGGGCAAGTGGGAGAAGAAGAAGTTTCTCGGCGAGGAGATTCGCGACAAGACGCTCGGCCTGGCCGGCCTGGGCCGGATCGGGCAGGAAGTCGCGCGGCGGGCGGCCGCGTTCGACATGCGGGTCATCGCGCACGATCCGTTCATCTCCGAACAGGTGGCCGCCGGGCTCGGCGTCGAGCTCGTGTCGCTCGACGACCTGTTCGCGCGCGCCCACTACGTGTCGCTCCACATGCCGTCGAACGACAAGACGCGCCGGATCGTCAATGCCGAGCGGCTGGCGCACGCCAGGAAGGGCCTGCGGATCATCAACACGGCGAGAGGCGACCTGATCGACGAGGCGGCGCTGGCCGACGCGATCGAGTCGGGACAGGTGGCGGGGGCGGCGCTGGACGTGTTCGAGAGGGAGCCGCCGCCCGACCAGCGGCTGCAGAAGCTGCCGCAGGTCGTCGCGTCGCCGCATATTGCCGCGTCGACGCGCGAAGGCCAGGAGCTTGTCGGTGTCGAGACGGCTGCGGCCCTGCGGGACTTCCTGAAAGACGGCATTATCCGCAACGCCGTCAATTTCCCGTCGGTGTCGGCCGAGGAGTACATCCGGCTGCGCCCGTACATCGAGCTCGGCGAGCGGCTGGGCGCCTTTCTCGCACAGATGAACGACGCGCGGGCGCACGGCGTCGGAATCCGCTATTACGGCGACCTGGCCGAAGGCCGCAACGACATGCTGGCCAATGCCGTGCTGGTCGGCCTGCTCACGCCGATCCTCGAAACGGGCGTGACACCGGTCAACGCGCGGACGATTGCCACCGACCGCGGCATGGAGATCGTCGAGTCCCGCAGCACCAGGCCCCGCAACTACACGAGCCTGATGTCGGTGAAACTCCACACGAGCGACGGCGAGCGGTGGGTCGAGGGGGCCGTATTCGAGCGCACCTCGCCGCGCCTCGTGCTCCTCGACGGGATCGGGATCGAGGCGCCGCTGGCGGGGACGATGATCGTCATCCGGAACAACGACCAGCCGGGCGTCATCGGTGAAATCGGCACGATTCTGGGCCGGCACGGCGTCAACATCGCCAACTTCGCGCTCGGGCGCGAGGGCCGCAACGCGGCCGGCGTCGTCATCGTCGACGAGACGTCGCCGATCCCGAATGCGGTGCTCGATGATCTGCGGAAGGTGAAGGCAATCCGCGAAGCGCGGATCGTGCGCGTATAGCGGCGCTACCGCAGCGTCAACCGCTGGACGGAGCCGTCCCTCAGGGCCTGCAGCTCCACCGCTTCGCTGTCGATCCGAACGACCCGGTAGAAGCCGAGAATCTCCTCGCCTTCGCGGACGATCAGGACGCCGCCGGGGCCACTCAGAATGGCGGTCCGCTCGGGGCCGCCCGGCGTCGCGTCTTCGGCAATCCCCGACAATGAGACTCGCGGGCCGGCCGGGCGAACATCGGCGGGCGGAGCCTCGGTCCGCGCCGCCGCCGCCGTCCCCGGCTGCTCGATCGAAATCCGATCGGCAAACCGGAAGGGGTTGCGGTGCGGTGTCGTGTAGGTGCGTTCGGCAGGGAGAGGCGCTCGCAGGCGCTCCGCCTGCTCCTGAATGTCGCTGGCAGCGACATTAGGCGCCGGCGTCTGCAGTGCGCGCGGCCGCGCGACCGGCGCGGGCTGCGGCGGCGCCGACGACGCCAGCCACCCTGCCACGACGGTTGCGCCGGAAACGGTGACGTACGACTTCCAGGTCATCACACAGCCGTCCTTATCTTAACATTTCGGCAAGAGCGCGCCTGAGGGATAGGGTCGATCGCGCCAACCGCTGTGCTATGATTCGCCGTGCACCCTGTAGCGTTCCGCAATCCATTCGCACGAACGTCACAGCCGCTGCACGATGTCTCCCGGAATGCCTCGCCGGCATTCCTTGTTGTCGCCGTCATCCCCGCCCGCTACCACTCAACCCGGTTTCCAGGAAAAGCGCTTGCTGACATCGCCGGTCGGCCGATGGTGGAGCACGTCTATCGCCGCGCCGCCGCCGCGCGTGGCGTCGACGCCGTGGTCGTGGCCACCGACGACCCGCGGATCGCGGCGGCCGTCGAGCGCTTCGGCGGCATTGCGCGGATGACGCGCGCCTCGCACCGCAGCGGTCTCGATCGGGTGGCCGAGGTGGCCGCGGATCTCGACTGCCCCCTGGTCGTGAACGTGCAGGGCGACGAGCCGCTCGTCGAGCCGGACATGATTGCCGAAGTCGTGGCGGCACTTGCGGGCGACCCCGCCGTCGAGATGTCGACGGTCTGCCGGCGGATCGCCGAGCCGTCGGAATACACCGATCCCAACGTGGTCAAGGTGGTCGCCGACCGCGACGGCAACGCGCTCTATTTCTCGAGGGCCCCGATTCCGTTCGAGCGCGGCGGCGCCGCCGCGCCCGCGTACAAGCACATCGGGCTGTACGCCTACCGGCGGCCGTTCCTCCTCCGTCTGGCGGCGCTGCCGCAGAGCCCGCTCGAGCGGGCCGAGGCGCTGGAGCAGCTCCGCGTCCTCGAGCACGGCTTCCGTATTCGCACCGTCGTCACCCAGCACGACTCCATCGGAGTCGACACCCCGCAGGATCTCGAGCGCGTGCGGCGGCACCTCGAAGCCGGCGTCGGCCTGCCCTCCACCTGACTATGACCAACAGACCTGTGAAATACATCTTCGTGACCGGCGGCGTCGTCTCCTCCCTCGGCAAGGGGCTGGCCGCCGCCTCCATCGGCCGTCTCCTCGAGGACCACGGCTACCGCGTGGCGCTGCAGAAGTTCGACCCCTACATCAACGTCGACCCCGGGACGATGAGCCCGTACCAGCACGGCGAGGTGTACGTCACCGACGACGGCGCGGAGACGGATCTGGATCTGGGGCACTACGAGCGGTTCACCAGCATGGTGGCCACGCGCAACAGCAACTGGACGACCGGCAAGATCTATCTATCGGTCATTCAGAAGGAGCGCCGCGGCGACTATCTCGGCCGCACGGTGCAGGTCATCCCGCACATCACCAACGAGATCAAGGACGCCATCCGCGCCACCGCGCGCGACGTCGACATCGTCATCGTCGAGATCGGCGGCACCGTCGGCGACATCGAGAGCATGCCGTTTCTCGAGGGGATCCGGCAGGTCCGCCTCGACGTGGGACGCGAGAACACCATCTACATCCACCTGACGCTGGTGCCCTTCATCGGCACCGCCGGCGAGCTCAAGACCAAGCCCACGCAGCACAGCGTGCGCGACCTCCGCTCGATCGGCATCCAGCCCGACATCCTGCTCTGCCGGACCGACCGGTTCCTCGACGCGGATATCAAGCGGAAGATTGCGCTCTTCTGCGACGTCAACGAGGAGGCGGTCATCACCGCCAAGGACGTCTCGACCATCTACGAGGTGCCGCTGGTCCTGTCGGCTGAAGGCCTCGATCGGATTGTGCTGAAGCTGCTCGGCCTGCCGCTGACCGAGGCCCGGACAGAGGCGTGGCGCGAGCTCGTGCAGCGGATCAAGAACCCGGTCGACGAGCTGACGATCCATGTGGTCGGGAAGTACACCGGCTACGAAGACTCGTACAAGAGCCTCAACGAGGCCGTCTTCCATGGCGGGTTCGCGCACCGCGTCAAGGTGCGGCTGAACTGGGTGGAGGCGGAGGCGCTCGAGAACGACAACGGCGCCGCGCTTCTGGCCGGTGCGCACGGCATTCTCGTGCCCGGCGGCTTCGGGTCGCGCGGCACGCGCGGGATGATGCGGGCGGCGGAATACGCGCGCGAGCACGCCATCCCCTACTTCGGCATCTGCTACGGCTTCCAGTGGGCCACCGTCGAGTTCGCCCGCAACGTGTGCGGTCTCGAGGGCGCCGATTCAACGGAGGTCGACGAGAACGCGCCGCACAAGGTGATCTACAAGCTGCGCGACCTCCTCGGGGTGGACGACCTCGGAGGCACGATGCGGCTCGGGCGGTACGCGTGCGAGCTGGCGCCCGGATCGCTCGCCGAGCGGATCTACGGCGCGCCGCTCGTCTACGAACGACACCGCCACCGCTACGAGTTCAATTGCCTCTACGAATCGGCGCTGCTCGGCAAGGGCATGCGGATCTCGGGGCGCTCCCCCGACGGCAAGTTCGTCGAGATCGCCGAGCTGCCCTCACATCCCTGGTTCGTGGCCGTCCAGTTCCACCCGGAGTTCCAGTCGAAGCCGCTCAAGCCCCATCCGCTCTTTGCCAGCTTCGTCGAGGCCGCGCACCGCCACAAGACGGGCACAGCCGCCTCGGTGGTTGCCGGATCCGCGGCGATATGAGTCGCTGACATCGCCGCGGCATCCGGCCCACGTACCTTTGAGTTTTGACCTTTGACCTAGAATAGGTCCGTGAACCCCGTCCACATCGGACCCTTGGCGGCCGGCGGCGGGAGCCCTCTTCTTTTCATCGCCGGGCCGTGCGTCATCGAGAGCCCCCAGCACGCGCTGGACACGGCAGCGGCCATTCGGGACATCGCGCGCCGCTGCGCCGTGCCGGTCATCTTCAAGGCCTCGTATGACAAGGCCAACCGGACCTCGCGCAGCTCGTTTCGAGGGCCCGGCCTCGATGCGGGGCTGAAGGCGCTGGCGGAGGTTCGCGCGCGCACCGGGCTCCCGGTGCTGACCGACATCCATCACCCCTCCGACGCGGCCGCTGCGGCGGCCGTGGTGGACGTGCTGCAGATCCCCGCGTTCCTCTGCCGCCAGACGGACCTGCTGGTGGCCGCCGCGCGCACGGGCAAGCCGGTCAACGTGAAGAAGGGACAGTTCCTGGCGCCGTCCGACATGCGGCATGTGATTGCGAAGGTCACGGCCGAGGGCAATCAGTCCGTTCTCGTCACCGAACGGGGCACGAGCTTCGGCTATCACGACCTCGTCGTCGACATGCGCGCGCTGCCGATCATGCAGGCGTTCGGGTACCCGGTGATCTTCGACGTCACCCACAGCCTGCAGCTGCCGGGCGCGGGCGACGGCGTCACGACGGGACTGGCGGAATACATCGAGCCGCTCGCGTCGGCGGCGGTCGCCGCCGGCGCCGACGGCGTGTTCATGGAGGTCCACGAGGAGCCGTCGCGCGCACAGAGCGATGCCGCCAACGCGCTCCGCCTCGACAAACTGGAGCCGCTCTTCCTCAAGTTGACCCGGATTGCCGCCGCGGCGCGCGACGCTTCGACAAGCTCAGCGTCGCCCCGAGCGGAGTCGAGGGGCGTGCCGGCGGCGGGAGGCCGCGTGTGACTCGTGTGACTGCGGCCGACCTTGCCGTGGCGCGCAAGGTGCTCCAGACCGAGGCTGCCGCCATTCTGGCACTCGTCGACCGGCTGGACGATCGCTTCGATCACGCCGTCCGGCTGCTGCTCGACTGCCGCGGACGGGTGATCGTCACCGGCATGGGCAAATCGGGCCTGGTCAGCCGCAAGATTGCCGCGACGCTTGCCAGCACCGGGACGCCCGCCTTCTTTCTGCACCCTGCGGAGGCGGTCCACGGGGACCTCGGCGTGATTCAGGGCGACGATGTGGTCGTGGCGCTGTCGAACAGTGGGGAGACCGGGGAGCTGGTGCGCCTGCTGGAAACGATCAAGCGCCTCGGGGCCCGGCTGGTCACGATCTGCGGCAACCCCGCCTCGACGCTGGCGCAGGCGTCCGATGTCGCGCTCGACTGCCACGTGTCGGAGGAGGCCTGCCCGCTGAACCTCATGCCGACGGCCAGCACGACCGCCGCGCTGGCGCTCGGTGACGCGCTGGCGATGACGGTGCTCGTCGCGAAAGGGTTCCGCGAGGAGGACTTCGCCAACCTGCATCCGGGCGGAAAGCTCGGCAAGCGCCTGATGCGCGTCGGTCAGCTGATGACCTCCGGCGACAAGGTCCCCACCGTCAGCCCGCAGACGTCGATCGAAGACGTGGTCGGCGAGATGTCGCGCCAGGGTCTGGGCATGACCTGCGTGGTGGACGACGGCCGCCTGGCCGGCGTGATCACGGACGGCGATCTGCGCCGCTACATGCGCGCATCCGTCAACCTTGCCGGCCGCACCGCGGGCGACATCATGACCCGCAATCCCGTCACCATCGGCCGCGGGATGCTCGCCGTGGAGGCGCTGCGCATCCTCGAGCAGCGCAAGATCACGTCCATCGTCGTGGTCGACGACCAGAAGCGGGTCGAGGGGGTTGTACACCTGCACGACCTCTGGCGCACCCAGATGTTCTGACGTTCCTTTGACCTTTGCCCGTGACCACCGAGCTGTACCTCCTTGCCGTGCTGCTGGCGCTGCTCCTCGGCCTGGCCGCCGGCAAGGCCTGGGAGCGGTACAAGCTTCGGGACGGCCGCTGGATCGATCGGCGCCGCCTGCGCGAGACCCCGCATTACATGCTCGGCCTCAACTTCCTGGTCGACAACCAGGTCGACCAGGCGATTGAGGAGCTCGGCCAGGCCACCAGCCTCGACACCGACGCGCTCGAAGTGCGGATGATTCTGGGAAACCTGTACCGTCAGAAGGGACAGGTTGGTCGTGCCGTCAACGTGCACCAGGCCCTGCTGCAGCGTCCGGATCTGACCGAGCTCGAGCAGGCCTACGTGCTCCTGTGCCTCGGCCTGGACTTCCGCCACGGCGGCTTCGTCGACCGCGCGCTCGAAGCGTTTCAGGAGGTGCTCCGCCTCGATCCGCGAAACCGGTACGCGCTGGTCAACCTGCAGAAGCTGTACGAGGATCAGCATCAGTGGGCCGAGGCGCTGCGCGTCCGGGAGCAGGTCGCCAAGATCGACGGGGGGCAGCACCCCGACAACCAGCAGATCCTCGGCTTCCTCCGCAACGAGATCGGGCACGAGCAGCAGCGGGCGGACGATCCGGCCGCCGTGCGGACGTTTCAGGCGGCGATCGATACGGACGCGCACACGGTTCCGGCCCACCTCAACCTGGGCGACGTTCGCGAGGGCCGCGGCGACCTCGCCGGCGCCGTAGAGGCCTGGGAGCGGCTCGTGGCCGCGGTGCCGGAGCAGGCCCACTTCGCGTTCGATCGCCTCGAGCGCGCGTACCGGACCATGGGAGCGCCGCACCGGTTCGTGGAGCTGTGCCACCGCCTGATCGACCGCGAGCTGCAAGGCTGGCGCCCGCGGCTCGCGCTCTCGCGCCACCTCGCCGCCGCGGGCCAGCACCGCGCGGCGTTCGATCAGCTGCTCGACGCGCTGCCCCACCATCCCCACGCGCTCGCCATCCACCAGCAGATCTGGGAAGCGCTCGAGGCGCTCGCCTTCGACCCCGCGCTCATCCGGCGCTATGTGGAGCTCACGCGCGAGGCGGTGTTCTACCTCGACCCGCACATCTGCCGCCGCTGCCGCTACCGCAGCACCGAACCGCTGTGGCACTGCCCGCAGTGCCACGAATGGAATACGTTCGTCGAGGAACGGCTCGCTCCTGCCAAAGACACGGCAGCGGCTGAGACGATGGAAGCGCCGTAAGCGTGAGAGAGGCGCAGTCGTAGCGGCGGGCCTTCAGGCCCGCCGACCGGCCGTCAACGCCCTGTACACATCGCCAACCTGCTTCCTGGTCTCCTCCATGGTCCCGTCGGTGCGGATGACGTAGTCGGCCTGCGCGACCTTCTCCTCCAGCGGCAACTGGGCCGCTATCCGCTTCCGGGCGTCTTCCTCCGACAAGCCATCGCGATCCATCAAGCGGCGGAGCTCGGTCCCGGGCTCGCAGGCGGCCACGATCACGGCGTCGAAGTCCCGCTCGCGGCCAACTTCGTATAGGAGCGGGATGTCGGCAATCGCGAAGGCGTACCGCACCGGGTCGAGTGTCGCGAACCACTCCTCGGTTGCGCGCCGCACGTGCGGGTGGATGATGGCTTCGAGAGCCTTGCGCGCCTCGAAATCCGCAAACACGACCGCGCCAAGCTTCTGACGGTCGAGCGTGCCGTCACGATCCAGGACTCCAGGGCCGAATCGCTCGACCACCGCGGCCAGGCCTGTGCTTCCGGGGGCGACCGCCTCGCGCGCGAGGACGTCGGAATCAATCGTCGGAACACCAAGGGACTCGAACTGCACGCGCACGTGGCTCTTGCCGGTGGCGATGCCCCCGGTCAGGGCCACGCGGCGCACGCGTTTACGTTCGGGCGCCTTCGGCTCTGGCACGGGCAGCCCGGAGCGTATTCATCATCAGCATCGTGACCGTCAGCGGACCGACCCCGCCCGGCACCGGCGTCAGGGCCCCCGCGACGTCGGCCACGTCCGGGTGGACGTCGCCCACCAGGAGCGACCCGCGCTCCTGAAAGCGGGCGAGGCGGGGATGCCCGGCCGGAAACAGCGCGCGCGCGACCGCCGCGTCGGTCACGCGGTTCATGCCGACGTCGATGACGGTCGCCCCCGGCTTGACGAAGCTCCGGGTCATGAGCCCCGCCCGTCCGACGGCGGCTACCAGGATGTCGGCCTCGCGGCAGACGCCCGGCAGATCGGGCGTTTTCGAGTGGCACACGGTGACCGTCGCATCGCGCTGGAGCAGCAGCAGGGCCATCGGCTTGCCGACGATATCGCTCCGGCCGACCACGCAGGCCCGGCGCCCCGCGATCTGAATGCCCTCGCGGACGAGCAGCTCGATGATCCCTGACGGCGTACAGGCCACCAGCGCAGGCCTCCCCTGCACCATCAACCCGACGTTGGTGGGGGTGAAGCCGTCGACATCCTTTTCCGGAGCAATCGCGTCGAACACCCGCGCGGCCGCGTCGCCGCCCAGCCCCTTCGGGAGCGGCGCCTGCACCAGAATGCCGTCGTGCGCCTCGCTGCGGTTCAGGCGCTCGACGAGCGCGAGCACGTCGCCGAGGGACGCCGCCTCCGGAAGGCGTTCGAGATCGGCGCGAAAGCCGACGCCGCTTCCGGCCTTCAGCTTGTTGCGGACGTACACCTCGGAGGCGGGGTTCTGCCCGACAAGGACGATGGCGAGACCGGGCGGCCGGCCGTAACGTGCAGTGAACTGGGCGACCTGCGGCGTGATTTCCTGCTGAAGGCGTACGGCCAGCGCCTGGCCGTCGAGCAATCGCGCGCTCATGCGTTCCCATTGTAGGCTGTCTGCCATGTCCTCACCGCCCGCGACGGTCCCGGCTGAGGGTCTCGACACCGAGTTCAAGCGCGGCCTCGGCCTCTACGACTCCACGATGGTCGTCGCCGGCTCGATGATCGGATCCGGCATCTTCATCGTGTCGGCGGCGATGGCGCGGCAGCTCGGGAGCCCGGGGTGGCTGCTGGCGGCATGGGGCATCACCGGAATCCTGACGATCACAGCGGCCCTGTCGTACGGCGAGCTGGCCGCGATGATGCCGCGGGCGGGCGGCCAGTACGTCTATCTGCGGGAGGCGTATTCCCCGCTCTGGGGCTTCCTGTACGGCTGGACGCTGTTCCTGGTGATCCAGACCGGCACGATCGCCGCCGTGGCGGTGGCGTTCGCGCGCTACACCGGCGTGCTCGTGCCCTGGATCGCCGAGGACCGCTACCTGGTCGAGCCGTTCCACCTGTCGGCCGGGTATGCCGTGTCGCTCTCGACAGCGCAGCTGCTCGGGATTGCGCTCATCGCGCTTCTGACCTGGACCAATACCCGTGGCCTCGACTACGGCAAGTTCGTGCAGAACACCTTCACGACGGCCAAGACCGGAGCGGTCGTCGCGCTCATTGCGGTCGGCCTGCTCCTTGGGTGGAACGGCGAAGCCGTTGCCGCCAACTTCGGGGCGTTCTGGGAGCCTCGCGGGGTCGAGTCGATTGCAGAAGGTGTGTCGGTCGTGACCGCCTCAGGCATGTTCGTCGCGCTCTGCGTGGCGCAGACCGGGTCGCTCTTTTCAGCTGACGCGTGGAACAACATTACGTTTACGGCAGGCGAGGTGAAGGACCCGCGCCGCACCATCCCCCTCTCGCTCGCCTTCGGCACCATCATCGTCATCGCGCTGTACGTGCTGGCGAATGTGGCCTACCTCGTCACGCTGCCGCTCGAGGCGATCCAGCAGGCGCCGTCGGATCGCGTCGCAACCGCCACGCTCGAGGCCATCTTCCCCGGGGCGGGCGTCGCCCTGATGGCGGCGGCCATCATGATCTCCACCTTCGGCTGCAACAACGGCCTGATCCTGGCCGGCGCCAGGGCGTACTTCGCCATGTCACGGGACCGGCTCTTCTTCTCCAGAGCGGGACATCTCAACACGGCCCGGGTGCCGTCGTGGGGGCTGGGGCTGCAGGGCGTCTGGGCCTCGCTCCTGGTCCTGCCGCGGACCTTCGATCCGGCGACGGGCGCGTACGGCAACCTGTACGGCAACCTGCTCGACTACGTCATCTCCGCCGCCCTGCTCTTCTACATCCTCACGATTGCGGGCGTGTTCCGGCTGCGCGCGACCCGGCCCGACGCACCGCGTCCCTACCGTGCGTTCGGGTACCCGGTGCTGCCGGCGCTGTACATCGCGGGGGCGACGACCATCCTGATCGTGCTGCTGGCGTACCGTCCGGCCACCACCTGGCCCGGGTTCCTGATCGTGCTGCTCGGCGCGCCGGTCTACGCCTGGATGCGCCGCGGTTCGTAGGGCGGGTCCTTCTGGACCCGCCACAGCGCCTACTTGAGCGCCCCGCCGCCGCGGCCCAGATGCGCGAGGGAGAACCCCAAAATCGTCACGGAGACGCCCATGGTGAGGATACTGAGCCCCAGCCGGTCGGCGATCTGCGGCGTGATCTCGATGCCCACGCGGCTCGTGAGCGCGTCGAGCTCGTTCCAACGCGCGAGCGTCTCGGTGGTGATCCCCCATTCGGTCAGCACTGCCAGCACCACGATCGCCACGCCGTTGAACGTCAGCAGGTAACCCGCCATGGTCAGTGTGTTGCCAAGGTTCTCGAGGCCCGTACGGGCCGCCGCCTCGCGCGGGTCGGCAAGCGGACTGTGCGTCCGGCTGTAGAACCAGTAGATCAGCATCCCGATATCGAGCCAGACCAGCAGGCGCACCCACGTCATCACCGACAGGCTCACCATGAGATACAGGCACGAGAGCACGCCGAGGATGGGGATGATGACGCCGCCCGGCACGCGGAAGGGACGATGGGCGTCGGGCCGCGTGATACGCAGGACGATGACCGCCATCGACACGGCCACGAACGCGAACAGCGTGCCGATGCTGGTCATCTCGCCAAGCACCTGAATCGGCACAAAGCCGGCCGTCACGGACACAATGGCGCACGTGATGATGGTGGTGATGTACGGCGTCTGGAAGCGCGGGTGCACCTTGCTGACGCCGGCCGGCAGCAGGCCGTCGCGGCTCATCGAAAAGAAGATGCGCGGCTGGCTCATGAGCATGACGAGGAGCACGCTGGTGATGCCGGCCACGGCGCCCGCCGACACGAGCCCCGCGGCCCAGTCCTGCCCGATGAGCGAGAGCGCGTAGGCCACCGGCGCGTTCAGGAACTGCGCGTCGTCGCGGAGGGTGACGACCGGCACAATACCGGTCAGCACGGCCGCAACGGCGACATAGAGCACCGTGCAGATGATGAGCGACGCGATGATGCCGATCGGCAGGTCCCGGCTCGGATTCTTCGCCTCCTCGGCCGTCGTCGACACCGCGTCGAAGCCGATGTACGCAAAGAAGACCACGGCGGCACCGCTCATCACCCCGGACCATTCGTACGGCATGAATGGGGACCAGTTCTCCGGGCGCACGAACCAGAACCCCGAGACCAGGAAGAACAGCACGGCGGCGATCTTGATGGTCACCATGACGGCGTTGAAGCGGGCGCTCTCGCGGATCCCGATGACCAGCAGCATCATGATCAACAGCACGATGATCACCGCCGGCAGGTTAATGAGCGCGCCGGGCGCCGCGGCGGGGGCCGCCGCCATCCACGCGGGCAGATGAAGGCCGAAACCGGCCAGGATCCGCTGGAAGTAGCCGCTCCAGCCCACAGCCACCGTCATCGACCCGACCGCGTACTCGAGGATCAGATCCCACCCGATCATCCAGGCAAACACCTCGCCGAGCGTGGCATACGCGTACGTATAGGCGCTGCCGGCAATCGGGATCATCGCGGCAAACTCGGCGTAGCACAGCGCCGCGAACGCGCAGGCGAGCCCGGCGGCGGCGTAGGAGAGCACGATGGCCGGGCCCGCCTGGTTGGCGGCGGCCGTTCCCGTCAGCACGAAGATGCCGGTCCCGATGATCGCGCCGATCCCGAGCAGCGTCAGGTCCCACGCGGTCAGGCTGCGGCGCAGCGTCTTGCCGCCATGCTCCACGTCGGCGATCAGCTTCTCGATAGACTTGGTCTTGAGCAGATGCGAATCCATGTCACCCCCGACAGGCCGCGATTATAGGCCGAGCGCGCGGCAATACGCGGCCACCCGCCGCTCCGGATCGCCGCCGGCCAGCAGATCGCCGATCACCGCCACGCCCGAGGCGCCCGCCGCGATGACCTCTGGCGCCGTCGCGAGCGTGATGCCCCCGATCGCCACCACCGGCCGGCCGCCGGCCAGGCGCGCCGCCTGACGTACGAGATCGAGCCCGACCGCCGCGTACCCCGTGTCCTTCGTCTGCGTCCCGAAGATCGGGCCGACGGCCACGTACGTCACGGGCTCCCGCATGGCCGCTTCGAGCTGTCCGGTACTGTGTGTCGAGTACCCGACGATCGCCTCGGCGCCCAGAAGATCCCGCGCCCGGGCCGGCGCGAGGTCCTCCTGCCCGACGTGGGCGCCTGCGGCGCCCGCCAGCAGCGCCAGGTCCACGCGATCGTTCACGACGACGGCCGCCCCGTACGGGCGTGCCGCCCGGACCAGCCGCCCGGCCTCTTCGAGAAACGTCCCGGACGGCAGCGTCTTGGCGCGCAGTTGAATGAGCCGCGCGCCGCCGTCCAGAAAGGCCCGCGCGAGCCGCAGCACACCCCACCCCGACCGCGCCGCCACATCGACGTCCAGAATGGCGTGGAGCTTCGAGAGTGACATTTATGAATCTACGAATCTACGAATTGACGAATTGGGATGAGAGCTTCAACCTGCACATTCAATTCGTAAATCCGTAAATTCGTAAATTCGTAAATTGGATTAGACCGCCTCTGCCAGGCTTCCGTTCTTCGGCTTGACCGCAAACCGGTCCATGAACGCGGTGCCCAGCCGTCCGGCGACGAAGTCGGCCTCGTTGAGAATCCGGAGGTGGAGCGGCACGCTCGTCTTGATGCCGTCCACCACGGTCATCTCGAGGGTCCGGCGCATGCGCGCAATGGCCTCCTGACGGTCGCGGCCGTGCGCGATGATCTTGGCGATGAGCGAATCGTAGTACGGCGACACCGTGCACTCGGAATGGGCGAATGTGTCCACCCGCACACCGGGCCCGCCTGGGACGCTGAAGGCATGAATGACGCCGGGTGAGGGCGCGAACGTCTCCGGATCCTCGGCGTTGATGCGGCACTCGATGGCGTGCCCGCTGAACGTCACCTCGCTCTGCTTGAACGACAGCCGCTCCCCCGCCGCAATCCGGATCTGCTCCTTGACGATGTCCACGCCGGTCACCATCTCGGTCACCGGATGTTCCACCTGAAGGCGGGTGTTCACTTCCATGAAGTAGAACTTCCCCTCGCCGTCCATGAGGAACTCGAAGGTGCCGGCGTTGGTGTACTGCACGGCCTTCGCGGCGTCGACCACGAGGCTCCCCATCTTGCGCCGCACCTTGTCGCTGAGCATCACCGACGGCGCCTCCTCGAGGAGCTTCTGGTGCCGCCGCTGAATCGAGCACTCGCGCTCGCCGAGGTGCACCAGATTGCCGTGGTGGTCGCCGAGCACCTGGAACTCGACGTGGCGCGGGTTCTCGAGATACTTCTCGATGTACACGTCCCCGACGCCAAAGGCCGCTTCGGCCTCCCGCTGCGCCGTCCGGAGCGCGTTGCCCATCTCGGCCGGCGTCCGGACGACGCGCATGCCGCGGCCCCCGCCGCCGGCGACGGCCTTGATGATGACGGGGTAGCCGATGTCGCGGGCCGCCTTGAGCGCCTTCTCCTCGCCGTCCACGGGGCCGTCGCTGCCGGGCAGCATCGGCAGGCCGGCCTTCTTCATGGCCCGCCGCGCCCGCGCCTTGTCGCCCATCAGCTTGATCACCTTCGGATCGGGGCCGATGAACCGGATGTGGCACGCCTCGCAGACCTCGGCCAGATACGAGCTCTCCGACAGGAACCCGTAGCCGGGATGAATGGCATCGGCGCCCGTGATCTCGGCCGCGCTGATGATCGCGGGGACGTTGAGATAGCTGTCGGCGCTGCGCGGGGGGCCGATGCAGACGTCCTCGTCCGCAAACCGGACGTGCAGCGAGTGCTCGTCGGCCTCGGAGTAGACGGCCACCGTCTTGATGCCGAGCTCCCGGCACGCCACGATCACCCGCAGCGCGATCTCCCCTCGATTCGCGATCAGGATCTTCTTAAACATGCGGCCTGATCGCGAAGAGCCGCTCGCCGTACTGCACGGCGTGGCCGTTCTCCACGTACACCTTCACGATTTCGCCATCCACCTCGGCGTTGATCTCGTTCATGAGCTTCATCGCTTCGATGATGCAGAGCACCTGCCCCGTCTTCACGACGTCGCCGACGTCCGCGAACGGCTTCGCGCCCGGTTCGACCGCCCGGTAGAAGGTGCCGACGATCGGCGACTTCACGACCGCAAACTCCAATTCCTCTTCCGCGGCGGCGGCAGCGGCGGACGCGGCCGCGGATGCGGCGGCCATCGCCGCAGAGGGCGGCGGCATGGCGGGCGCAGCCGGCACGCCCGCATACGGCGCGGCGGCGACCCAGTGCCCGGCCGCGTGCTTGCGGATGCGCAGCTTGAAATTATCGCGCTCGAGCTCGAACTCGCTGAGCTCGTGCTGGCGCATCATCTCCAGGATCTTCGTAATCTCGTCGAAATCCATTCAGCAGCTAACCACGAAGGACACGAAGGGCTCGAAGGCCACGAGAAGCCGTTTCTATGAATTGATGGTTCGTGATCTTCGGGGTTTCCATAGGCTCACAACGACAACAGCTCGCGCGGGACGTCGGTCAGCACGTCACAGCCCGTTTCGGTCACCAGGACGTCGTCCTCGATGCGCACGCCGCCGAAGCCGGCGAGATACGCGCCAGGCTCGATGGTGAAGACCATGCCCGGCTGCAGCGGCACGCTGGGCACGTCCGGGCGCGGGCGGGTGATCCGCGGCTCTTCGTGAACGTCGAGGCCGAGGCCGTGCCCGGTGCCGTGGCCGAACGCGGCGCCGAGACCGCGATCTTCCAGCACGCCGCGCGCGGCGGCGTCGACGGCGGACGTCTCGACGCCGGGGCGGACGGCGGCAATGGCGGCCTGCTGCGCGTCGTAGACGGCGGTATAGAGCCGGCGGGCCTCGGCCGACGGCGGCCCGATGGCGACGGTCCGGGTCAAGTCGCAGCAGTATCCGTCCAAGACCCCGCCGAAGTCCAGCACGACCAGGTCGCCGGACGCGAGCCGCCGATCGCCCGCCCGATAGTGCGGTAGCGCCGAATGCGGGCCCGACGCGACAATCGTGTCGAACGCCGGCCGCTCGTAGCCCTGTTCACGCATCGCCGATTCGATGACGCCCGCGAGATGCCGTTCGCTCACGCCCGCGGTGGCGGCGCGCAGCACCGCGTCGGCCACCGGCCTGATCCGGCGCGCCGCTTCGCGCAGCGTCGCCAGCTCTGCCGCATCCTTGATCACACGCGCCTGCTCCACGACGCGCTCGGTCGCGCGCCAAGCGATCGCGATCCGGCGCCGCTCCACATGTGCGC
>Ga0156172_1071_pt5 | contig 18627 bp, 18 predicted proteins | sample RifCSPlowO2_12_FD_107825 | JGI IMG/M metagenome (GOLD analysis project Ga0156172, IMG submission 107825) | Acidobacteria bacterium RIFCSPLOWO2_12_FULL_67_14 | reverse complement strand
TACAATGAAATGAACATCACGTCTGTCTATCGGACAGTTCGCCAGTTCTGCGTACGGGCGTACTCGCGCGCAAAGCAGGCCTCGGCGCGCGCCTCCGCCTCACGCTGCGCCGCCGCCGAAATCGCCAGGCGCAGCTCCGCGTCGGTGGGACATCGCAGTGCCCCGCCCGCGGCCTCTCCGCGCCGCGGCTGTTCGCGCGCGAAATAGCGTGCCGCGCCGGTGCGCGTCCAGAGCGGCCGATCGCGCAGCGGCTCGGCGACCAGCAGCTCCGCCACCGCGATCCGCAGCGTCGTCTCGAGACCGTCCCGCTGGTCCAGCAACGCCGCCGGAACGAGATCGATCGACGTCCGGTCCGAGACGCTGCTCACCCACCACGGGCGGCCGGTGGCCACACGAAAGCTCTCGATGGAGTCGTGCAGCCGTACCGAGATCGGCGCGACCGAGATGCCGAGCGTCCTGGAGAGGTCCTGGTGCGCCCGCAGCGTCAACCGCTCGACGTCGGGCGCACTGATCGATGACCGATCGGGAACCTGCACTGCGATCCCGCGCGACGCCGTCGGCCGGACCGGCGGGGGTGCGGCCGGTGCCGCCGGTGCGGCCGCGACCGGCGCCGCGGCCATGCGGGACCCGTTCGGCACCGGGAGACGATCCAGACGGGCCAGATCGAGACCGGGATAGTACTGAGCGAGAATCGCCTCCATCCGCTCGCCCCGCGCCGCGCGCCGGCCGGCCCCGATGACGCACATCCCGACGCCGTGCCCGTAGCCGCGACCGGTGAACCGGACGGCGGCGCCGTGCTGTTCGACGGAAAAAGCCGTGCTTCGCAGCTGCGTCGGGCCGACGATGCCGCGGAACTGCTCGCCTGCAATGACGTCCGGCACCAGGCCCGTCAGCTCCAGGCGGGCGACGCGCCCCGACGCGTTGCGCTGGCCTACCCGCACCGCACGCAGACGCCCCTCGAAGCCCTGACGCCGCAGCGCCCGCTCAAGCTCCGCGACGGGCACGTCGACGGTCCAGGCCGGATCATCCTCGTGCACCCCGTCCGGGGCGACCCTCAGGTACGGATAGTCGACCCCGGGCCAGACCTCGCCGGCGCGCTCCGAATAGCCGCCGCACGAGGCCGAATAGAACAGCTCGGCGGGCGTGCCCTGGTACAGGAGCAGACGGCCGGCGGTCTCGAACGCGGCGCGGCGGGAGGCGGGCGTGGCGGCGCGCGGCACCTGGCAGTGCGTGCTGTCGCAGAGGTCGAAGCCGTCGCGGCCGTGCCGCCCGGCGTTGGCCACCGCATACGTCCTGATGGCCACCGCCAGCGCCTGCTGCGCCGCGTCGGAGGCGCGCGGCTCGCCTTCGCCTGCCAGTACCCGCGCGACGTAGACCTCCAGCGGCAGCGGTGCGATCCGGCCGTTGCCGTTCGCGGGCCCCACGCGCACGACGCGGCCACCGCCGGCCTGCTCGAGCTGCGCATCGGTGACCTCAGCCTGTGGGGAGACTGGAACCACGAAGGACACGAAGAAGCACACGAAGATCCCCAAAACGGTTCGTGACCTTCGGGGCCTTCGTGGTCTTCGTGGTGTGGTCATAATCGGCGCGTACACCCGGGCCGGCACCGGCACGGCATCACGTGCTCGCCGTCGGTGAAGTAGTCGTAGGTCAGCTCCTCGCCCGGCCGGATGTGGCGCGAGGCCCGGATCCAGATCGTGGTCCCGACCACCTCCGTATAGCAGTTGGGCGTGCACGAGTGGTTGACGAAGCGGCCGATGTTGCCCCCCACATTCGCGTCTCGCACCCAGCGCCGGTTCACCGTGAAGCACCAGATCTGGCCACGCGCGAGGTAGCGTGTCTCGCGCTTCAGGCTCTCCTTGTGGTCGATCAATTCGCCGGCGTACTCGACAATCCGCTTGTTCTTGTTGATCGGCTCGAGCGCAAACACGCCCCAGCCATGGAGCTTCGATCGCCGCCGCGCGATCCGCGGCAGCAGAAGGTTCCGACGCATGCGGACCACAGGATAACAGGTAGGTAGGTCATAATGATCCCGGCATGAACAAGACGGCGGTCCAGTCGCGGGAAGTCATCCAGGCGTGGGGACGGATCCTGGCCGGCTATCGCCCCAATCTGTCGATCGAGATCACCAAGGAGTGTCCGCTGCGCTGTCCGGGGTGCTACGCCTACGGCGACGGGCATCTCGGCGGCGACGTCACGCTTCGGGGCCTGACCGATTACAAGGACGACGAGCTCGTCGACCGCTTCATGGCCCTCATCGACCGCCATCGTCCGCTGCACGTCTCGATCGTCGGCGGCGAGCCGCTGGTGCGATACCGCGAGCTCGACGTGATTCTGCCCCGCCTGGCCGAGCGCGGCATCCATACGCAGCTGGTCACGAGCGCCGTGCGGCCGATTCCGCTGGAATGGGCATCGATCCCCCGGCTCCAGGTGGTGGTCTCGATCGACGGCCTTCAGCCCGAACACGACGCGCGCCGCATTCCGGCCACCTACGATCGGATCCACAAGCACATCGCGGGGCACCAGATCACGGTCCATTGCACGATCACGAGCCAGCAGGTGCGACGGGACGGCTACATCGAGGAATTTCTCCGGACGTGGCAGGAGAACTCCCATACCCGTCTGATCTGGATGAGCCTGTACACGCCGCAGCGGGGAGAAATCTCGGCCGAGCGGCTGTCGGCCGCCGATCGCGCACGCGTGATCGCCGACCTCCGCCGCCTCCGGCATGCGTTCTCGAAGCTGCAGCTGCTCGACGGGATGCTGAACGTGTACGCGCGGCCGCCGGAATCACCGGACGACTGCATCTTCGCGCAGACGACGTCGTGCGTCTCCTCCGATCTGGAGCGGCGCATCACGCCCTGTCAGTTCGGCGGTGACCCCGACTGCTCCAACTGCGGCTGCATTGCGTCGGCGGGCCTCGAAGCCATCGGCCGGCACCGGCTTGCCGGGGGCCTTCCGGTCGGACGGATCTTCTATGCGTCGTTGCAGGTCGGACGAACGGTCGCCCGGCTCCGTCCCTCCGCGGCGGCCCTTTCATAGAACATCGCGCTATTCTGGCTCCCCACGAAGACCGCGTCGCCGTCGCGGACCATCGCGCGGACGTGGAGGCGCAGGCCCGATGTCCTTGAGATCGAGCCGGAAGATGATGAAATCGAGGTATTTCTGGGCGCGGTGAATCGCCCCGAGGAGCGGGGCGAGCCCGTCGGCAGGCTGCACAATCAGGTCCAATCCGGTCCACCTCCCCCCGCGATTCCAGCAATAAGCTGGCCGAGGCCGGCCCCGAAACGCCCATTGGCACAGAGTCGTATTACATGCCAAGATCGGCAGGCGTACACGGCTTCCGGAGCATGCTCCATCACGCGAGGAACACACCTATGCGAAATGGCTCACTGATATTCCTTGGTGCGGCAGCCACCCTGGCTTCGGTTCTCTCCGTCGATGTGCATGGCCAGCGCGGCGGCCAGCCGGCGCCGCTGCCGGACGGCCCGGGCAAGGAGCTGGTGTCGACCGCCTGCAGCCGGTGCCACGGCCTCAATATCATCGCGAACTCCTGGGGATACACCCGCGAGGGGTGGGTTCACGTGTTCAGCTCGATGGTGGCGCTCCCCAGGGAGGAGTCCGACACCATCGCCGACTACCTGGCGACGCACTTCCCCGAGAAGCCGGGCACGCAGAAGGCGGTCCTCATTTCCGGGCCCACGAAGGTCAACTTCAAGGAATGGGTCGCTCCATCGCTCGGTTCGCGGCCGCACGATCCGCTGGCCGCGTCCGACGGCTCCTTCTGGTGGACCGGGATGTACGCCAATGTGCTCGGGCGGGTGGATCCGAAGACCGGCGCGCTGAAGGAATATCCGCTCAAGACGCCGCGCTCGGGGCCCCACGGCCTCGTGGAAGACAAGGCGGGCAACATCTGGTTCACGGCGAACCAGAGCCGCTACATGGGCAAGCTGGACCCGAAGACCGGCACGGTCACTGAGTACCCGCTGCCCGACCCGAACGCCCGCGGCCCGCACACCCCGATCATCGACCAGCGCGGCATGGTCTGGTTCACCATGCAGTCAGGCCACGTCGGGCGCGTCGATCCGGCGACCGGCGACGTGAAGATCGCCAAGACGCCAAGCGATAATACCTATCCGTACGGGATTCAGGTGAACTCGAAGGGCGTGCCCTGGTACGTCGACTTCCGCGGCAACCGGCTTGGCAGCATCGACCCGGTGACCATGGAGATCAAGGAGTACACGCTTCCGGATGCGGCGGCCCGGCCGCGGCGCCTTGCGCTGACGCCCGACGATGTCGTCTGGTATGCGGACTACGCCCGGGGCTATCTGGGCCGGTTCGACCCGAACACGGGTCAGGTGAAGGAATGGGCCTCGCCCGGCGGCAAGGCTTCAAGGCCGTACGGCATTGCGGCGGTGGGGCCGGTGCTCTGGTACAGCGAATCGGGCGTCAAGCCGAACACGCTCGTCCGCTTCGACTCGAAGACGGAGAAGTTCCAGACCTGGAGCATCCCGGCCGGCGGGGGCGTCGTCCGCAACATGATGGCCACCCGTGACGGCAACCTCGTGCTCGCGGAGAGCGCGCTGAACCGCGTCACGCTGGTGACGGTGTCGAACTGAACGCATGCACGGGCCACAGAGACACAGAGGCACAGAGGTTCTCGATCCAGTTTTCTCTGTGTCTCTGTGACTCTGTGGCTTGTGAGAGTGACAACCGCTACAGATCGTTCCCCGAATACGACGCGTTGAACGACTTGTTGCACAGCGGGAAATCGGGAACGATGTTGCCGTCGAGGGCGCGCGCGAGCGCCGGCCAGTTGAAGAACGACGGATCGACGATCTTGACGCGGTGCAGACGGCCGCCCCCGTCGGCCATCACCATGTGAGCGAGCCTGCCCCGCCAGGCCTCGACAACGCCGAAGGCCGGCGTAAACGCCGGCAGCGTGCCGATCGCCACGCGCCGATCCGGACCGATCGCGCGCGACAGCGCCTGTGAAATGACCGCCACCGCCTGACGGGCTTCGCGAACGCGCACGGCCAGGCGGGCCTGCACGTCGCCGGCCTGCTCCACGACCGGCTGCACCCTGATCCATTCGTACGCGGCACACGGAAGGTCGGCCCTGACATCGCGGGCAATTCCACAGGCGCGTGCCACGTATCCCACGACCCCGAAATCGCGCGCGACCTCCGCCGGCAGCAGTCCGGTCGCTTCGAGCCGATCGGCCACCATCGTATTGTCGCGGCAGATCTGAAGCACCTCTTCGAAATCGGCCACCACCTCGCCGACCGCGCGGACGAGCGCCGCATCCGGGCCGGTCATGCGGTCGATGCCCCCCGGCACGATGACGCCCCGGAGCAGCCGATGGCCGGTGATCTGCCGGTTCAGCCGGAGCAGCTGTTCGCGCAGCCGCAGGCAGTGCGCCTGACCGACCGGAAAGCCGGTGTCGCCGATGATCGCGCCGGCATCCGTGATGTGGTTGTACAGGCGCTCCAGCTCGAGCAGCACGGTGCGCAGCACCGCGGCGGCCTCGGGAATCTCCACGCCTGCGAGCGCCTCGATCGCCTGGCAGAACGCAACCGCATGGCCGACGGCCGTGTCGCCCGAGACCCGTTCGGCAAGCGGCAGCGCCTCGTGCGGCAGCCGCCCGTGGAAGAGACGCTCCGTGCCCTTGTGCGTGAAGTACAGCCGGGCGCGCATCTTGAGGATGGTCTCGCCCACCACGTTGAATCGGAAGTGACCGGGCTCGATCACCCCCGCATGCACCGGCCCGACAGGGATTTCGTAGACGCCCTCTCCCTCGACGGCCGTGAAGGGAAACGGCCGGCCGTCGTCCTCGAACACGGGCGCGACCGCGTCGGCACGAAGCGGGTGAAACGTCTCGGGCCAGAACCCATGCCTCACGAGCGGGCGCGGGTCGGGATGGCCGGACGGCTCGATCCCGAGCAGGTCGCGCATCTCGCGCTCGAATCTGGACGCCGGAAACGAGATGCTTGCCAGCGTCGGCACGGCCGGTGATTCGCGCGACAGGCGCGCGGCGACATGCACCAGCTCCCATCGCCGCCCCGATCCGCCGCCGTCTTCAATATCGAGCGCCACCAGGTAATGCGCGAACATCGCGGCGTCGCCGGGACGATCCTCCCCCGCGGCCAGCAGCAGCGTTCCGCCGCCGCGTCCCAGCAGGGTCTGCATCAGCTCGGGAAGCGCGGCCGGTGGCGCGACCATCCGCCACACGCCGTGCGTGCGCTCCGTCCCGAGCGATACCTCTCCAAGACCGGCGACCGCGCGTTTCAGCATCTCGACCGTCTTCATGGGCGAAGCACCTCCGCGGCACGCGTCAGCAGGTCGTACAGCGGGGCCGGCATGACGACGCCGATCGACGCCAGCAGCACCATCGGCACGGCCAGCACGGTCAACGGCGCCCGAGGGCTCTCGCCGGCGCCTCTTTCGGCCGGCGCGCGCCCGAGCAGCATCCGCTGCAGCTGTGTCGTGAGCGCGGCAAACGCCAGCAGCATCAGTACGAGCACCAGGACGGTCAGCCAGACGTGTCCGGCCGCCCAGGCGGCCTGCAGGATCAGAATCTCCGAGAGAAAGAGGCCGAACGGCGGCAGCCCTGCCAGGGCGAGGACGGCAGCCGCGAAGAGGATCGCAGTGCCCGGCGCCGCGCTGATCAGGCCCGACACGGCGCCGATGTCCGCCGACCCATACCGCTGGTAGATGCGTCCGGACAGGAGGAATGCGACGCTCTTGGCCAGGCCGTGGCCCACCAGGTGCAGCAGCGCCGCAAACGCGCCGAGCGGCCCGAGCCCGAGCGCCATGCACGCAAGCCCCATGTGCTCGATGCTCGAGAACGCGAGCACACGCTTGTACTGCGTCTGCGACAGGAGGCTCGCCGCCCCGACCGCGACGGTGGCCGCGCCGACGACGACCAGCATCGTGTCGGTAAAGGCCGAGCCGATCGCCACGTCGACGATCACCTTCCAGCGCGCGACAGCGTAGAGCGCGACGGCCAGCAGCACGCCCGACATCATCGCGGAGAGCGGCGCGGGCGCTTCCGAATGCGCGTCGGGCAGCCAGGTATGCATCGGGGCCAGGCCCGCCTTGGTGCCGAACCCGACGAGCAGGAACACGAACGCAAGCTGCACCACCTCGGGGTGGAGCGCCGGCGCCGCCGCCCGCAGCGTCGTCCACTGCAGCGCCAGCTCGAGCTCGCCGCCGCTGCTCGCGTAGTCGACAAACGCCAGCACCGTTCCGGCGAAGGCGAGCGCGATGCCGACCGAGCCGATGAGCAGGTACTTCCACGAGGCATCGATGGCGGCTGGCGTCCGCCGCACCGGAATCAACAGGGCGGACGTCACCGTGGTCGCTTCAATGGCGACCCACATGACGCCCAGGTTGCCGGTGCTGACGGCCAGCAGCATCATGCACGCGAACAGATTCGCGTACACCCGAAAGGCGGTCGTCTCCGCGCCGGGTCCGCCTCGCTCGAGCCCCGGCCCGAGCCACGCGGCAAGCGTCGCCACGACGCTGACGAGGAGCGCCAGCAGCGCCGAAAGCGCGTCGAGCCGCCACAGCGTGCCCGCGACGACCGGACCGCGGCCCGACACCACGCGGAGCGCGATCACCGCCGCGGCCAGCAGCGTGATCCCCATGGCGGCCGCGTTAAACCAGGCGCCGGCCGCCGGCCGCCGGCGCGCGGCCGCCGCCACGACCGCCGATGCCAGCGGCGGGGCGAGCAGCGCCGCAATCAGGATGGCGTCGATGCCGGCGGCTGACATTACCGGGCGACCGTGGATTCCATGCGGGGCACGAGCGCCTGCATCACCAGCACGCCGAGCAGCACGTCGAGAAACACCCCGAGCTCGACGACGAGCGGGACGCCGTAGGCGCCCAGGAGCGCGAGCAGCGCGATCCCGTTCTCGAGCATCAGAAAGCCGACGATCTGCGCGATCGCCTGGCGGCGGCTGACCACGACGAACAGGCTGACCATGATGAGCGCCAGCGCAAGCGGCAGGCCACCGCGCGTCGGCAGGTTCACGACTTCGGCCACCGGCCGTGACAGCTCGTAGGCGGCAACCGCGAGCGCGCCGGAGATCAGCAGGGACATCTCCGTGTTCACGAGCGGCTGCAGCGCCCGCGCGTCAGGCCGCCGCGCTTCCATCCTCGTGAGAATCCTCGGCACGATCCAGCCCTTCAACGCCAGGATGAGCGCGGCCACCAGAAACAGCTCCGGCACGTCGCCGAACCAGGCGACGACCGCGCCCACGAAGGCGAGCGCGGCCGACTGGAGCCGGAACGCCGAAATGTAGGCGGGCACGTGGCGCCGCCACATCATGGCGAGGGCCACCAGCAGCATCGCGCTGGCGCCGGTCATCGTGAGCCGCGAGAAGATTAGATCCATCCCGTCACCGGCTGAAGAACGAGGACGTGGCGGCAAGCAGTGCGAGCGTGAACGAGACGGCCAGCAGCTCGGGCACGCGGAACAGCCGGAGCTTCGCCACCCGCGTCTCCAGCACGGCGAGGAGCGTAGCCAGAACGAGGAGCTTGGCGAGGATGACCCCCACGGACCGCGCGACGGCGCCCGGCTCGATGGCCGTCGCAATTCCCCACGGCGCGAACATGTTGGCGGCCAGCACCAGCAGCAGCGTCAGCTTCGTCGCGGCGGCCCATTCGAGGAGCGCCAGGTAGGGACCCGAATACTCCAGGATCATCGCCTCATGAATCATCGTCAGCTCGAGGTGCGTGGCCGGGTTGTCGATCGGCAGCCGGCCCGTCTCGGCGAGCATCGCGATGAGAAACGCCGCGAAGGCGAGCGCGTGCCCGGGCCCGATGGCGTTGGCCGGGTTGGCGAGCACCGTTCCGGCAATCGCGCCCAGGCTCGTCGAGCCTGACGTGAGCGCCAGCGCGAGCACGGCGATCGCCAGGGTGGGCTCGGTGAGGGCCGCGACGGTCATCTCGCGGCTCGATCCCATCCCCCCGAAAGCGGTGCCGGGGTCGAGGCCGCCAAGCGCCAGGAAGACCGTCCCGAGGATCAGCAGGGCCATGAGCGCGAAGAGATCGCCCAGCTGATCCGCCGGCTGGTGAACCGAGACGACCGGCACGAGCGCCGCCGCGGCCACCGTCGAGGCGGTCACGACCCAGGGGGCCAGGTGGAAGATCCACGAGGCGCTGTCGGCGATCACCATGCTCTTGCCGAACGTCTTCCGCAGCTCGCGGTACGGCTGGAGCACGCCCGCTCCCCGCCGTCCCTGCAGGCGCGCCTTGACCCACCGGGTGTATCCGACGACGCCGGGGGCGAGCGCCATCAGCAGGACCAGCTCCGCCGCCGCCAGGAGCAGCGCCGCCATCACCGTATCCACCGTGCGAGCAGGAGCAGGGCGAAGAGCGCGATCGGAAGCAGCGTCAGGTACCAGTGGATCGACCCGGTGTGGATCCGGCTCACGAGGTCTGTGGCCAGGCGGGCGCCCCGCACCACGGGCCCGTAGAGCGCCTGCTCCATCCATGGCACGACGTCGGCGCGCAGCGTCATCGCGCGCACAAAGTACGGCGATGCCGGATGCACGTCGACGGTCACCTCGTGCATGGGACGGTAGAAGCCGGTGAACACGCGCTTGAGCGGCTCGGCAAACGCGGCAGCGGTGTACTCGGTTCGCGGCGACTGAATGATCCGGCCGCAGTTCCAGGCCGAGTCGATGCGCACGCGAGTCCGCCGCCCGCGCGAGATGAAGGCCGCCCCGAGCCCGGCGCCGCCCAGGAGAGCCGCGATCGCCAGCGGGGCCAGCCGGCTGCCGACCAGCGGCAGGACCAGTGACGTGCCGGTGTCGAGCTGCCCCATCGGCAGCCCGAGATCGCTCGTCACCGCGGCCAGACGCGTGAGCGCCACCGTGGGCATCAGGCCGAGCGCCACGCAGGCCGCCGCGGGCAGCGCCATGGCCGCCCGCATCGACAGCGGCGCCTCACGCGCCTCGCGCGCACCCTCGGTCCTGGGCAGCGCCAGAAACCCGATGCCGAACAGCCGCACCGCCGAGAGCGCCGCGAGCCCGGCCACGAGGGCGACCGCCGCCAGCGCCAGCGGCAGCATGATCGCCAGCGACGGCGCCGTGTAGCGCGCGCCGGCAATCAGCAGCTGGAACGTCAGCCACTCCGACGTGAAGCCGTTGAACGGCGGGACCGCCGCCAAGGCGAGGATGCCGACCAGGCACAGGACGGCTGTGTGCGGCATCCGCTTGATCAGCCCCCCAAGCGCCTCGAGCGACGAGGCGTGCGTGGCGTGCACGACCGCGCCGGCCGCCAGAAACAGCAGTGTCTTGAAGACGGCATGGTTGAGCGTATGGAGGAGCGCGACCATCAGCCCCATGGCTGCAAGGGCCCCGTGTCCGTAGCCGCGCATCAGCAGCGCAAACCCGAGCGCCACGAAGATGAAGCCGACGTTCTCGATCGTGCTGTACGCGAGGATGCGCTTCAGATGGGTTTCGGCCACCGAATAGAGCACGCCGGTCAGCGCGGTGAGGACGCCGAGCCCCAGCAGCAGCGCGCCCCAGCCGAGCGGCAGCGGCGGCATGATGTCGAACAGCAGCCGCACCACGCCGTACACCCCGAGCTTGACCATGGCCGCCGACATCAGGGCCGAGACGTGGCTTGGCGCCGCCGGGTGCGCCCGCGGCAGCCAGACGTGCAGCGGCACCAGCCCGGCCTTCGATCCGAACGCGGCGACCGACAGCAGCACGACGGCCATCGTGGCGGCCGGTGACAGACCACCGGCCGTGGCACGCATCGCGTCGAACTCGAGCCGCTGGTCTGGCGCGAGCAGCAGAAATGCGGCGAGCAGCGCGAGAAACCCGCCGTGCGTCATCACCGCGTACCAGACGCCGGCGGCCGCAGCGGTCTCGTCCTCCGGGTCGCTCACGACCAGGAGATACGAGGCGAGCGCCATCACCTCCCAGGCAAACAGGAACATCGCGACGTTGTCGGCCAGGGGCACGGCGTACATCCCGGCCAGAAACGCGTTCATCAGCGCGTGCACGGCGCGGCCGCGCGGACGCGCGTCCAGATGACGGAGGTAGCCGACGCCGTACAGGGACGCGGGCAGGCCGGCCACCGCGACGATGACGAGAAAGAACGCGCCGAGCGGGTCCAGCCGCAGCGTGATGCCGCCGAGCGGCGACAGCACCGCGTCGGAATGCCAGATCCAGACCGCGCCGCTCTGGACCGCCTGGATGCCGAGCGCCAGCGCAGCGGCGCAGGCAAGGAAGGCGGACGCGAGCGAGACGCGTCGCGCCCACGCGCCGGAGGGCGCCACCAGCGCGGCGATGGCGCCGGCGGCCAGCGCCCCGAAGATCAGGAGCAGCGTGTCAGGGATGGTCACCGGCCCTCTCTAGACGGATCGAGGCGCCCGAGCGCGGTCAGAATCCCCCGCAGGATGTCGGCAGGCGACGGCGGACAGCCGTCGACGTACACGTCCACCGGCACGATCGTGTCCACGGGGCCGGCAACCGCGTAGGAGCCGGCAAACACGCCGCAGGTGCGCGCGCAGTCGCCGACGGCCACGACCAGCTTCGGGTCGGGGGTCGCCTCATACGTCTTGCGCAGCGGGACCGCCATGTTCCGCGTCACGGGGCCGGTGACGAGCAGCAGGTCGGCGTGGCGCGGAGAGGCCACGAAGTGCAGCCCGAACCGCTCCATGTCGTAGACCGGGCCCGGCAGGCCCGCAATCTCCACTTCGCAGCCGTTGCAGGAGCCGGCGTCGACCTCCCGGATGGCCACCGCGCGGCCGAGCAGCGCGCGGGCGCGCTCGTCGATCTGCCGCGCCAGCGTGATGGGGTTCTCCGGCTGATCCGGCAGGGCCTCGGTGACGATCCCGGTGCGCGCAATCTTGCTGAAGAGCCGCACGGGTCAGCGCCGCTTTTCCCGCCGCAGCGCCCGGAGCATGGACTGGCTCTCGGCAAGGCGATCGCTGAGGAATTCGCGCGAGACGCGCAGCAGTTGGGCGACGAGCGGGCTGCGAAGCGTGTAGTACGACAGCGTCCCCTTCCTGCTGGCGCTGACGAGCAGGCGGGCGCGCAACGCCGCCAGGTGCTGCGACACCGCCGGCTGATCGAGCCCGAGCGCGTCCTGCAGCTCCTGCACGGTGTGCGCCCGCACGGCCAGCAGCTCGAGCACCCGGATGCGGACGGGATGGGCCAGGGCGCGGAACAGGTCCGCCTTGAGGGCCTGGAGCTCGGTGGGGGCCACTTATACATAGATATATTTGAATATATGTAGTTGGTCAAGGCTACCGGCTACCGGCTACCAGCTAATCAGGCCACAGCCCGGCGGCGCCGCGGACCCCGCTGGCATCGCCATGGCGAGCCGGCACGAGCGTGGTGCGGACCGGTTCGCGCCCCTCGGCGGCGGCAAAGACATGGCGGCCCCATCGCACCGGGACGTTCGTGTAGAGCCGTGCGATGTTCGACAGGCCGCCCCCGAGCACGATGACATCGGGGTCGAGCACGTTGATGATCGACGCCAGGCTCCGCGCCATCCGACCCTCGTACCGGTCGAGCGCCTCGCTCGCGTCGCGCTCCCCTGCCTCTGCCGCCTCGAGGATGGCCGGCGGGCTGAGGGATCGCCCGGCGCGGCGGTGGTAATCGGCCTGCAGGCCGGGGCCGGAGAGAAACGTCTCGATGCACCCCTGCCGTCCGCAGTAGCACGGCGGCCCGGGATGCTCCTCATCCTCGGGCCACGGCATCGAGTTGTGCCCCCACTCGCCCGCGATCCCGTTCGGTCCCGTGAGCAGCCGGCCGCGCACGACGATCCCGGCGCCGGTGCCAGTACCGACAATCGCGCCGAATACGACGTCTGCGCCGGCACCCGCGCCGTCGGTCGCCTCGGAGATCGCGAAGCAGTTGGCGTCGTTGGCGAGGCGGATCTCGCGGTCGAGCCGCTGCTCGAGGTCGGCCTTCAGCGGGCGGCCGATGAGCCAGACGGAGTTGGCGTTCTTGACGAGGCCGGAGTCGGACGACACGGTGCCCGGGATGCCGACGCCGACCGTGCCGCGCCCGCCACACCAGGCCTCGAGCTGCCGCACCATCTCGACCACCGCGTCGAGCGTCGCGCCGTAGTCGCCGTGCGGCGTCTCGATCCGGACGCGGCTCAGCTCCGCGCTGCCGTCGAGCGCCACCGCCTCGATCTTCGTGCCGCCGAGATCAATTCCGATGCGCATTGGGTGTAATCGGTGCGGCGCGCACTCTGAGCCGGCGCTCCGTTCGGAGCCGTGGACGAATCGCTCTTCCGCCTGGCATCATGCGACCCGCGCAGGTCCGTGACCTGCGCGGCCTTCACGCTGCAGAGCGATTTTTTCGAGTACCGTCACGGCTCCTCAAGTCGCGCCTCTCAGAGTGCACCCCGCACCGCTTCACAGGAGCCGGCGGCTCATTCTCAGACCAGGCCGACTATGAGCGGCGCGAATCGGAGGCCGCGCTGAGAATGAGCCGCCGGCTCCGCTACGTAGTCGGCTGATAGTACTTCCGGTACATCCCCCGCCGGAACAGCCATCCGCCGAGCGGCCCGAGCCACTGCAGCACGTGGTGCATGTAGCCGAGATCCATCATCTCGATCAGGTTGCCGTCGAAATCGCGGACGAAGAAGAACCAGTGGCCGCGCGGCGAGCGCTCCGGCCGGCTCACGCACTCGACGCCCTTCCGCTGCAGGTAGTCGTACCACCGCTGCGTGTTCCGGACGTTGAAGGACATGTGAGTGAGGCCGACCTTGTTCCACGGGATGCGGTCGGGCGGCAGCTGCGGCTGAAACTCGAAGATCTCGAGGACCGCGCCGCCCGGGACGCGTATCCATCCGATCTTGCAGCGCGGCTCTGCCCCTTGTCCCGCCGTAGCCGCCTGCGGCGGAGGCGGATCGACACCAAAGAAGGTCCGCACGCGGTCCGGCGGCGTGTCGGCCACGCCGACGAGCGGGCAGCCGAAGACCTCCCAGTAGAACCGCACCGCCCGGTTGAAATCGGACACGGTGATCCCGCAGTGGCTGAACGATCGCGCTCTCACGACAGCTCCATCAGTCGAGGTGGGTCTGCTTGATGTGGTCGGCCACCCGGAGCGCCTGCGCCACAATCGTCAGGCCCGGGTTGACCGCCGCAGACGAGGGAAAGAACGAGGCGTCGACCACGAAGAGGTTCTCGACGTCGTGCGTGCGGCAGAACGGATCGAGCACGGACGACCTCGGATCGACGCCGAAGCAGAGGGTGCCGCACTGATGGGTGGTGTTGCGCTCCCGGTGCGAGTGCGCCACGACCACCCAGAAGCCGAGCCGGCGCAGAATGCTCTTCATCTCGCGGACGAGCCGGCGGTGCGTCCGCAGGTTGTTCGGCTCGTAGTGCAGCCGGATGCGGCCGTCGGCCCCCACCGTGACGCGATTGTCGTCCTTCGGCAGGTCCTCGGACATCACGAGCCAGTCGACCCCGCGCGACACCCACGCATCGTACGCCCAGAGCGGGATCCAGGGCGCCACCGTCTGCGCCATCACGCCGTGCGTCCGTCCCTGCGACTGGATCTGGCCGAGCGGATAGCCGCCGGGGCCCCGCAGGTAGAAGTCGTTGAGCGCCACCGTCTTCTGAAACACGGTGGCGTTGCGCCGGAACGGATGGAACCCCTGCATCATGGTGGCGAGGTGCGCCATGTACCGGCGGCCCACGAGGCCCGACGAATTGGCGAGGCCGCCGGGATGTTTGGCATTCGCCGACCGGAGGAGCAGCGCGGCCGAGTTGACCGCTCCGCACGAGACGATCACGAGCGGCGCTTCCACCCGCACCGTACTCCCGTTCCGCTCGACCTCGACCGCCTCGACCCTGCGGCCGGTCGGATCCGTCAGAAGACGCCTGGCATACGCGCCGGTCCAGAGCGTCACCGTCGGGCGCCCGGCCGCGTGCCCGACGCAGCAGGTTTCGGCGTCGCTCTTGGCGCGCACCTTACAGGGAAACGAGTTGCAGGTGTTGCAGAGGATGCAGCCGTTGTGATCCCCTGGATTGAGCAGGCCGAGCGGCAGCGGCGACGGGCGAAGCCCGAGCTCCCGCAACTGCTGGACGATTGCCGCCATGGCCGGCTCGTGCGGCACCGGCGCGTACGGGTACGGGCCCCTCGGCGGCTCCGTGGGATCGACCCCGTGCTCTCCGCGCACGTGATAGAGGCGCTCGGCGCGCTCGTAGTACGGCTCGAGCGTCTCGTAGTCGATCGGCCACGCCGGCGACGTGCCGTCCACATGCTCGATCGCTTCAAAATCCTCCCGGCGAAGCCGGTAGAGGACGCTGCCCCAGAACTTCGTGTTCCCGCCGACGCAGTAGTGCGTGTACGGCTGGAACTCGCGGCCGCGGCGATCGAGCCACCGCTCGCGGACCCGGTAGCGCAGGTGCCTCCAGACCGCCTCCGGATCCCAGTTGGCGTCCTCCTGCGGCACGAACTCGCCCCGCTCGAGCAGCAGGATCCGCGCCGACGAGTCCGCCAGGGCGTGCGCCATCGTGCCGCCGCCGGCGCCGCTTCCGATAATGACGATGTCGAACCGCTCGCTGCGCATGGCGGGGCGCTCAGCGGGCGGCGGCGGCCATGGCGCCGCCCTGCTCGACGCTGGCGTAGATCTGATCCATGAGCCGCTGGTCTTCCATCGCGCGCTCAAGGCTCATCTCGGGGGCCGCGCCGGTCCGGATGGCATGGAGAAAGTCCCGGTACATCGCCCTGTAGCCCCGGATGTCGCGGAAGCCCGGGAACAGCAGGCGGGGGCGGCCGTTCCCCCGCACGAGCACGAACAGGCCGTTCGACTCGAAGGTGATGATGCCGCCGCGGCCGTACAGCTTCGAGAGCCGGATCCCGCGCAGCAGCGAGGGGATCTCCCGCGAGTAGTACAGCGAGCCGACCGCCTGATTGTCGTACCGGAACGCCACCATCATGCTCTTGCTGCGGCGGTCGGGGCCGTCGCGCGAGAGCGGCGGCCGGTAGCCGTGCGCCGTGAGGATCTTCGGCCCGAGACTGCCGGCGATGTGCAGCCAGTGGACCCCTTCCTCGAAAAACGCGTCTCCCCCGGCCATCGTCTCGTCGTTGCGCCAGTCGTCGGCCGACTTCAGCCGCCTGACGATCGTCGTGAAGTGGGCGAAAACGAGGTCGCCGATCGCGCGCTCGTGCAGCAGGCGCCGGAGGCAGATGGCGAGCGGCTTGTAGTGGTCGTTCTCGCCGACGCAGACGATGCGTCCGGTCCTGTTGCGCGCGGCGAGCACGGCCTGGTAGTCGGCGAGGCGCGGATAGGCCGGCTTCTCGACCAGCACGTGCTTGCCCGCGTCGAGCGCCTGGAGCGTCAGGTCGAGATGGAACCGGGGCGGCACCGCGACGATCACCGCGTCGACGCTCGGGTCAGAGATGGCGGCGGCGTAGCTCGCATACGAAGCCGCGCCCCCATGCCGCCGGCGGCACGCTTCGGCGCGGGCGGCGTCGCGGCTCGCATAGCTGCACACCACCTGGCCGCGCAGCGCGCGGAGCTGCCGGCTGTGCACGCGCGTGATGAAGCCGCAGCCGAGAAAGGCGAGGCGCAGGGGCGCTGACACGGTGGAACCATGATAGCGGCCGCGCCGGCGAAGAACCAGTTGACCGGGCGGCGCGGCATTGGCGAGGGAGGCTTCGAAGGCGTCGAGGGTCACGTCAGGACGGCAGCACTCGCCGTCGAACCGCCGGTCGCAGAGCGACGGCGCGGCGCGCCGATCACGCCGCGAACACCGCCTCGCCCAGCAAGGGAATGAATCCGATCACGGTCAGCGCCCACGGCAGCCATCCGTATCTGGACTCGGCGGCCCATTCGCGAACCTGCGGGAGCGTCGCCACGTAGTCGGTGCGGGACTCGTCACGACGCATGTAGTTGAACGAGGCATCGAGGACCGGGCCGTCTGCGAAGCTCGTCTTCCACGTCGTGACGTGCGTCACCAGGCGCCGGTCGGCAAGCGAGGGCGGAAACCGGGTCATGAAGGCGCGGCCGGCGGCGCTGCCGGCCGGGAGCGGAGCGTCGCTCTGGATGGCCCACTCGACAAAGGCACGCCGATCGGAATATCCGAGCCACCCTTTCAGATCCGCAAAGCCCACCGCCACGGCAAGCGCCAGCACGCTCAGGCCCGTGGCCCTCGCGACAACGCCCGCGGTCGGCCGCCGTGAGCGTGCGGTCATGGCCTGTCAGCGGCGGGCCTCGATCGGCTCGAGGCCCGCCTTCTTCACCGCCGCACGCCCGTCGGCACCGGCCAGCGCCCGCAGCAGTGCGCGTGCCGCCTCGGCGTTGGCGCTGCCGGCCACGATGGCCGCGGTATAGATCGTCGGCAGCTGGATCTCGGACGGCAGCGTGCCGGCCACCTTCACACCGGGATGTGGCCGGAGCTCGCTGGTGAACGTGATCCCGATCTCCGCCGCGCCGGTCGCCACCGCCTCGGCCACCTCGGAGCCCTGCGTGCGGTAGACGATCTTCGGCTTCATCGCGTCCGCGATCCCCATGCGCTGCAGCAGCCCCTCGAAGTACGTGCCCGAGGTGCCCCCCGCGGAGGGGTTGACGTACGCGACGGTACGCGCCTTCAGGAGCGCCGCCCGGAACGTCTCGGGCGTCGACAGATCCGGGGAGGGAGCGCCCGCGCGGACGCCGACCCCGATCAGCGCGCGGGCGAGATCGACGCGCGAGCCGGCCGTAATCCGGTTCTCCTTCTGAAGCGTCTCCATGGCCGGCGCGGTGACGATCACCACGTCGGCCCGCTCGCCCGAGGCCAGGCGCTTCTGCAGCGCACCCGTCGTATCGCTCACATAGACCACGCGGGTGCCGGACGCGCGCGCGAAGGCGTCGCCCGCTTCGCGCACGGGGCCCGTCATGGCGCCGCCGACGAACACCCGAAGCTCGGCCTGCGCCGCGGCGGGCGCCGGGATCGCCGCCAGGACTGCCGCGGCCGCCACACGCAACACCATTCGTCTCATTCGATCGGCTCCCTCCGTCCGTCGCGCCCGCGCTGCCCTACATATACACCCGCCAGCACCAGTCCGCCGCCGACGATCACCACCGGCCCGAACGGCTCCCCGAGCAGCGGCACGGCGGCCGCCACTGTGGAGAGCGGCTCGATATAGAGGTAGAGGCCCGCGCGAGCCGCGCCAAGCCGCGCCACGCCCTCCTGCCACAGCCACTGACCGATCGCCATGCCCGGTATGGCCAGGTACAGCAGCGCCGCCGTCGCCCGGAGCGACAGCGGGCGGATGCGGCCGAGATCCCCGGAGAGCACCATGACGACCGCCACGCACGCGGCGGCCACGGTCAGGATGCCAAGCGTCACGGCGAGCGGATCGCGGCGCCGCACCAGATTGCGCGTGGACACCGTGTAGAGCGACCAGGTGAGCGTCGACAGCAGAATCAGCCAGTCGCCGGTGCTCCGCAGCCAGCTCAGATCGGCGATGCGCCCGCGCGACACGAGCAGCGCGATCCCGGCCGTCGCGATCGCGATGCCGGCAATGCCGCCCCCGCCGATGCGCTCGCCGAGCAGGACGAACGACAGCACCGCCAGCACGAGCGGCGTCACTGCGATGATCCAGCCGGTGTTCGTGGCGGTGGTCGTGACGAGGCCGGCCGCCTGGATCACGAAAT